>Ga0181523_10000005_pt1 | contig 312631 bp, 249 predicted proteins | sample PEATcosm2014_Bin_43_FD_119752 | JGI IMG/M metagenome (GOLD analysis project Ga0181523, IMG submission 119752) | Peatland microbial communities from MTU Mesocosm Facility, Houghton, MI, USA - PEATcosm2014_Bin05_30_metaG | ecosystem: Environmental > Terrestrial > Soil > Wetlands > Peat | place...
AGTTCCAGTGTGGCCGTGCGCCCTCTCAGGCCGGCTACCGATCATTGCCTTGGTGGGCCATTACCCCGCCAACTAGCTAATCGGCCGCGACCCCCTCCTCAAGCTGCTTACGCATTTGATCCGAAGATGTTATGCGGTATTAGCCCCGGTTTCCCGAGGTTATTCCCCACTCGAGGGTAGGTTAGTCACGTGTTACTCACCCGTACGCCACTGTACTCATGGATTGCTCCACTTTCTCGTTCGACTTGCATGTGTTAGGCACGCCGCCAGCGTTGATTCTGAGCCAGGATCAAACTCTCGTTTGAAACCTGAAAATGTTTACCAACGGAGGTCGGTAAACAGCCGTCCCTGTCCGAAGACCGGACGGCGGAATTGCTATTTTGTGAGATCGCTCGAACTTAACTCGAACGACTTCTCACGACTGGCACGTTCAACCTTTTGTCAAAGATCCGATAGCAAATCCGCACTGGGCGGCCGCTTTCGGCTTCGGACGACACAAATCCTGCGATTCGAGCCGTCGTCCTCGAAACCTTTCAAACATACTACGCCTTTTCCCGGGCTGTCAACCCGAGAACCTAATTAGGCATCGGGGAGCACCGAGCGCTCAACGCTGTGATTCGCAGTGGCTTTTCACCACGGAGACACTGAGGATACGGAGAAGATTGAAATCTCAAAACTCCGTGATCTCCGTGCCTCCGTGGTGAATCGCCTCTTCCTTGAGCGATTCACGCGGAGCAAACGCAGCATGTTCGCCCTGGCCTGCCTCGGCACTGATTTCTGCGCACAAAGGCACCAGAGCGTTCGAATTGATTAAAGATCTTGTTCTGGAGGTTTTGCGATTCCCGCTAACCCTGCCGAGCACGCTGGCCCAGCATCCAGCCCCGTGGCCGGGGCAGCTAATAAGGAGCTTCAACCGTTAGACGCCAGTCCTTGATCGCAGGATTCAAAATCACACGCGCTCACTGGCGACAGCAACGCTCCTTGCTGACTTCATTTTTATACCAAACATTCATCGCTCAGCGCAACCCCTCGATCTGAAACTTTCGCAGTGAAAGTGCGGAATACGGCCGAGACCAGCATAAACACTGGCGATTCTGCGTTCGAAAAAATCTTGCAATGCTGCCCCATCCGAGTGCAGTTTTGAGTTGAGCGCCGCAGATTCCACACGATTCCCACACTCCTTTTACACGTCGTTACTCCTTTCGCGCCTCTGCTTCCGCCAGCCACCCCCGCCGCAGCTTCTCCTCCGGCACGCTCGATAAATAGGGTTTGATGTCGAGGATCGGCGTCCCATCCAGCATGTCGACACCGCGCACATGCAGATCACTGCCGTCGCGGCGCAGTAACTCTACAACCGTCAGGCCAATGGGATTCGGACGCCGCGGCGAGCGCGTGGCGAATACGCCGTGCGATCGATTGTCGCAAGGCGGCGTTCCCACCAACTCAAAGCCCTGCGCGCGATCAAACTCCCAGATGACAAACAGATGCGAGAGGCCCTCGATATCCGTGAGCCCCGCTTCATATTCCGGCAGAATCTTGAGCACGCCCTCTGCCTGATGCTGCGCTCCCAATCCCTTGGGAATCTGACTCGTGTCTGTATATGGGCTGCTCACATATCCGATCGGTCGCGAACTGAACATTACGAGCACCTCCACTGCGTACTACCTAAGGTCAAGCCCGAAGGGCGACATTTGCTTTGGCCGTGGGCGTAAGCCCGCGGTCGCCGAATAAGTCTAAGACCGAGCCGCGGAGCGGCGGAACTCCCGATGTCGCGCTGCAAACTCAGACGCCATCACTCCGGCTCGGCGTGCGCGCGCAGGCTTCGCAGCGGATTCCGAACATCGGAGACAGCCAAGCCTTGCTCGTCGGTGCGCCCGATCTGAAAAACAATCACCCTTTCGGTCTGCTTCCAACGTCCCCACAAAACCCATGTACCGCTGGGAAGAATCCATGCCAGATCGCAACTCGGATGATTCTTAACTTCCACATCACTGATAGCGTCCGGAGTCAGTTTGTTTCCATACGGTGTTGCTACAATCGCCGGCCCGGAGATCCCTGCCTCTCCGCCAGGCTTTATCTTCACGAGAAAAATCGCAGCCCGCTCATCCTCAAATATCGATGTGCTGCTTATGCCGTCGTATCGGATCCCCACTGTGTCGACATTTCGAGGCTTACGGCCGCGTCGTAATTCGCTCGCTCGCGGCAACAACTCCACTACCACGTTTCGCACTGGGTTATCCCCAATATTGTCGACCACGTGTACCAACCCTGCCGACAACAACTCGCACTCGCCGTCGCGATAGCTCAACCTCTTCGGCTCTTCATCGCGCACCGCGCTGATAATCTCGGCGTCGCTAGCCGAGTAAAGAAGGTAGTCCTGCGGATGTCGATGGCACAGCGTGCGATCGTGCGGCGGAATCTCCACTGCAAAAGCGCGCACAAATTCATTGGCGAGCACAAGATGGTGCCGCGGCTCCTCTGCAATGTCGAGTACCTGAGAGCAACCGTAGGTCTGATCCATAGCAAGCGTCCGATGATGTTAGCTTTGGCTCGCGGCTAGAGGCCAGCAGCTAAGAGCTAACTGCTTGCTCCATTTGCCCGCCTCTTCGCGCATTCGCTATAATTCATCCTGCTGAGCGGGAGTAACTCAGTGGTAGAGTGCGACCTTGCCAAGGTCGAAGTCGCGGGTTCAAATCCCGTCTCCCGCTCCATAAGTACCGCTCTCGCCGCTGCGCCCAGCTTGGCCCGCGAGGGTGTTCCGCAAAGTTGACCTCCAAGGGCGCGGTCGCCAAGTGGTAAGGCCGAGGTCTGCAAAACCTCTATCGGCGGTTCGATTCCGCCCCGCGCCTCCAAGAATCAGCCGTCAGCTATCAGCCCTCAGCTCTGGGGTTTCGGCTCGAAACCCACCCCGGAAGATTGTCATCACGAGGAGGGCTTCAGCCCGACGAGGGATCTGCTTTCCGCCCCCACTTCCGAACATCCTCCCTGTGACTCCCATCACAGCCACATGTGCGCATAATCGGGCACAATAAGTCGTGTTCATGGATCGCTTCGCCATCATCAACAACCGCAAGCGCGCCATCATTGCGCTCATTCACTCCGTCTTCTTCCTCGGCGTGGCGGGCGTGCAGCTTGCGATCTCACACGCGGCGCCGTTCTCGCTGCGCGGAGAGAAAGTTGTTGGCGGAATTGTCCTGCTGACCGTCTACGTGATCGTCACTACCGTCCTGCTGATCCTGCTTCGCTTCTCACGCTGCACCAAGGAGCGGCTCTACTTCGCCTTCTGCGCGGCCAGCGCCGGCTTCGGCCTGGTCAGAATCTGGCTCGGCGATCCCGTACTTCACGCCAACGTGCTTCGCGTGCTGCTCTTATTCTGCGCAGTGATGATCGGTACGGGAATCCTCCGTACGCATTCCGCACCAGTCCCAAGCGAAGTCGAAGCTCAGTAACCTAGAACGCCGCCGCGCCCGCTTCGGCCGCCGCATGATCTTGTTCGCCCGAGCCGCCGCTCACGCCGATCGCCCCGACCACCTTGCCATCGCGCTTCAGCGGAATCCCACCGGCAAAGATCATGATCTTGCAATCATTTGAGACATGAATACCGAAGAACTGCCCGCCCGACTGCGAATGCGTTGCAATGTCCTTCGTCGCAATGTCGAAGGCTCGCGAGGTATAGGCCTTCTTGATCGAGATGTCGATGCTGCCAATCCACGCGCCATCCATGCGAACGTGTGCCACGAGGTTGCCGCCTTCATCGGCTACGGCAATGTTCATCGGCTGCCCGATCTCCTGCGCTTTCTTCTCTGCGGCTGCAATCACGCGCCGCGCATCCGCCAGATTTACTCCCGCCATAAGTCCTCCACAGTTATGAAATTAGATTTGCAAAATGTTTTGCACCACAGGCAACGGTTCTCAAGCCCACTTCGTCACGATGCAAACAGGCTGTACGACAAAATCACGAGGACGATCAGTGTAATCACGACATACATGCGGTCGTGCTCGATGGCGAACGCCACGGCCGAGAACGCCACGCGCGCTACCGGAGTCGCGATCAACAGCAGCAGTCCGAGCTGAATGATCGCTTGCGCCTTGAATTGCATCACGCCGTGCATGATGTCGGCGGGACTCTTCAGACTCTGCGGTTCGCCGGTAAACGTCGCATAGTGCGGCGCCTCATGCCCATGCCGCACCAGGTACACGATCCCGCCGAACAAAACGACAGCCGCCGCCAGGATCACACCGGTGCGCAGCAGCGTCCCAATGATGATCTCGATGCGCTGGTCGTTCCACGTCCCCGGCTTCTGCGCTACCACGCTCTCGTCGCTCATACGCGTCCTGTCACTCCGTTGAAGATCATTTCAATGCCCAGGGCGACAATTACCGCTGCAAACAGGTATCGCAGCGCTTTCACTTTTGCCGTAACCAGCAACTTTGCCCCGATCAACGATCCCACAAGCACGCCCAGCATCACCGGCATGGCGATGCCCGGTGAGATATAGCCTCGGTTCAGGTATAAGCCAGCGCTGGCCGCCGCAGTCACGCCGATCATGAAGTTGCTGGTGGTGGTAGAGACCTTGAATGGAATCTTCATCGCCTGGTCCAAGGCCAGCACCTTGACCGCTCCCGACCCGATGCCCAGCAATCCCGACATCACGCCGGCCCCAAACATCAGCCCGTAGCCGGCAGGCACACCGGTAACGCTGTAGGGCTGCGGCCCTTCGGGGGTGGGACAAGTACCATTCAGCTTCAACTTCTCCGCCAGCGGCGATGATTTCATCTGCGGCCCGTGTTCTTCCCGATGCCGGCTCGAGAGATACGCCGAGTACAGCAGCACCAGCCCGAAGACAATTGCGATGGCGCTGCCCGAGACGTGCAAGGCAACCGCCGCGCCGACCACCGCTCCGACCGTCGTCGCCGTCTCCAAGAACATTCCGATGCGAATGTTGGAATAGCCTTCCCGCACATAGGCGGCGGCTGCACCTGAAGAAGTCGCGATGACCGAGACCAGTGAGGCTCCGATCGCATAGCGAATGTTGACATGGAACAGAAGGGTCAACATGGGCACAATGACTACGCCGCCACCGAGCCCAGTCAGTGCGCCAAGAAATCCTGCGAGCAGAGACCCGAGCGCTAGCAGCCCGCTGAACTCAAGAACATTCATGCCGTTTCACAATACGCCAAACTTTCTTCCCTTCGCATGCGGATGCGCTCGAGACTGTCGTTGTTCAGCATTAGACAGATAGTGGGCGTAAGAATTGTACATGTTGACGGAGCGTGTCCGGTTCGGCTCCAAGTTCGCTAACGGACCCGAGTGTTCCGTTGCCGTACGTCTCTGGGCTGCTTTCTCGCCTGTACACCGAAACTGCGCTGCCCTTCGAAAATTGAGCGCGAATTGCCAGCTCTGGATTTTGCCCGCGGAACGCGATAGGGTAGTGATATCCGGGCGCGGTACCCAAGTGGTAAGGGAGAGGTCTGCAAAACCTTTATGCGTGAGTTCGATTCTCACCCGCGCCTCCAGTATTTTCTTGTATCTACCTTATTTTCTTAGATATCTCTCAGTCCTCCACTTCGCCAAACCTCTGTCAAAATCGGGGGATAGGCGAAAATTAGGCGAAATGGTGGACAACAGTGGACAAAATCACGGCTGCATGGTCTCCATTTTCGCCTTCAAGAAATGCGTGGAAGACGTGCTTCGAGTGTCGGTATCGACGGTGCGTCCGCTATTTGTGTGCACTGCAAATGGTGCAGTCCATATAAGCCCGTAACAATTTCCATTGTTCCTTCAGGGGCTATGTGTGCTCCGTCGTGGAGCGTACCTTTCTAGTGGCCGAATCAGTTTCGCTGGTTGCGTGGGCACTGAGAACAGGCCAGACCTGCATCTCGCATTTCTGACCCTGGCGTTCATTGTGATTTGTTAGGAGTTACTACAAGCACATTAGGTGGTTTTCCGGTTAGTCCCACGAAAATACAGAACAGACTCGGCTTCGCAGAAGTCGGTTTCCGGCCAACTTGGCGTTGTGTGACGAATTCGGAACGCTACGATTCGTAGAGACAAGGGCGTTCCCGTTCCTAATCCGCGAAAACCAGCAGCGAGGAAGCCGGTTCGGCGGTTTGGGCGTTTTAGGTCAAGTTGGCGTGCCGTGCCGTCACCGGATGCTGGCCGACTTCGCGGGAGTAATCTCCCACATACCGGTTTCTCGCCAACATCAGCTTGGGGCTTGGCAACAATGGACCTGTAGGCCTTTATTTCCCCGGCTGAGCAGCCCCCTCCGGAGCCTTAGCCATCTCCTCAGCCTCGCGCATCAGCCGATCCAGATCAGTTCGGTCGAGCAATTTTCCCTGTGCGATCACGGCATTAATTTTTGTGGTGTTATGGATATCCTCAAGCGGATTCGCGTCGAGGATCACGAGGTCCGCTAACTTCCCCTTCTCGATCGTCCCCAGATCGTCCAGCTTGCCCAGGAACCGCGCCGGATTCAGGGTCGCGGTCTGCAACGCTTCCAGCGGCGTTAACCCTGCTTCCACCATTAACGCCAGTTCGTCGTGAAGGCTGAAGCCCGACACCACGTTCGGAACCACAGGTGAATCTGTCCCGGCCAGAATTCCAATCCCCTGCCGCTGGAATTCCGCAACCAGGGGCCCGGCTCGCATATACTGCTCCTTCACATGAGCTTTCTGCTCGGCTGTCATGCTCTGTATCATCCCTGTCGTCATATTCCAGAATACTTTGACCTTCGCCGGCACATATTGGGCGCGACGCTCATCCACCGGAGCCCCCTGCGCCACGGATCGTAACTCGACCAAAGTCGGCGTTTGCCATGTGCCGTACGTCTTGAACAATGCAATCAAGCTCTGGCATTTCGTCGCGTCGCTGCATTCATCCACGATGCGAAACTCGCTGAGGTGTTCAATGCTCTTCATCCCGGCTTCGGTCCCTTCCTGAATGCTGACCGTAAGAGGAACGTGGCCGACGAAGGTAAGATTCTGCCGCTTGCACTCGTCAGCAATCGCAAAAAACGCTTCCCGGGTAGTGAAGTTGTGAACTTTGATGAAGTCGACCCCATTCGCCTTCAACATAATTACGGCCTTGCGGCCATCGTCGGCTGTCTTCACCCTCAGCTTCACCGGCAGCGGGTATTGAGGTGGCAAGTCGTCCAGCGCCGGTCCGGATGCCACCAGTCTCGGAGCGAAAATCTCCCCGCTGGCAATCTCCGAACGCAATTGCAGGAGCGCGTCGAGTTCCATGCGCATATCGCGAATACCGGTAATGCCTTGTGCAAGATATAACCGCGTAAAGATTTTCGGCGCAGGTTCGATGTGGACGTGCATATCCCAGAGCCCCGGAATAAGAAACTTGCCCGCAGCGTCCACCACCTTTGCTGCCCGCGTAGCCGTCCGACTTTCGGGTTCGATTGCGACAATTCTGCCGTTTCGCAGGCTGACCCGCTGGTTGCTTCGCGTCTGCCCGTTAGTTACATCAACAATTGTTACGTGTCGCACCACCAAGTCGGCAGGCGACCCCTGAGCCATGGTGGGGACGGCTGCGAGCACGAGAGCGAGTGCAAGTAGTCTCATTGGGAACTCCCACGGTCCTTACTTGTCCAACGTTGCAACCGGTCGAAGCCGTTGGTCAAAATCGCAACTCAGTTCGACCTCCGTTTCGCCAACGCCTGTTCGATGTCCTTTGCCGAATACGGCAGAGGCGGATTCAGGATCTCGTAGCCTGTGGAAACAATCAGAAACGTATCTTCCACAAAGAAAGCTTGATTTCCAGCCGTCAGCAAGGGTTCGTAACAAACTACGTTCCCAGCCTGAAAAGTCTTAGGAGCACCCTCTGCCATATCGACCCCAAGACCGTGCAGGGGTAAATTCGGTTGCTTCAGGGCATTTGCCGCTGCCTCTTTGGCCATTGCCGACTTCAGGTCGGCTTGATGTTGTTCGATGTAGCTGATCGTCGCCTTGAAAACATCCTGAGGAGTTGCGCCGGGCCGCATTTTGCTCACGCCTGCGAGGTAGGCGCCATTCAGCAATTCCATGGTTTCACTCTGGCCTTCATCGAAGTGACCGGAAACCGGGATCGTCCGCCCGAAATCTCCTTTGTACATTTGGAAATCGCAGCCGAGATCGAGCCGCACTACTTCACCAGCCTGCATCGTGCGATCCAGGTTGTTGTAGTCGACGAAAGCTTCGAACAATACATTTCCCATGGCATAGGGCCCGGAGCGAACCCACGGCCAAAACGAGGGACCATCCGAGCCCGCATCCAAACAGGCGCGGATTACTTCGGCTTCCACCTGTCGTTGAGTCTTGCCGGGCGCGATGGCGAGCGCGCCGGCCCAGAAGCCTTGAGCCGTGATTGCAGCCGCCTTTCGCAGCAGTGCCTGCTCGGCGGGACTCTTGATCGATCGAACCTCGTCAAGAATATGGAACGCGTCTTTGATTTCTAGATCGCTCCACTGTTGGTGAATTGCGTCGCGCCATAGGGTGTGAGGGTTTTCGATAGCCGCCATCCCTGGCGGATCGCTCACCAGCCCCGACATGGCACCGGTTTGGCCGGCGCTGTCGACATACATCACCAGCTTCGGGTTACTCTTGCGCCGCGAATCGACAAAGGAGATGAATTGGTCCCACGGAACAACGTGGTCGATCTTGAGAGCACTCTCCGCCGCTGGGCCAGGCTCCACGAAGGCCGCATCTGCGCCCTGAAGATCCGAGCCGAATTCCGGCCCGAACATCTTGGGACGCGGCATCACGAAGAGCCACGATTTGCCCTCCGTTCCATCCAGCACCAGAATCGCTCCGCGAGCATTGGTCAAGCCCGTAAACGCGAAAAAGCTTGCGTCCTGGTGCGACCCTGATTCGTCCCAGTGCTTCAATCCCGAGATGGAATGCAGAGCAATGATGCCGTCGGGGACCTTTTCCATAGCGGCTCGTCGCCGCGACTGATACTCGGTGGAATAGATGGACGACTGGGCGGCTGCACACGACAAGAGCAGTAGGGGAATCAGAGAGCGCCACATGGAGCACACGGTAGCCCATCGCATTTCTGCGAGAAATACTTTTCTGACCAGACGGACGTGTCGCCTGACAAACTGGAATGCGCCCGCGGGCGAACGGTCAGCGCGATTCGAGCTGCACGCCGATTGACTGCATGCGAACGGTTGACAGCAGCTGTGGGACGGCGCTCGTTGTCACACTGCCGATGTACAGGTCAAGGAGCGCCCTGGATGCAGTCGGGGCTTGGACGGGAAATGGCCGACGCTGGGACGGAAATCTTCCGGCCTTGTTTCACACGCAAGGAGATCGAATTCAGGTTGTCCAGGTTCGCAGCCGGATCGCGATCCAGTACAAGGAAGTTTGCTTCGTAGCCGTCTTGCAATTTCCCAATCTTGCGGTTAGGAAAAGTCGCCTGGGCGGTCGACTCCGTGTCCATGCGGAGTAATTCGGCATCGGAAAACATTCCGAGAAGACGTAAGGACTGAAGCTCTGGCACTACGTCGCGACGGAACTCATCGCTTCCAATCAAGATTCGGACCCCAGCCGCCCGCAGTAACTTCATGTTCGGGATCAAAATTTGATCTCTTGTGATCTCGTAGCTCGGCGAATTCTTCTCCTTGAACTTGCCCAGCCAGCTTATCGTCGTCGTCACCGAGACATGCGCCTTTGCGGCAGCCTTGGCATCTTCCGCCGTTATTTCAAACTGCTCCGATGACTTCATTAGCCCGTATCCGTCTCCGGGAAAGTGTGCCAGTTCATCCACTCCGGCGGCAACCGCGTTTCTGAAGTCCGCCGCGGAATAAATATGCACGATCACCTTGAGTCCGGCAGCATGTGCCAGCTTGACAAGATGGGGGAGCAGCTTGGGATCCATGCCTCGGAGATAGGGCTTTACGTTTGGATCGTTCAGGTTTTCCTGGTAGCGGTCCGAGAAAAGCAGAAACGCCTTGACATAGGCTGGATGCTGTTCCAGCAACAGAGGGAAGCGCTCATCAATGTCCTTTTCTGTACGGACCACGAAGTCGGCTTGCTTGTCATAATCAGGCTTCCAGTCCTTGGGAAGTATTCCAAGGCCTACCATCTGTGCGATGACGTCCGCGGGATGGGCGCCAGGGCCGGTGAACCCCGTCATGGCGCTTACCCAATCGACCCTGGTGGGGAGATTGACCTTGTCGCGGAACTGATCGACCAGGAAGGGTATGTTCGCCATGTCTCGGACGTAATAAACTCCGTCGGCCAGGTAGCACGCGTTGTAGTCGTCCACCTTCGAAGGCTCGAGCCAATGATTATGGCCTTCCGCCAATGGCGGGATGACGAACCCTCCATGAAGGTCGATGGTTTGATCAAGATAAGCGGGCTGATGGGACGTCAGCATCCCGTCTACGGTGTAGAACGTGCGCTTCTCATAGGTAGATCCGTTCCACCATTGCCCGTTCACAAATGCGTACCGTGGTGAGGGCGGGCCGGTCATCGTTCCGGTTGCGCTCAGCAGAACAGCGCCGAGGATGGTCATCAAAGTCAGGTTCATAGGGGGCTCATGGCCGCTCGTCGGAGTGCTTGCGAGCCCCCAGAATCAATCGACGACTGGGCGGCGGAACACGAGAAGAGCAGTAGGGGGATACGAGAGCGCCACATGGAGCGCACAGTAGGCCATCGCTTTCCCCGCGCAAAAGGGTTTTCTGACGGAATGGACGCGCCGCCTGACGAACCGGAATGGGCGCGCGGAGCGAGCGGTCAAAACGGATTCGAGATCAATCTCTGCATCGTTTCCCGGTAGGTCCGTCCGGAGCGCAGCTGAATGCCGCTGACGAGAGTCACCATGTATTCCGAGTGGGATGCGGACTGCACCGTCCGGATGCGCCCGGCATTCACGATCACGGAACGATGGATGCGAACGAAGCGACCAGGATCGAGGCGTTTTGCGATCTCTGCCATAGTCACCTCGACGAGATGGCAGTCTCGCCCCACGTGCAATTCCACATAGTTCTCCGCCGCCTTCAGCCAGTCGACATCTTTCGTATCCACGAAGCTGGTGCCGGTCGCGCCGCGCACCGCGATCCTGTTCATGTAGGTTGGCTGATTTGCGATCCGCTCCAGGATCGCCAGTACCTGCGTATCCATTTTTCGCGAGCCACCGCGAATTCGGGCTTTGGCTCGTTGCAGAGCTTGGCCGAAGCGCTGCGGCGTGAATGGCTTCAACAGATAGTCGGCGGCATTTACCTCGAAGGCCTCGATCGCGTACTGGTCATAGGCAGTCACGAATATCACGGCGCCCGACACTTCTGCTCCGGCGTGCCGCAGCGCAGCCATGCCATCCATTTCCGGCATCTGCACGTCCAGAAAGATCAGATCGAAGCTGCCGGCTAGCATCAATTCGGCCGCCCGTTTTCCGTTGCGGGCCTCTTCGATGTACCGGATTTCAGCATCCTGCTCGAGGAGCATCCTGATCCCCTGGCGCGCCAGACTCTCGTCGTCCACGATCAAAGCGCGAAGGCCGCCTTGCGCGGTGCGAACCTCGCCGGGATCAGTCTGACGACTAGCGGGCTGCTTCATCACATGCAGCCTCCTCGGGATGATAGGGCAGCAGGACCGTTGCAATCGTTCCTCCGCCTGCACGGCCGTCAAGTCGCAGAGACTGCTGCTCGCCATAGAGCTGTTCGAGGCGGGCTCGCGTGTTGCTCAATCCCACACCGTTCCCTGAGCTTTCGCCGGAAACTCCGGGTCCGTCATCACAAACCTGTATCTCCAGCTGAGAGTCCCGTAACGCTGATTTCAGTTCAATCCTGACCGGCGAGGAACTCTTGGACACGCCATGCCGGACTGCATTTTCCACAATCGGCTGCAGCAACAGGCTGGGGACGAGAGCGTTCAGCGTCGCAGGCGAGAGGCTCATCTCGACGGTCAGGCGGTCCGCGAATCTGACCCGCTGGATGTCGAGATACAGGTTGATCAACTCTACCTCGCGGCGCAACGGAACCTCTTGCGTTCCCCACCCGTCCAAGGTTTGGCGCAGGAGTTCGCTGAGGTTGGTCAGCATCTCGTCCGCCTCTGCCGTTCGATGTTGCCGCACCAGGACGACGATTGCATTGAGCGTGTTGAAAAGGAAGTGGGGATGGAGTTGCATCTTGAGTGCGTTCAGGTTTGCCTGCGTGAGTTGACTCTCGAGCTGAGTCGCACGCAATTGGAGTTGCGCCGACAATTTCTCCCGTTCCAAAAACTTGCGGTAGTAGCTCACGCCGTGTTGAACGCCGACGATCATCCAGTAGATGATCACATTCAAATGGAAGTCGATAGGAAGCACGGCTCGGAAGGTCGCGGCAAAATTCCGTGGGAACCAGGGCAGCAGGCCAAACATCGGCGTGATCAAGGCGAACAAGACCGCTTCTATCACTGCAAAACCGATGCTCAACAGTAGATGAAGTCCGATACTGCGCCACCGGATTCTTTGCTCGATGGGAAAGCGGCGCGCCAGCCACCACACGAATGGCGCCAGAAAAGCCCAGGCGTATGCGGTTGTCAGCCAGACTACGAGATAGTCGTGCCACTGGACGGGGTGGCCTTGATACAGAAGGCGGCCCGTATCCTCGCTGATGAAGAAAAGCGCGAAGAAAGTCCAGCCGGCCAGATACGCCAGCCAACGAATTGGCCTCGAACTCAAGGAGTACTTCCTCCGCTCCACCCGGGAGCGATCCATCGCTGTTTTCGATCCAACGAAACCGCGAGTGATGCCTCTAAACTACGACATCATAGCTGACAAGGTTTTCGTCAACTGATTAAACTTCCCGCCGACCGTCACCGGGGAACTAGACAATCGCCAATACGGAGTGGATGCTCTGACATCGCTGATGATATGGCTCATCGTTATGAGCGTGAAGGTTCAAGGATGGAAAGAACAGGCCAGCGCTGCATGAAGGCTCCAGTCAATCTCCGCAGAGGTACGGCTACACCACAGTCGTGAGCCGGTCAGATGCGCATGCCTTTGGTTCAATAACTCGCGCAAGGAGACTGAGCATGGGCAAAGCAGTCATGATGGAACGGATTCGAAAAGTGTCGCCGCGCTTCAAGGCCAGACTTGCTGGTGGCCTTTTTCTGTTGCTCGTACTGACGGCAGCATTCACGGAGTTTTTCGCTCGCGGCAGATTGGGTCTCACAGCGGAATTCGCAGCACGTATTATCGAGGTCTCGTCCATGATCGCTGTGACGGCGCTTCTCTATGACATGTTTAAGCCGGTGAACAGCCGCCTCCCTTTGCTCGCAGCGTCCTTTAACTTCGTGGCGCTCTCCCTTCAGCTTCTCCAATTCCTGCCTCACGGCGTGAACATCGGCCTGGGATTTCACGGGTTCTACTGGATCCTGATCGGCTACCTGATTTTCAAGTCGACTTTCCTGCCTCGAATTTTGGGCGCACTGATGGCAATTGCCGGTTTGTGTTGGCTGACCTTTCTGTCACCGCCGCTCGCAAACTATTTGTCTCCCTACATGCTGGCCTTAGCTCTCCTCTTGGAAGGACTGGTGATGCTATGGTTGCTCGTGATGGGCGTCAGCGTTCAACGTTGGAAAAAGAAGACCGAAGCAGCAAGCGGCGTCCATTCACCCATGAAAGCCGTCGTCTAAATCAGATATAGGGAGCACTCCAGCGCCGTATTGAGGTAGAGGCCACAATCCTCCTAACGGCAATCCAGAAGTTAACCGTTGTGCCCGTGAAGTCGGCTTCGGCGAAATCACTTGGACGTGTAGTCGGCTACTCTTCCCTGTGTCCAGCCCCTCGGGACGCGTTTAGGCAAGAGAGCGGAACGGGCGTTTCCCGTCAACTTGACGCGATCAGCCAACTTCCGATTGCCCGTGACTCGCCAGTTGACGGGATCGCTGCTGAATGGGCCGTGTTTGCGAGTGCTCATTAGTATGGCGAGTCAAAGTGGGCTGTCCCGATCGTCGACTGTTCAGAGCTGATCCGGAGCCTGCACCGAAACACCGGTCAAGCCATGTTCTTTGTTTATCGGGGCGTGTTTGGTCAGTCGTTGACTAGCGAATGTCTCATCCCTAATATGGAGCGACCTGCAACGCAGGGTCGCTTCGCATGGCCGAACAAGTCATCTCGCACTACCGCATCTTGGAAAAGCTGGGCGGCGGCGGCATGGGAGTGGTTTACAAGGCCGAAGATACTCGCCTGCATCGCTTTGTAGCGCTGAAGTTCCTGCCAGATGAAGTTGCGAAAGATGCGTCGTCCCTCAGCCGCTTCCAGCGCGAGGCTCAAGCGGCTTCCGCTCTGAACCATCAGAATATCTGCACCATCTACGACATCGGCCAAGAGGACGGGCGAGCCTTCATCGCAATGGAATATCTGGAAGGCTCCACGCTGAAACACTTGATCGAAGGCCGCCCTCTCAAAATCGGACAGCTATTCGACCTTGGGATTCAGCTTGCGGACGCCCTCGACGCCGCACACTCGAGCGGAATCGTACACCGCGACATCAAGCCAGCGAACATATTTGTGACGCTGCGTGGACAGGCAAAGATCCTGGATTTTGGCTTGGCGAAAGTAGGCCAGCACAAATCTCTTGCTGCAAGTGCCAGTGCGGAAACCGAGCTGCCTGCCGCCTTCAACGAAGGTCAGCTCACCACTCCGGGAACAGCGGTAGGCACCATCGGCTATATGTCGCCGGAGCAGGCGCGCGGCGAGCCCCTGGACCATCGCACCGATCTCTTCTCCTTCGGCGTGGTGCTGTATGAGATGGCGACCGGGAAGCAGCCGTTCACCGGAGCCACTTCAGCCGTCGTGTTCGAGGCCATCCTGAATAAAGAGCCGGCACCGCCGATCCAATTGAATCCGGGGTTGCCTCCGCAATTCGAGACGATCTTAGGTAAAGCTCTGGAGAAGGACCGCGACCTGCGTTGCCAAAGCGCGGCCGAGTTGCGGGCCGACTTGAAGCGGCTGAAGCGCGACACGGATTCCTCGCGCACACGTCCCGGTGTTAGCTCGGGGTCAAGCCCTGCCGTCATAGAAACTCCCTTCGCGCCGACCGCGGGTGCTCGCAAGCGAGGTCTGCTGCTTCCTATACTCATAGCGGGAGGGCTTCTACTTGCGGCTGCGACCGGGCTATTTGTCGGCAAGCGGCTTTGGCAGTCTGCGGCGCCCAGCGCGCCGCTGTACCACGAGATCACCTTCCGCCGCGGTGAAATTCGTTCAGCACGCTTCGCTCCGGATGGACAGACAATAATTTACAGCGCCGCTTGGCAGGGGAACCCGGTGGAGACGTTTTCGGCACGCGAAGGTATGGTCGAATCACGGTCACTGGGCTTGGGACGTACGGAGCTGGCGGCGATTTCCACGAAAGGCGAGATGGCACTTCTGTTAGACAGCCACCCGCTCGGAACCTGGGTCAATGTTGGCACGCTGGCCCGTGCGCCAATTGCGGGAGGCGCGCCGCGTCCTGTTCTGGAGGATGTCGAGTGGGCGGACTGGTCGCCGGACGGCTCAACCCTGGCAGTGGTGCGCAACGTTCGTGGCCGAGACCGCTTGGAGTATCCCATTGGCAAGGTCCTCTACGAAACCAGCGGAGGGTGGATCAGTTATCCCCGCGTTTCTCCCAAAGGTGACTACGTCGCTTTCTTCGACCATCCCAACCAGGGAGACGACGGCGGCACGCTGGCGGTGGTTGATAGTTCCGGTCACAAAACCACACTGACTCGCCAGTGGTATGGCACGCAGGGTCTGGTTTGGACGCCCGATGGACAGGAGATATGGTTTACCGCCAGCGAGTTGGGACTGTTCCACTACATCAGCGCGGTTACGCTCTCTAAACAGCAGAGGCTGGTCACACGCGTCCCTGGATCTCTGGTGATCTTTGATATCTGGAAAGACGGACGCGTTCTGCTGGCCCGCGCGGACCGGCGGCGCGAGGCCATGGGTTTCAGTCCGGGGGTTAGCAAGGATCGTGACCTCTCCTGGCTGGACTACACCTACCCCGCCGATATCTCCAGCGACGGCAAGACACTGCTGTTCGACGAGGAGGGAATCGGAGGCGGAGTTCAATATGGAGACGTCCAGGATTTGACGTATGCCGTTTACATCCGGAATACGGACGGGTCGCCCGCCGTACGTCTTGGCGAAGGTGGCGCCACGGCTCTCTCGCCGGACAAGAAATGGGTCATCATTGTTACGCCCAGTTCTCCGGCGCAGTTTCGGCTGTTGCCTACGGGTGCGGGCGAAACCAAAGCCCTGACCAACGACTCCATCAACCATCAGTGGGCGCGCTGGTTCTCCGACGGCAAGCGCTTTGTCTTTACCGGGAACGAAGGCGGGCGAGGCGTGCATTACTATGTGCAGGATATTTCTGGAGGACCGCCCAAGTCGATTTCCCCGGAGGGCGTGGATGCTCTAGCCTACGCGGTTTCGCCGGACGGTCAGTATGTCGCTGGCATTGGGCCCGACCAGAAATGCTATCTGTTCCCCACCTCGGGCGGTGAGCCCAAGCTCGTCAATGGCATGGAGCCAGGCGACATCCCGATCAGCTTTAGTTCCGATGGTCATTCGATTTACCTGTACAGTACCGGTGAAGTGCCGGCGAAGGTGTATCGCCTCGATCTGGCCTTGGGCAAGAAGTCCGTCTGGAAGGAAATCGCCCCGGTCGATCCCACCGGAGTCTCTACTATTGGCCCGATCCTTATGACGCCCGATGGCAAGACATACGTCTATGGCTTTCACCGAACGGTAGGGGATCTCTACCTTGTAGAAGGGCTCAAATAGAGAACGACCGTCCTATCGACAGATGAAGATTTTCTTCGAGCGACCCATCGGAACCGACACCAGCGAGATCTATGACCTGAACCTCGCCACCGGCGCGAGTAAACTCTGGTCACACTTCACACCGACCGACAAGACCGCGATGCTTGCATTGCGTCACGCGATCAACACCCAGGACGGAGCACATTTGCTGTACGTGGTGCAGCGCATCTTCTCGACGCTGTTCGTCGCGAAGGGCATTCAGTAGAGGCAGGTTCGTTGGGGTGCCCTGCACAGCAGTTCGGTGATGAAGACTGCCGGGTCGCGAAAACCCCCCTTCAAGACTTCAACCTGTGCGTCATAAACCACCTCTCCGATGGCCTTGCGGTAGTCGGCAGTCCTACCCTCTGCAAGATCGATTCGAGCGAACGGCATGATAGGTCTCCTCAGTATCGAATTTGCTATGCGATCGGAATTCCCGTCGCGATTTTACCGGCGCCTTTAGTGCAGCACTTCGATGGCCAGGGCGCGGTAGAAATCATTGAGTTCAAGCTGCCCGCCTTTCCTGTTCTTGCAGATGTATAAAAGATACTGACGCTCTGACCACGTCCCGCAAGTAGAAATCCCTGTCTTTGCTCGTCTTGGCATCTCGTAACTCGTAGGATGCTGCATTTTGGGCAACTTAGGGACGGTCCTCGCGCCAAGTGAGTGCAATCCCAACGCCGAAGGAGGTATAGCCGTCCAAGAGTGCACCCTCTAATAAACAACTAGTTAAACGGGACAATTCCGTGGCCACTGAGGGTTTGCGGCGAAGAAACTTTCGCCGTCTTGGTGAAAACCCTTCCTGCGCAGAATTCACAAGAGGAGAAAAACCACCTCCACCAGCCTCCGATTTTCACAGGACTGGCAGGCTACTCTGCCGTTCTGCCCAATCATCTCCACGTGATCTATTTTGATCAGACTGGCGGTCCAGCGCCTGCCATCCTTAAAGGGTGCAGTTTGTTCTTTTTTGCACGGTGAGGCACTGCAAATGTCAAACGGCTCGAAGCCGCAGCTTCTCGTCGTGGACGACGATCCAAGCATTCGGGAAAGCTTAGGAGCGTTACTTACGTCGGCAGGGTATGACGTGGTCGTGGCAGAAAACGGTGCTAGCGCTGTATCGCACCTGGATCGAACGCTTGCGGACTTGATAGTCACCGATCTCAACATGCCAGGGATGTCAGGCATGGATTTGACCTATCACGTACGTAGCCGGTATCCGGCCACTTTGATCGTCGCAATGAGCGGAGACTATCAGGGCGACTCCGTACCCGCCGGCATCGTCGCTGATAGGTACTACCCTAAAGGGCAGCATCCTCACAATCTGTTGGCCGTAATCGCAAGCTTGATCGAGAGTCAGGCCGCCGAGAGTGTTTACGACATCCGCACTCGGCCGGCTATGGATTCTTAAAACGAGGAGGAGACTATGCTCGGAACCATTTTGATTGTGCTGTTAGTGCTGTTTCTAATAGGTGCCTTGCCGACGTGGAACCACAGCCGCTCTTGGGGTTACTACCCGAGCGGTGGGTTAGGTTTAGTACTGGTCGTCGTTGTCGTTTTGCTGCTGTTTGGCCGGATCTAGTTGAGCGGTGCTAACGCTCGGTACCCGCCAAGCGCCGGTTGCCATTGGCAACGTGGCCTCGCAGTTAACTTTGGTGGAAGTGAAGGCAAACCTGTCTTGACCTCCTAGTCGGGCCCTCCAACGCATCCAACCAAGCCCAAGGGAGGCATCCATGCTTTGGACAATTTTCGTTATCCTGCTGGTTCTGTGGCTTCTCGGTTTCAGTTTCCACATAGCAGGCGGTCTGATCCATTTGTTGTTAGTCGTTGCCGTCGTGGTTCTGGTTATCAACCTGATTAGTGGTCGCAGGACAGCCTGACCTACACGGCGGAATTCGCCTCTCACAAGTTATGCCCACAACTGACGTGGAATAAAAAAGGAAGTGTTACTTGAAGAAATACGCGATTGCTTTGTTGACTTTATCTTTTTCCACCTTTGCCTTTGCTGGTTCGGGGCAACAAGACACGACTGCGCGCTTACAAGCGGCTGGCACAGTCATCAACGAGATCATGGCAGCGCCCGATAAAGGCATCCCGGAGGAGGTACTGAATGGCGCCAAGTGCATTGCTGTGGTACCGAGCATGGGGAAGGGCGGGTTCATCGTGGGCGGCGAGCATGGACGTGGCGTAGTCACCTGCCGCACTGGCCACGGATGGAGTGCGCCGGCATTCATTTCGATCGGCGGCGGCAATTTTGGCTTCCAGGCTGGCGCTCAGTCGGTTGATCTTGTCATGTTGTTCATGAATGACAAGGGTGTGCAAGGGCTGCTCTCAAGCAAATTTGAACTTACTGGTGAAGCATCAGCCGCAGCCGGTCCAGTTGGCAGGCATGCCTCGGCAGGCACCGACTGGAAGATGAACACGGAAGCCTTGAGCTACTCGCGTACCAAAGGGTTGTTTGTAGGAATCGCTTTGGATGGCGCCAAAGTCCAGCAGGACAATGACTCTACGCTTGCGTTCTACGGCAAGAATATTTCCTTCCGTGCAACGTTGTCAGGCGATGTGCACGCCCCGGCGGGAAGTGACCCGTTTCTCGTAGCGGTAAAGGCAGCCGAAAAACAGACGAGCCAGCGCGAAACCGCCGAAACCAAGTAGTTGAGACTATCCGGTGTGCCTTCCCGGCACGCCGGATATCCAAATGTTGCGGACTTACCGGTCAAGTTTTCTGAAGGAAAGGCCACTCCGATTAGTGCCGCGATTGTTCTTCCATTACTACTGCTTGGTGATTAGACGGAGCTTCCATCTTTCGCCGATACGGTTCGCAACTTTCTTAGTCTTAATTCGATAACCGCCACTTAGATTTGAAAAGGACAACCATTATGACGACTAGTGAACAGAGTAAGTGTGCACATCTACCATGCCAGTGCGTGGTGCAATCTGGCGACAAATACTGCGGCCAGGCCTGCAGAGAAGCAGGCTCCAGCGAGGTCGAGATTGCATGCCAGTGCGACCATGGAACTTGTCCGCTGACCGTGTGAAGGCCCATTGCCTTCTAGCATGTAGTGCGGATCTTAGAGCGACCGAGCACATTGTTGATCGGAGCGCAGGGTTAGCCTTGGGATCGAATATGTGACCGACGCGAAACCCATCGCGATAGCAGACATCGACCCTTCACTCATAGGGCTGAAGACCCCACTCGTACCGCCGACGGTGAGTTCCGCCAAAGGCCCTATTATCCAGTCCCTCGAGTGGTTCGGCGATCTGGGCCTCTTTCTCTGGCAGGTTGTGCGGGCTGCCGTAACGCCTCCATATGAATTCCGCGAATTATTTCGACAACTCGACGAGATCGGTTCAAAGTCGCTGCCACTGGTTGCCTTGGCGGGCGCCGCCACCGGAGTTGTGCTCTCTTTAGAAGCCCGTTACAGCCTGACTCGGTTCGGAGCTAAGTCGCTCCTGCCCGCCGCCATCGTGTTCTCCGTCATTCACGAGACCGGGCCAATCATCACCGGGCTGGTGGTGAGTGGGCGAGTAGGCGCCGGCATTGGCGCAGAGTTGGCATCGATGAAGGTGACGGAGCAGATCGATGCCATCGAAGCGTCTGCGGTAAACCCATACAGGCTATTAGTGGCGCCCCGCATTCTGGCTTGCATTCTGATGTTGCCGCTACTGACACTGGGCGCCGATTTGTGCGGCCTGGTTATGGGTTGGGTTGCGCAGGCCCTGGTTGAGCCGCTCTCGTTTCACCAGTTCATCACCAGCGGTTTCAAGGGCGCCGATTTCAATGATTTCCTGCCGCCCACGTTTAAGACCGCAGTCTTCGGCTTGATCATCGGCCTCGTCGCGTGTTTTCAGGGCATGCGGACAAAGGGAGGCGCCGAGGGCGTCGGCCGGGCAGCGACAAGCTCAGTGGTCTTGTCTTCGTTGTTTGTAATCCTGGCTGACGTGGTGCTGGTGAAGCTCATTATTATATTTTTCCCGTGAACATTAACTAAACAATTTCACGAATCAACTATGGAAACGACTGATCAAGTTGCTGTAAAGCCAGGAGTGGTCGAAGTAGGCAGCAACGTAGCTGTTGCCGTCCAGGACTTGCACAAATCCTTCGGAACTCAACACGTTCTAAATGGAGTTAGCCTGACTGTGGGGCGCGGGGAAACTCTCGCAGTGTTGGGTCGCAGCGGCTCGGGTAAGAGTGTATTGCTGAAACTCATCATCGGATTGGAGAAGCCTGACTCAGGCTCGGTTCGAATTCACGGTGATGACATTGCTGGATTGGCTCTCGATCAGATGGGGGAAATCAGAAAGAAGATGGGTTTCCTCTTTCAGCACGCGGCGCTATACGATTCGCTAACCGTCGAGCAGAACGTCTCTTTTCCCTTGGAACACCACAAAAAGGAAATGTCGAGCTCGGAGCGCGGCGATCGAGTAAGAGAGCTGCTGGCAGAAGTGGGCATGCAAGACGGCTTTGGGAAGATGCCTTCGGATATCTCGGGCGGCATGCAGAAACGAGTTGGGCTGGCACGGGCGTTGGCTCTAGAGCCGGATATTTTGTTGCTCGACGAGCCCACTGCTGGTCTCGACCCCATCAGCTCTGGAGAGATCGACGAACTAGTCCTCAAACTTCAGGAGGAGCATCACATGGCATCCATTGTCGTGACTCACGATCTGCACAGCGCGAAAACGATTGCAGACCGCCTGGCCCTGCTCAACGAAGGAGATGTGGTGGTTGAAGGCAGCTTTGAACAACTTGAGGAAAGTGACATCGAGTTTGTTCGCGAATTTCTAAGGCAATCCTAGGGGGACGTATGTCGAGAGCGGCGCGAATTGGAGTTTTCATCGTTGCGACACTCGCAATTCTGGTGGCTGGCATCTTCATCATCGGAAGCAAGCAATATCTTTTCAGCTCCACATATCAATTGAAAGCCCAGTTCGACAATGTGGTGGGTCTGGATGCTGGAGGCGATGTCCGAGTGGGCGGCGTTCACAGCGGAACTGTACGCAACATCATGCTGCCCCACAAGCCGGGCGACAAGGTCACGGTCGTGATGGATCTCAGCAAGTCGACGCACGAGATCATCAAGCAAGACTCCGTGGCATCGATCGAGACCGAGGGACTATTGGGCAACCAGTACCTGGCGATCTCGTTTGGATCTTCTGGTGCAGCCAACGTACGCGACGGCGATACTATTGCCAGCCAGCCGCCTCTTGAAATGTCAGATCTGCTCAAGAAAACGAGCGGCCTTCTCGATAGCAGCCAGCAAGCTATACAGAACGCCACTCGGGCAACGGCGAACATAGACTCGATCAGCGCCAAGATCGATCAGGGTCAGGGAACCGTAGGTGCGCTAGTCAACGACAAACAGCTCTATAGCAGCCTTGAACAGACAGCGAACACGATGCGGGACACGATGGTCCAGGCGCAAGCAGGGGTGACCGACTTCCAGGAGAACATGGAAGCACTCAAGCACAGCTTCTTCGTGCGAGGGTATTTTAAGAATCGCGGCTATGAAGATTCCAACGAACTGACACAAAATGAAATCGAACGGCTGCCTCAAGGACCACCGGTAAAGGAGTTTACCTATCCAGCAAAACAGCTATTCGATAAGCAAGATTCGGCCAAGCTGAAGAATCAGAAATCTCTAAACGCTGGTGGCGAGTTCCTGGCCAATAATCAATTCGGGTTCGCGGTGATCGTGGCGTCCGCTGGCATAGAAGGGGATACCCAGAAGGACCTGGTGCTGACGGAAGGCCGTGCCATGGTTGTGCGTGAATATCTGGTCGAGAACTTCGGATTTGATGACAGTCACCTCAAGACTCTGGGATTGGGTAAGCAGACGGATGCGAGTCCTGACACTGGCTGGGGTACGGTGCGGATACTCATCTATCCGGCTGGAACCGAAATGCCGCCTGACAAGCAACCGCACGCTGTAGCCTTGTCTAAAGCAATCCCGAAGGATCCGGTTCAGGCTTCTGCGGCTGCGACACCGACATCGCAGCAGTGATTGCACTCGTGAGCAAAGCATGAGCAGCGTTCTTCTTATCGGCAACGAGACGGACACCATACTTTCGATTGCGCAAGCACTTGCCGCCGCTGATTGCGATTGTGCCCGGGCTAGTGGCGGCGCGGGCGCGATTCGCCGCTTGGGTAAACAGTCCTTCGATGTTGTGATCACCGATCCGGATACCACTATCGATGAAGGCCTGGCGCTGACCGAGGAGATGCGCGACATCCGGCCCGGCATGAAGGCCATCCTTCTCGTCCCTTCCAGCACACCAGAGGAGATCATCGCTGCGTTACGGGCTCGCGTCTTTGTTTGCTTCAGCGCCCCGTTCGACGTTCACGAGATTGCCAGCTTCGCCTGCCGTGCTGCGACCGACTCCGACTGGCGCACCGAAATCGAGGTTCTTTCTGCGCAGCCGGACTGGGTTTCTCTTCGGGCCAAGCTGCCGCATACTTACCGCCGAACGCGTGGTGCCTTCCTCGGCGAATTGCACTCAGGAGTGCCTGAGGCTATCCACGACAAACTGATGCTGGCATTCCGCGAGATCTTGCTCAGCGCAATGGGACACGCGGAAGCCTTTGATCGCCACAAGGTAGTAGAAGTATCAGCGGTGCGCACCGAGCGCACGATTGTGTTTTATGTGCGCGATCCGGGAACAGGCTTTCACCGCGCGACGTTGGCGCACGCTGCCGCAACCAAGGTCGCGGGCCCAATCCCTAGTACCGAGCAGGGTGGGGCGACGGGCATGCGTCCTGGCGGATTCGCCACGCTGCTCGACCAGGGCGTAGTGGATGAAACTGATCTATAGCGAAGCTGGCAATGAAATCCTGATGATTAAACATACGGCGTGAGAAAGAGTCACTTGGCGTCAATGTTCAATCGCCAGTCGATTCTGCTTTTGTGCGTTGGAAGTAGATTCTGGACTGTCGCCACAGCAGAATGACCGCGACAACTAAAGCGCAGCCGGCTAGCGTGACGCCGATCATCCTGGCATCGGCTTTAAATCCTGGCGGACGCCGCAGGAACCGCAGTATGGTATGGCTGTACTTTGCGGCTAGAAATCCGAGCACTGAGTAGCGAAGGGCCCGACCGGCGAGCACAGCCGATACAAACTTTCCCTGGGAGTAATGTAGTGCTCCCGCTCCTACAAAGAATGGCGATGTAGGAAATGGCGGCGGAGCGACACAGGAGACGAACACAGCCGCGAAGCCCCACCGCGTGAGCAGTCCCTGAACCTGTCGAGAGCGCTTTGTCCCGATTCGCTTTTCGAGCCAGTGCTCGCCCGCTCGCTCAGCCATGCGATACGTCAGGTAAGCGCCAATCAGCGCGCCCGCTGTGCTGGCCGCGGCATAGTACGGCCACAACTCGTGATTTCGCGCCGCCAGTATCGCGGTGAGAGCATCCAAGCTGCCGAAAGTGGGGATCACTGAACTGTCCGCAACCCCCAGCATTAGCAGTCCAACTCCTCCAAGACTACGGAGAAGTTTCCAGCCCGGAATCACGAAGAGCGAAATCATGAGACTGCTTCCATTCTGGGGCGGCGGTGTGAGCTCCGGACCTGTCGACGCCCTGTCTGCTCTTTTGGATTCTCGTTGGGAGCCGCATCCTCCAGGAGTGTCGCGCCACCTGCATCTAACGTAAGTATGTTTTACAGAGAAACGCTGATTGCGATACCTACACCTGGATAACTTTGGTTGTACATGTAATATCCGCCGTCTGCGTAGACAACATAGATACTGTCGCTTTGGTACCAGTTGTTTGCCCAAGAGCTGGGCCATGGATCAACTAAAGTGAACCAGTAGCCGCTGTACTGGAAACGCGGGAATCCGCCAACAACCATATAAGGTTGGCTGTAGATGACGAACGCGTGGCCTGATCCAAAGTAGCCGTTGTAACGATTGTCGGGGATGCGGTAGCCGTTGTAGCCGCCGCGCTGTTGCCACGTGCGATGGTCGGACTGCCAATTCTGTGACCGATGTCCCTGCCACGCAGCCTGCTGGGCCTGCTGCTGTTGCTGGGTGTGCTGGGCCGGCTGTTGTTGTTTGGGTTGGCTCTGCTGGTTGGCTTGTTGCTGTTGCTTCGGTTGACTAGGCTGCTTGGCCTGTTGCTCTTGCTTCGGTTGGCTTGGCTGCTTAGCCTGTTGCTCTTGCTTCGGTTGGCTCGGCTGCTTGGCCTGTTGCTGTGGTTGAGCGTGCTCTTGTTCCTGCTTCTGTTCAGGCTTGGCCTGCTCGTCTTGTGCGAAAGCGGGAACAAGGCCTCCGAGAGTCAGAAACAGGACTGCTGTTCCTAGAGTTGTTAACATTTTCATAGATATTGCCTCAACTACAAGCTAGGGGAAGGAGCGCAGAATAGCTGTATCCTTTTGACCGCTCTTGTTGGGCACCCTCGGGTCGCTGTGACTCAATTTTGTTCGGGAAGAAGTAATCGTTCGTACGCATCCTTGTGGAGAACGCACTCCGTTGCCGGAGGTTGCCGCCAGCCTCGTCTCAGTGATCGCACCAACGTTTAAACACCATGCCTTCAAGGAGGAGCGCGAGGCGGGCAAATCGAATTTCAACCGCAAGATCCTGTTTGAAGGGATCCGATTTCCGCTTAAGGCCTTGGGGCGAAGGATCAGCGGAAAATGAGACCTAGTACGCCATAGTGACGCCGACCGCGTCAGCTGACTCAATCACGATCGACTCCGGCTTCTGCGAAAACCAATCCATGGGAGTGATGAGCAAGCGGAGATCGGTTACCGCAGGTCGACTGGAAGCACGCCAGCGGCTCTCGTCAGCGTCGAAGTAGCGCGCCAGGTCAGCCTCGTTCCACGGATAAAACCAGACATCGGAAGTGGCATTCGGCTCGATCACGAAGGTCCGCAGCGATCGGGTGCCGTCGGCCAGAGTGATTTCGAGCTGCAATTGCTGGGGCTTGCGCAGCTTCCACAACGGGCTATAGTTCAGCCGCATCCGCAGCCGCAGAAAATCAGCTCCCGCCGCAGGCCAGTTCGGAGCACCCAGACTGATAGTTGCCGGCGAGCTTGATATTGGATACTCGTGTGCGGCGAGGATCAACGGATATTCGAGCAACGAAATTCTGGACGCCCGCGAGTCATCCGATCGCAATCCAACCATTCCGGGAGCGAACTCCTGATCCACACGGTAATGGTGAAAGATCCAGAACCAGATATCGGGGGTGCGCGTGAAGTTACTGATGCCGTCGATCGGCAGGCTGAGGATCGGACTGCCTAGTTCGTTCGGAGCTGCATCGGCAAAGTAAAGTCCGACGTGCGCTTTTGCTTGCTGCATAACGGCGATATCGAATCGCGACAAGAACGCTCCATTCGCCAGGAACGACTGCTCAACACCGGCGGCAACGTTGCGCCCCGCCGCATCGGCGAACATGTATTGATAAGGAAAGATCAGGACGGAATCGTGTTCGCTGGTATTGCGCCGAAGATAGTCGACTGTCGTCTGTAGTGTTGCCCTAAAAGCATTGGGATAGCAGACATGATCGAAGTCGCTAAAGCCGCCGGGACACTCTGAGATCGGACGACGCATTAGCGCCAGGCGAAAGCGCAAGCTCGACGGCTGGAACAGAGGCGAAGGTGGCGGGAAGGCGACCGAGCAGGCGATAGCCCCCAGCGCCGCAATCGCGGAAGCTATGCGTGATTGGAATGAAAACAGAACGACCCCACTAAAGAACACCATCGGAAATATGCCGAACACGATGTGATTGTCGTCAGAGCGGACCAGCCCACTCTGCATCGACAACAGAGCAAAAAGGAATGCGCTCACAAGAAATCCTGTCCGGGCAGTGAGAACGTCCTGGCGATCTGCCTTGACCAGAAACCGCAGCAGAAACAGACACGCGCCGATTGCCGCCGGCGCCAGCAAATGGATCGCGCCGGCATCGTCCAGGGGATACGGCTCGTTCCAGCGGTGCACACTTACCAGAGCCAGCGAACTCCTCCAGAAGAAGAAATCGAGAGGGGAGGTAAGGAGGGTGTTAATCACCAGCACAACTACGGCAAGCGAACCCGCGAACGTCCCGGCAGCCACTGCGTAGCGTACAAACCTACGCGATTCGTGGCGGCCTTCCCACGCCACTCCAACCAACCCCAGAAACCAGGCCGCGATGCCATAGACGCCTGTATCGGCCGAATACAAAAACGCGACCGCGATGAGGGCGGTGCTGCCGCACGCGAATGCCAAAGTACTGAGCCGCTCTTCTCGCACGGCATACCAGCCCCGCAGGAACAGCGCGAAGAGCAAGATACCTAGAGCAGTGCGGCCATCCCACGACATCCAAAAAATTCCCAGCAGGATCAATAGGAGGAAGCGCTTCCACGCTGCTTGCTCGGGGATCAGGAGTCGCAGCGCTAGGTAGCTGAACAGAATGGCGCACCACAACAGCAGCGTCCTGAAGCTGGTGTAGATGGAACCCAGCGACAGGCCAGCCAAGCGCGGTGGCGCGGCCATGAGCCAATGTGCGAGTGGTCCGTAGAGAAACGAGACGTCGCGCCCAAAGTAGATGCCATGCGTCACCTTGTAAACGGCGTCGATCACCCAATGGTCGTCGAATGCTCCCGGCTGCTGAATCACGATGACGGTATGCGGTGAGACCCATGCCAGCGGCAACGACGCTATCATCAGGAGCAGCACGGCCAGGAAATCCCAGGAATGAGCAAATCGCTTCCAGGAGGGTTGCGATGTGGTCACAGGCTCTGATGAAGTGCGACTGCTGACCACGTCATCCAGATTCGGCATAAGTGACCCAATTTTAGCCTAACGATCGAGCCTCTTACCTGCCACTGCGGGCACGCGCCTCATGCGGCACATTGCCCGTTCGATACTGTGGTAGATTGGAACCGGCAACAAGCCGCATAGCAACGCACCCCCGCATCGTTATGCTTCGGCGTTCAATGCGGCGTCTGCGGCCGACCCGGGAATCACGCTGCGTTTTCTCGTGATTGATGACCGCTGAGGTTAGCGTTCAGGCGTACCCACCAGCATAATGGCAAGATTCTCCGCTAGATCAACGCATTCGCACGATCGCAGGAGTGAGGCGTGGCAGCAAGGACAGTTGTAATCACCGGGGGTGCGGGATTTATCGGCGTGAACGCCGCAGAGGCCTTTATCCGCGATGGCTGGCACGTCATCGTGTTCGACAATCTCTCCCGCAAAGGCTCCGACCTGAATCGTCATTACCTGGAGCAGAGGTTTCCCACGCAATGCGAGTTCGTTCTGGGCGATGTTCGTTACGACAGCTTTTCCTTGCTGCACGCGTTGAAACGCGCCGAACTGGTGCTGCACCTTGCCGCACAGGTGGCCGTGACTACGTCGATTGTTCATCCCATTGAAGACTTCGAAATCAACGCGCGTGGCAGCTTCAACGTGCTGGAGGCCGTCCGCGAATCCGGTAACAAGCCGCTTGTGATCTACTCCTCCACCAACAAAGTTTATGGTGGAATGCCCGACGTGATCTGTGAGAAGGATGCTACCCGTTACCGCTTCCGCGACTTTCCACACGGCATCGCGGAAGATCGTCCGCTCGACTTTCACTCGCCATACGGCTGCAGCAAGGGTGCAGCCGATCAATACGTTCACGATTACGGACGGATCTATGGCATTCCCACGGTGGTGTTTCGCCAATCGTGTATCTACGGTCAGCGGCAGTTTGGCGTGGAGGACCAGGGATGGGTGGCGTGGTTCGCGATTGCGGCGCTGCTGGAACGTCCAATCACGATTTACGGCGATGGCCTTCAGATCCGCGACCTGCTGCATGTTGACGATCTGGTGGCAGCCTATAAGAGCGCGGCGGCGGACCCGGTGCGCAGTGGCGGCAACATCCTTAATATGGGCGGCGGCCCATCGCGTACACTCTCGCTGGTGGAATTGCTTGCCTTCCTCGAAAAACGGCTGGAGCGAAAAATTCCCGTTACCCACGCCGAGCCTCGTGCCGGCGATCAGCCCGTATTTGTCGCCGATATCCGCAAAGCCGAACGAGTGCTTGATTGGGCGCCCACGATCGACCCGCTGCCCGGCGTTGACCGGATGCTCGATTGGATTTCCCAGAACCGCGCCGACGTAGTGCGCGTTGTGGAGACCTTCCGCTGAGCTGATTGCCGGGCGATTCAATGGCCAAGAGCTACGTCATCATTCCTGCTTACAACGAAGGGCCGAACCTGGGTGCCGTACTCCAGCAGTTAGAGGAGCTGGCAGCGACGATGCCGCTGGCGGTCATCGTGGTGAACGACGGCAGTCGCGATAACACGGTCCAAGAGGCCGAACGCTTCCGCGACAAGATCGACCTGCAGATCATCACTCATCCCGTCAATCTTGGGGTCCCGAGGACGTTCTATGACGGGCTGGTTGCGGCGGCGGCACGGGTCGAATCCCGCGACTGCATCTTCATCATGGAGGGCGACGGCACTAGTGACTTGAAGCTCATGCCGGAGATGGCGCGACGGATTTACAACGGCGATGATGTGGTGATCGCCTCTCGCTACATGCCCGGCGGAGGCTATGTTAATTTTCCCTGGCAGCGGACCTTCGGTAGCCACGTCGTGAACCTGGTGCTCTCGGTGTTTTTCCACATCCGCGGAATTAGCGACTACACGATTTTTTACCGCGCCTTCCGGGCGGATGTGGTACAGCGCGCGTTGCAACACTACGGGTCGGCCTTCGTTACCACCAACTCCTTCGCGGCGAACCTCGAAGTGCTGTGGAACGTGGTGCCATATAGCAGCCGCTTCAGCGAGGTGCCGCTTCTCTACGACTATGGTTTGAAGAAAAGTCAGAGCAAGATGAATCCTTTAATAACTCTGCGGGAATACCAGGGCCTGATTGTCAAGCGCTTATTGCGAAAATTGTTCGACAATTTGAAGACCAGACCTTGACCCGAGCTGCCGCCACCGTATGTCGTGCCATAGAAGTTCCCGGCACGATCCATGGTCAAGCCGTCATAGGGATAGTTGCCGCCTGTGCCTCCGCTGAAATTGTGGATCACGGAGTAGGTCTGAGCTGACCCCGACTGGGCAAACATAGCCAAAATGCACAAATACCATGCGACCTTTGCAATCGCAAAGCTAACCTTCGTTTTCGGCATCACTACACCCTCCTTCGTTTACCGAAGTGGCTCGCAGATTATTCCAAAACCATGCGAGCATGTGCCAGAGCCACGCTCGCAGGCAGACCGTCGCATGGTGACGCGCTGTCTTAGCGGTAGTGAACCAAAGCAGACTTATGAGCTCCGGTCTGCGCCACCTGCTCTGTATTGCTCCAACATCGTCAATTGTGCGGGCTTTTCAGATACCAGAGCTTCAAGGAAGACTCTTCCACGTCCACACGCCCGGTGCTGTATTTTCGGCCGCCATGGTAAAACTGACACGTCTATTCCACGGCACCCAGGCAGGTCTGTAAGTAACCAACAGCATCACCGTTGCTTTTCGTTGTGCGGACAATCATTTGCGACAGCCTCCAGCGGCATGCGAAAGCTTGTCCGTTAGAACAGGCGGTACATGAAGACGTTGGCGGCGCGGCTTTGGCCGGTCATTACCGTCAATACCAGAACTGTTGTTGCCGCCCAGATGGGCGCGACCCAAACCCAGCGCTCGTGCAAGATGGTGGTAAGCACCTCTGAGGACGACACCGGGGCTGAGGCAGCCACCCGTTGCGAATAGGTGTTGAGCGCATCGATGGCAAACAGCACCACGGCATAACTCACAGCCACAGTCAAGACGATCAGGTAGAGTGATGGATGAAGCATGTGCCCCCCATAGCTGGTGGGCGACGCGAGTACCGAAAACATCTGTCCGGCCTGTGACAGAGAATTCGCGCGGAAGAAGATCCATCCGAGGCTGATCAACGCCGTACTTAACAGCCAGCAGAGCGTCGTCCAGCCCTGACCGGAAGGCTCCCAGTTGAATTTCCTCTGCAACTTCTGGCCTTGCCGATGGAGAATCAAGAGGCATCCGTGATAGCACCCGAACAAGACGAACAGAACTGTCGCTTTGTGCCAGATGCCGAACAAGACCATTGCCAGCAGCAAACAGAACTTTCGCCACCATTCTTCGCGGCTCAGCGTTGCCAGCGGCAGAAAGACGTAGTCGCGTATCCAGAAAGACAGCGACATATGCCAGCGCGTCCAGAAGATTGACGGAGTAGTCGAAGCGAAAGGCCGCGCGAAGTTTTCCGGCAAAGCGAAGCCCAACATCCGGGCAGCACCGATAACGATGTGGGAGTAACCAGCGAAGTCAAAAAATACCTGCAAGCCGTAGCCCAGAGCGAGGCACCAAACATCAGGTCCGCTCCAGTTCGTAGCCTGGTCGAAACCGGCGTTGATCCCCTGTCCGCTGGTAATGCCTCTTCCGAGCAGTTGCGCAACCTCCATCATCAGCAGCCCGGTCGCAATCCGGCTCAGTCCTCGAGCGATGTCGCCTCGGGTCGGAGTCGCCTGCGAGCGGAATTGCGGAAGCATCTCAGGCATGCGGCAGATGGGTCCAGAGATGGTCACCGGGAAGAAGGCCATATAGAGGGCAAACTCGGGGAACGAAGGGTCAAGCTCTTCGCCGCGATACAGGTCGAACAGGTAGCTCATCGCCTGGAAGGTCCAGAATGATAGGCCAAGAGGCAGAACCAAGTGGGAGAACTTCTGCAGCGAAGCCAGTGGGACTGAGACGGCCATGCCGGGCAGGTACTTGAAGATCGCCAACAGCAAAATATTGAAGGCGAGACCACTCCATAACACCAGCGCCGAGTTCTGACGCTTCAGCCAGCGCCCCACTGCGAAATTAACGATGGTCGAAGCCAGCAGCACCGCCAGAAACCACGCCCCCCAGGTGAGATACAGCCCATAGCTGGCGATGAGTAAGACGCCCTGTCGAAAGCGGTAAGACCGCGCTTTCATGACCACCAGCAGCGCTATCAGAAGTGCGGCCACATACAGCAGGGCTCGAAGTACATTCGCTGTTTGCGAACTCAATGACGGTCGTTGCTGGCCGCTTGCAGCTAGTCTTGGCTCTGCCGGATTCGGTGCTGCTCCTTCAGTGGCCGTCACCGACTGGCGCTTCGTCGGCGGAATCTCCGTCAAGCTCTTGCTGATCACGCCCGCAACGATGGCATCGCCAGCCGAGTTGTAGTGTGTGTCTCCGAAAATGAAATGGCTCAGATACCAACAACCGGGTCGAAGTGGAGGACACCGCTCTTTAACGGCAAAGAAGGCCGGGAACAGTGTGATGAAGCGCTTGCATTTGCCGCGGCACCAATCACGCCATATGCGCACCTGCCGCGAATCCACGTTGTCGTGCGCCACTTGCGCCGGCCAGGGATACACCACAACACTGATCGGGATATCGCGCTCGCCAAGTTCGCGAAAGAGGATGTCCATCTTCGCCTTTTCCTTGGCAATGCCGGCTTCCAGCCCCAGCGGTGCATAACCGGTTTCGTAAGGCTCGGTGTCGGAGACTGTGCGATAGGTCCAGGCTGAACGTTCCAGGTCGAATTCGTTACCGCCGTGCCCCAAGTCAAGGTGGTACCAGCCAAAGCCGACCAGCGCCTTCTCGACGAACTGGAAGACATCATTGGTCAGCAGCAGATTGTTGTTGATCCAGAGCCGCAGATTCGAATACTCGCTCGCCATGGACAACTTGTCGCTGGTCTTAACGACCGCGCCGGATGCGTTTGCATCCTCAAAGAACGCCGCCTCATCCTGAGCATCGGAGATATCGATAAACACCAGTGCTTCGTCGAAGTCGACGCCCTTTTGCATCACCATTCTCGCGGTATTCAGGTAATTGGAGGGCGAATAGCCTTCTACGCTTCCATTCAAGAAGTCGTATTGCGGAAAGTTCGCTGCGATTCGGCCGATAAAGCTGTCCTGCCAGCTCGTCATTCCTTCCGGTGCGGAGTCGCCCAAGATGAGGATGCGAGGCCGACGATCGCTGGGCGGGACCTCCCGGATGCGCTCGTCACGGAAGCCCAGGCTGTTGGTTTCGAAATCGTATGAGTTGCCCAGCCAGGGTCGAATGCAGGAGCAGTTGGGCCGAAACGCGAAGCTGCGCACAGGATCGCGGCTGAAGCAAAATCCGTGCGGCCCACCGCTGACTGCCCCTGACAACATCGCAGCGCTGTAGAAATAGTCCAAGGTAACGAATGCGGCGAGGCTGAAGACAAGTGCTCCTGCGAACAGCGCCAGCTTGATGCGTCGCCGCCGCTTCGGGTCCCGCGCGACCGAATCCGCTTCTACGCTCACTTTGACCGCCGTGGCCATGATTTGGTTTGCTGCGGTAATCACTAGTCCGGATTTGTGACGGTCAATTGCGCGGCCTGCCTACACGTCGCGCCGTGGCAAACATCAATGCCACTGTGTCCATGTCTTTGGGCTGCACTTTACCGGGCGGAATGCGGGTGTGGGTCAGATCCTCCAGCTTGCCGAGCAACTCCACCAGGCTCATCGAATCAATCAGTCCTCCCGATACCAGCCGCGTGTTTTCGTCGATCTGCAAGCTAGGCTTACGGAGCATTTCCATGATGTACTCCACCATCTGTTGTTCTTCTGCGGTCATGAATCAGTCGCCTCGCGAAGCTCCGGATTTTCGCGCAGCAGTTTGTCGCGCGTCGCAGAACGAGCTGGCTTGCCAGCAGTGCTCTTCACGATCCACTTCGGCGGTTTCAGAACGATTCTGCGGACAGCCACGCCCGCGCTTGCCACAATCAGGTTGCGGAGCTCGCTCTCGATCGCGACTGCATTTCGCAACAGCTCGTCGCGTTCGACCTCCGCCACCAGGACGATCTCTTCGGTCCCAATATCGAAGTTGTAAAGACCCATAGCGAGGGCGCGGCCGTCGTGGATAGCGGGATGGCTGGCGGCAATTTCTTCGAGGTCCTGCGGGTAAATGTTCTCGCCGCCGACAATGATCAGGTCCTTCTTCCGCCCAACGACGTAGAGCTCGCCGTCGAGGCAAAAGCCGAGGTCGCCGCTGTGATACCAGCCGTCGACAATCGCTTCTGCTGTCAGGTCAGGACGGTTGTAATAACCACTGAAAAGGCAGTCGCTCTTGATCAGGATTTCGCCGACCCCTCCGTCGGGAAGAACTTCACCACCAGCTGAGACAATCTGAACTTCGTTGCCGGGTAATAACTGACCGGAGGAGACGAGGGACATCGCTCCGGGCGTGTCCTCGGCAACCGTTACGATGCGATGTTCGGTGCGAAAACGTGCCGAATCCGCCCAAATGCGCGCCGGTCCGAGGCGTCCATTGATGCCGGATTGGGTGACGGCAAAAACGTTTTCCGCCATGGCATAGGACGATTGCAGGGCCTCTCGCCTTAACCCAATGGTTGCGAATGCACGGTAGAACTCATCCATGCTGGCGGCGCGTACTGGCTCCGAGCAGTTAATCAGCGCGCGAACCGAGGAAAGATCGTATTGCGTCCAGTGCTCCCGCGGCGTTCGCCGGGGCACGAACTGGAACGTGAAATTCGGCAGCCATGCCAGCGTGCATTGGTACTGAGTGATAACCTGCAGCATGGTTTCCGGATACATCACCCAGTTCAGCGGTGACTGCATAACCACCGGCATGTGGCAGGCAAGCGGCAGCATGAAGCAGGCGATCAGCCCCATGTCGTGGTAAAGCGGCAACCAGCTGTAGACCCGGTCCACAGAGCCATCGATCTGCAGTGCTTGACTCAGGTATTCGAGCTGGCGCAGCACAACCGCATGCGTCAGGGCCACGCCCTTTTGCAGGCCCGTCGTTCCCGCGGAATGCTGCAGAAATGCGATGCTCTCGGCGGAGATGCCGGGATCGGGCAACTCTTCGTCGTCACCAGCCCCGCTGTCATTTCGCGCGCGAACCAGCTGCGCTTGTTCACCCAAGGCAACGTATCCGAGCATGTCTTCCGGGAAATCGTCGTCGATGACAACCAGGCGGGCATTGAGGTTTGCGGTCACGCCGGCCAGACCGGAGCGATACTTCGACTGTTCAACCTTGAAGTTGGGATAGGCCAGGATGGTAGGCACCGCACCCAGCATCATTGCTCCCGCGAATGCGGTCATCGCGGGAATGCCTTGCGGCATGATCAGGACGACGCGGTCTCCTGGCGCGGCCCCATGCTCACGCAGCAATGCAGCCTCGCTGCGCGCTCGCCGACGAAAATCGCCGAACGTCACCGTCTCGTACGTATCCTCATCGCTCCAGAAGGTGACAAATTCGCGCGTGGCGGGAGCGTTATTGAGAGCGTCGGTAAGAGTCTGTGGCGCTGTGGCAATCATTTCAGTCAGGATGGACGCAGTCTTGGCGCGTAACTGGGACGAGACCTGGCTGCAAACTCTTGCGCACAATCACCCGCTTCGTAGACCGTCTGCTCCGGTTTCACCGACAACACTGCACTGCCAGCTTTCTGTCTCAGAACGGATTCGACCTTGTCAGTAAGCTTCATGAGCAGACCTGTCGGTCTGCAATACTACCACGCACAGCGGGAATTGGGCGCTGGCATCCGACTGATCGAAGAGCACTCTTTGAGGGTCTCTGATGTCGGCTTTGGATTAATCTAGACAAGTCCGATGGGTGAAAATCCCGTATCGTGTTGGCGATGCAGGAGTGAATAAAGGATGAGAAATAAGCTACTTGTTCTCGGTCGCTTCGCGCAGGATTCGCAGAGCGTTCTGGCTGCTGTCAACTGGCTTGCACTTGTGTGCCTTGAACTGCACCTGAATGGCGAGTTCATTTATCTGATTTTCTTAGATATCTCCCAGTCCTCCACTTCGCCAAACCTCTGTCAAAATCGGGAAAATTAGGAGAAAATACGGCGAAAGGGTGGAAGGTGGGCTTAGAGTAGGTGGTTTCCCTTCGTCACGAGTAGGCTCCGGCGAGGCGGTGAACCAGCAGCCAAGATCCCAACTGAGCCAGGAACAAACAGAGAGAGTCATCCCGATGCGTCCTGACAAGTCGGCCGGTGTCTGCGAATGTATCCTCTCCCGTGATACAGGGTTCGCCGGATTGTCACTTGACGAAAACAGGGCTTTCCGTGAGTTGGCGGCACAGAGTGGCGTGGCCCGACCAGTTCCCCTGCTATTCTCGAAAGTGAATCCTCGAGGAAGCTGCACGAATTGCCGCCGATTCTCAACGCACAAAATATCTCAAAGAGCTATGGCGCAACTCCGCTCTTTCGGAATGTCGCCTTCACCATCTCTGAAGGCGACCGTATCGGACTGATTGGGCCGAACGGCTCCGGCAAGTCGACACTGCTGCAAATTCTCTCCGGCGCCATTGAGCCGGATTCCGGAGAGGTTGCGTTGCGCAAGCGTGTCCGACTCAGTTTTGTTCACCAGGAATCGCAGTTCGCCGCCGGCCAGACAGTTCGGTCCGTAACCGCGGCTGCTCTGGAACGCTCCGGCGTTCCGCCCGATGAGTGGCAGGCTCGCCTGGCCGAGACGTTAGGGCGCGCCGGTCTGGAAGAGCTCGACGCTTCAACGGAATCTCTTTCCGGAGGATGGCGCAAGCGGCTCGCCATCGCCGAAGCGCTGGTGCAGCAACCGGACATCCTGCTGCTGGATGAGCCAACCAATCACCTCGACCTGGCTGCTATCGAATGGCTCGAGGAACTTCTCCAATCTGCATCCTTTGCGTCGGTCGTGGTCAGTCACGACCGTTATTTCCTGGAGAACGTCGCCACGACCATGGCTGAGTTGAACCGCGCCTATCCTGACGGCCTGCTAAGGGTCACAGGTAACTACAGCAGGTTGCTGGAAGAAAAAGAGGCGTTCTTGCACGCGCAGGCTAAGCACCAGGACGCGCTGGAAAATCGTGTACACCGCGAGATTGAGTGGCTACGTCGAGGACCCAAGGCACGCACTTCCAAATCGAAAGCCCGCATCGATAAGGCGAATCAACTTATTGGCGAGTTGGCTGATTTGAACGCACGCACCCGAAGCGCCAGCGCCGCAATCGATTTTTTCGCTACCGATCGGAAGACCCGGCGGCTGATCGAACTCCAGGGCCTCAGCTTCGAAATCGGCGGCCGCACTCTCTTCCATGAGCTGGACTTCATTCTGACTCCGGGAACCCGTCTCGGCCTGGTGGGCCCCAACGGCAGCGGCAAGACGACGCTGCTCCGGCTACTCTCGCGAGAACTGTCGCCCGCGGCCGGCGAGATTCGCACCGCCGACGCGCTTCAGATCGTCTACTTCGATCAAAATCGGATGCTCGATCCCGATGTGACTTTGCGGCGAGCGCTTGCGCCTGACAGCGACTCCGTCGTCTACCAGGATCGCGTGATCCACGTGGCTTCATGGGCAGCGCGCTTTTTGTTCACCGGTGAGCAACTCAATCAGCCGGTGGGACGACTCTCGGGAGGAGAACGCGCCCGCGTCCTGCTTGCCAAACTCATGCTGCAGCCGGCAGACGTGCTGCTGCTCGATGAGCCCACGAATGACCTCGACATTCCCACTCTCGAGGTGCTGGAAGAGAGCCTGCTGGAATTCCGTGGCGCACTCGTGCTGGTCACGCACGATCGCTATTTGCTGGATCGAGTCTCCACCACCGTTCTTGGCCTGGACGGCGCGGGCTCAGTTGGGAAATTCGCAGATTACTCGCAGTGGGAACAGTGGTTGGAGGAGCGTCAACGAGTGTCTAAGGCCATTGCCAGGACGGCTGATCGGGAACCTGCCGCTGCTGGTTCTGCGACCACCGCCACCGCGGCGAAGAAGAAGCTGTCCTATCTCGAAGCTCGAGAATACGCAACACTCGAGCAGCTCATCAGCGAGGCCGAGATACAACTGAAGGCCGCGCGCGCCGCTTACGAGGACCCCGCCATCGCCAGTGACGCCGCCCGTCTTCTCGCGACGGAGGCTGAACTCAAGCGGGCGCAGCAGGTCGTCGATCAGCTCTATGGCCGCTGGGAAGAGCTAGAAATCAAGATGCTCTGAGTATTCGAAATTTTCGACGACGCAACTGATACGAATGTGAACAACGGAATAGGAAACTCGCAGTCTAAGAATGCTAGCGCGTTTCCCAGTACCGATCTTGGCAAACCTCCCACAAGATGACTGCTGGGGACCTTCGAAGCTCGGCGCCACCGAAGCACGCAGCTTGCGGGTAGCTTCAGAGTTGTCCGTTACCGGGAATAATCGGCAGTTCAGTCTTCAAAAATCGCCACCGGCACCTCCTCCTCCCGAAGCTCCCCCACCGAAGCGAACCTCTGGACTCGTTGTTTGCGGGCTTGGCGTTATTGACTGAGGCGTTACCAGGCCCAATACGGCGGAGGTGGCGTTCATCCACTGTTTGTCCCTGCCCGATAGGCGCGCGGCGGTAAAGCCGCCGCGAACTCCGGCTGGGCCCCGAGCCAGCCAGCGTCGAATGAACAATGCAACACCGGCTAACAGTATGCCCAGAAGCATTGGGTCCCAAGTATGCCGTGGCCAACCGAGGTAGGGTTTATTGGAGATCGCGGTCAGGACGGCGGCAATCGCACCCACCGCGATGACCATGCGGTCCTTCTGCCGAACCCCGCGCGCGAGTACGACGGGCGGCAGGACCCAGATTAGCACCCACGTTGTCCAGTAGAACGACCCCGTATATTCATAGGTCGCCCCAGCGCTGCCTACCAAGTCCCGCAACCCTCTGGGCAGGTTCGACGGCGAAAGCACGAGGTTGATGGCCAGGTAGATGCCGAGCCAGAGAAGCGCTTCGGCGAGCGAATATGCATCCTCGAGGTAATCGAAGCGGTGGCCGCTCCGCAGCGCGGCTACACAGATCAGCCCGACTAGATAAAACACGGCAACTATCGCACGCTGCGCCGCGTCGGACGAGGTCCAGTAGCCCGACAGCCAGACGGCAAAAATCATTGCGGCGAGAAATGCATACCACAGTCCGAAGCGGCGCCAGATCCAGAGCGACAAGATAGCGCCGGCGGCGGGAACCAGGCAGCGGGCTGGCGACAAAGAATAGCCGCGGAATAAAGCGAGCTGCATTCCCACGCAAAGAAATCCAACCGAGCCGACGGCGAGCGCTTCCTCGATCCCGTAGCGATACAAACGACCCTGGGAAACGACAAGCTCGGCGGCCGCATAGCTGAGAGGAGCGCAGATCAGCAGGAAAATGCCGTCGGTTTGGTCCGATGAATGCGGAAGAAAGACCACGGAGAACAGCGCTGCTGCGGCACAAACGCTGATCAGGGTGAAGAGGAACAGGACCAACCGCAGGAAAATGTTGGTGGTGCGCAGCTCGGAAACCGTTTCCTGTTCCAGACGCTGGGACTGCTCCTTGGTCAGGATGCCCTCGCTGGCCCAGTCAGCGATCAGTTTGCGGGCGCGCAGAGTTTCTTCGCTGGTTGCAGAGTACAGTCTCACGCTTGCCTCCCGAAGCGGCGCGCGATCAAGACCAGCCCCACAACCATGGCAACACCGGTAAAGACAAAATAGGTCAGGATAGAAGTAAAGTCATTGATATTGTGGAGGAGCATCGAGCTGACACCCACGTATCCATAGCCGGCGGAATACGCAACGAAGGCAAACTGCCGGCGCTTCAGGCCCCAGGCGAGAGACAGGCCACAGGCGATAAGCAGGGCGAGAAACCATAGGCCGTATCCTTCGCGATTGAATACACCCGAGAGCAATGCCCAAAAGCCAATGTTGGCTGCAATATTGAGATACGTGCCGAAGAAATGCGGTTTCACACCGCGATGCCGCAAAAGCGCTCCGCCGCCGCCGATCAGCAGGCAGTAGACCAGCGCATATTGCCGGTAAGCCGCGTCCTGATGCGATGGCCAGTGCGAGATGGTGAGCCCGAACCATCCGGCGAGCGAAGACAAAGCCAGAGACAAGACGAAGCGATTGTCGAAACGATAAGCCAGGAAGAAAAAGAAGACGGCGGTCGCCAGGAGATAGAGATCCCATTGTCCGGAGAGTAGGTGGAGTCGGTTCTCCAGGTAAGCGAGTTCTATGCACCAGACGAGGCTGCCCAGGTAAAGCACGTAGTCGAAAACTGCATTGGGGACAGGCGTTTGCGCGAGTGCCCAAGCGGGCGCGCGGGAAAAGCAGTACCAGAAACAGGCGGCGAAAATAGTGGAGAGAATGACGAGGACGAGAACGTCGCCGAGTTGTTGCGAATAGGTGGTGACAGTCCAGCCAAGCCCGGCAACGAATGCCAGCACACCAGCATAGAAGAGAATGTTCAGCTCAAGAAAAAGCGAAAAAGGTTCTCTACGGGAGAGGCTGCCCAAGTGCGCGTGCTGTTGCGGCGATATCGCGCCTTGCTCCCTCCAGTGCTCTAAGCGGACGAAGATAGTCATGAAGTCTTCGTTCTGCTGGGCCAATCGGTACCGCTGGTTGGGCCGATTACATACCGACAATCAAATTTGATCAATGTACGATATCATCCTCAGGGACCCAGAAGCCATGAGGATCGCAAGCGCGGCGAGTGCATTCCCGAAGCATTACTACTCCCAGAAAGTTCTTCTGGAACGCCTCCAGGACTATTGGGGAGATGAACTTAAGAATCCTCTGTTGCTGGCACGGCTGCACCGCAACGTGACCGTAGACGGCCGTTACCTCGCCATCCCCGCAGAGCAATACCTGGACCTCAAGACCTGGGGTCAGGCCAATGACATCTGGATCAAGGTCGCACAAGAATTGGGGGAGCGGGCGCTCTGCCTCGCACTGCACAACGCCGGTCTGAAGCCACACGATTTGGGAGCCTTGTTGTTCACCACAGTCACCGGAATCGCAAGCCCGTCCATCGACGCTCTGCTGATCAATCGTATGGGACTTCCAGCCAACATTCGCCGCACTCCCATTTTTGGCCTGGGATGCGTGGCTGGCGCCGCCGGAATTGCGCGCGCCGCAGATTACGTTCGCGCCTACCCTTCGCAGGCGGCAGCTGTGGTATCGGTGGAGCTCTGTTCGCTCACCCTGCAGCGCGAAGATCTGTCGGTCGCGAACCTGATCTCGTCGGGCCTTTTCGCCGATGGCTCTGCCGCCGTCATTGTGACAGGAGCGGAATTTGAGTCCTCGGGCTCTGAGATTTCTGGGCCTGAAATTCTCGCGACCCGGTCGGTTTTCTATCCCGATACAGAGGAAATGATGGGCTGGAATATTTCCGAGAAAGGCTTCCGCATCGTGCTGTCGACCGAGGTTCCGAATCTGATTCGGCAAAACCTGGGGCGAGACGTGGACGCGTTTCTGGCGGACAACGGATACCGGCGAAGCGACCTTCAAAGCTGGGTTCTACACACCGGAGGGCCGAAGGTGCTCGAGGCCTGCGCTACAGCACTCGGGTTGCACAACGGACAGCTGGATGCCTCCTGGGACAGCCTGCGTAAGGTGGGAAATCTTTCTTCGGCTTCAGTGCTGGTTGTGCTCGAAGATGTAATAAAGCACCGCCGTCCTGAGAAGGGCGCATTGGGTCTGCTTGCGGCTATGGGACCCGGGTTTTGTTCCGAGCTTCTACTTCTGCAATGGTAAGGTACGTGGTTGTTTAATTCGGCAGACCCGATCGCACCCTATCGAAGCTGGGCACAGCGGATCGCACCCTATCGAAGCTGGGCACAGCGGTGGCGATACGTTTCTGATAGGCAACGGTCATGGCGCTTCGCCATGCCGCAGTTTTTGGACCATTAGCAGTTCGGTGACCCCCCCAAAAAAGAGACGGGAATCGATGACAGAAAATCCTTTGGCCCGAAACATATCCCGCAAGTGAGGGCGGTCGGGAAAGCGCTGGAGGCTTTCGGCTATGTAGCCATAGACTTCATGATTGCGGTGCAGAAGCGTACCCCACAGTCCGGTCCACGTCTTCAGACCCCAGTATTCCATCTTCTGTGGGATCTTTCCGGCCGGTTTGGAGAAATCGAGAAAGGCCGCTACGCCGCCGGGTTTTAGAACGCGACTGATTTCGTCAATCGCTGTCCCCAGGTCCGCTGCATTCCGCAGGGCGTAACCACCGGTGACGATGTCCACGGATTCGGAAACGATGTCCAGCGATCCCATATCCTGGTTCGCGAAACTGACATTCGGATGAGTATTGCGGTGACGGGCGATTTCTAGCATCGGCTCGGTGATGTCCACTCCGACGATGCGGCCACGCGGGTATTTGCCGGCAAGCAGAAACGCGATGTCGCCGGTGCCGCAGGCGAGATCAACGCAAACAGGGGACTCGTGAGAGGGAAGCAATGAAATCAGAGTGCGCTTCCATGCCGCGTCGCGTCCGAAAGAAAGTGCTCTAGTGATGAAGTCGTACCGGGGCGCGACCTCGGAAAAATTCCTTTCGGTATAGTATCTCTTCGTCTCGGCATTCTCGAGATGATCGCCGATTTTCAAAACAAAGCGACCGCTCACTGGATCTCCATTTTTAAAGGGTCCGACAAGGGCTTACAGCAGACAACAATGGTTTGTAGTTTCGGCTGCCGCGTTCACAGACTCCTTGTTCACCACACTCCATAATTCGCGTGGCAGCGCGGCAGCCGGGAGAGTTGCAGGCTGCCTATTTCTTAAAGGTCAACGCCGGCCCGCTGACTCGCTTCCCAATGAGGTCGACAGTCACCTCGACGGTGTCGGCGATCTTAACGAAGGGTATACCTTTGGTCATCCCGTAGTCCTTACGGTTGAAGGCCATGGTCCCACGAATCTCGCCTGTGCCTGTCCCCTGGCCGGAAACGGTTAGCGTCAGCGTCTCGGGTTTAGACGCTCCACGAATCGAGAAGTCGCCCTGCACATCGTAGGTGTTGGGGCCGGTCTGGACAATCTTCTTTGACCGGAATGTGATCAAAGGATCTTGCGCAACGTTGAAGAAGTCTGGCCCCTTCAGCTTGCTGTCTTTCATGCCACTTCCGGTATTGACGCTGGCGGCCTGAATCTTGATGTCTAAAACGCCACTCGTCGGATCAAGAGACGTAAAGGTTAGAGTGGCATCCCACTTGTCGAAAGTACCGTCGATGGCCACCGATGCCTTCACGGAGAATTTAACCGAGCTGCCTTCCGGCGTAATCTTGAAAACAGGAACCTGTGCTCGGCTTAGTGACGGAAACACCGCGGACGCTAAGAAGAAGAAAATGGCGAATCGTATTCTACCGTGTGCACGTCTTTTGATCATGAATTTCCTCCCACCGGTTGCCGTGAAAGCAACCAAGTGAACCCCGAACGGGCTCGGACCATGATACTTGATGTTTGCTCGGAGGGACTGTCAAATGTTGCAGGCTGAATCGCGGAACGATGGGCTGCATACCACGGCTCGAGAATCACTACCCGTCGCCCTGGATGGGCCCTATACGGACTTTGGCTGTATAACATAGCCATGACCTTCCTGCGCCGCGTCATAATGCCCTCTCGCAGCCGCAAGTTTGGCCGGTATCCGGAGGCCAGGCGGGCGATTCAAGCGTCTATCGCTTTGCTAGTGCTGTTGTTGCTTGTGCTTCCATCGCGGGCCTTCGCGGCGAATCCTGATCTGGAGACTGTGCTGACTGCTTCGCGGCAGCGTATTGAGAAATTGGACTACCGCGTCACTGGGCGGCTCACACGGCTGGAAGCTAATGACAAGCGCACAACCTACAAGTTTGCCGCCAAGGCCCACTGGTTTCCCGATGGTCTGCGTCTGCTATGCGAGATCTCGGGGCCTGGCTCACAGAAGACGACTCTTCTATTGCATATGACCGCGAGTGGGCACGTGACTATCGAGGCGTTACTTCCTGGCGAGAAAGCTGCTAGCGTGTTGCCATTTGAACGTTGGAACGACTCGCTCGTTGGAACAGACTTTTCCTACGAGGACATGGTAGAGGGTCAGTTCTTCTGGAAAAGTCAGGAACTTCTGCCGCCCGAGAAATACGGCGAACGGGATTGCTTTGTCCTTAAGAGCATGCCCGGCTCTCAGGACCGGACTTACTATGATTCGGTAACATCGTGGATTGACCGCAAAATTTTGTTCCCTGTGCATGCGATGAAGACACTTCGCGGGACAAAACAGCAAAAGGAATTCATTTACTATGGGCTGAAGCAGGTCAGCGGCGTTTGGTCTGCGACGCAAGTGCAGGCAAAGCTGCTGGGCAAGTCCGGCTCCTCGATTCTTGTAATCGAAGGGGGCACAGCGAAGGCCAATCTTACCCGCAAGGATTTTGATATCAGCCCGTCCAACGCTCAAGCAGAGAAGGCGAAATAAATCGGGTTGGTTACTTAGCGGTTGCGAGGCACTGTGCGGTCGCTGAAACATCCACGGTGACCGTCATGAGACAAGCTCCTTTTCAGATGTTGCCGGAGCCCCACGTAAGCCAAAGGGCCACCAATTCCAGTCGCCGGCAAGTTGCAAGAGTGCCGGACCGACAACCATCCGCACCACTGTAGCGTCAAAAAACACCGCCACGGCGAGCGTAAAGCCCAGCATTTGAATGACCAGGAAGCTTCCTAAGGTGAATGCCGCGAAGACGGCAATCATAATTGCCGCGGCACTCGTAATGAGCCCGGCCGTCCGCGCCAGGCCCTCGATCACCGCTGATCGCTCGGACAGGCCGTTCCGCCGTTCTTCGAGGACCCGGGTGACAAGGAAGACCTCATAGTCCATGCTCATTCCGAAGACGATGGCAAACGAGAGAATCGGAACGATCGGGTATATGCTGCCGGTCGGTCCGCCGAGCCCAAAGAGTTTGCTACCGTAGCCTTCCTGAAAAACGAGAACTAACGCACCGAACGAAGCACCAACGGAGAGTAGATTGAGCAGAATTGCTTTGACAGCGGCAAATAAAGAACGTATCCCGATCAGGAGCGCCAGCAAACTTCCGAAAACGACGATAAAAGCCACCCTCGGCAAGTGCTCTTTTACTACCGAATCATAATCTGCGTCGAGTGCGGCGATTCCCCCGACGCGCAGCACAGCGCCAGGCACTCCGGTCATCGCCGCGGCGTCGGAGGAACGTACCTCTCGTACCCACCGTATTTGTTCGTTGGGCGAAAGAGTCGCCGTGGGCAGCAACTCAATCAAGGTAGCTCGGCCATCGCTGCGCAGAAAACTCTTGCGGATTGCCTCGGGTACATCGTCGACAGCATCCGGGGTATCAGCCATTCCCGTGAGGGTCGGAAGGGATAAGACTTCTTCCGCTCTAGGATCGCTCTGGAAGCGCTTCGTCAAGCGACTGACAGCAAGCCAGCCAGCCAGCGAGAGCGGCGGGGACTGCGGCGGCAGCTCCAGGATCACTCGCAGGGACTGCACAATACCCGACCGCCCCATGGCTTGCAGCGTGTGCAGTGCCTGCACCGACTCGGCTGCGGCCGGCAGCGCGTTACGATCGGGAATCCCGGGGGAGATTTTCCGTGCCTGGAATGCAAGGATCAGGAGCGGAATCCCGGCGACCAACAGAGCTGTCCAGGGCCTGCGGGTTATGATGCTGCCCCACCGCTCCCACCGCTTGTTCACCTCGCACCGGCTAACCGGCGTTCTGGATCGTCTGCCTGGCAGGCGCATTCTTGCGGCATCGATGCGATGCCCTAGCAGACCAAGCACCCAAGGCAGAATGAATGTACACAGCATGACACTAAGAACGGTTACCAGCAGGCCAGCTATCCCGATGGAGCGCAGTTCACTGATGGGGACAGCAAGCAGCGCTGAAAATCCGATCGCAACTGTCGTTGCCGAGATGATCAGCGTCTGCCCCGCTTGCCCGGCAGCAATATCGGCAGCGTGGCCGGGAGCATATCCCTCGGCCAGTGCCTCGCGAAAGCGGCTCACCATCAGCAATGCATAGTCGATGCCCAAGCCCAAGCCGACCATTGTCGCCAGATTCTGCACCAGAATCGACAGGTGTAGATAATGCGCGAGCAGAGCAGCCGCACCCAGCGCCATCGAGATTGAGAGCAATCCAACTCCCAGCGGCAATAGCGCGGCCACAAGACTGCCGAAAGCCAGCAATAGCAGCAAGAGAGTTACTGGCATCGCTCGTTCCTCGGCATGCCTGACTTCATCTGCACTGACCTTGCGCAGATCGAAGGTCAGTGGAGTTTCGCCAGTGATCTCCAGTTTGATATTAGGGTATTGCGACCTGAGCTGGCCTTCCATCCAGTCTGCTCTTGCCCTCAGTTTCGGGACCAACGCCTCGACCGATTCATCGTGCGGATCCAACCCGACGATGATCAAGGCCCCGCCATTGTCCCCAGTGAACAGAGCATCTGGCCAATCCAGACTCGAGACGGCACCCGAAACTCCAGGCAGACTACGCAATGAATTGGTTAAGAAGCCCAATGCATCTGCGCCTTTCGCTGAATCCGGATCGGGAATACCGCTGATCACCAGAACCAGGCGGCGGGCGTACGGAGACTGGAAACGCTGCGCCAGTTCCAAGTCAACTTTCTCGGATTCTCCGCCCTTGATGTGAACCGCTGTTTCCAGGCGACGTTCGACTTTGTAGGAAAAGGGGAGCAGCGCCAGCGCCATGACAAACCCCGACATCGCCAACCAGAATCGGCGGCAAGCGGCACCTTGGCCAGTCTTCAAGAGTCCGTTTAGTTCATCAATGGAGCTTGGCATTCCGATGGAAGGTCCACGTCGTTTACTGGTCCGTCTGAGAGCAATGAAACTATTTCGGTGATCGGGCACATCCATGATACATGGCCAAACTGGATATTCATTGCGCTGCGGCCTTGAGCTTAGTTAACGATAGATGTGGGGAACTGCCCGTTAAGCCCATGCCAGTCGAGGGACGTGGCCGACGAAGACTTCGCTGTATGATCAGCCGCCAATCACTCATCAAGGAACGAGTCACTCCGCGACTTCCAGCCTAGGGTTAAGCTGCGACTCCAGCGGATAGCTGTCGGGCTGTATATCGAGACCAGCATCCTGCAAAACCATTTTTCATCGCGTACGTATACAAGCCGGCATTCGTTGTAATGCCCAGCTTTCGCATCATCTGATACTTGTGAAAGGCAACCGTCCCCTGGCTTATGTCGAGAGCGCTTGCGATCTGCTTCATGGTTCGTCCTTCCGCCAGCAACTGCAAGATCTCGGTTTGGCGAGGTGTGGTCTGGTGCTCTTCTTTGTGGTGCAGCGGTTTGCGTAGAAGATGAACCAAGGTCTCGCGCGCGATCAGATGGTCCGCTATCAGAAGGCGAGTACGACTCATATACGTCTCCTACTCTTAGCTCCCACACCGATCGAGCTTGAACTCCGTCATTCCAGCAGCTTTTCGGCGCTTCCTCATCCGGGTCATCCGACGCCGACGCTGTTCACCAATTCCGCTTTGATGCCGCCGTCTTTGTATAGGTAAGTCAATTGCGTTGGTGCCGCAAGTCGGGTTCCCGCAGCTCAACTTTGGCTGGAGGCGTCGAGGGCTTAGGAAGTTGTGCTACACAATTGGCAGAGAAACCCACGCACAAGAGAGAAGCCAGAATGATGATCAGCCCGCACCTAAGGCTGAGCTTGCTGGGCGAATGATTTTTCATCAACCGAAGCATCTCGTTGTCCAGTAACCTCAGCCCACGTCGGTAGGGATCTTCAGCGTCCCGCAACTTGCTCGCGCGTTATCTCCGCCATGTACTTGTTCGCGCCTTCGAGCGTGGCTTCCGGAGTAAGGCGTGCGAACAGATCAAGCGATCGCGCTATAACTCCGGTCCAGCCGGTCTGGTGACTGGCGCCCAGTCCCGCCCCATTGTCGCCATGGAAGTATTCATAGAACAGGATGTAATCCTTCCAATAGGGATCTTCCTGGAACTTCTTCGTACCTCCGTAGACCGGACGCTTGCCGCTGGCGTCGCGCAGAAACATCTTCGACAGCCGTTGCGCAATTTCTTTGGCGACTTCAAATAGCGTCATGTATTTGCCGGAGCCGGTCGGGCACTCAACCTTGAAGTCCGGGCCGTAGAAGGGATACATCTGCAGCAGTCCGCGAATGATCAGCGCGTTGACCGGCATCCAGATCGGTCCCCGCCAGTTGGAGTTGCCGCCAAACATGCCGGTGTTCGATTCTGCCGGCAGGTATTCGACCTTGTACTCCTGTCCGCCAAGATTGAATACGAAGGGATGGTCGCGGTGATACTTGGACAAGGAACGAATTCCATAGGGACTGAAAAATTCGTTCTCGTCCAGCATGTAGCCCAGAATGCGCGTTAGCTTCTCCTTGTCGCATACCGAAGCTAACCTGCGCCCCTGGTACCCCCCGGTCTCCGGGTCGTCGGCCCGGGTGAGCTTCTTAAACACCTCCGGGTGGCGCTTGCGGAACAATTCCATCAGCTCAAGGATTCGGGGATGTTGTCTAAAGGTATTCGCCTCGAACACATTGGCAGCACATAACGGCAGCAGGCCAACCATGGAGCGGATCTTCAAGCGTGTGGTATCGCCATTGGGGAAATGCAAGAGGTCGTAAAAGAAGCCATCGTGCTCGTCCCACATCTGATCCTGGCCCCCGCCGATACGGTCCATGGCATAGGTGATCCAGGCAAAGTGCTCAATGAAGCGGAAGGAAATCTCCTCGTACATCGGGTCGTACTCAGTCAGGACGAGCGCGATCTCCAGCATGCACAGGCAATAGAACGCCATCCAGGCGGTGCCGTCGGCCTGGTCCAAGTGCCCGCCCGTCGGCAACGGCGCACTGCGATCGAAGACGCCGATGTTGTCGAGGCCCAGAAAGCCTCCGGCAAACACGTTACGGCCCTCGGGGTCTTTGCGATTGATCCACCAGTTGAAGTTCAGCATCAGTCCCTGGAACGAGCGCTCCAGGAAGCGGAGATCAGACCGGCCCAGCTCGGTTTCGATTCGATACAGGAACAGCGTCGCCCAGGCGTGGACCGGCGGATTCACGTCACTGAAGTTCCATTCGTAGGCGGGAATCTGTCCGTTGGGGTGGGAATACAGCGTGCGCAGCATCAGCAGAAGCTGCTCTTTGGCGAAGTCAAAATCCACCAGCGACAGCGCAATCGTATGGAATCCGAGATCCCACGCCGCGTACCAGGGATACTCCCACTTGTCCGGCATGGAGATGACGTCGCTGTTCAGCATGTGAAACCATTCCGTGTTGCGTACCTTCTTGCTGCCGGAATTAAGCACAGGATGCGAGTCATGTTCCAGCAGCCACTTGTCGAGGTCGAAATAGTAATACTGTTTGGACCACAACATCCCCGCCAGGGCCTGGCGATGCACCCTGTGCTCATCCTCGCTTAAGTTCTTCGGTGTGATGCGGTCATAGAATTCGTCCGCTTCTGCTGCCCGCAAGGTGAAAGTCTTGTCGAAGTCCCCAAAGCCTTTTGCCTTATCGCCCAGGCGCAAGCGCACGACACTGCTTCCGCGCCCCGGCACGTTAAGAACGTAATGCGCTGCGGCCTTCGTTCCTGTCTTGCCGGGATTCACAGCATCCTTCTTCCCTGAGACCACGTACTCGTGGAAGGCGTCCTTCACGTAAGGCGAGGGGTTATTCCCGCCCCACAGGCGGCTGGCATTCGACTCGTTCTCGGTAAACAGCAACTCCGCCGCGCCTTCGCACTGCAGCGTGTATTCGCCAAGCTGAGGATGCGAAGCCTGGATGTCGTTCAGGCTTGACTGTCGCAACTTAGGCTTCGGTTGGGCTTCATCCCATGACCAGACGTTCCGATACCACAATGTGGGAAGTACATGAAGTTGCGCCGCCTTTGCTCCGCGGTTATGGACGGTAATCTTGATCAGAACATCTTCGGGGTCGCCCTTGGCGTACTCAACAAACACATCGGAGTAGCGGTCTTCGTCGAATACACCTGTGTCCAACAGCTCGTACTCCATTTCTTCCCGCGAGCGTCCCCGGTTGGTCTCCACCAGATCGCGATATGGATACTCTGCCTGCGGATACTTGTAGAGATATTTCATGTACGAGTGGGTTGGAGTGCTGTCGATGTAGAAGTAATATTCCTTGACGTCCTCACCATGATTGCTCTCGCTATTCGTGAGGCCGAACAGGCGCTCCTTCAGGATGGGGTCGCGACCGTTCCACAACGCCAGTGCGAAGCAGAGCTGCTGCTTATCGTCCGAGATCCCGGCCAGGCCATCCTCTCCCCAGCGATAGGCGCGAGACCGCGATTGGTCGTGCGAGAAATAATCCCAGGCGTTGCCGTCTTCGCTGTAGTCTTCGCGTACCGTGCCCCATTGCCGTTCGCTCAAATACGGCCCCCACTTTTTCCAAGGGATATGCTGCTCGCGCGCGGCGTTCAGTCGCTTCTGTTCCTCAACCTCTACATACTTGAGCGGTGTGGTCTGGGACGGTGACATAAAAGCTCTCCTTTAGGATTCGCCAGTACTCTAGCATGCCTGAGAAATCGGCCTTATTGCTCGCTGGAAAATTGGTATAGTGGTCATCCGTGATTCGACATTAGAGCCCGAAGGATTGTGGTTGACAACTGGCACTTTTGACAGTCGGCGACATTTTGCATACTAGGGGAAGCGCGACGGGGATCGCCAAAATGTCTTGATTTCCTCCGCCGAGGTTGAATGCCTTACCCACTTCGTATTCTGTAGGTATCGGCGCACCAGGGTGTTACCGAAAGAAGTTCCGACCGCGTGCGATGCGAGGAAATCGTCCAGTAGCTGCTTGAGCTGAGGATTATCCTTGCGCACGGCCCATGCCGCTTGCTCGCCGCTGGCGATCGCCAAGTCGGGATGCGGCGTGAGATTCGGCAGGATCTGCGACCACAGCTTCGCGCGCAGATTTGGTCACGGTGGCCGGAAGCAGTTCAGCATTCACCATCTGTAACAAGTCGTCATCTAATAAGTCTTTGTCGGCGGCTTTGATCACGATCAGCGGCTTTCCCGATTGCTTCAGCCGCGCGTTGACCTGCTGCAGATTCTGATAGTTTACCGAGAGCGGGTTGACGCACACCTGCTTCCCGCCCAGATCGTCCAGACTGGAAACCGTTCCGAAGTTTGGTCCGCTGACAATGACCTGTTTCAAATCCGTTTGCACAGGGAACGGTGAAGGCGACCTGCTGTTGTCGCTCTGGGGTGATGATCAAGCTGTAAGCGACGAAGTCGCCCACACCTTGGGTCAGAGCGATCGACGTTCGGCGTGGGATGACCCAGGGCCACGCCCCCTCCCGAATAGGCGCCGAAATCATTCCATCCGGTATCGTCCGTCATCAACAAGACAATGTTAGGTCGTTGATTCTGAGCTGCCAGCGGAACGCTCGCCCCCGCCACTACCAGGCAGGAGACGGCAGCTGCCCCTAGTAGGAGTTTCCGCAATCTGGTTGCTAGTTCCATCTTCTCTCCTCTGCTTTCTGCCGAATAGCGGTCGCTAATGGCGGAATCGTTTCAAGAGCAACCCGCAAGCGGATCACCTCCGCGTGTGACTGCGGACTGTTGTTGTGCTGGGGGTTGCTCCCTACTTGGCTTGTTACTTCACTACAAGAGGAAATCGAAGAAAACTGTCACTTGTGACAGTCAGCAGCGGAGACAGGTCTTCCCGGCACTTAGTCTTTACTTCTCCCGAACCACAAGTTCAGCATTAGTCCTAACTGATTTAATTGTTGATTTGGACCCTTGCCGGTATTGTTCTGGTGTTCATAGTAGGGATTGAATTCGAGGTGCGCGCCGAAGGGAAACAGACAGCCGGCAAATAAGGACGTCGTACTCCACTTCTGATATTGGCTGGTGTACCAGACCTCGGCGCTGATGTAGGGCGAAGGGTGATAGTTACGAATCGTCAAGGGGCGCTCAACGTTGATGAGATTGCGGTAGTGCCAGGAGAACGCGCCATTCTGCCAGTCGAGATCGGCACGATTTCTGTCGGACAGCAGTAACTTGCCAGGGGAGGGCAGGTTCAGTATCACGTATGGCTCAAGCCGATTTGTGGGTGCCTCGCCCGGGGTCGGAAGAATTCGATATCCGACGGAGAAGAGCACTAGCTGAGACTTCGACTTATCCAAGTCAAAGCTCGTAATCTCAGAAAGTTTGCCTAGCTTTTTCAGGTACAACTGAATGCTGGGTCCAATCTCTGCCGTGGTCGGGTCACCGCCCTCACGTGTTTCTTTCACCTGAAACTGTACGCGGAGGTCCGGATTGAAGTTGTAATAGGCATCGACTTCAGGCAGAGTTTCGCCGGTTTGTGCGCTCGCCGGAGATGGCAACGCCGCGATCACGATCGCCAATATTAGCCACAGTCTTCGCACCTGAAATGGTCCGGAGCTTCTCCGACCCCAACCTGCGGGCCGTCTGCAGCCCGTCCAGCACAGGCATCGAGATGTCGATAACCAGAACGTCGGGCTCCAGTCGCTGCGTCTCCATGAACGCATCCTGCCCGTTCTTGACGCTGGCAACAATTTCGAACTCTCACCGAGCACTGCTCTTGTTATACGGCGTACACGACAAAAGGCGAAAGGCAATAGAATCATCCCTTGGAGAACGGAGTTGCCGCTTTTCGCTGGAACAGCGGATCCCATGCAACGGCTCATAGCCGCAGGCTGCGATAATGGTTTGAAAGGAACCAGAGTCTTGTCACACAGAAAGCAGCCAACGACGGCCGCCTGTAAGAACGCAGCCGGGGGTGCCAGCAAGCGGAGATGGCTGGTGATCGTCGCGGTTGCAGTAGTTGCCTGTGCCGGCCTCGCCTTCTACAAGTACGCTACAAGCGCTGCCAATCAGTCGGTCACGGCAAATGCAGGCATGCCGCCCAGCCAGAACATCGCGGGCGGAGCGAGCGACGGTGCTGTCGGGCAAGTGAGTTTCGGTCCAACAGTAGCTAATGCTGCTGCTCCGCCAGCGAGCGCGCCAGCAGGGATGGTGTGGATCCCTGGCGGCGAGTTCTCGATGGGTGCGCAGAGTCCGCCGGACATGGATGACGTGGGCATGCAGGCGACGCTGGATTCGCGGCCAATTCATCGCGTCTACGTCGACGGATTCTTCATGGATAAGACCGATGTCACGAATGCGGAGTTCGAGAAATTCGTGAAGGCGACAGGCTATGTGACGGTCGCTGAGCGGAAGCCGCGCGCCGAAGACTATCCCGGCGCTCCTCCGGAGAATCTGGTTGCGGGATCGGTCGTCTTCGCTCCCCCCGATCACCCGGTAAAGCTGAACGATTATTTTCAATGGTGGACATATGTCCCGGGCGCCAACTGGCGGCATCCCTTGGGCCCCAAGAGCAACCTGGCCGGCAAAGGAAACTACCCGGTCGTTCACATCGCCTACGAGGACGCTCAAGCCTATGCCAAATGGGCAGGCAAGCGATTGCCCACCGAGGCTGAGTGGGAGTTTGCGGCGCGCGGCGGACTGGCGGGTAAGCCGTTCGTCTGGGGAGATGACTTTCGTCCGCATGGAAAGTGGATGGCGAACACGCATCAGGGCCACTTTCCTGACACCGATAGCGGCGAAGATGGCTATCGTGGCATTGCGCCAGTAGCTCAGTTTCCCGCCAATGGGTATGGACTTTACGACATGGCGGGTAACGTCTGGCAATGGACGAGTGACTGGTACCGTCCGGATTACTATAAGCAACTGCAAGCAAGTGGTCTGGCCCGCAATCCGCAGGGACCGGATTCCGCGTACGATCCCGCCGAGCCCGGCCAGGCCAAGAAGGTGCACCGCGGCGGGTCATTTCTTTGTACGGATCAGTATTGCTCGAGATACATTGTCGGCACTCGCGGAAAAGGGGACGTTGACACCGGGACCAATCATCTTGGGTTTCGTTGCGTCATGACTCTTCAGCAATCGCAAACGGCACAAAACCTCAACAAAACACTGCCCGTGACCAATCCTTAAATGTTCGGAGGTCACAGACAAACCGGGAGCCAATGGTGTGAGATTCCCGTTACTGCCGCGTCCGGCCGTTTTGGCTCCGCACCAGACTTGCGGCAATGGATTACTCTAGAGATACGGATCCAGAACAACCTGGGCCGCCAGGAGGCTTCTACATGAGCATGAAAGCGACCGTTCGGCAGGTAGAAGGTGTCGTCGTCGTAGATCTTAGTGGACGGATCAAATTCGGTGAAGGCAGCTCCATTCTGCGCGACACCGTCAAAGATCTGCTAAGCAAGGGACAGAAGAACATACTCCTGAATCTTGGCGACATCAGCTACATCGACAGCTCGGGCATCGGCGAGTTGGTCGCCGCTTTTACGTCGGTGCGCAGCCAGGGCGGTGAATTGAAGCTGCTGCACCTCACCAAGAAAGTGCACGACCTGCTGCAGATCACCAAGCTGTACACCGTCTTCGACGTGAAAGACGACGAAGCCGAAGCTATTGCTGCATTTCGCTAACCCGGTCTGGTTCGGAACGATATTAGAACTTCGCCCCGCTTTGGGTTCTATTGCACGAGAGTTTCCGGCGGGGGGAGGCTCCGATTCTTCATCCACTCGGTACTGATGCCCTGATTCTGGGCCGTGCGCGGAATCTTCTCGATGTCGGGCATGAAGATGCGCAAGCCAGCCTGCGGCGTCATCTGAATACGGCCATTGACCAGTTGTTCCTGGTAGCGCATCAGATCGAAGCTGAACCAGTCGTCATTGGAGAGGTCAATCATAAAGATGTCGGCCCGGGCCATCGTCAGCTTTCCCAGGTTGATGGTGCCGCCATAAAGTCGTACGAAGTTGCGCCACTGCTTAAACCGATTCGCTTCCGGCCGGCCATCCCCAAAAATCGTAACCAGGTCCCCGGTCTTGCTCCCGATATGCGCGTCTGTGAGTTTTCCGCGAATCGCGGGCGCCGGCAAAACCTGTTCCGGGTCGACATAAATATCGTTGCCGGAAACCTGAACGTTGGCGGCTCCCTTCGCTCCAATCAGGTCCTGGATGCTGATGTGAAACGCTTGCACCAGAGCTTTGACCGGTAGCTTTAGCACTCGCAGCGTCACCATGTGCAGCCGCACCCGCCCGTCAGGTGCGGCGCTTACCTCGCTCACCATCTCGATCGGTAGGGCAACGCCTTTGTGCAGCGTCCCCTTTAGCTTCAGCCGCTCGCCGTCAGCAGCCAACGAAACCTTTTCCAGGGGCGAACCCTGCAACAGGCTGCCGTTCAGGATTCCGCTGATGTCCGAGAGGCTGGTGGCGATGATTCCCGACTGAATATCGAGGACAAACGAGCCCGGATCGTCAAAGGAAGAGACAACTCCCTTTTGCGTGGGATGGATCTCGCCGCGCAGCCAGCGCACCCGGAGTTGCAGCCCCGGGCGCTCGTCAAGGATGACATTGTGCATCAGCACTTTGGTTTGAGCAGTCGCGGGCGAGCCGCCGGCGATCTCGGCGGCGGGGCTTGAATTCGTCAGGGTTGGTGCTGGCTTTTCATTGTTCGAGGTATTGCTCTGCGATCCCGGTTGTTGCGGCGTCTGCGGCTTACTGCAGGATGCCAGCGAGAGCATTACGGCCAGGGACAAAAAGAGGATGCGCTTGGACATGGCCATTTCCTCCCCTCTCATGCGTGTTCGGAATATGGTAATGCTGATGGGAAGCTGTGCCTGCTCGCAATTTCGGGTCGATTACGGGGCAGGAGGAGTCGCGCCAACGGCGAGTGCCTCGCTTCTTGACCCTTTTGTTGCCAGGCGCCTCCGCCATTCCAGCACGCAATAAGAACCCATAATCACGATGATGGGGTCGAGTGGATGACGATAATCCATGCTGGAATGGGTAATGTAATAAACCAGCGGATACGTGGCGAGGATCAAGGCGAGCGGAAAGACATCCTGCCCTTTGCCCTCTGACCATGTAAATCGCAGGCCTCCGAGCAGCAGCAGGGTTATGGCGGAAGTTAGGAAGATGTTGGGTATGTAGAACGGCTCCCGGGCGAGGAAGCTTGGGTCCACCGACCAGAAGCCCGTCCACATATTGATGAAGTGACGGACGGTCATCCAAGCGACGAACTTGGGATGCTGTGTGATGAAGGCCAAGGCCTCCGCCTTCTTTGTATCCATGTAGCCGATTTCACCGAGCCTCTGCCATTGCGCATATTCCACCGGACTGGTGGTGGGATGAGCGGAGTCTGGCGTCACATCCGATGTGTCGCCGTTGTACCCTACATGCACCTCCATCCAGAAACCATCGCGCAAGGGGATGACGCGATGAAAGGTTCGGTAATTGCGCACCGTCCACGGCGCGATCATTGCTACGACTACACACGCTGCCAGCAACCCCGGCCGTAACCATGCGAGGTTGGCTTTACGACGCTGCCAAGCAAGCCATGCAGCAACAAACGGCAGAGGCGCGAGTAGCGTTGGACTTACCAATCCACCCAGTCCCCAGAGCGCTCCCCAGAGCAGCCAGTCCTCCGTCACGCGGCTGTCTCTCAGCCTGACAGTCTGGAGCCACAGCAGGCTCGCAATCAGGCAGGTCAATGTGTCGGAGTAGATTCTTCCGCCAGAGAGATAAATTGAGTACGGAAAGAAAACCCAGGTCCAACCAGCAATCACGGCGACGCGTTCATCGAAGATGCGCCGGGCCAGAAAATAAATTGGCAGCACGGTGACCGAGGCAAAAATGCTGTTGAGAGTAAGAATGGCCATCGCGCTCGCGGCGCTATAGCTCCCGAAGAGCCTCATGCATCCCGCGAGCAGATACGGATAGGCCGGCATGAGCATGGCCGTGGGGCCGCTGGGATCGAAGAACGGCGAAGCGAAACCGCGGCCTTGGCAAATCGAACCAGCGATTTGCCCCATCTCCCAGCCGAAATGCCAATGGTTGCGAAAGCCATCGAGAAACTCCGACACCATGGCTGCCGATACCGCTAGCCGAATGATGAGGGCGACAACGACCATGCGCAATACGCGCGCGACTGTCTGCGACGAAACTTGGTCAGTTTCGCGCGGCTCCTCTACCGATACGGCGGGGTGCGGCGTCACCTCTTTCCTCCTCGTATCTGATGCGCGCCTGAGCGGAGAATCTTGGCCCACCTTGTCTTACAAGACTCTGGGGCCACTGGGCAACCCGTAAATCACCATCTTGCCTGGCGGTGGCGGAGGGGTAGCCGAGGGCGGCAAGACCTTGGGCCCTCCTGCAAGTCCGTACACGACCATGGGATCGGGATTATGGATCGATTCGTCAACGGTTGACAGGAACCGCTTGCCTTGCGGGGTAGCCATCACTTTGCCCACGGCGTTCGAAACTTCTGCCCGATCAACCGCAAAACTAACGCGCACTGTCGTGCCCTCAATCTCGCCCGACATGTGGAGGGATGAAACTGGGCTGCTGCGCAGCGTATCCACAGTGCGGCGCGCCTCGTCCGCGCTAGCGTAATTCAGCTGCAGATCAATCCTCAGGCCATCATGAAAACTAGCGGCAAGCAAATAGCTGGAGGGAGCATTCGAAGCGGCCGTCATCTTGAGTTTGGAGAGCATCGCCCGCGTACCCTGAATCCACAGATCGATCTCGCCTCCCAATTGTTTCACCTGCTCGAGGTCGGCCGGTTCAGCACCCGCTTTTTGCTGCAGACGCTGAACCGCGGCTGCAACCGACGCCTCATGGCCAAGCACGACCGCAGTTTTGGAGATTCGGTAGCAGGTCAACCCATCGCCCAGGTTCACAAAGCCTGTGGGGTAGTCCATCTTTCCCTGCAGCAGGATGAGAGTATCGCCGGAGTCAAACGACGCCCAGTAGTGATCCACGCCCTTGATCTTCTCAAGCGCCGCTTCCAACTCACCCGGCGTCATCTTCAATCGAGTAGTCAGTTGCTCAATGAGTGATTGTGCTGCCGGTGATTTCCGCAAGGCCGTCAAATTGACTGCCATCATCATGTCCGGATGCGGGTGCGCGAAGCGCCAACTGGCGGGTAATGAGAGATTCTTGGATCCGGGCAACTGCTCGACGGGAGGGTCCGGGATAATGACAAATTTGGGAGCGTTCGGGTCAACAGCGGGCTGAACGGGGGCAGCCGGCTGCTGAGCCTTACTTGGCGGCGCCGGATTGCTTTGAGGCTTGGTATCGATGCAAACGAACGCCTTCGGATTTTGCTTGCAGTATTGTTCGCAGCCGGCGACCTTGGCATTGGTACGGCAATAACCCGCTGCCTGAGTAGCCTGACTGAGCTGCGGGGTCATGCTCTGCGCCGCTGGTGGCTTTCCGTTGACGCAGGTTGGCGCGTGAGGATTATCGGTGCAGTAATCCTCGTAGGTGTAGGGTTTGGTGTTGGCTTGCTGAGCGCTCGTCGACACTGTTGCCAGCAGGATCGATCCCAGAACGAAGAGGCACTTGGTCATAGTCGATCTTAAAGTTCAGGCAGGCAGCCAAAAGTATACAAAGCCAAACCGTATATTCCGACGGAATTGTTATCGCCATCATCACAGATAACAACGGTTGCCATGAGTTGCCAGCACCCCATCTCTGAGCCATTGACTACCGGTCGCTCCTTTGCTATGTCCGCAAAGTGCTCGCGAACCGATCGCGCCCGCGTCTCCGGGAAAACGCCGTTGGCGCGCCAGGACGCCGCTGGGAAGAAGTGCCGTCTCTGTGGCCAGCCCCTCCGACGGTCGTCGAAATTAGACCCTGTGCTCATGGCGCACAAGCCACTCTCGCAAGCCAGTCCGGGGCTGTGGCATGACTCTGCGCTGCATCCTCTCCACTGCCGGCCTGGTGACATTCCAACGGAGAGCGAACAAATAGCGAATATGCCCGGTACAATTATGAAATGCCCGCTTCACGGCGCACGAAGGACTCGCTGATCTCGCCGACGGCATCGCCGTTGTCCTCGCTTCAGCTTCGTTGCGAGGTGAGTGCTCGCAATCTCAGCCTGTCTGCGGCAGCCGGCCTCGAGTCGACCTGTGGCGACATTCCCAGCGTCTTGTACAAGGAAACCAACGGACAGCATTACAACTTCATCTCCGCATCGTACCGGCGGATCTGCGCTTCTCCGGAATGGGGCCGCCGGCTGAAGAAACACTACAGCGGCAGCAGCCGGCTTGCCTGGCCACATGAGCGGATTCGCCGGGAACTCGACTGCGCCAACAGCTCCGATGCGCTGCTGATGAACATCTTCTGCTATCCGGGCGTAACCAGCCGCAGGTCAATGTGTGCTCTCCTCAACATCGAGCCTGGATTGCGTCCGCAGTTCGGAGTGCGACCGGGTATACCAAGAATCGGCGGAGGTGTTGATCGAACCGAGATCGACATGAGCCTGGGGCGACTCTTCGTCGAAGCGAAATTAACGGAAAGCGGATTTCAAACGGCACGCCGGGAGCTGCTCGGTCGCTATCGCGACGTCGCTGACGTCTTCGACATGGACCATCTTCCGATATCGGCGGCCGGATATCGCTGCTATCAATTGATCCGGGGCGTTATGGCTGCACATCACTGTGGCAAGTCGTTCCTCGTACTTTCTGACGCTCGGCGTGCTGATCTGATCGAAGCATGGTTCGTCATTCTGCGGACTGTGCGCAGCTGCGAACTGAGATCGAGGCTGGCCCTTCTAACCTGGCAGGAACTCGCGAGCGTGCTGCCGAAATCCTTGCAGAGATTCCTCAGCGAGAAATACGGCATCTATCCGCATCCTTGATCCTGGGCTTGCGAATCACCGCTGGCTTGCTCTCAGCTCCTATTTCTGTGTTGGCACAAAGTCCTCCATTACGGCTTGCCTCATAAGATCGGGAGGCAGTAGACCTTGCGCCAGAATGAAGTCGTGGAATTTCTTCTGATCGAACTTCACACCTTTCGCCGCCAGCGCCTTCTCGGTGTCTTCGCGTAACGCGATCAGCTTGGTGTAGCCGTAAAAGTAGCTGTTGGCCTGACCGGGCGCGCGATCCGTATAGCGTTCGACTTCTTCTTCAGCGAAAGCGTGCGAAGAGACAACGTCGTCCTGCAGCACGCGATAGGCGTCGGCGGTCGAGATCTTGCCGGACTGCAGCTCGGGATCGAGGAAGGCACGAGCCGCTCGCAGCAGGCGGTAATCCAGCGAAACCAGTTGCCCCTCAAGCGGCATATAAGGCTTGATGAGGTATTCCGAATACAGTCCCCAGCCTTCGACATTCGTACTGTTGAAGGCATACCGAACGCGCGCCAGCGAGACACCGTGTTCCAGCATCGCGTCGAACTGCAATTCTTGTCCGGGCCGTGCTTCGTGCGCGGTGAGGGTCCAGGCAGCCGCATCGAAGGTGAAGTCGTCATACTTTTCTGATGCAGGCTGGCCCGGACCAGCAGGAATATTGAGCGGCAGAATAAACGCACCGCGCTCTCCGGTGTTGTGCAGAAACGGAGGAGCGTCCATGTGAGGAGCGGGCTGTTGCGCTGTCTCGGCTGCCGTCGCAATGCGGATTTGTGCCGGGCGATCGGGCAACGTCACGATCTGTCGCTCAACAATGATCTTCTCGATCTGCTTGAGCCGATTCTCGTAGAACGGCTAAATCGCATCTCCCACCAGTTGCTGCTTTTTCAACTCGTGCATCACATCGCGATAATCACTTGACGGGAGATTGCGCTCTTTCGCGATCTGCGCCGTGACGCTTTTCATCTCACCCTGAATTTCTGTGAAGGCCTGATGCGCCATCGCGGCAATCTGTTCGGGAGGAATATCGATGCCGTAATTCTCCAGGGCGAGCTCATACTTCTCGCGAGGCATGCGGAAATCGGCCCGGGCCTTCGGTAGAACGGTCTCTCGCACCCAGTCGTCATAATCAACAAGTTGCTTCTTCAGCGTGGCATAAGAATCCTGCCAACCGGTCAGCTTGTACTTTTCCATCAGCGTGGCAATGCCGTCGAGATAGTTGGAGTTGCGCGCCATCTCGGTTTCGATCTGCACCCGCGCCGGATAGATCACGCCCGGCTTGGCCATTTGTTCTTTGACACGCTGCTTCAGAATTTCCGTGATGGGGGTATAACCCGGATCGATTCCGGCGTACTCGCGAATGCGCACGACCGCGGCCGGCCGGCGTTCATTCGGCGTCTGGACATCGAGCAGGCTGTGCAGCCCGACAAACACAACCTGGCTGGCATTGAGGAACGGCACCTCATGCGCGCGCTGGTAGTCCTGCATCTTGAAGTTCAACTGGACCCTGCTGATCATGATCTGCAGGTCCTCGGCAACTTGTGGCTGCTGCTTTTCCTTTGTAGCCGCCTGGAGTTTAACGAGCACCGCTTCGGTCTCCGCGCGTTCGCGATCCTCGTCGGCCAGAGTCGGCTGTCCGACCTTGTTGTCGTACTGGCTCAAGCCTTGCTGCGAACCGGCCTCGGGATGGTACTGAAACGCTACGTTGGTCAACAGCGTGGCGTAGCCGTTGCTGATGGCTATCCAGTTCTGAGCAGCACCATTCGCAGAAGTTGAGGTCTGCTGATTAGAGTTGGTTTGCGACATCGCCATTATCCCGAATACACACACGGCGAAGAATATGCCCAAGTTACGGATCACTGCTCCTCCTGGCCACGCGGACGGCCTCCGGGCAGTATAAAAGAGGCTTCCAGCCTTTTGGGCTGCTCCGGGGTGATCCGCACTAGAAGCGGGTTGATGATATCTTGCTCACCTTTCACTCAACCCCTCGTCCAAACTGGTGATCGTAACCTCCCCAGTTACATCGGACCGCGGCCGGGAATTGATCGAAATACGTCTTACTGGCCGAGCCGATTCATAACAAATAGGGCCCCAAGTTTCGGCGATTTTATAAGCGCCGGAAGGGCGCCGAAGTGTCGGCTGATGCAATCTTTTGATTCTGGGAGGAGAAGGAACAAACAATGAAAGCTTGGATAACGCGTGGATGGCAAGTGTGCCGTAAGCAACGCGCAGCGGTTGTGATGACGTTGGCTTTGGCTGCTTGTCTAGTGGCTTACACCTCGTTCCACACGGCGGGAGCGGGAGCTGCGGTTTCGTCCAATACTGCACCGCTGGACAACAATCAGGTGGGCGCATTGCTCTCGCTGGATCAGGCGATGGAAGCTGTTGCCGCGCGGGTAACGCCGGCAATCGTTAACGTTGCTGTGACCTCGCGGGCCAAGACCCAGCCGGTGGCTGAGGGCATCCCCGATGAGATGCAGCGCTTCTTTGGTCAGCAATTCGGAGGCCAGGGAATGCAGGGGCAGCCGCGGATCGAACATGGAATCGGCAGCGGTGTGATCATTTCGCCTGACGGTTACATCGTGACGAACAATCACGTCGTCGAAGGCGCAACCGAGATTAAAGTGACGCTCAGCGATCGCCGGATTCTAACGGCGAAGGTGGTCGGCACTGATCCGCTGACTGATCTGGCGGTGATCAAAGTTGACAGCACCAATCTGCCCAATATTCCCATTGGCGACTCGTCCGCGTTGAAGCCGGGACAGACTGTACTGGCTTTCGGCAATCCGTATGGATTCCGCTTTACGGTTACGCGCGGCATCGTGAGCGCGCTGAATCGGCCGAATCCTTACAGCGACGATCCGCACAAGCCGGGACAGTTCATCCAAACGGATGCGGCGATCAATCCTGGCAACTCGGGTGGTCCGCTGGTGAATGCTCGTGGCGAAGTGGTCGGCATCAACACCTTCCTGATCTCGCCTTCGGGCACGTTCTCGGGAATGGGCTTTGCAATCCCAACGCAGATCGTCAATCCCGTTGTGCAGTCGCTGGTGCGCTACGGCAAGGTCAGCCACGGACGCATGGGAGTTGGCATCACCGATGTGACACCGGAGAATGCGAAGTTCTTTGATGTTCACGACAACAACGGTGCGGTCATCACGCAGGTCGAACCGAATTCACCCGGCGCGAAGGCTGGGCTGAAAGTCGGCGACGTGATCACCGAGATCAACGGCAAGAAGATCACGGATGCCGGACAGCTGCAGATGGAAGTTGGCGAGATGACTCCGGGAACGGAGATTGCGCTGACGGTGGTGCGCGACGGCAAAACGAGTTCTGTGCCGGTGACTCTGGAAGGCATGGACGGCAGCAATGGCGAGACGAAGGTCGCGGACAATGCCAACGAGAAGCCGCGCTGGGGTGTGGGAATCGCCGACTTGACTCCGGAGGTGCGCGAGCAACTGAATGCGCCGGAAGATCTGCATGGAGCACTCATTGAGCGCGTGCAGCCGGGCAGCCCGTCGGACGACGCAGGTTTGCAGCCTGGGCAGGTCATCGTCGGCGTAAACCGTCATGAGACCAAGAGTGCAGCTGATGTTCAGAAGGCGCTGACGAGCATTCCGAAAGGTCAGGATGCTTTGGTGCTGATCTGGGCTAACGGCGGAAATACCTTCCGCGTTCTGCACTCGACCAACGGAGCCTAGTTTCTTCCACCCCAACAAGTCTTAACGCGGGACTTGTTGGGGAGTCTTAAGTTGCCCCTGTAGTAATGACGCTGCGCTCATGATGTGATGGAGTGCAGCGCGTTTTCTTTTGCAGCCGGATTGCCGCGCAGCTCAGCAACAAGCCATTTTGCCCGCACCGGCAGTTTCTGGCGCGCCGAAAGCTTCTTCGGGAATCGGCACTCCATGCAGCGTCTTCCAGCAACGGCGTCCACACTCGATCAGCGCCAGAATTACCCCGACCATGAAGATCACCATCAGCGTGGCATCCAGGTAGCCCTGAAATGCTTTCCCGGGTTTCAGTGCCAGCGGCAGGTAAATGTTCTTGATTGACAGGAAGCCCGCAGTCAATGTTGTCACCCCGACAAAACACATGGGTACCGCAGTGATGAACGCATACTTCACTTTGCCCATATTGATCAGGAACGTTGTGACAACGGCAAGCGCGATCGTCGCCAGCAGTTGATTGCCGGTACCGAACAACGGCCAGATGGTCGAGATCGATCCGGTGTAGATCAGGTATCCCCAACTTAGAACTACCAGGGCCGAGGTAATCAGATTGCCTGGCAGCCATGCGGTGTTGCTGAAGGGCTTGTGTACTCTGCCAAGCAGTTCGTGCAAAACGTAGCGGGCTACGCGCGTGCCGGTGTCAACCGTCGTCAGAATGAAGAGCGCCTCGAACATAATGCAGTAGTGATACCAGTAACCGGTAAGCGTCTTCATGCCGGGAAGGCCCTTGAAGATCTGCGCCATTCCGACGGCGAGGGAAACCGCGCCGCCGGTGCGGCCCGCGAGCTTTTCGCCCACTTCGCGGGAGATCACGTCGAGGTTAACGGTATGCATTCCCAGCTTGGCGAACACCGCCGGGGCAGCGTTAATCGCGAAATAGTCACCCGGATACATGGAGCAGGCGGCGATCAGCGCCAGGACAGCAACGATGCCTTCGCACATCATGGCGCCGTAGCCGATAAAGCGCGCGTCGCTTTCCTTCCACAACATCTTCGGGGTGGTCCCGGATGAGATCAGCGCGTGGAAGCCGGAGATTGCTCCGCACGCGATGGTCACGAACAGGAACGGAAACAGCTTGCCGGCAATGATTGGTCCGCCGCCGTGAATGAACTGTGTGACCGCCGGGAACCGAATATCGGGATGAACAATGAACACGCCGATGATCAGCAGCGCGATGGTACCGAGCTTCATGTAGGTGGAGAGGTAGTCGCGCGGTTCGAGCACAAACCAGACCGGGAGCACTGAGGCGATAAAGCCGTAGGCGGCCATCAGGTAGACGACGGCGTGCGGGCTGAAGGTCAGCACGTGCGCGTAGCTGGAGTCGGCGAATGACTTGCCGAAGATGACCGCGGCCAGCATTAAGACGACGCCAGCAATGCTGGGGCCGGTGATCTTGATCTTGCCCGGGGTGCTCTTGAACATCCACAGCCCCATGACCACCGCAATGGGAATAGTCATGCCAATGGTGAAAACGCCCCACGGGCTGGCGGCCAGAGCGTTGACCACGACGATGCCCAGACCGGCGAGTGTCACCAGCAGGATGAATAACAAGGCAATCATCGTGACCAGTCCGGCGTATGGGCCAACCTCGGTGCGGGCAACGTCGGCGAGGGAGCGTCCCTTATGACGCACCGAAGCCACCAACACCGTGAAGTCATGGACGCAGCCGCAGAGGACGGCGCCGAACAGAATCCACAGAAATCCCGGAGCAAAGCCGAATTGCGCGGCCAATGTCGGTCCAACTAGTGGACCGGCGCCCGCGATGGCGGCGAAGTGATGACCAAACAGTACCCACTTGGGCGACGGCACGTAGTTGTGGCCATCTTCATACACGTGTGAAGGAGTGGTCCGAGTGTCGTCCAGCGCGAGAACTTTAGCAGCGATGAAGGCACTGTAGTAACGATAGCCGAGAGCGAAGACACACAAGGTACCTAAGAGGACGGGGAAGGCATTCATAAAAGCCTCCAAGATGAATTCCGCTGGTATCGACTCGAAGGCAGGATTGGTCGAGCCAACGGGTGCTCTGAGAGGGAACCTGATCGGATCATCGAGCTCCCAATAGCCGCATACTACACCGCAAGAGTACCGCCAAATAATCTTTTATTGGCTAGGCGACGAGTAGTGCAGTGATGCAACGCCGGAAGCGATGTGACAATACGATGTCCCGCTTGCCACCCTCTGGTCAGCCGACTGAGCACCGTCATTAAGAAGCCCCACTACTTGCAGGCATCGGCGATGCGCTTCACGGTTTTCACTTCAATGACCGGTTGCTCCACCGCGCTCGACGCAGCGCCGACAAGCGTGCTGTCCAAAGTCCTGATTCCGGGCTTGCCGGTAATCTCCACCTGACGATCCACCTGATGCCCAAGCTTGCCGACAGCTCCGGTGAGGTAATGCAGGGTGCCGTCCTCCTCGGTAAGCGTGTAGCGACCCATGCCGACCTTCAGGCAGCCCTGGACTGTAGTCATGTCGGATGAAGTGGCTGAGCTCTGGCCTTGATTCTGCGCCTGCACGCACACACTCGAGATCAGACACGCCAGAATAAACATCATCAGCTTGCGCATTAGAAGTTCTCCTTATGATTGCCGTACCGGCTCGACAAGTGTCAATGAAGCTAACCATTCGACTCTAATCCGGGGAAATTTACAGTCCATAACCTTAAAGTGGTAGGGAATTGTAGACATGCCTTGTCCTTAGGGTATCTGTATTGTTTGCAATACCTTCCGGCTAGTCGAGGAGTTCGGCTACAACTTTTGTCACATACGGAATGTGTTGCGCGTCACATTTAGCCATGCCCGCCTTTCTTTAGAGTTCGGTGAGGCCATTCATCAGGTGGGATTTACGCTGCGTGGATCCCAGTAACACTTAGTTCCCACCTCAACAGAAATGGGCCAACTCTTGGAGGCGAAACGATGCGAAACTCCTTCCGGTCAACCACAGGATTCTGGGTTGTCGCTGTTTGTCTTGCGCTCGCAGCAACAGCATTTGCTGGGGACACAAGCAGCAGCACAACCACGGCGTCCACAACTGCTGCGGCCACGGCTGCGCCTGCAACCGCGGGACCCGGCTCCCCTATTAGCCCCACCCTCATCGACCTACTGGTGAAGAAGGGGGTACTCACGAGCGCAGAGGCTTCCAGTCTGCGCAATGCTTCCGGCTCTGCGGGAATGGAACAGCTGCTGCGTTTGCTCAAGGCCAAAGGCGTTGTTACTGACACGGAAGCAGCCGAGTTGAAAAGTGCAGGCCCCGATGCCTACACGATGCATTCGCTGGTCGACACCGAGTCGGGCGGCATGCAGAACGCGAGCTTAAACAGCCCGCAGGCAACGCAGACCAAGCCTGCCGAAACCGGACCAACCGTGATTCCCGCGATTGCGCCGGTGCGAGTTCTTGCTCTCGATCCGCCGACCAAAGAATCTTTGGCTCACGCCTGGAAGCTGGGGTCGGGGGCGTACATGTCGCCTTATGGATTTATCAAGTCCACGGCAGCGTACGACTCGTACAATCCGTATGGCGATGACTTCATCAAGCCGCTATTCTTAGCGGGCGGGACCAATTCGGCCCCGAGTTCCTCGGAATTTCATATCAAGGCACGTTCTAGCCGTATCGGGACGAGGTTCGAATGGCCCGATGCCTCGAAGAACATAACCATCACAGGCCAACTCGAAGGCGACTTCGAAGGTAACTTCAGCGAATCCGACAACCGCAACGTATCCAGCATCCGTAGCAGTGCGTTCTCCCTGCGCCTGGCCTACGGACGAATTGACTGGACAGCCGCTCCCAATACCGACATCTTCTTTGAAGGTGGGCAGGACTGGTCGCTTTTCGGTTCCAGCGCTCTGATGAACTTGCTGGAGACGACTTTCTACGGCGCTTATTGGGGCAACGTCTACGAGCGCTCGCCTCAGTTCCGCCTGGGATTAGTGCAGAAACTGGGCGGCTCGCGTGACTGGAAGCTGTCTCCCGAGTTCGCCATTATGATGCCGTCGTCGGGCGATCTTCCGGGAAGCAGAATCACGTGCCCTGCTCCCCCGCCGGGCGAGGAGGCCGCTGTTTGCGACTTGGTCAACCTCGGACTGGCCAGCCAGCTCGGCTACGGCGAGCGCGAGGGTGCAGACTCCGGCCGACCGGAGCTGGAATCCAGAGTTGTGCTGCAGTTCCTACTGGATAAGGCGCCGGGCGTAGTTCCGGCTCAGATCCTGTGGAGCGGATTCTACTACCGTCGGCAAGACAACGTGCTAGCCAGTGGCGTTCCCGCGGCCTATGCATCTGCCTTTCCAAACGGCATTAACGTGAATAGCCCTGGGTATGGCAACCAGGTAGCAGTCTCGCTTCCTACGCGCTGGGTCACGGTAGTCGCCAGCGGATATATGGGCGCTGACATGCGCTTTATGTTCGGTGGCCAGACCCTATCCTTTTACAGTGCGACGCGCGGGCTGACTGGCGTCGCGGATGGCTTCGCAGCCGATTACAGTGCAGTGGCGTTCGGAACGAACGCGGCTGGGCAAGCCGTCGCTGCACCACAGTTACCCTATCGCGGCTACGGTGGATTTATTCAAGCCGGCTTCCCGCTTTCACGCTGGTTCAACGCCAATCCCAAGGGCAGAAATGCCGGCTGGCAGGCCTACCTTGAATACGGTGTGGATGCGGTTAACTCCAATGATTTTTACATTGGCAAAGGAGTCGGTGCGGATGGTGCCGGGCCTATCAAGAGCAACCTGAGAGGCTTGACCGTCTTCTACAAGATGAATCCGTGGGTGCAGTTCGGCTTTGAAGAATCCGCTTACAGGAGCTACGGTGTGCCGGCAACCAGTGGCGCCGATGCGGGTGTCTGTAACGCAACCAAAGTCGGCAATATACCAACCTGCACCGCAACCGATTGGCGCACGGAGTTCGGGCCAATCTTCACCTTCTAACAACCCCTGCAACACCTGACTGGGACGGGCGGCTGCGCAAACAGCCGCCTGTTCTGGTTCTGGGCCGATGATTATTCGGGCAGCACCTCGCCGCGAGTCTCCACTGCAAATGGGATAACCAGCAGGCCGATGCCAAAGGCAATTGCTGTGAACGCGACAGGCTTGCCCAGAGTTCCCATTCCCCGGACCAGCGCCCCGACTCCGAAGTTGACCGCCGCTGCGAGGAAGCGCCCGAACGAAGTCGTGAATGCGAAGGCGGTCGCGCGCACGCTCGTACCATATTGCTCCGGCAGCCAGAGACTGAACACCGCGAAATTGCCGCCAAAGAACCCCAGAAAGAACAGCACCGCGATGAAGGGATGCAATCCCAGAGGCAGGTAGAATGCCCAGCCGAAGCTGAGCAGAATGCAGACGAGCATTCCAGAGAAATAGAACGCCAACGTTGGCTTGCGTCCGTAGCGCTCAGCAAGCGGAGGAACGGCCAGGCACCCCAGAATCGTACCCAGTGAAAGCAAGCCCATTCCCAGTGAAGAAATGCGCACCGCCTGCGCTTGAACCATACCCACGCGCTTTGCGAGTTGGATGATGGCCGTCGGAGCGTAAACGGCGCCGGCCCACAGGCCGCAGATCGCCGCGGACAGCAGCACGGTGTTGACCAGCGTGCGGCGCGTGTAAGGAGCGCTGAAGATCCTCTGGAGTGAGGAAAGGCCGCCAGAGGCTTTTGCCTTGGCTTTCTTTTTCCAAACCTCGGGCTCTTTCACTTTGAAGAGAACCATCAAGGCGACGACAACCGGCGTCAGGCCGCACCAGAACATAGCACGCCACCCGAAGTGGGCTCCCACCGTGTAGTTCAGAGCCGAGGCAAGAAAGAAGCCGGCGTAGTAACCGGTTTGCAGATATCCAGCTCCCATCTTGCGGCGATCTTCCGGCCAGGCTTCCGCGACGTAGGTTCCAGCCAAAGCCCATTCGCCGCCAATACCGATTCCCGCCAGCAATCGAAACAGCCCAAGTTGCCACACGGTTTGAGACAACGCAGCGGCACCAGTGAAGATGGCATAAACAAAGATAGTAGCGGCGAGTACTCGCGTGCGGCCAAAACGATCCGCGATCGGCCCCCAGATCAGTGACAAGCCCCACCCGACGAGGAAGAGCGCAAACAGTGCGGATCCCGCATACCCGACCGCTGCCGGCGTGGCTGTGTAGCCGGACTTGGGCAGCAGTTCGTTCAGTGCGGGACTGAGCACCAGCGCATAGATGACGGAATCCATGCCGTCCAAGGTCCAGCCAGTCCAGGCGCCCCAGAACCCGGTGATCTGCTGGCTTGAAAGCTTGGCGTGAGTTTTGCCTTGTGGAAGAACGACTGCCTTGCCGGCCATGATGTCCTCCATTGCAGACGAGTACCGCAAAAGACATGCCAGCTGAACATCCAGAAGCTGCAAGAGGAGCAATCACCGGCCAGTGCTCTCGTCAGCGCGTAAGACTTGTCGGAACTTGCGCAGAAGGATACCACGGCATCACACAGGTGCAAGAAAAACCTCTGGCGACGGGCGATCGCACCAAGGGAAGTCCACGTACGAGGCTGGCACGATTGGATCGTCGAACGGGCAAAAAAAAGCTCCATCCATGACGGGATGGAGCATCAGCCAAAGTAAGAATCCAATGTTATCTTGTGTTGCCGGACGCCGTATTGGTGACCGTGGTCGCAGTGCTGGAATCGGCAGTGGTTGTCGCGGCGGTTGCACTTGTCGCGATGGGCTTCGCCTGTTTCGCCGAAGTCTTCGTCATCGGGACATACTCGGGGATGCACTGGTACTCGGGATACGAGGTGCAACGCTGGGTGTAATCCTGTTCCTGTTGATAAGCCTGGAGTTGGCAGGCTCGCAGGGCAGCGAGACTCGACCAGCACGCATCGTCTTGCGGGTTCGGCAGATTGTTTTGTGCCGATAAAGTTGCCACGGAAACTAACAGCAGAACACCAATCGAAATGAGCTTCAGGGTTTTCATAACCATCCTCCTTGCTAAACATAGGATTTCGCTGACCGGCAATTCGCACGGACAACTTGTCCTCGTTTTATGCCAACTTGCGAGGAGCATTTTTATTCCCGCTGACGTGCACAAATTTTCATGTAGCTTCGCGATGGCGTGGGGCATCTGTGTTACATAGACACAAGAACGATGAATGGGGCGGAACGGCAATTGAAACTGAAGGAGTGGCCAACCCGGCGCGTCGCAATGTTGGTCCTACCGGCGGGCCACCTGGTAACTATTGCCGGTCCGCTGGATGTCTTCACGCGGGCATCTCTGGTTCTGATGCGGTCAGGAAAGCGGCGCACGCCAGCCTATGAGGTCGACTTACTCACTGCGGATAGCTCTCCCCTGGCGACGTCAGCCGGGCTGCAAATAATCGGCGGGCGTTCCTGGCGCGACTATGATGCGCCGATCGACACCCTCTTGATCCTGGCCGGCGCGGACCTCGCTCAATCCGGCTTCGATCCCGGACTGTTGGCTTGGATTCGCGCCCGCGCGGCAGATACGCGTCGCGTCGGTTCGGTCTGCGCCGGCGCTTTCCTTCTGGCCGCGGCGGGAGTTCTGGACGGACGACGCGCCACAACGCACTGGGAACTGGCGGGTGATTTGGCTCGGCGCTATCCACGCATTGCGGTCGACGGCGATCGCATCTTCACGCAAGATGGACATATCTGGACCAGCGCGGGAGTTTCCGCCGGAGTGGATCTGGCATTGGCAATGGTCGAGGAAGACCACGGCCATGCGCTGGCGCTGGAGGTTGCGCGTCGAATGGTGCTGGTGATGCGGCGTGGCGCGGCCCAGAAACAGTTCAGTGCCCAGCTGGCCGCGCAAGCTGCCGACCATCAGCCGATCCGCGAACTCATTGCCTGGATTTCCGAGAATCTCGACGCCGATCTTTCTGTTCCTGCACTGGCGCGACGAGCCGGAATGAGCGAGCGCAACTTCAGTCGCGTATTTACGCAGCAGGTAAGCACCACGCCGGCACGATTTGTCGCCCGCCTACGCACCGAGGCGGCTAAGGCAAAGCTGGCAGCCGCTCCCCAAAAGCTCGAGGCGGTTGCGCAGAGTGCTGGATTCGGCGACGGCGAGACCTTACGCCGCCATTTGCGCAGCGAGGAAGTTGAGGACGGCCTCGCTGACGAAAGCAAGCGTCAGCGCGCTGCAATTGCCGGCTAGCTCCAGACCGGTCACTCCTCTCCCAGTCCAGTTTTTTTCAGACCTGCCGCGGCAAACCTGTATTATCGTTTATCCAAAATCAAAAGCTAGCAAAGGAACTTCATGACACGGAAATTGGCTTTGGGATGCTACGTGGTGCTCATTTTGGCAGTCAGCGCGACACAGTCACTGTGGGCACAAATGCCTAACCCCTACGGAGCGCCGATAAGCGTTGACGACGCGAAAAAAGCTGCGGCTCCGGCCATCGCAGAAGCGAAGCAAAATCACTGGACAATTGCGGTTGCGGTCGTCGATCCCTCAGGCACACTGGTTTACTACGAGAAGATGGATAACACGCAAACGGGCAGCGCTGATGTTGCGATCGATAAGGCGCGCTCCGCCGCGCGATTCAAGCGGCCGACGAAGGCCTTTCAGGATGCTCTAGCTGCTGGCGGTGAGGGCCTTCGCGTCCTGGCGTTGCAGGGCGCCGTTCCTGTCGAAGGCGGTTTTCCCATTGTGATGGACGGCAAGATCGTAGGCGCGATTGGAGCTTCCGGCGCCACTAGCGCGCAGGACGCGCAATGCTCCAAGGCCGGAGCCGACAGTCTGAAGTAGTCTGTCGCGCGCTCCGCTATTTCATCGGCGGAATGTAGGGAATATAGTGCGCGAACAGCCAGCACAGAAAGAACACCACCGGGATGTGAACGAACATCTGCAGCACTCCATATCCCACGATGTCCCTTGCCTTTAATCGCAAGATTCCCAGCAGCGGCAACATCCAGAAAGGATTGACGAGATTCGGCAGCGCTTCCGACGCGTTATAGATCTGCACCACCCATCCCAGGTGCACCTGGTGCAGGTTGGCGGCTTGAAGGACGTAGGGCGCCTCGATGACCCATTTACTTCCGCCGGAAGGAATGAAGACGCCAAGCACTGCAGAGTATGTTGCGACCAGCAGAGGATAGCTGTTGTGCGTGCTGATGGAAGCGAACAGCTTCGCCAGCGCTTCCGCAATCCCCGTTCCGGTGATCATTCCGAAGATCACTGCGTAAAACGGAAACTGGATCAACACTCCGCCGGTCGCGGGAATGCAGTCGGCAACGGCGTGCAGGAAGCGCTTGGGACGCCAGTGCAGCAGCAATCCCACGGTGATGAACATCAGGTTGTAGGTGTTGAGGTCGAGCGCTGCCAGCGCGCCTTGCGGCGAAGTGCGGAACACATCGACGAGGTAACAGATCAATAGCGCCGCGACCAGGATGTTTAGCAACGGGCTGTATTCCAACCACTCGCCGGGCTTGCTCTTCGGCTCCAGACTGGTGCGGATCGGCTGATATTCGATGCCGTAAGATTCGGCGGTCCGGGCGTTCTCCGGCGATGGAGTAGACAGCCAGGCGATCACGACCGATAGCACAATCAAGATCGCCGTCGTCGCGAGGCTGGGCCACAGGAATAACGTTTGAGTGAGCGGGATAACACCGCTGATGGCGAACAGCGAAGGTGGAATGGCTGACTTGGTCGCCATCAACATGGCAGCCGACGACGACAGGCCCATCGCCCAGACCGCGCCCAATCCCAAATACGCTGCAGCTCCGGCAGCGCGATAATCCATACCTTTGACGCGCGGGGCGAGTTCGCGAACGAACAGTCCGCTGAAGATCAGGCTCAGGCCCCAGGAGATCAGCGAGGTCAGCATGGAGAACAACGCCACCATGGCGATAGCTCCACGCGGAGTCTTTGGAATTTCGGCCAGACGGCGGATGGCGCGATAGACGATTGGCGTCGAAGCCACGACGTAGCCGCCGATAATGATCATCACCATCTGCATGGTGAACGGCACCAGCGCCCAGAAATTCTTGCCGCCCTGGATTGCGAGCTTGGTGGGACTCTGATGCAGCAGAAGGCCGACGATAAAAACGATGACGATACCCAGCAGCGCAAATACCAGGGGATCGGGAAACCAGCGCTCACTCCAATTGGCAAGGCCGAGTCCAAGGCGGATGAGTCCGCCCTCGGAGGTTGCTGCTTGCTTGGGTCGCGTCGCGTTCATGCTGGGTCCTTTCAAATTGACAGGCTGAGTTGAATCAATCGCGTCTTGAACGAATGCGACCGGTCAGGACATTTGCGTTCAGCGAGGTTCATCGCGCCTCGACAAATCCTGACATGCAATTCGAAGCCGCTACATCATTGTTGTCGGTAGAGCATAGTAGAACAACAAGCCGATCAGAATCAGGTAAGCCAGGAAAATCAGCGTCCAAACCATGTTGTGGCGGATCACGTCGCCTTCGCTGCGCACGAAGCGACTGGTCGATACGCCGACGCTGGCGGTCTGCGGCGCGATGGGTTTGCCGATCTCCGCGCCGACGGAGTTCAGCGACGGCGCAAGCAATGGCGGCAGCCCCAAAAGCCTGCCAGTGACCGCCTGAATGGGACCGAACATCGCATTGGTTGAGGTATTGCTGCCGGAGAGCGCGACCCCGATCCAGCCGAGGATTGGCGCAAACACCACATACATCACACCGAACTTAGACAGTCCGAATGCCAGCGAGTTGGCCATGCCGCTGAAGACGAAAACATAAGCGATGGCAAAGATGAAAAACGCTACCAGCAGCGCTCCCCACATCTGCTTGAAGGTTCGCGCGAACACCTGTTTCAGTGTCGATGCATTCGGGCGCAGAAGCAGGGCGATGACAATCCATGAGGCAAGGATCGACGTTCCGCCGCCCAGCGGAGTGAAATTGAAAGTTGAGGCGATGGGCTTGCTGGTAACCGATGACACCGCCGAGGTGGTTGCCTTGTACAGGCTCTTCGCGGGCAGGTGCGACCATGGCCCGGTCCAGGCGACCACGACGATTAATAGGACGAGAAATGGCAGCCAGGCCTGAAAGACGTTGACCGTCGCTCCTGCCGCTTCGGCTTTGGCTTCTTCCTGGGCGGTGATGATCTTGCCGCCGAAGGCGCGAATGTTCTTCGGCCGCCAGACCTTCACGAAGAAGTACAGGATCCAGAAGGAACACAGCGCACCGCTGATGTCGGGAAGATAGGGGCCGAGATAATGCGACGTCGGCCACTGTCCCACAATGTAGGATAGCGAGCCAACGATACCCAGCGGCCAGGCTTCCTTCAGACCGTCCCAACCACTAACGAGATAAATCAGGACAAGCGGGGGCAGTAGCGCCAGCACGGCTACGATGTTGCCGATCGAAGCAGAGAGCGCCAGCAGAGGCAGGCCGGTAACCGCGGCGAGGGCCAGGATCGGCGAGCCGAGCGCGCCATACGAAACTGGAGCGTTGTTGGCGAGAGCGGCAACGCGAATCGCCTCCAGATCGACAATGCCCAGTCCAACCAGGATGGGAACGACGACGGCCCAGGGATAGCCGAAGCCCACCAACCCTTCCAACAGGGCGCCGAATGCCCAGGCGAGCATGATGGTCTGAATGCGCACGTCCGATGTGGCCTGATTCACCATCCAGCTCTTGAAGCGATCGAAATTGCCGGTGAGGACGAGGGTGTTGAAGATGATCAAACCCCAGAAGGTGATCCAATCGATGACCCAGGCGCCCTGCAGGCCGCCGTAGAGGTAAGCCTTGAGGGTGACATTGACGGGTGCGTGCCAGGCCAGAACAGCGACCAGGACCGTGACCACGCCGGCAATAATCGTGGCCAACCAGGCGGTGATTCGCAGCACCGCCAGCATGAACAGCAGCACGATCAACGGCACGAGAGCCAGAAGAATCGTCGACCACAAGCTGCCTGTCGGCTCCAGTATCTGATGGAACATCCAAGGCCTCCTTATCGACTGGAAACAGATTGCGGCCCACAGAAAGAAGGGACCAGGACGCAACGAGATCGAACCAGCGACTCAGACCGCAGAATCAGACGAAAGAGATGCTTCGAAAAAGCCAGCCTACAGGTCAAATGCTTATCGGAACCGCAGTACACGAGCGCGATCCGATAGCTCAACGGCGAAGAACCCCGGAAAACACTCGCGAGTGTGAATGCCCCACGCCCCAGTAATCGAAAAGGACGCCCCACGATGGTAGGTATAGTAAGCGCGGAGTTTGAAATGTCAAGCAACAAACAAGAGGGGGAAAATGGGCCGCGATAGTTGCGGCGACCGGCCGGGTCACGGAGAGCCCGTCGGCGGCGCGACAGGCGGAGCTGCTGTTTTTCAGGGCTGCGGGCACAAATTGGTTGTTTTTGCCGAAGGCAAGGATTGATAATTGCTTGTTTACTGAAACAAGCTGCAGTCCTCACTAAACTGGACGCCAAGGAGGCCGTTCGTGCGCAAGACTCTAATAGTTACGTTGGTAGTATTCGTTTCCACCATGTGGTTAGCAGCTCAGGATCAGATGAGCAAGTCGTCGTCTGGCCCTACCACCATTCAAGGCTGCCTGTCCTACACCGACGGCCACTATCGACTCACCGACAGCAGTGGCAAGGTGTATCAGCTCTCCAACGAGGCAAACAAGCTGACTCACCACGTCGGCCATGAGATCAAAGTCACCGGCATGCCTGGTGAACGCACCGTCGACACAACCCAGCAGGGCACCGCGTCCAGTGTTAAAGAGCAACCCGTTTTCAAGGTGAAGACGGTCACGCATGTGGCCGACAGCTGCACTGCGGGGAAGTAACTGCTCCGGAGTAGGGCGATAGTTTGTATCGCTGTTACTTTAGCCGCTGGAGTAAGCGGTTGCCGAGTTTACCTCAGCGGCTAAAGCCGAAGTCCCTCACTAACGATCTCGAATGCACGCCTGAAGGCATGCTCCACCCTGTTTAGAAATCTTCAGTAGAGCCGGAAGTTCACCTCGACGTTAACCTGAACAGCAAGCGGCTGGCCGTCCACAGGCCGGAGTGAGTCAGCTCTTGACGCTGCGGGCGGCAACCTGCTCGGAGGTGAGACCATAAAGCGGCGGGGTGGGAACTTCAAGAATAGCGAGGTAGGTGTAGATCTGGCCGCGATGGTGAATCTCGTGTTCAACCATGGCCCGCAGCCATTTCCAGACGGTGATGGGAGTGCCATCCGGCGTCATGCATTTGTCGTTCAAGTTCGTCAGGTGGGAGATGATCGCGGCCGATTCGCCGTGCCGCGCTTCCATGAAAGAAATGATGTCGTCGTAGGTGGGCGCCAGTTCCCTGCCGCAGCCGGCGTACCGGCTCGGCTTGCCCTGAAGAGTTTCGGCGTACATGTAGCGATTGATAGCGGCGATATGTCGAGCCAGATCGCCTAGGGTGAACTTTCCCGGACGATAGGACCAGTCGACCTTGTCGGGAGGAATGCAGCGGACCACACGCATCGTGCGTTCGTGAATCTTGCCGAAATAGTCGAGGAATACGCCGAGGTCGCGGATCTCCATACTCTCACCTCGCTGTCAGCTTATTTTAGGAGCGGATGGCAGTTCTCGTCGGCCAAGAAAGCGACAAATCAGGCCACCCGCCTGCCGGAGGCGCGCCGGCTGCGGAATTACGAGTAGGTGACGCGCTTCTCGCCTTTGACGACGCGTCCGATGGTGAAGCCTTTTTCGCCGCAGCGTTCGAGGATAGTTTGCACCTTCTTGAACTTCTTGGCCGGCACAACCAGGATCATGCCAATGCCCATGTTGAAGGTGCGCAGCATCTCGTCTTGCGGAACATTGCCGATCTTTTGCAGGTGCTCGAAGACGGGCAGGGCGGGCCAGGAGTTGATCTCGACGATTGCGCCGCAGCCCTTGGGCAAAACGCGCGGCAGATTGTCTGTGATGCCGCCGCCGGTGATGTGCGCCATGGCCGAGACTGCGTCGGCTTCAATCATGCGCCGCACGATAGGCCAGTAGCTGCGATGGGGACGCATTAGTTCGGTGCCGACTTTGCCTTTGATTTCGTTGACGTAGGTATCGGGCGTGTAGCCGGCGGTCTCGAAGAGTAGCTTGCGCGCCAGCGAGTAGCCGTTGGTGTGCAAGCCAGTGGATGCGAGGCCGACCAACACGTCGCCCGCCTCGACCTGTTTGCCGGTGATGATCCGGTCGCGATTCACCACGCCGACAATGAAGCCCGCCAGATCGTACTCGCCGTCGCTGTAAAAACCGGGCATCTCGGCCGTCTCTCCGCCGATGAGCGCGCAGCCGTTGTGCTTACAGGCATCGGCGATGCCGGCGATCACCTTCTCGGCAACTTCCGGCCGAAGCTTCCCGGTAGCGAAGTAGTCCATGAAGAACATGGGCGCTGCACCCTGCACGGCGATGTCATTGACGCAATGATTCACCAGGTCGGCACCGACGGTGTGGTGCAAGTTCATCTCGAAAGCGATCTTGAGCTTGGTGCCGACGCCGTCGACGCTGGAGACCAGCACAGGATCGGTGTACTTACGCTTGTCGACGGCGAAAAGTCCGCCGAAGCCGCCGATCTCGCTCAGCACGCCACGGTTGAAGGTTTTATGCGCGAGATACTTGATGCGCTGCTTGGTGCGGTTGGCGCGCTCGATGTCGACACCCGAATCGGCGTAGGTAATGGTGCGAGGTTCTGTCTGCTGAGCCAAGAATTGGGATCCGTTTCAGAGGGCGCGCCGCCACAGAATATTTGTTTGCGGAGGATTCATTGTAACAGCAAATAGCTATTAGCACTTAGCAATCAGCCACCAGCGAGGTTGTGGAGATATAGGTTGCAGGTCGTCACGCCTTGGCTGAGGGCTAAAAGCTAAGGGGTCTCTGATTAAGTCGAGATGAGGTCCCTCAGCGGCTAAAGCCGCGCGAATCAGTACGATTTACGGATGGCCTGAAGGCCATCCCCTTCAAAGCCGGACTTAATCAGGGTTCCCTAAGAGCCGAGGCCCATGGAAAGCCTAAGCTCATTCCATCCGAGGAATGAGCGATCAGGCTTCCATCAGGCCGCCAGTAAGTGATCCTCCGTGAGTTCGGTGGTTTCGCTCTCGCGCGGCGATGCGCAGGCGTCGTCCACGATGCGATGCAGCCGGGACGCGTCGATCCAGACACCTTTGAGCGGCGTCTTGGGATCGCCGGTCTTGATCCACACGCGAGAGAGCTGGGGATACATTACGGTCAGGTTGTTGATTTTGTTTGTGAGCAGCATGGCTCCTCCTTTCTGTGGCGCGGGAATGTGCGGCAAAACGCGCAAACGCGCAGCTAATGGAGGGTGTTCCTGGAGGATGGTCAGGATTCACTCGCCCGATTCACGTTACGTTCCGTGACCGGGCAAGCAATGCAGGCTGTCAGGCGAGCATGGCGGGAGGGTACACGGAACCGGATTGTTGCGTCCGATGACTCGGAGGTTCGGTTCGGTTATCGCATTTCATACACAAGCCAAATTCGTTGGCTACCTCAGTATAGACGCCGCGAAAGAGAAATGGTTCCAAAGAAACAGAGCAAGCGCGAAGAATTGCGTTGATGACCTATGAGTAGTGAGTCACTTTGAAATATTGCCTACAGGCGATAGCAGTGCAACTTGCGGTCGAAAGAGGATTCGGGCTGCAAGAATCTACCCCGCAGCACAGCAAAAAACCTCACGGATTCCACTCATCTCAGTGTAAAGTGGCACGGTCGAGACCGTTCGGTACGTGGACGCGATGACGCTCTTTGTCACGCACAATTTCCTGGAAGACATGGCGCTGGTGATGTGCGTTGCCGCGCTGACCACCGTCATCTGCCAGTGGCTGCGTCAACCGCTGCTGATGGGCTATCTGGTCGCCGGAATGGTGGTGGGGCCGAACGTTCCGGGAGTATACGCCGATCCTGGCAGAATTCAGCTGGTCTCGGAGATCGGCGTTATCCTATTGATCTTCTCTATTGGTCTGGAATTCAGCTTTCGCCGCCTGATACGGCTAGCTCCCACTGCCGGATTGATAGCCCTGCTCCAGGTCGTCGCCATGATCTGGCTGGGAAATCGGGTGGGACGCATGATGGGTTGGACGCCGTGGGAGAGTCTCCTGACGGGTGCAATTCTGTCGATCTCCGGCGCCGTCATCCTCGCCAAGGCCTTCGAAGAAGTGCGGGTGGAGTCCAGGGTGCGCGAACTGGTTTTCGGCATAGTGCTGTGCGAAGACGTGATTGCCATCCTGCTGCTGGCGATCATGATCACCCTGGCACATGGCGGCGCGCTCTCACTTCATGGGCTCTCCATCAGCGTGGCCATGCTGGGCTTGTTTTTCCTTGCATTGACAGCCATCGGATTGCTCACTGTCCCGTACCTGGTGCGCAGGGTAGCGCGACTCCATCGGCCGGAGACGCTATTGATTAGCAGCCTTGGCCTGTGCTTTGCCTTCGCCATGATCGCCGCACGGGCAGGTTACTCGGTCGCTCTGGGGGCATTCCTGGCCGGCTCACTGGTGGGCGAGTCGGGACTGGGAGTGCAGGTCGAGGAATTGGTCAAACCCGTGTGCAATGTCTTCGGGGCAATCTTTTTCGTTTCGGTCGGAATGCTGATCGACCCGCGGCTGCTGGTGAAATATTGGCTTGCCATCGTGGTGCTCAGCGCCGTCGTCATCGCGGGTAAGATCATCAGCGTATCGTTGGCTTCAATGTTAGTCGGCGAGTCCACCGATACTGCCCTCAAGGCCGGCTTTGCGATGGCGCAAATCGGAGTGTTTTCGTTCCTGATCGCCGAGGTTGGCACGCGAGGAAATCCCCGAAGTAGTTTCCTCTACTCGTTGGCCGTGAGTGTGTCTGCCATAACCGCTTTCCTGTCCCCGTTTATGATCCGGGCCTCCAATCCGGCGGCGGACTGGATCGGGCGCCATCTCCCGGCGCCAATCCAGGACGCGGTTTCGCAATATGTCGAGTGGTTGGGGCGCATACGTAAGGGTGACGAGCCCGAGACTGAGACAGGTAATCCAGTAGAGTGAACGACCTCTTGTGTCAGTCCCGAAGAATCCCGCTGAAGAATGTTTGAGATCTCCCTTTGACTGCAGTTCTTATGAGGGCCGGAATCCAAAGCGACCCGCTGCCGGGCTACGACATTCGTTGCAATCTCTCCTCGCGAAATGCAGTGCAATCCCACTATGAGACAGGTCACAATCTGATGTGATCATGCCCTTTCGGCGCACGATACAGAGGCATAGACTAGGCTTTCACTCTTATTTGTGAGGACTCATGACTACTGTTGCAAAACCTGCGTTTGGTACTGTTCTGAAAGCCGACCCTTCGTCTGATGTTTATCGTTCGGAAACTCATCCTTTGGATACGCTGTTTCTGCCGAAGAGCGTGGCTGTTATCGGCGCCTCCGAGCGGGCGGGCAGCGTGGGACGCTCGGTGCTGTGGAATCTGTTGAGCAGCCCCTTCGGGGGAACTGTGTTCCCGGTCAATGCAAAGCGGCCGAGCGTGCTCGGCATCAAGGCATATCCGAGCGTCAAAGACCTGCCGGACAAAGTTGAACTGGTGGTGGTGACGACGCCGGCCGATACCGTACCCGATCTCATTGCCGAATCGGTCGAGGTCGGCATTCCTTCGGCGATCGTGATCTCGGCCGGCTTCAAGGAATTTGGTGAGCATGGCAAAGACCTGGAGCGGCAGATCTCAGAGATCATTCGCGGCAAGATGCGGCTGATCGGGCCGAACTGCCTGGGCGTGATGAACCCGATTCGCGGGTTGAATGCGACGTTCGCGCGCAGCGTGGCACGGCCGGGCAATGTGGCTTTCATCAGCCAGAGCGGCGCACTGTGCACCGCCGTGCTGGACTGGAGTTTGCGCGAGAATGTCGGCTTCAGCGCTTTTGTGTCGATTGGTTCGATGCTGGACGTGAACTGGGGCGACCTGGTCGACTACTTCGGCAACGATCCTCGCACACACAGCATTGTCATCTACATGGAATCGATTGGCGACGCGCGGTCATTCCTGTCGGCGGCGCGCGAGGTCTCGCTGACCAAGCCGGTCATCGTGATTAAAGCCGGACGAACCGCTGCGGCGGCCAAAGCTGCTGCTTCGCATACAGGGGCGCTCACCGGCAGCGACGAAGTGCTGGATGCGGCCTTCCGCCGCACTGGCGTTCTGCGCGTGAACAGCATCGCCGATATCTTCTTTATGTCGGATGTGCTGGCCAAGCAGCCGCGGCCACGCGGAAAACGGCTTTGCATTCTGACCAATGCTGGTGGTCCGGGAGTGCTGGCGACGGATGCGCTGGTGTCGAACGGCGGCGAGCTGGCCGAACTCTCTGCGGAGACGATGAAAGCCTTCGATGAGATTCTTCCGGCGCAATGGAGTCACAACAACCCGGTGGACATTCTGGGCGACGCCGAGCCGGAGCGCTATGCGAAGTCGCTGGAGATCGCCGCGAAAGATCCGAGCATCGACGGCATGCTGGTGGTGCTGACGCCGCAGGACATGACCAATCCCACGCAGATCGCGGAGAAGCTGAAGCCGTACGCGAAGGGATTGGGCAAGCCGGTGCTGGCGAGCTGGATGGGAGGAGCCGAAGTCGCAGCCGGCGAGCAGATTCTGAATCAGGCCGGGATTCCGACGTTTCAGTTTCCCGACAGCGCGGTGCGCGCCTTCAACTACATGTGGCGCTATGCATACAACCTGAAGGGCATCTATGAGACGCCGGCGCTGCCGCAACATGCTGACGCCGCGGTGCAACGCGGCAAAGCGGAAGCGATCATCAGAGAGGTTCGCAAGTCCGGGCGCACGATCTTGACGGAGTACGAGTCGAAGCAGCTGCTGAAGGCGTACGACATCCCGACGGTCGAAACGCGAGTTGCCATCACTGAGCAGGAAGCGCTGGAGGCGGCGGAGGACATTGGCTACCCGATCGTGCTGAAGCTGTACTCGCTGACCATCACGCATAAGACCGACGTGGGCGGCGTGCAGCTGAACCTGCGCGATGCGAATGCGGTGAAGGCGGCGTTCCAGAACATCAAGCAGGCGGTGACGGAGAAAGCTGGCGCCGAGCATTTCCAGGGAGTGACGGTACAGCCGATGGCGAAGCTCGATGGCTACGAGTTGATTATCGGCAGCAGCCTGGATTCGCAGTTCGGGCCGGTAATCCTGTTCGGCACCGGCGGACAATTGGTGGAAGTTTTCAAGGATCGCGCGCTGGCGCTGCCGCCGTTGAACTCAACTCTGGCGCTGCGGATGATGGAGCAGACCAACATCTTCAAAGCGCTAAAGGGTGTGCGCGGGCGCAAGCCGGTGGACCTGGCTGCGCTGGCAGAGCTGCTGGTGCGCTTCAGCCAGCTGGTGGTCGAGCAGCCGTGGATCAAGGAGATCGACATCAATCCGCTGCTGGCATCGTCGGAGCGGCTGCTGGCGCTGGATGCGCGCGTGGTGGTTCACGGACCGGAGATGAGTGAGGAGAATCTGCCGCAGACTGCGATTCGTCCGTACCCGATTCACGTGGTGAAAGAGTGGACGATGAAGGATGGGCAGCAGGTCACGATTCGCCCGATTCGTCCAGAAGACGAGCCGGCGATGATCACCTTCCATCAGCGACTCTCGGAGCGCAGCGTGTACCTGCGCTGGTTCCAGCCGCTGAAGCTGACGCAGCGCACGGCACACGAGCGGCTCACGCGCGCCTGCTTCATCGACTACGATCGCGAGATGGCGCTGGTGGCGGAGCGGCCGAATGCGGCGGGTGAGCAGGAGATTCTCGCCGTGGGCCGCATGAGCAAGCTGCATGGAAGGAGCGAAGCGGAGCTGGCCGCGGTTGCGATCGACGAGGCGCAGCACAAGGGGCTGGGGACGGAGCTGTATCGTCTGCTGGTGCAGCTGGCGCGCGATGAGAAGCTGAGCAAGGTGATCTCCAACATGCTGCCGGAGAACCGCGAGATGCGAGCGATGTGCGTGCGGCTCGGGTTCAAGATGTTCTCCGACCTGGAGGACAACATGATTCGAGCGGAGCTGGAGTTGTAGGCCGGAAGTGTGTGATTAGGCGCGTTCCGATTACTGCTCCCAACCCTGCGTGCTCTTGGGCAGCTTCTAATCCGTCCCATCTCGGTCGCCGACTAATTATCATCATCAATATCGATTCCCCGGCGCCCCAATATTAAATAATTGATAATAAAAGACTTGTTGGCTTCGTTTTGCAAAACAGCCCGTTTTCGAAGGTGCTTGGTTGGCAGCGAAGGTCATGAATTGGTGCACATAATGCACTTGGTGTACATGGTGTACATGGTGCAAGTTTGCGAGATTGTTCTCCCGTGAGCACCTCGTTGCAGATCGGGTACTGCGATCTAGCCGCACTTCGTGGCTGGCACCTTGGCGGTTCGTGAACAAACCCAGCTCCGGCGCAAAAACTCGCCACCTGGGCGAAACCTCTAAAACCCGCCATCGGCAGAGATTCTTGCCCGAGTGGTGGATTACCAGCCACCGGTTATCACGTCGCTCCATCGCGGATCCATCGGAGAATGATTTTCCGAAACTCAGGACTTCCGCCACGGTTGCGCAATTCATCTTCGATCGCGGTCGGGGATTTTCATTCTCCGCCATTGCGGCAGGGCGTCCTTTTCAACATTTTTTTCATCTGCTCCTCTCGCAGTTCCTTTCCATAGACGGTAGGCCGCTCGAAATTGGCCCGCTATTAGTAATTCTCATAGTCGACATTCTGCTTTAGCTGGAGATCACACAGACGCAATAGCGATCTACATCTCTCAACTCGAGCTGTTCTTCAGATCTTTTTGCAGTTGGTGCAGTTTGATTTCCGCAGGGCTTGAACGCCAGCGTGGACGGCGTAAGCTTGGGGCATGAAAAAGCGCGACTTTGTTTGGGTCGAAACCGAATCTTTCACCGGATAGAGTTGTACAGCCTGTGGATAGGTGCGGCCGATTCCCCTCGCACGTTCTGATTAGACAACAGAAGAGAAAGAAAGAAAACCCGGCCAGTATTCCAACCAAGCGTCCAAGGTGGAAGGGGTAACCTGCGCCCCAGAGCCAAGCACGTACGGATCAGTTGTGGAACGCCAGAACCTCACGATGCACATGTCCGTGTGCCCATCCTTCAATCCCTTTGGATCTGTTGCGGACGATATTGTGAGATATTGCCGATCGCCTCGTGGAGCTTAGGCGCGTTAATAACAAAAGGCTTGTTGGGTTCGTTTGGCAAAACTACCGTTTCTCGAAGGTGCCGTCTAGACCCTGCGACGCGCTCCTGCCAGGGGCAGGGTTTTTTCCGTGATCTGACCGAGCGGCCGCCTCAAGCTACGGTGTCTTTGCTTGTCTGGGGACACTTCCGGACCGGGCGAAGGGGGCTTGTTGGCTTCGTTTCGCATATTTCGTCTTCCGGACCAGCATTTTCAGCGTCTTGACATTTCGATTCCTTCCTCCCCATCAGGCCAGCCAAGAGGGCTAATCATGAACCTGCTTTCGGCTAGTGACGTTACCCACATTGATTTTAGTAAGACATCAGGATAAGCGTTGCCGAGCCCGCTGCTGCGCCGGCACCTCGCGAGGACACATCGTGGACGGTGCTCAGCGATGCTGGCTTTCAGCTCATTGGCGAATGGAGCCACGACCCCGACCGGTTCGACCGCGTACTCTCTTGCCGCCGGCGGTCCGGTACTGATGCCCAGCGTGACTTCATTCGTCGTGACTCCGGTTTGCCCCCACTCGCTAACGCATCGCCCGCTCGTCGTCCCCGACAAAGCGCAGATCGAGCCGCACGTCGAAACCAGCGCCGAAGAACCGTTCCTCAGCATTGACGGACAAGTCGGCGTGCCGTTGCGGCAGGGCGATCGCGTGATGTGCCAGCGCGCCGCGCATACCATCAAGCTGATGCGCGTACGCAAGACTTTCTTCGATGTGTTGCGCAATAAACTGAAATGGGGTCAGCGATAGAGATGAATGCCCGGCATCGTGCGCAGCAGCCGTTACACGTCGTCCCCCACAGGTTCTAGTGGCCGCTACCTAGAGCATCGGCACGCGCGGCGGCGCTTTCCGCCTCGGCTTTGCGCCCCTGCAGAACGTAAAGACGTGCCAATTGCGTCCAGTAATTCGCATTGTTCGGCGCAACACGGATCGCCTTCTCCTCGAAATCAACAGCTCTGCTCAAGTCACCTAACGTGGCCCACGCCGATGCTCGGCCATGGTCTGCGGCTGCCAGTGCTTGATTTTCGGTTCCCGCGGGTAGAGATTTTTCGGCCCTGTCGAACGCGCCGATGGCTTTCTGGGGATTCGAGGCATCCAGATACGTATATCCCAACACGACCAGAACTGACGGTGGATCGGGTGAAATCCCGGAGAGCCGCTCCAGAGCGTCAATAGCAGCCGGAAGCCGTCGCTGCGTCCTATAGAGGTTGGCGAGTTCAGCCCACGCGGCAACACTGGTGTCGAGCGCGGCGGATTGCAGCAGCGCCTTCTCTGCTTCGTTGGGATTGTTCATCAGCAGAAGGGCTTTTCCGCGAACGTACCACAGCGACGCGCTGTCGCTGAATTCCTGCAAGGCTCTGCTGCTTGCATTCACTGCCTCTTGGTTACGATTCAGAGTGAGAAGCACGGCGGCAGCGTTGGCCCAGCGATTGAAATCGTCGGCGCGATCGGCGGAAGCCGCGTTCGAGGGAACCGGCGTAGTGTAACAGTCAACAGGATTCCGCTCGATCAGCGCTTCTGTCGCAGGAAGCCGGCGCACGAAAACAACCGAAACCTCGTCGAGATAGACTGGGCGCCAATCTGCGCTGTTGCAATACGCCGGCAGTACGGAGCCGACATACTTCAGTCCGTAATAGCGACCCAAGGGAAACACGACTGTGTTGATTCCGAACGGAGCCGTTTCGCGCTTCCAAACCTCCGAATCCGGCGACGACTGCAACAGCAGTTGCAGATGACTGAACATCTCCGGCCCAAAGGGAATAGCGCGGCCATCGACGTAATCGCGATATTTCGGTCCCAAGCTCCAAAGGAGAAATCCGCCTTCTTCGTAAGTGTTCAATATCTGCGGAGGTAAATGCTCGCGTTCTATAAAGGCCATCGCGTTCGCGGGAAACCACCACGAGAGCCCCGCACCAAAGGAGCTGATTTCATTAAAGCTGGTGAAGTAATAGCGATTGCTGGCAAGGTCCATCGAGCGGACACCGGCGAGCAAAATCAGCGCGGCTGCGACACCAGCGCCAATGATGGAGTAAAGTCGCTCGTCGTGCATGCGAGATCGTGGTGCACTGAAGGCGGAGGTCATGACAGATCCGCCAACAACGACTACGCAACATGCAAACAATGCCAGAAAACGGAAATGCCGCATTCCGATGGCCAGCGCCGCCGCAAGCAGCACGGCCGCGAACCAATTGCGCTGTAAGAGGGAGATGATTACCGCGATCAAGGCAGCCAGCATGAGCCACTCGCCGGAGCTTGCCGGATCACGGAGAGATAGAGCCTGACTGAAGGTTTGCGATGTGATGGAGAGGCCAGCCCATTCTGTAATTCGTTCGTAGTGGACGGCCATGGCGGCTTCCTGTCTGAAGAGCGCCTGGTAGATTCCCCAGCCCCAAGGATTCAGCAGGGTTGCCGCAAAGGTAGCCCCAAGCCAGGGAAGCTCCTTCTTGAACCGTTGCCACTCCTGTGTTTTCTGCTGACTAACGAGCAGACGAACTGTCTCTACAGCGGCATATGCACCGACCAGTGCCAAGCCGGCGAGGAAGCCCAGGTGGAGGTCGACCCAAGCTACCATCAGGAGCGGAAGCAACCACAATGGGCCGGTACCGTTTTCGTATCTCTCCCAGAGTATGGTTAAGAAGGACGCGAAAAGCACGACCGTGAATAAATCGGCACGAGGGGCGGTTCGCGCGGCAATGGCGGGGACGGCGATGATAGCAAGCGCTGCTGTAGCGGCAGACCCACGGCGCAGGAGGAGGACAACTGTCCCAACGCAAGCCAGCGCCCCCAACCATGAAATTAGCTTGTATCCTCCACAGAGGAAAGCAGCATAAAAGAGCAGCCCCGATCCCACTGGATAAATCCATGGCTGACCCTGCGCGGTGTAGGAGAAGATGTCAGTCGAAAAGATGGCATGATGTTGCGCCAGCCAGCGTCCAGTGGCCATCTGCCAGAACAGATCATAGTCGCTGACGGTTCGCAAGCCGGCGAGAAAGGCGTATAGGACTGCTGCAGCCGCAAGACACAGGAACAATGGCTGCTTGCGAAGACTGTGTAATCGAGATGCTGTCACTACCTCCTGTGCAGGGTGGCTAAGGGAAACGGTCATTCGGCACGACTCTCCAACCAGGGTCCATCCTTAGGGCCATACTACCGGATAAGAGCAACCAGCAATACGATGATCTTATGGCAGGAAATCTGAAGGGCTTCGAGGAGCGGCTAGAGCGTCGTCGTTGGCTTGTATCGTTGATCTTTCTGGCTGCATTAGTGGCCGGCTGTTTCCAGATCACTCCTCCGCGGCATTTTGGCGCAGGGTACGAAATGGTCGACATCGCCAGCAGTCTGGTGGCGTACGGTTCCTACGCCAACCCATTCCTTGCCTTGCCGACTGGCCCGACGGCCGCAAACCCTCCTGCGTATCCGCTTTTCCTGGCTGTCTTGATAAAACTGCTGAAAACATACGCGTCGATCTTTCTTGCCGCTCAGCTCGGGTACATCCTGGTGAACGCAGTTACTGCAGCTTTCTTTCCGCTTGTTTCCTATGTGTTCTTCGGCGAAAGGTTTCCTGGACTTGTAGCGTCGGCTCTTTGGGTGCTTGCTATGCCCATGATGCCCAGTTGGGATGTCGGTTACACAGTCGCAGGCATACTTTGGTTCACCGTGTTCACTGGATTGTCGATACAAAAGGGCGAGAGCGCGCCCGTTCGCGGATTAGTTGCGGGCATTCTGGCCGGCGTGTTGTTCCTGCTGAACCCGACCAGTCTGTTCATCATTGCGCCGTGGATTGTCTTTCAATTTCTGTTCAGCAGGAATCGGCGCTACGTTCTGAGATTCGGCCTTGTTCTGGCAGGAATGGTTTTCGTGACGGCTTTTGCATGGTCGTGGCGTAATGATCGACAGTTGGGCGCCTTCGTGATTCGCACGAACCTGGGAATGACTTTGTACTCGTCAAATAACGATTGCGCAGAATCCAGCCTGCTCGCGAATACAGCCCGCAACTGCTACCAGGTCCATCATCCCAACACCAGCGTCGCTGAGGCGGAGCTGTTGCGGCAAATGGGTGAAGTAGCCTACGACCGAAAGCGGATCGACGACACCAAGCTATGGATTCGCGCTAATCCCGGTAGCTTTTCAGAATTGACGAAGACGAGGTTCGTAGAGTTCTGGTTCCCTATTCTGGATGAGCACCCAGTTGCCACCTACACGATCTGGATCTCAACTGTGCTCTCGGTGCCGGGATTACTGTTCATGGCCTTCAGACGGCAGAGTGTTATTTGGTACATTCTGGCTGTGTTGGCGATCTATCCGTTGCTGTACTACATCGTGGTGTCGGATGTGCGTTACCGGTACCCCGTCCTCTGGTTGACGCTACTGGCAGCGGGATTCTGCGTAAAGGAAACGATTGAGTTCCTTTCCCCACGGGTCCCCACCTTGAACTAGCGAAAATACCCAGAGACTCCGACGTGCCGAACATCGGGTCGATCTTCAGGGAGCACTGAAAGAACTACGCGAGGGCATCGACACGCAGCTGAGGCAATTGATTCCGTCGGTGTCACTTCCCGCCGGGCGACACGGCTCCGGATTACTTTCGTTGCAGACGGCGTTGTTGATCTTGCATGTCGCCGAGCGGCGGCGCAAGGCTAATCAGAACGTCATCCTTCTGACGATGATGTGAAATGGGAATTACTGAACAGTCGGGTACTCGCGCGCCGAGCCCTGCACAATTTGGCCCGAACACCACGACATACCCTGGGCAACTTGCTGAGTCCCACAACAGGGATGTGGGACTTCATATCTTCAAATCCGGTGGTGCCTGCTGACGTCGCTTCCTGCAGACTGCGCGCGAGATCTCGATTTGGAACTCTGCATCCTCATTCAAAAATCTTCTGGAGGCATCTTTTGACTGTGCCATTTTTTGTGCCCCCTCATCATAAAAGTTGGTCACAAATTATATTCGTCGAATTGCCCTAGGAAGCTCTGTAATCGCTTCAAAAGCAAAGGCCCATCGCCATGTTTTGCTATTGTGTGTTATCCGCGCGCCGCGACTGTTAACCGGAGGGTTGTAGGTTCGAGTCCTACCTGAGGAGCCATTCTTTCAACGTCTTACGGATTCCCAAAACAAAACTTCACCGCACTTCACCGCATTTCAAGTTCGACTCCTTTAACGCTTAACACTGCAACATTTTTCCATCGAGTACTCAGATTACAATCCGACGAAAGTCCAGAGTAAATCCTGATTGTCCGCGCCCCATGTCGTTTGACAACCAACCGTTACACATCCAACGATCCGTTCACAGCAACTTCTGGGAGTAGGCCGCTTCAACTCGGGGTCTTGCTCTCATCGCTCCGCCTAGGGCGCGAAATACCCGGAGATATCTAAAATCAACTGCGTCAGCCCGGCAGCGCAGGCGTCGACGGAGCCATTGGTCGTCAGCACGATCGCCATGTTGGAAGTGATGAAGCCATCGTAGGCGTTCAGCGTCGAGACTACCGGCTGTTGCTCGCCATCGGGCCATAGCGTGAGATAAGGCATAGATCCCGGCGGTACAACAGTCGCGTTGAAGATGTATGCCGCTGCGTTGTTGGGCGGAGCAAAGGCGCTGCCGACCACATTCACGGTCTTCTCGCCACTAAACGAGCCTCCACTCCGGTTGCACCTTGTCGCGTGCTCGACACGCGCCAGCATATGCCGAAAGTTCAGCATAGTGGTTTGCTGGTAGGTGTCAGAGCAAACACATGGTTGACAGATTGAATCCTCAGCCAGCGTGACTTCGCCACTTGATCAGCAAATTCTCAGGCGGCCAGTCTTCGTCGCTTCGTCCAGGGCGGATTACCGCCGGTTAGCCGGATTTCACGCTCGTTCAGCGAGAGAAGCTTTCCACTCCCCCAGAACCCACAGGGAGCGGGGCATTGAAGACTCTTCTGCAGGATTACATACCGACAATCAAATCCGATCAATGTACGATATCATCCACAGGGACTCAAGAAACCATGAGGATTGCAAGCGCGGCGAGTGCATTCCCGAAGCATTACTACTCCAGGTTCTTCTGGAACGCCTCCAGGACTATTGGGGAGACCAACTTAAGAATCCTCTGTTGCTGGCACGGCTGCACCGCAACGTGAGCGTGGATGGCCGCTACCTCGCCATCCCCGCAGAGCAGTACCTGGACATCAAGACCTGGGGTCAGGCCAATGACATCTGGATCAAGGTCGCACAAGAATTGGGGGAGCAGGCGCTCTGCCTCGCACTGCATTGATCAAGTCGACCAGATGCGAAAGCGCCTTCGGACGGGCCATTTTCATGAAGCCTGCGTGCTCGTCTTGCGCACACCACCATTCCAATAGGGAAAGATGGCGCGTTGGGGCTGAAACAAGCCTGCTGTCGCGTGTTGTAACACAGAAAGACAGTGCCATCGCGTCACAACGGGGCGGATACGATGGATGCCGGGCGCTTAAGAGCCTCTTCGGTGGCTGCCGGAAGCCTCGATCAGACCGGCATGGATCGCTTTGATCCCGCCAACGTAGCCCCATGCGGCGACACGCTGAACGATTCAAACGGTGCGTTTGTCCTACATGTTCATTCAGCAAATAGCTTGAAATAGCTGCTTGGGGCGTGTTTGCGGCAGAACGAACGCATCCGGGCGATCGTTTCGGCGCTAGGCGGGGCGCCATTTCGCGGATCATTCGACGTCCAGGCGCTGAGAACGCCGATTGCCCGCCGGCTGGCGCCGGGGTTGGCTAGCCATCATTTGAGAATCAAGTGATACGCGAAGAGCTCTGAAACATTAGCTGTTCCGCACCGCCATACTGTCTCTTGAATAACAGCCAGGGATGTTCATTTCGACCGCGTCTTCTGCTTGGCGACGAGGCGTTGCATGAACTTGGCACCCTCTTTCTTATAAACATCTACGGCTTCCGTCAAGAGCAGTTCGCAGATTTGAGAAATGCTTCTCGCCTCGCTGTCAGCAATTTCCTGAATCTCGCTTTTTAAAGCAGGAGATACCCGAAATGCAAGGAAATGCTTTTTCGTGGTCACGATCACGAATATAGCGGCGCTTGGAATGAAGAAACAACAAGAAATTGAGGTTGCGTTCATACATATCAAATGATATCATATGTTATCACTTTGATGGGAGGCGCAGATTATGAGCGCATCAATAAAAGAGATTCAGCAACCGAATCGGGCCTTGACAGTTCGGGACAACATGCGGATTGCTCGACGACTCTTGGCGACAGGAGTTTCCAGTCGATTGGCTGAGTCGCTACGGCATCTAACTCGAGACTTCGACTTCAGTCTGCGAAAGGGCGACCTACAGTTACTGGACAATAGCTGGTACGTCACTCACACCGGCCTGTTGCGCTTAGCTCGCCGAAAGAGATGCAAAGGAATCGACGTAGCACCAGTGGACTCGCTCTGTAATGCGACGGCCGACCGGTTTGTGATGAAGGCGACGGTTTACCCGTCGAAGGGGTCTAGCGGGTTTGTCGGCTATGGCGATGCCGACCCCTCGAACGTGTCGCTTCGAGTCCGTGGCGCCGAGATGCGCATGGCGGAAACCCGTGCTGTCAACCGGGCGCTGCGCAAGGCATATGGCATCGGAATCTGCTCGATCGAGGAAATTGGATCCTACCCGGGGCCGATCGGCCCAACATCGGGCACGCCCTCGAATGGCAAGGCAAACGGGAACGGCTCGGGTCACAAGGTGCGGGACCGACTGTGCCAGATCATTCGCCAGCACAAGCTCGATCCCGAGCTGGTCAAGGCATATGCCGTTGATTTCTGCGGCACCAAAGCACTGAAGAACGCCACCCGGGAGCAGGTCGAGGGCTTTGTGCAGCAGCTCGCCGACGCAGCGACCAAGGATCGGAGTGCGCTTCTATGTCACCTCAACAGCTACGCACAGCCCAATCGGGAGGTGGTCGCATGAAGCGCCAACTTCCAGGTCTTTCCGAAACGGTCACCGAGGCGCGGTCGCCGCTGCCGGACGGCATCTTCCTTGTCCGCCTAGAGGGTGCGCAATACCGCTGGCATGCCCAAAAGCCTTTCTACGTACTTCGATTCTCCGTGCTGGAGCCCGGGCCGTTCGCCGGTGAGCCGGTAATTGGTCGGCTGTACTGCACCGCCAAGGCGATGTGGAAGCTGGGCTGGTTCCTGCGTGACTTTCTCTACGACCCGGAACTGCTGAGTACGAACGAAATCGATGAACGTGCCCTGCGGGGTCTGACCGGAATCGTGAAGATCAGCCACAGGGTGATCAATGGCATCTCGCTAGTGAATTTTGATGGATTCGCTCCCGCCAGCCAGTGGGAAGAGCTGTCTCCGTATGGCAAGCCGCCGGCGGCGGTTGCTTCTGGCGACGCGTCGGCGAGAAAGCAGAGGAGAGCGCGGCAATGACTTACAGCTACTCCCAGCTCTCGCAATATCTCACCTGTCCGCGTCGCTACCGCCACCGCTACCTGGACGGCTGGCAGGAGAAAGATCTAAGAGCAGCCATGTTGTTTGGCCGCGCCTTCGAGCAGGCGTTGGCGGCGTTGTTCCGACACGAGGATCCAACCGCAGTCCTGTTCGAGCAGTGGAGTGCCTCTAGGAAGTTGGAATTGGTCTATGCCGGCCATGACACGTGGGACAGCATGTTGCAGCAGGGAGTGCTATTGCTGGAGCGTTTTGTGCAGGACGGTCGCGTCCAGATCAGCCGGCCCAGGAGCCAGCAGCAGATCCAGTTCACGCGCACGCTCAAGTCCGGCAGCAGCTTCGTTGCTTATATTGATGCGATCGGCGAACTGGATAACGCAGCCTGCGTACTGGAGTGGAAGACGTCCTCCGCCCGATACCCAGAAGAGCCGCTAGAAATAACCGGACTCGACCCTCAGTTGATCTGCTACTCCTGGATAACCGGCATCGATGCGGTCGCTCAGGTGGTCTTCGTCCGCAAGCGCGCGGTGGAAGTGCAGTACCTCCGGGCCAGCATTACTGAGCAAGAGCGGCAGGAATTCGAGACCCTGGTCGACGACACGGCGCGCAGGATTGAGTCAGGACTTTTCCTGCCGCATAGCGGCATTCGCTTCCCCCAGAACCCGTGCACGACCTGTCCCTTCCTGGGGCTGTGCCTGGATCAGCGTGAGCTGGTAGACACAGCTCTGATTCGCAAACCAGGAGTCGATCTTGGTCTGTTTGACGAACTTACGTACTAGGTATGCGCCGATGCCGCCAAAGCTGAATCGCCGCCGCGCCGAAGTCGTACTGAACAGGATCGATGCGATCTTGGCTTGGGAGGCACAACACGACAACGAACGGGACACTCGATTCGTGGAGTTCGGGAAATGCCTGTGCGAAGTGCGTGCAGGCCAATACTGGCGGCTGGAGAACCTGAAATCGTTCGACGAGTTCTTGGAACGGCGTTTTCCGGAATCGAGGCGGAAGGCCTATTACCTGATGTCGATACACGAGCACCTACCACCGCAAGTTAGGAAAGACCTGGAGCATGTGGGCTGGACGAAGGGGCTGGAATTGGCGAAGCTGGCGCGCAAACAGGGCCAGCGCTTCGAAAGTGCAACCTGGATGCACAAGGCCCGGCACATGCCGAAGGAGGAGTTCAGAAGGGAAGTGGAGAAGGAGCTGACGGGCAAGGACAGCGAACCCTCAGAGTTGATCTACTTCAAGGTCTACAAGAGCCAGATTCCGGTCATTGAGCAAGCGATCGAGACGGCAGCGTTGATGCTGGGCTCCGACAAGTCTCGCGGGTATTGCCTCGAGATGATCTGCGCGGACTTTTTGGCCGGCGCGCACCTTGACGGCGGTGGCAATCCAGAAATCCTGTTGCAATCGCTCTCGCGCTACTACAAGTTCCTGCCGGCGGCTCAGCAGGAAGTCTTTCTTTGCGAGCTCCATCGGAATGCCTCGTGAACAAGATCCGCGTCAAACCCGCCGATTGAGACTCGATTCGACGAGTTACTGCCAGCTGCATCGGCAGGTGCTACAACGCGACGGCTGGCGTTGCCAGTTCTGCGGTAGCATGCAAAATCTGCACGTGCACCACCTCAAATTTCGGAGCCACTCGGGTGGTGACGAGGAACAGAACCTGATTACGCTGTGCGCTGAATGTCACGCACAAGCTCATTCAAAAACTTGATTCCACAACTCTGAACCTCATCACTGCACCATCTGGAATATCCACACGACAGTAAGCTGACGCCCTGAACAGTTGGTCGATTCTTTCTGGCACCGAGAACGCCAGATTACGTCGATTGAGCAGCATAAACGACGGTCTGCGAGCAAGAGAACTGGACCCACATCCTTAGCGGCAGAAAGACGTTCGCGTCAGCAATCGTTACCAGCAAATCAAGAGTAATGCTGCCGTCTATCATATCGAGACGACTGCCCTGGTTTTCTGAATGCTGACTAGGGGCCAAGCGAGAATGGCCAACAGAACGCACCGTCCGCAAATCCTGGTTCCTGTGCGTAGGAGCGTCAGCGTGTATTGCGGATGCCTCTGCCGAGACAGATGCGCGCGACCCGCTGCGAGGACTTAATTACCTCGCACCAATACCACAACCTGACCGTCCTTGTAGGCGACACGAAAGCCGGGCAGCGTACTGAGCGCTTCTCCCATTGGCGAGTTCGCTTCCAAAAGAATGGTTTTCGCCTGCGCAAAGCCCGCATACGACTGCAGCGGGATCGCCGCGGTGGTCGCCTCGAAGTATGGGAGGTTAATGGCGTCGCCGTAGAGATCGGTGCGGCCGTCGATGAGGACGGGATATTCGGGCAGAGCCCAAGTCAGAAATCCTCCCCACGCATAGGAGTTGAAGAGCGGCTGCGGGAGATGGTTCTGGCGGATGTAGTCTGCCGCGCTGATTGGGAAGGTTCTGGCGATTTTGAGCAGCAAGGCTTCGCCGGAATGCACATCGTTCTTGCCGGGAAGGCGCAACACAAGCATGACGAGGACCAGGAAAACGAGTGCTGCAGTCGTCAGTTTCTGCAGGCGCAATTTTTGCGTGGTTTCGGCAGCGGCGGTTGTTGCGGCAGGGATAGCGTTGCCGATGGCGGAGACGGCGGCAACAAGCACCAGCCAGTTCTCACGCTGAAAGCGGAACGAGACTACGGCTGATATAGCGAGCAGCGAAATCAGAAACAGATCCCGCGAGCGGCGGCGGCCCAGCGCGAAGAATGCGGTCATGACCAGCAGCATGAGCAGATAGTCTTGCGGCCGGCGGAAGCGCATGGAATGCAGCTCGGGAAAGAAACGGTCAGTCGCGGAGTTGGTAGCGCTCAGCCAGACCGGAAGATAGGAGCGATAGCCGTAGGGCGAGAGGATGGTCGCGAGCAGTGAGGCGCCAACGGCTGCCGACGTCGTTGCAATAGGGATGTCGGGCAGTCCGGTTTCGAACCAGGTGATTCCCTGCCGGCGCCCAAGCTGCTCGATGATTACAGCGATCCAGAAGAGAGCGAGCGCGACAAGACCGTAAGAGAATTGGCGGTCGAGATTCACCCAGATCACGAACACGAGCGGCAACCAGAAGAGCGAACGCGTGTCGCCGGTTCGCCTGGCCTTAAGCAGCAGCGTCAGTTCGCAGGCAAGAAGAACGAGCGAGCACATCGCCGGACGCGGGCTGACGGGCGAGATGCTGAATTGAGCAAGCGCGCTCAGGATCACAGCAGGCCAGAAGTTTCGGCGACCGCCTGCCAGGGTGAAGATCGCGATAGCGATGGCGACTTGCAGGAGCATCAGCAAAACCGGAAGCCCAGACAGTCCCCATATCCGCATACAAAGCCCGGTGAGAACGTCGAAGCCCCAGCTGGAGTCGACCCATGGGAGCGACGCGAATTGCGAGAAGATGGCGCTGCGCGGGATGGCGTGATTCTGCAGGATCCATGAGCCGGTGCTGAGATGCCACCAGAGGTCGGAGTCGGTGAGCGCGTTGAGGTGAAGAAGCTCGGAGGCGGCTGCGGTGGTGAAGGTGAGCGTCAGGACGACAACCTGCAGCAAAGTGCTGTCGTACCAGCGGCGCACGTCAACCTGGGTTCGGGCCGGAGACGCAATGGAAGGGGTTGGCATGCTGGGCGTCGAGGCTAGCCCTCACCCAAGTGAGGCGTCGTCACGTGGCTCATCTTTTCTTGATGGCCCCGCCCGCTTGCTGCGGTCCGTTGAGCTTGCGAACGCCGCCACCCTGATCATGCGCCGTGTTATGGCACGTCAGGACACAGCTGTTGGATCCCTGATTGTAAGAGATCGGCTGGCCATTGTTCTGGCCGACGACATTCAAATCGAAGTCCACCATGCGAACTCCGGTGGGATTGTCACTGGTGGACGGCATGCCATGAGCGTTGTGACAGGTGGAGCAGGAGAAGCCGTCGGTATACACGTGGTCGTTGTGATAGGCCCACGACGTGGACTGCATCACGATGCTGAGATTGTGGCACTTGGCGCACATGCCGTAAGGGCCGTTGACGCTCAGATCAGGCTGCGGGTTCAGGTTGATGGTGATCAGCGTTCCGGGTCCGCCGGGCGCCTGGCTGTCGAGATATTGGTGTTCCAAGAGATGCCACCACTTGGAACCGTGCGGACCATTCGGGCCTGCGCCTCCGAATTCGCGATTGTCGTCGGCGTTGTGGCAGTCGGTGCAGAAGATTTGCGATCCCATACTGCGTCCGTTGTTGGTGCCGCCGCTCTCGTCGAGCATGGTCGTGAGCAGACTGGGCTGAGGGAAGCTGCTGCTGCGCGTATGCATTACCGGATGGCTGGACTTCGCGCTCGTATTCATCTGCGGAATCACGTTCAGCGGATCGCTTTCGGAGTGGAGCGGCAGATAGCCGTAGATGGGATTGATCTGCTTGCCGGAGCTGTACCCATGGCAGCGTAGGCAGTTCTCGTATTGATTGACGACCGGATTGACCACGGTGGTGCCGTCCATGGAGATGCCAACTGCATTGGTTTGGGAGACGCGGACGAGCGGAGGAATATTGAACGAAGTGACCTGCTGCGCGCCGTGGCCGTTATGGCAGTCGACACAGGTGGCGTGACGATTGTTCTGGAGCAGAGGCGGCTCAGCGGCGTCATGCTGATTGGAGCCGTTAGGGAACGGGTGCGCGATCTTGGCGTATTCCGCCGCAATGTTCGCCGGCACGGGAGAAATGTTGTTGCTGCCGTTATGGCAAGGCAGGCAGTCGGCCTCGTTGGTGCCGCGCAGCAGGCGAACCTGCCCGGCGGCATTGTGCGGCGCATGACATGAGATGCAGGCATTGGCTGCGACCGTGCCATAGCTGCCCAGTTGGGCCGAGGACGAAACGGTGCTCTGCGAGGTGGCGTGAATTCCCGTCGCCCATCCGGCCATGGGATTCACCTGGTTCTGTCCACCCATGGAGGTGCGCGTCGGATCATGGCAGGCCAGGCACATCGTGCCACTGGAGCTGTTCAGCACCAGGAAATTCTGCGAGACCTTGTCGATTGCCTGGACGTGAGAATTGTGGCAGGAGTTACATTCCACGGAACCGTTGACCAAGTGAATTGCGCCGGTCTTATCGCCGGTCTTGCCCGACGAAACGAGGGTTGAGATCAGGTCGATGTTGTCCTTCAGCGGCAGGACCAGGCTGAACGGGTGCGAGCTCTGCAGTTGCGTGGAGAAATTGTCGCCCTGGATCCAATTGCCGGTGGTGGGCAGTTGGCCGAACAAAACGGTATCGGCGACGGCCACGGTCCCGTCGTGACAGCTCAGACACATGTTGCTGTCCTGGCCCAGCGGCAACTGCGAGTTGTCGCGATTGCTGAGGGTGGTGCTGGTGTAGGTGGTGTAGGTCGCGGTCGAGAAGGTCTGGTTCCACAGCGCAACGTTGCTGGCGGAGTGTGGTACGTGGCAGTAAAGGCATGGACCATTGCCCGGACCCTGGATCGGCGAGGGACTGCCGGGCGACAGATTGTGCATGCCGATCACATCGCCTGTGATGTCCTTGCGGCCTATCGTCTTGCTTGGCTGTCCGGTGGAAGACTTCTGCGCCGGCCTTTGCGTTTCCTCGCCGCGCTTACCTTTGTTAGCTGGATTGGCTGGCGGGTTCACTTGCGCCATCGCCGTCGCCAGCAATGCGCAGCCCAACACACAAGCGAAGGCGAATCTCAACTTCACTGCGATCCTCCCTTCGCTTGCTTGAGGGCGTGATACTGAAAAATCTGCACGCGGCGGTTGTAGGAATCGACTACGAAGACCTTGTCGTTGCGATCAACAAACAGCCCGGTAGGCAGACGGAAATCGCCGAAGCCCGTTCCCTGCTGGCCGAAGTAATACAGCAGGCGGCCTTCGCGGTCGAAGACCTGCACCATGTCATGCGAGCCTTCAACGACGTAGACGTGGCCTTCGGAGTCAACACCAATTCCCTTGGGACGAAACATGGCTCCGTTGCCGTCGCCGATTGCGCCGATGCCGAAGAGGAATTGTCCGGAGCGGTCGATCGCCTGCACGCGGAAATTCATGGCATCGACGACCAGCAGATCCTTGCCGCCGTTTCCCCGCTCATCCAGTCGCAACTCGGTGGGGTAGTTGAACTCGCCGACGGCGTCGCCGTTTTTGCCGATCGTCTGCAGGACGTTGCCGTTCATGTCGGTGACGAAGATCTTGTTGCGCAGCGTGTCGGTGATGTAGATCTTCTGCTCGTCGGAATCGATGGCGATGCCGGTAGGCCGCTTGAAGAATCCTTCGCCGCCTTTCAGGCTGCCGAGGGCGTGCTGGTACTTGCCATCGCTGTTGAAGACGAAAATCTTGCCCGACTCGGAGTCGCTGACGTAGATGTTGTCCTTGTTATCGACGGCGACACATTGCGGGGCGAGCATCGCATCCTTGTTCTTGTCTTTCCGCTCGATGAACTTGTACTTCTGCTGGACGGGATCGAAGATATGAACGCCCTGCGCACCCGGATCAGTAACGATGATGCGGCCGCGCGAGTCTTCCACCACACTGTAGGGGCGCACCATGAAGTGGAGATCGGGCTTGCCGACAACCAAATCGAAAACCTTAGTGAAGAAGCCGGGCTTGGGGCGAACGTCGCGATCGGTTTGCAGACCGCGCTCGAAGGTCAGCTTGCGGCCCTCGGGCAACAGAAGCTCGGGAACCTGCACCTCAGTCGTCTTCGACTTTTTCGGCGAGCTCCAGGAAGGCGTGAGGCACAGCACTGCCATCAACCACGAGCTCAGCCAGCGCCATCTTTTCCGCCACATCCGGTCTAGAAGAAATTGAACCATCTATAAACACCAATATAAACCGACGAAATCCTGGCTGGCGGGGCTCCAGAGGCACTGAATCCTTGCTCTAAGTGAGTGTATCCGCCGTTGATGCCCAGTTGGCGGAATTGGTACTGGAAGTAGGCGGTCTCTGCCTCGTAGTTGTTAAATGAAATGATGCCGATGTTTTCGAAATTGTTCTTCGATTTGACGTAGCTAAGCGAAGCATTCAAGCGGTGCGTGGGGGCGGTGGATGCCGAAAACGCATAGCTCGTGCCGCCGTAGGTCACCAGCAGATTGCTGGGGACAATCGGCGGAAGTGGCGTGGTCACCAATCCTCCAGCCGAGGCCAGCGAGACACCAGCTGATTTGCTGTAGCTGGCTGCAAAGCTGTACTTCTTCTCCCCTAGGCTTGCCGCAAAGCTTTGGGAATCGGAGCTGCTTCCCGGCACGGCCGTCAGGCCCGTGCGGCCGGCTCCGGCCGATGCAGTGAAGTACCAACGTGTTCCTAGCCGGCGGCTGGCGTTGCCCGAAAAACTGTAGGCGGACGTGTTATAAGTCACCAGAAAACTCTGAACGTTCTGCACATAATTTAAGTTGCTGGAAATCTGCCATTGTCGGATATGGGTGCCATAGCTGGTGTTGACGGCGAAGCCCAAGTTGTTTTGGCTGCTGGTGTCCACTGTACTGTCGAAGAAGTTGACACCTGCCCCGAGAAAACCATTCCCCAGCGGCCGGTCGTAGAAAACGCCGGTCTCATAGAGATTGGAGCCGAAGCTCTCACCCAGAAAGGTTTGCTCGCGGCGCTCAAACTCGCCTTGGAGTTGAAGGTTAGGGGCGAAAGCATAACTCGCAGCGGCCAGCAAATTCAGACCGTGCGATGACTCTTCGTTGGACGTCGGCTGCACTCCGATCACTCCCGTTCCAGTCGTGGTCGAAGCCTGATTCAGAGCCTGTCCCGTACCATAGGCCGTGGCCGTCAGGCTGCTACCGGAAGCACCCGGCACGAGAGCCTCGTAGAGTGAGCCGCTCAAATTGTCCGTATAACTGGCGTTAGTCGAGAAGCTCAACTTGTTGGTCGGGTGAAATGCAAAGGTGGCAACAGCCGTGTCAATCGTGCCATTAAAGCCATAGCCAAGATAATCGGCGTTCAGGTCGCTTCGATTGAACGATGATGAAAAGTTGCCATTCCAGGGCAGCGGATGCGAAGCCGTGAAAACGTAGGTTGTGCTATCCGAGTTTGAGGTTGCCGTCTGTCCTCCAATGACGACTCCCGGAATCACTGCCTCCGAGGTGCCATGGCTCACACCGCCGCTGAGACCAAATCCAAAAAGGGTATAGCTGGAGGTCATATTGAAGGATCGGAAATTCGAGCTTCCGTTCTCGTTTGCGCCGTAGAGCGAATAATTGCTATCCCCTTGCTGATAACCAACCGACAGTGTCGGGAGCCCGGGCACAAACGCTCCCCAGTTGATCCCGAAGGTTTGGCTGTTGCCATTGGTGTTCAGGCTGCTGATGCCGGGGATACCATAATTGCCGGTACTATTGAAGTTGGCGGAATAGTTGACCGAGCCGGGAAAGTGACTGCCACCGAAGATGCCGGAGCTCAGCGTTACTCCGGAGGCATCGGAGATGGAGCCCATGCCGGAGTTACTGCGCGACTGATTGTAATAAGGATTGATATTGAAGTTAAGAAAGTTGGGACTGTAGAAGTAGCCGTTCAGCGCTGCCACTCCGCCCAAGGCCAGGCCGTGGCTGGATTCAATGTCGTTGCCGTACGTGTCGTTATATCCGGCGTTAATGGTCCCATTGGCGGTCGTGCTGACGTCGCCCATGGTAAGCTGCGCCGCCGAGGGAAGCGAAAGCAGCAGGATCCCGGCTAAAAGAATGCACGCAGTTTGAAATCTTGTTGCCAACCCCCACCAACCTTTTTCAGCCGCGAGCTCCGAGCTTCGAGCTTCGGGCTCTGAGTCTTATGTTTCGGGCGATGAGCTCGTGGCTCATGGCTCGTGGCTCCTGGCTTCACAACGTTTCCACCTTGGCGCTTTGGCGCAGGCGCTTGTCGAGCGCGGAACGCGCCTGCTCCGTCTTGCCCTTCTCCAGTTCCTTACGCAATTGAACCTTGACCTGCTCGAAAGGGGTCTTACCAGGAGGGAGGTGCTTGTTCATGCGGAAGATGACGTAATTCGGTCCCACCTGGATCAAGGTACTCATGTCGCCGTCTTTCATTTTCAATGCGGGCGCCAGCATCTCGGGGGGCATCTTGTCGCGCGAAACCCACTTATGGTCGCCCAGCATTACCCGGTAATCGTCGTCAGAAACCTTCTCGGCCAGCAGGCCGAACTCCATCGCCGTCTTGGTCGCCTTGGCCTGCTTATAGGCTTCGTCGGCGCGCTTCTTCGCCTCGGCCAGTTGAGCCGGGGTCGCATTGTTGGGCGGAATAACCGAAATCGTCTGGATGGCGAAGGACTCGGGATAGGCAAATCGTGCAGGATTCTTGTCGTAAAAGGCTCGAACTTCAGCCCACGAAACGGTGGACTTTGCCTCGACCTCGGTCTTTAGTAACTGCTCGATCAATAGCGAGCGGTCGATCTTGTCGCGGAACGCCTTTTCGCTGCCCTGGAACTCCGACTGAAGGTATTGCTGAAAATCGGCGGGGCTGTTGAACTGTTTGCGGTACTCAGCTTCGGCCCTGCTGATGCGCTCGGCCGGAATGGTGATCCCCCGCTTCTGGGCATCCTGATAGACCAGTTCCTCGAAGATAATCATTTGCATCGCGCCCTTGCGGATGCCGGGTTCCATGTCGGCCGGAATCTTGCCGCCGTGCTGCCCGGCGTACGGAAAGATCGCGTACTCCTCGCGCACCAGATCAACATCCGTAAGCACAACTCCGTTCACCCGCACCACCGGCTTGCCGGCGGGCGTCAGGGAGGCGACGGGAACCGAAAAGTGCGGTTGCGACTGCCCTTGCGGCTGCTGCTGAGACTGCGGCTGGGTCACCGTTGATTGATGAGAAGCTACCTGGCCGTGGGCTATCGCGAAGGCAAAAAGTACCGCTGCGCAGATTGAAAAGCTGTACTTCATTTTTCCTCACCCGTATTCCTCACCCGGAAGATTTTGGGGAGAGATTGCTCTCTCCCCAAGGGGTTGCAGATTAGAAGGTCGTCGGGATGGTGTAGCTTCCGTTCGACTCGTTGGCCTCGCCACCATGGCACTGGCGGCAGAACTGCGCCGTCTGGTTCGAGCCACCGGTACCGCTGGCTGGGTTATACGGCGCGCGGATGAAGAACATCGTGGCGTAGTAGCCAGGCGTCAGACCGGAGTTGCTGGCGGACACAGCCACCACATTCATGAGGTGCTGATTGTGGCAGGTGGTGCACTGTACTGTAGGCTGATTGTTGTAGGCTTGCGTGCTGACGAAGAAGCCGTAGTTCTGGACGAACTTCGAGGAGTTCGGGCCGTTCATCAGGATCTTGCCGTTGGAGGCAATGGTGCAATCCCAGTTGTACTGACCGCCGCAACCCACGATGGCATTGTCACCCACCGGGTGATCGTTGAGGTAGTCGCCAACCTGGCCGGCACCATTGTTGCCGAGCAGGGTCGGAATCGGATTGGTGCCGTAAGTGCCGGGCAGGGTCTCATAGACCTTGTTCAGCATGTGCGAGCCAGTCGCCAGATTGCCGTCATGGCAGCTTAGGCAGGTCATAGTGTCTTCTGCGACAGGGTCGGTCGTGGACCAAGTCGCCGGGAAGGTCAGGTTGTAGCCGGTCGTACCGTTCGTGCTGCCGACCTGGAAGGTCTGGCCGAACAAGGGCTGAACGTTCTGGCCCCACAGGGCAACGTTGCCAGTGTTGGGATCGGAGGTGTAAACGCCCTCGCCGAACGCGCCGCTGTGCGGAGCGTGACAAGCGGCGCAGCCACGGCCGTAATTGAGGTGAGCGCCCAACACGTCGGACGTGGGGGCTTGGATCTGCGCGACGGCGAAAGCACCGACGGCCAGAACCATAAGCGTGACTAACATTACTTTCTTCATGAGATCGATCTCCTGATATGAATCTGCAGTTTCGATAAGGCCTACTGCTTGGAGACCCGGCCCCAGTCGGCCTCCGAGCTTAGTAAAGGCAAGCGGCGGGCCGAAATTTGAGATGGGAAGGTTGTCCGTAAGCGATTGAAATCATGGCGGTTTAGGATCGATGGCACGAGGGTGATGGGGTCGCGGGGTGGGTGAAATGAACCAAAGGCAGCAGGGGCATGGTGAAATGGCGCAGCGGGGGGAGAGGTGATTTAGCGGAGCGGGCGGAGTTCCCGAAATAGGAACGAACAGTGTTCCACGATGACGCTTGCCGGTCTGCAACGGAGTTGCAGCGGAAATTGACTGCGGTGGAACAAGTCGAGTGATTATTGTGGCCTGCGGGAGCTGGAGTGGATTGCGAAGGCGAAATGTTCCTTGAGGAACATTCTTGCGGGCCAGAAGCGGTCGCTTGGGGACGAAATTGAGCTTCGGCGGGCCCTTCAAATTTTCAGCGGGACCGTCCGATGATCTTGCGGGAGGGGCTTCGTTCCGAGAGAGTTCCAACCTTGCGCCCCTACAGGCGGGAACCTGCTTATGCTACCAACCGAGGAAACAGACACTACCATGACTGGCTTGATCGGCAAAGACGAACTGATCCATGTGGTCGACGAAATCTTCAGCTCCATGGCAGGCATGAAGCTCGCGCCTTCTCCGTCGCCCGTCCGCTTCGACCGGCAGAAAGCCTACGTGGTCTCGGTGGTGCAGATCGTGGGCGATTGGCAGGGCGCAGTGCGCCTGGACAGCGATCTGGAATTTTGCCGCCAAGTCTGCGCGCACTTTCTCTGCGTCGAGCCCGGCGAGCTTTCTACCGAGGACATTCGCGATGCCGCGGGCGAGCTGGCCAACATCACCGGCGGCAGTGTCAAAGCCTTGATTGCGCCCACCTGCAGCCTGTCGCTGCCCTCCGTGGTCATGGGCCAGAACTATGAGTTCTCGTTGCTGCAAGGCAGAGTGATTCTGGAATCCTCCTTCCTGCATGAACTCCGGGCACCTGCTGGTCAGCGTGCTGGAGAGACAAGGAGTGCGCTAGCTCTGCCGCTGCGCTGCTGCCGAACAGCCACTGTCGCAAAGCCATCGCCGACAGATCCGCCGGCGCGGAAGATCCCCCGTCTCGCAACCTCAGCGAAGATTCGCGCGCTCACTCTCTACGATCTACTGTCTGGTTATTGCCGATGCAGCATGATGATCGGCGCCGAACCCGCGTGCGCCGCTTGCGATGGCATCGACAGCTGGTCCTCCAGCGCGAGATCGCAATTTGTCATCCGGCTCGCCCACACAGCCGCATCGCGTCGCATGGCACGCAACTCGATCTCAGGTATCTGAAAGCGCCGCCGCAGCGAATCACTCTTCCGCGAATCCCCGCGGTCAGGCCGATACCAGCTCCTGACAATGTCGCAGCGGCGTTGCCTCGCCCGCTAACGCCTCGCGCACCTCTTCCGGCAGCACCACTTCGTCCACGATCGTTGCCAGCGGACGATTCACGATGCGCTCCATCTGCGAAAACAGGCTGGTCAGATACAGCGACGAGCCATGCAGCGCCACAAACGGCGCCAGCAGCTCGGCAAATCGCGCTCGCGCCAGCGCTCTGGCAATCGGCTCCGGATTCGGCTCGCCTCCCGCCGCCACCACCGACGCCATCAGCATCAGCCATTTCCGCAATTCGTTCTCGCCCAGCAGCGCCAGCGCATGCAGGATCGACATGATCTCCGTCTGCAAATAAAATCCCGGCGACTGCAGATAGCGCAGCAGGCGATAACACAGCGCCGGTTCCGACTTGATCAGCTGCTCAATCGCAATCAGATCCAGTTCCGGCGACGACAGCGCCCGCTGGATGCGAAGGTGGGTATCGACCAGCTCCGGCACCTTGCGTGTCGTCAGCATCTCCGGCTCGCTGAGGAAGTATCCCTGAAACAGCGCGAAGCCCAGCCGCGCCGCCTCCGCCAACTCTTCCTGCGTCTCGATCTTCTCGGCCAGCAGCTGCCGCCGTCCGTGGTTGTAGCGCCCGGCCAGTTCGCCCCGCACCGCCGCGGCCGTCGTCCGAAAATCAATCTTGATGATGTCCGCCAGCTCTACCAGCGGCGCGAATCGCGGCTCGTCGACATAATCGTCCAGCGCGATGCGATATCCGGCGCGCTTCATCTCACGAAGCGCCACCAGCACCGGCTCATCCGGCTCTACCGTCTCCAGCACTTCAATCACTGTAAAGTCGGGAGGAAACAGCGTCGGATAGCGCTGCACCAGAAAATCGTGCGGACAATTCAGAAACAGACTGTAGCCTTCGGAGAGAACATCCAGCCCCAGCAGTACTGCGATGTCGAACGCTTCCTGTGAAGCCAGGTCGGGGTCGACGCCGGCAAAGCGGTTTTCCGTCGAGTCGCGAAACAGCAGTTCGTAGGCCTGCACTCGGCGCTCGACATCGAAGATGGGCTGGCGCGCGATGAACTGCATCTGCCGGTATTCATCGGCAGCCGGCGGCTTCGCCTTCAACCCATTTGGACGACGCAAAAAACAAAAGCGCGTCCCTCGTTAGGAACGCGCTCAGGTCTCGCGAATCAGCTCCGCACCGCTCGTCCAATGGCATATTCGTACCCCCCGCGACATACAAAAGTAATTAGCCCAGCGCGGCAGCGCTGGGAACAGACCTCGATTTGAATTAGGAGCCCCTTCAGGGGCGGCACAACCTCACGAGGGCGTCAGCCCGAGTTCCCGCGAGGCTGCAAAACAAAAAGCGCGCTCCTCATCAGGAACGCGCTCCGGTGTAGCGAATCAGCTCCGGACCGCTCGTCCGGTGGCATATTCCTACTTCCGCGACATACAAAAGTGATTAGCCCAGCGCGGCAGCGCTGGGAACAGACCTCGATTTGAATCGGGAGCCCCTTCAGGGGCGGCACAACACGACGAGGGCGTGAGCCCGAACTCTTCCGACGCTGTTACGAAAAAGCGCGTTCCTGTCAGGAGCGCGCTTCCCTCATGCGACGTCACCAAATATCACTTGATGATGTTCTTGCCAAAGCCGAACTTCGTTCCTACCGAGAACCGCACGCTGTTTCGCGAACCATTCAACACATTCGAGAAGAAATCGTAGCGAGCATAGTCGACGGTGGCGCGGATACCAAAGTGCGGATTGATCTCCCAGGTCGCTCCGCCGCCAACGCCGTAAAACACCACCGTGTCGGATTTCGACAGGTTCCCATTCAGCAAGGTCTTGACAACTTCTTGCAATAACGGGTTCTGCGAAGTGGATGAGAAATTGGCATGCAGCGCTCCCAGCGCCGGACGCGCGAATAACGTAACGTGCTTAAAATGGCGGTAATTAAATTGCGGTCCGCCCTCGTAGGTTTGGGTGGAAGAGTTGTAAGGCACGGCAATCACGAACCCGGGCGGGAGTAACGGCAGAAACGGCGCCAATTTTGCCTGTGTGGCCGAATTGAGATCGTTCGGCACCAGCGTGCTGTGGCCAGTGAAGGTGCTGAAATCGAAACCCAGCGTCAGCCAGCTGTTGTAGTTATAACCAAAGTCGCCATCGAATCCGCGCTGAGCTAAATTTAACGACGGAGTGCTCAAGTAGGAATAGCCGCCAAAAGCGGCAAACTGTGTGACCTCGGTTTGTTGTGAGAAACAGGTAAGAGCGCTTAGAAGAACAAACAGAATGACCACTGCGGAGAGAGTCTTAGGCCGCATGAAAAATTTCTCCTTGCCACTTGCCCTAGGTTCGGGGAAGTCGGCCAAAAAATTCATAAATTTTGTTCGTCAATCCTGGAGCGCCCCTTTCCCACGGATGGGCTCGGGCCCAGAATCAACAGAGCCTGAATTCAGTCTCCTCTTCTTCTGGAAGGGATTCAGTAACAAAGCGGGAATGTTCTCAGCGGATTCCCAAAATGAAACCGCCGATTCCCAACTGTGAACCTATGCTGGCAGGATCGAATCTCTTTCAGATTACTCTACGTTTTAACCTTGTTGCAACATGGATCAGGAGTGGAACAGTGGTTCGCCGAAACGAATCGCATCGCCGCGATCGTTGTTGCCACAAAGAACCGTAGCACGCGTCCCACGGCGATCCTTGTTGCAACAAAGATAATAATGCCGTCTTGAGCGCAGCCGAGGGAGCTGCTGTTCGTGCGGAGTGGGATGATCTACAGCGAGCGCGGAGCCGCCTTCATCCTTCGCGCGCCATCGCCAGCCGCCGGGCGATGATCGCGTACGCCGACGAATTGAATGCCAGGCCGATGTGCGTCCCCGGCACTTCAAAATCGTTCTTCGAATCGCCGGTCATGCAGTAACGCCAGTCGACAATGCCATCGGTGTGGGTGTAGATCGCGGTCTCCGTCACCGACTCAGGCATCTTGCGCCGCAGCGAGGAGAGGAAGTCGCAGGTACATCGTCCGGTGTAGCACGCCGGCAGTACCTTTGGCCCCTGTTCTTCCAGGATGCGCTTGCGCACCGCGTCCGCCGCGGCCAGAACCGTGGGATGAACCACCGTTCCGCGAAACGGCGACGCCAGCGTGATCACCGATGCCACATCGTCCGGCCGCTGGCTCGCTACCGCACGCGCGATGATCCCGCCCAGGCTGTGGCCGATGAGATGGATCTTCCGTTCGGTATCGAAGAGCGCTTTGTCGATGTTGTCCCGCAGCCGCTGCTGGATCAGAAGGTTGGGACACTCGGCGTTCAGTCCGATGCCCGAGAAGTACGGCCGGTAGCCGATGCGGCCCAGCCACGAGTGCATCTGCGAAAGGTAAGCGTCAGTCCCGAGAAATCCCGGAACCAGCACCACGGCCGAGCCGTCGCCGCGCGGGATGCCGAGTCCGTAATACACCGGAGACCCGTGCAGCAAAAGAAGGTCAGCGGCAAACAGCGCTTCCTTCCAGATAGCAACATCAGCTTCAGCGTTCTCTTGATGAAACGTGCCGACGGGCGGCGGTGCCATAGGCGGGTGCTAGATTCCTCTTTCGTTGGCTTGGAATGCCCGCCCCTCAGCTCTGGGGAACTCCGGCAGGAGTAACCGCGGAGGGAGCCTCCGGGAAGTTAGTGTATTGATACCGGCCATAGGTTGCCAACAGGAATTTTTTGGGCGGGTGCGGCCCTCGATAAGGGCGATAGTGAAATGGCCCGCCGCCAGCCAGCTTGCCGAGGGGTCTGGGGTCCTGACAACCGCCAAACGACAACTGACAACTGGTTTGGGTGCCTTTCCCAATCGTGACTCACCGGACGCGGTGCAGAACCAAACCCGTGATCGCCGCAATTCTGGAAAAGTCACGGTCCAGAGTGAAAACGCTGGCGCGATGTTCGAGCGCAATTGCCGCGATAAGCGTGTCGATCGTTGTTAGGGCGATGCCTTTGCCGCGCGCGCTGTGGAAGATCGCAGCCGCTGTCCGATAGGTCTGAAAACCTGTTGGCTCCAGCAGTTCCCATTGGGCAAGGAACTGCTCGATTTCAGCGACGTTCCTGGTGAGGCCTTGCAAGATCTCGCTGACCACCACTCCGGTTAGCGCAAACGGTTCGCTCTCCTCGATCATCCGGCACAATTCGCCTCCCGCTTTTCCAGGAGAGGAGCTGAAGAAGTCGATCCAGACCGAGCTGTCGACCAGAATCACACCCGGTTTCTCCGCGCCGCCTTCAGGTCGCCCTTCCAGATGCCGCTCCCGTAGTAGCGCAGGATTCCTTTGCGGCTTTCGGAACGCACGAGCAATTCCAGAGCCTTGTCCACAATCTGCCGCTTGGTCTTGAGGCGGGTGAGTTTACGCGCCTTGCGGATCAACGTCTCGTCGATGTCAATGTTGGTGCGGGCCATAAGACAGTTTGAGCATACACCATTTTGAAGGAAGCTTGTGTATGGACGAGATCGGGCTCACGGCTCACGGCTCACGGCTCTAAAAAAAGACGTGCCGCCTGGGAGGACGGCACGTCAAGCGGTGCTCGAATTAGCTCCTGGTTTGGAGTCGATGCACCTGACAAGTCAGGACCACTCTGCTCACCCTGCGTGCGCCGTTTCCATCTTGATGGTCCGGGCCGGACGCTTGCGCGCTGCTGTCTTCGGTCCCTTCTTATGCTCGGGACGATGCATCACGGTATCGATCAGAGCCTTTTCGGCGCTGACGAAGTTCTTCACGCCTTCCCGGGTCAGGTCGGGAATCGGAATGAACGGGAACGGTGCGATCATATTGACGGCGCGGCCGGCGGCACGCATGTTGGCGTTCACCTGCTTGCCGGCAATGTCGATCAGCTTCTTCTGCGCGTCGATGAACGCGTCGGTGGCGTCCTTCGCCAGCTCAGACAGTTCGGTCTTCTTTATCTTCCGGACCGGCTCTTTGCCGCTGGTGGCCTTGGTGGTCTCTTCCGCAATCACATCCAGAAACTTCTTCTGGGTATGAACGAAGGTCTCCATGGCCTCGCGCGCCATCTCTACCAGGCCCTCGGGATCAAACGCCTTGCCGGCTTTGACCGCATTCAGCCAGGTGTTGGTCTGCTTGCTGGCCATTTTCAGGAACTCGTGCTGCATGCCGACAAAGGTATCGAAGCCGCGCTGCATCAGTTCGGTCATCGCCACTGCGGCGGTGTTGCCGGCGACGCGCTCTTTCACGCCGTTGGTAACAATCTCATGCTCTTTCTGCGCCAGGCTCAGCAGCAGCTTCTGGCCTTCGATGAAGTTGGTCATTCCCTCACCCGCCAGCTCAGTCACGATTGACGCCGGACAAAACTCCGGACTGGCAAAGCGCTTGCGGATCAGGTTCATTGCATTTGCGTTCTGGGTCATCGCCAGGTCAACCAGAATCCGTTGTGTGGCGAAGAAGTTTTCTACCCCCTGCTGCACCCATCCTGACAGCAGAGAAACAAACGACGAATCGCCCGCGTGTGCGGCAGGTTCGGGTTTTCCATTCCTAGGCATGATTCCCTCCAATGATTTTGCTGCAGTGCAGCATTGATTCAACTGTAGTATCCTCAAGGTGTGCTGTCAAGGGCTATGGCAAAAATTTTGCGTTGCAACAGAGGAGTCAAACCGTGGCTGCCGACACCATCGTGATCAAGAAGTACGCAAACCGCAGACTATACGACACTTCCAACAGCCGCTACATCAACCTGGAAGATATCGGCGCGCTGGTCCGAAATGGGAAGGACGTGCAGGTCGTCGATGCCAATACCGGCGAAGACATCACGCGTGTCACCCTAACCCAGATCATCTTCGAAGATGCCAAGGGACAACCCGCAGGCCTACCGCTCGAACTTCTGCGCCAACTCATCGTCACTACCGATCACGTCGGCCAGGAGTTCATTCTCTGGTATCTGAAGTCGGCGTTCGATACCTATCAAAAAGTCCAAAGCTCGGTGCAGGATCGCCTCAGTCAGATGCAGTCGGCCGCGCTGTCGCCATTGCAGATGATGAAAAACTTCATCCAAAGCTCGACCGCATCCGAGAAGCCCGCCGAACCCAGCGCCGAACTACTCGAGCTGCGGCGTCGCATCGCGGAACTGGAAGCCCGAAAATCGAAGCCAACGCCGCGAAAGAAATCCGGCGCTGCCAAAAAAGCGTCTACGCGAAAGCGTGCCTGATCACCGATCGGCCCAGCTGTGCAGGCGTCACGCAGAGTTCGTGACGCCTCACCTTGACAATCCGCGCCGCCGGTAGCACGATTCGCTTAGAGTCCGGCACAACGAGGGATGGCGCGCGCGCGGAAGCTGGAGTCTCCGCAGCCGTCAGGTTTGCACCTCGCCATCACGTCGTTGCTGGGCGGCCGTTAAGCAGCGACCAGGCTTAGAGATCGCAAACGGCGGACCAAGGGGAAATATGGGAAGAGTGCTCGGTCTGGCCATGACCGGTGGCGGAGCTCGCGGGGCCTATCAGGCGGGCGTACTCAAGCGAATCGGGGAGATCAGCCGGGTTCAGACGCAGCGTAATCCTTTTCCCATCATCGGCGGCGCCTCCGCCGGAGCCATCAACGGTTCTGCGCTTGCCGCTGGTAGCGACGACTTCTTCCGGGTGACCAAAGTCCTTGCCGGGATTTGGTCCAACCTCCAGCCTAACGATATCTTCCGCTGCGACCTCGTGTCGCAGGCGCACAACTCTCTCATCTGGCTGCTTGATCTTTCGCTTGGAGGCGCACTGGGCGGCGGCAACGCGCGCTCCCTGCTGGACGCCACTCCGCTGCGGCACTTCCTCAAGAAGCATCTCGATTGCAGCCGCATTCAGGACAACATCAAGCGCGGACATCTTTACGCGCTGGCGATTTCGGCGACGAATTATAGCTCCGGCAAGAGCTATCTCTTTATTCAGGGCGCCAAAGGCCACCCCATGTGGAACCGCAGCCGGCGCGTCACCCTGGCCACCAAGATCACCGTGGAACATGTGTGCGCCTCGGCCGCGATTCCGCTAGTCTTCCAACCGGTGCGTTTGGAAACCGCGAAGGGCACGGCGTTCTTCGGCGACGGCTGCTTACGCCTGCAGCAGCCGCTCAGCCCTATCATTCGCCTCGGCGCGGAGAGGATCCTGGCTATTGGTGTGCGTTGCGAAAATCTCGAACATCAGGAGGAGTCGTCCGACCAGAAGGATCCTTCGCTGGCGCAAGTCATGGGCGTTCTCTTCAACGTGATGTTCCTGGATCACCTCGCCACCGACGTCGAGCACCTCGAGCGTTTGAATCAGTTGCTCGAGACCGGGCAGATTAGCCAAGCGAAACTGGAACGTTGCGAGAAGATGCGCCCGCTCACGGTATTGCAGATTACCCCCTCCGTGGATCTGACTGAGGTAGCCCGGCACCATCAGCGCGACATGCCCTACCTCATCCAATATTTCGTGAATAGCCTGGGACGTGACGCAGCTTCCTGTTCCGACTTGATGAGCTATTTGCTCTTCACCTCGAAGTACACGCGGGAGCTGATCAATCTTGGCTATCACGACGCCGACGAGCGCATCGACGAGATCGAAGATTATCTGTTCTCGTCCGACGACGGAAGTGGCAAGCGCGCTGTGCCACCGTCGCGGACCGGCAGAGCGCGCGAAGTGGAATCAACGTCCAGAAGGACGACCAACCTAACCGCTTCGCGTGGGTGACGGTGTGGAAGGACACGGCTTCAGCGACTTTCGGTGGAAGGGCACGGCTCCAGCCGTGCCAAAGGGTCCGCATCGAACGCGTGGGCTTTAGCCCCGGTGGAAGGGCACGACTTTAGTCGTGCTGGACAGCTTACAGCTCTCCTACTTGAATCTACGAGCCGGCTTTAGCCGGCGGCTAACCGAGCAGCTCAGGTGCTCCTCCATGGTGCAGACCGCCAATGTGGTGCAGTTGAAGCCGCGAACCCTGGAGGCGTTCGAGGAATACATCCGTGAAGCCGAAGCTGCCCTGCAGCCGTCGCTCAAGGGCGACAGCGCTTTCCTCTGGTCCGACACCGATCATCAGCGAGCCCAGCAGGTGCGCCACGGGAAAATCGTTGCCCAGCTTTGGGCGGGCGATGGGCCGGTCAAAGTCCCGAACGGTCTGATTCACGACTGGACCGGAGCAGCCTTCGTCCCCAACGCTACCGTGCACCAGACCCTCGCGCTGGTCCAGAACTACGACCATCACAAGACCATCTACCAACCTGAAGTCATCGACTCCAAGCTGATCAGCCGCCACGGCAACGACTTCAAAATCTTCCTGCGCCTGCTGAAAAAGAAGATCATTACTGTCGTCCTCGACACCGACCACGACGTGCACTATTCCGAAGTCGGCCCCGGCCGCCGGTTCTGCCGCTCCTACACCACACGCATCGTAGAAGTGGAGGATATCGGCACCGAGAAAGAGCACATGCTCGAGCCCGACACTGGCTACGGATTCCTGTGGCGTTTGTATTCCTACTGGAAGTTCGATGAGAAGAGCGACGAGCGTCGGGCGTCCGCTCCAGCGGCCCAAGGCGTTTACATCGAGTGCCGCGCCATCTCGCTCACCCGCGACATACCGTACGGCCTGGGATGGATCATCGAACCCATCATCCGCAAGCTGCCGCAGGAATCGCTGATCCACACCCTGGAATGCACGCGGAAGGCGCTACAAGTCGCTGGATAATGAGCGGAGCACGCCTTCAGGCGTGCAGTCATGGCATGTCAATTCTTGCAGTGCGCTTTAGCGCCTGAGGTAACGCTTTTTACCTCGCTAAAGCCGGGCTTGTTCTCTGGCCGTATTTGCACCGCTAAAGCGGTGCTCCACCCTAGTCTCCCGCCACGGCCAGCGGCTTCTCGCTCTGCGGTTGAGGAGCGGCTTTCGCCGGGCTTTCTGCTGGCACCGCAGTTTCTGTTGGCTTTTCTTTGCGACCCAGCTTCGACGTCACCGGTATCACCGCATGCGGCCGCTGACGTGGCGGACGTTTCTGTTCCGTTCGCAACGTCTCCGGCGGCGGATTTGCCGGCTCCCGCTTGGCGCTCTTGCCGGCTTTGCGCAGCTCGGCGCAGCTCATCGTGACGAACTTCTCCAGGTGCTCGGGATCAGGCACCGCACCCACATCGCAGGTAAATCCGAAATACGCCATGCCGTTGTAGCTGAGGACGGCGCAGTTCAGGCCCATCTCGCCGCCGATCGGCACATACGGATACCACGACAGCATCTTGTGTCCCAGCAGATACAGCGGCACCTGCGGGCCCGGTATATTGGTGCAGATGATGTTGCACAGGCTCAGCGGCAACTGGCTCGCCACTGGTCCGATCGCGGCCCAGATCGGCGTCGGAATCGTCGAGAACAGACCGCCGGCAAAGCCGACAAACTCCGCGGCCGGCCCGCGTTTCAGAACTTCCATGCGCTCGCGGACAAACTCGAACAGCTTCTGCGGACTGCGGATATCCAGCGGAATGGTCGCCGGCAGAAACGAGATGCGATTGCCCAGCTCGCGCACATCGCCGTTGCCGCGTATGTTCACCGGGATCATGATGCGCACCGAGCGGCCTTTCACGCGCACGCCGCGCAGCTCGACATAGCGCCGCAAAGCGGCGGCCATGATCGTCAGGATCACATCGTTTACCGTGCCGCCGTGGCGCTGACGAATCGACTGAATGTCGGCCATCGCAATTTCGGTCCAGCCGAACTTCTGCGGTCCGTGGCAAACCACGTTGAAGGGCAGCCGCTCGGCCGGGCTGGCGATATCCGGCACAACGTCCATCAGGTCGTTGATCGGCCCGTTGGGACTGGCCATGAGCTCCTGTGCGATTTTCAGCGCTTCGCTATGCAGCGTGAGTGCTCCCTTAACGGCGGAGAAGTAGGACGTCATCAGGCTGTCAAGCAGCTGCGCACCCGAGTCGCGGGGTGGAGGAGCGGGCAATGCCGGTTTCTTGCGAGGAATCGGCAGCACCACGGGGCTCATTCCCATCAGCACATTCATGATGCCGAGCCCGGCTAGGCCATCCGCCAGGCAGTGATGAATACGCGCAATCATTGCGCTGCGATTTCCTTCCAGCCCGCGCACCAGCGTCAGATCCCACAGCGGCCGCTGGCGGTCCAGATGGGTGCTGAGAATCTGCGAAGCCAGCGTCTTGAGATCGCTGTCCGTTCCGCGCCGCAACGTCACCTGCCGGATGTGATTGCGAATGTCGAAGTTCGGATCGGGCTGCCAGCTCGGCAGGCCAATGTTGAATGGCGGAAACGCCACCCGCTGGCGGTAGCGCGGAATCTCGGGAAGTTTCGACTCCACAAAATCGCGGCACGCCTTCAGCGGCACTGTTCCCTCGAACGTACTGACACACGCGATGCTGAGCGGCTGACCGGGCCGCTCGATATATAAGAACAGCGCGTCTCCCCAGGAGAAAGAATTACTAGGCTGCGACTCCGACATGTTGCCCCCTACCGTAACGCCAGGCAATGGCGACCGTCTGGGTTCATGATGAAGGGATTATGAACATGGCCGCAGTGACAAATGACCATTTCGGGAGTGATTCCCGACTCGGCACCGCCCCCCGCTGCCGTCACTTCCATCACCGTTCTTCCGCCGGTTTTGTGAGATGGTGATGGTGACACTCCCAAGTCTCCACATGCCCAGCGATCGCCAATACGATTTCGACTTCATCGTCATCGGTTCCGGATTCGGCGGCAGTGTCAGCGCCCTGCGTCTCACCGAAAAAGGCTACAAGGTTGCGGTGATGGAGATGGGCCGCCGCTGGACGCCGGAGAATCTGCCGCCCAGCAGCTGGTATCTGCATCGCTGGTTTTGGGAGCCGGCGCTCGCGTTGCGCGGTTTCTTCCGCATGCGCTACTTCCGGCACGTCACCATACTGCACGGCTGCGCGGTCGGCGGCGGTTCCATCACCTACGCCTGCACCATGCTGCGTCCACCGGACAAAGTTTGGGACAGCGGTTCGTGGCGCGGCTTGGCCAACTGGAAGGCCGAGATGCCGCAGCATTACGACACCGCGTCGCGCATGCTCGGCGTCATCGAGAATCGCATACTCGGGCCTTCCGACAAGCTGTTGCGGCGTGTTGCCGAAGAGGTAGGAGTCGGCAGCACGTTTTATCGCACGCACGTTGCGATTCTGCAGGCGCAAGAGGGAGAACGCAGTGGCGTGAAGGTGCTCGATCCCTATTTCGGCGGTGAGGGCCCCGAGCGCACCACCTGCACCGGTTGTGGTGGATGCATGATGGGCTGCCGCGAGGGCGCGAAGAACACGCTGGACATGAATTACCTGTATCTTGCGGAGAAGCGCGGCGCGCGGGTTTTCGCCGAGACCAGAGTGGTCGATGTCCGCCCGCTCGACGGCGTCGCCGACGGCAGTCACGGCTATGAAGTTCGTACTGTGAACTCGATGTCACGATTCCATGGCGACGCTCGCCGCTTCACCTGCCACAGTGTGGTCTTTTCCGCGTCATCGTTGGGGACGATGGAGTTGCTCTTTCACCTGAAGGACAAACTTTCGCTGCCGGGGATCAGCGATCAGCTCGGCCGCTACGTGCGCACCAACTCCGAGTCGCTGATCGGCGTCCGCGTGCCGAATTCGGCCGACGACTTGTCGAAGGGCGTCGCTATCGGCTCCGGCGTTTACATCGACGAGCACACGCACATCGAGGCGGTGCGCTATCCCGAAGGTTCCAACACCATGGGCCTGCTGACGACCATCCTGACCGGCGGCCGTCCCGGCTCGGGACGCGTCGCGCTCTGGCTCAAGAACCTTTTCGTCTCGCTGCTGCGCCATCCCTTCAAGACGCTGCGCACCTGGATACCGCCGCGCTGGGCGCGCGAATGCGTCATTCTGCTGTGCATGCAGGCACTGGAAGGCCACATCGATATGAAGTGGCAGCGCCATGTCTATTGGCCGTTCCGCAAATTCCTCGTCAGCCGCGGCCAACGCGTGCCGACCTTCATTCCCGCAGCCAACGAATTTGCGCAGAAGTTCGCGCAGATCGCCGGCGGCACTGCCATGAGCATGCTGCCGGAAATCCTGTTCGACGTCCCCGGCACGGCGCATTGCCTCGGAGGAGCTGTCATCGCCGACTCGCCCGAGCGTGGCGTCGTCGATCACCGCAACCGCATGTTCGGCTACAAGAACATGTACGTGTGCGACGGCTCGGTCGTCGCCGCGAACTTAGGCGTGAATCCCAGCCTCACCATCACCGCGCTGAGCGAGCGCGCCATGAGCTTCATTCCACCAGCGGCGCAGACAACGTGGGACGATGCGGCGGAGGTTGTCATGTCACCCGCCAGGACTGCATTTCAGTAAGCCCGTTTCCACCATCTGGTCTTTTCGCAATTAATTCATCGAGCTTCAAGGGACGTTCGCGTGACGCCTCCCGCTCCGCCGTATTACTCTTCTTGGACGCAGGAGGGGTGATGAACAAGAGCTACGACGCGATCGTTATCGGCACTGGGCAGTCCGGACCGTTCCTCGCAATTCGCATGGCCAAGGCCGGACACAAAGTCGCCATCATTGAGCGGCATCTGTTTGGCGGGACCTGTGTTAACACGGGATGCATTCCCACGAAGACCTTGGTGGCGAGCGCCCGAACAGCTTATGTCGCGCGCCGTGCCGCGGAATTCGGCGTCAATGTCGGGTCGGTCACGGTTGACATGAAACGCGTCAAGGCGCGCAAAGACGAAATCCAGCGCCCGTCGCAGGAAGGCGCGGAGAAACGTCTGCGCGAGCAGCCGAACATCGATGTCTACAAAGGTCAGGCGCGATTCGAGGACTCCCACGTTGTGGTAGTTGGTGACGAGCGCCTCTCTTCTGACAAGATCTTCATCAATGTCGGTGGGCGCGCCATCGTACCGCCGATCCAAGGTCTCGACCAGGTTCCATATCTCGACAACTCCTCGATGATGGGCGTCGACTTCCTGCCCGAGCATCTTATCGTCGTCGGCGGTAGCTACATTGGGCTCGAGTTTGCGCAGATGTATCGCCGCTTCGGCAGCAAGGTCACCGTCCTGCAACGAGAGAACCGGCTCATTCCGCGTGAGGACGAAGAAATCTGCGCCGAGATCAAAAACATCATGGAGCGCGAGGGCATTACCATTCGCCTCAATGCCACGTGCATCACGATGGAGAAGCGCGGAAGCCAGATCGCCGCCGGAGTCGATTGCACGCACGACCCGGCACCGACCATCGGATCGCACCTGCTGCTCGCGACCGGCCGCCGTCCCAACACCGACGACCTCGGTCTCGACAAAGCTGGCGTCGGGCACGACGAGCACGGCTACATCAAGGTCGACGATCAGCTGCGGACGAATGTTCCAGGGATCTGGGCGCTGGGCGATTGCAACGGCCAGGGCGGATTCACCCACACCTCTTATAACGATTATGAAATCGTCGCCGCTAACCTCTTGGACAATGATCCGCGTCGTCTGAGCGATCGCATCCACGCGTACGCTCTGTACATCGATCCGCCACTGGGACGCTGCGGCATGACCGAGACCGAGGTGCGTAAGTCCGGCAAGAAGGCGCTGATCGGACGATACGAAATGGCGAACGTCGGTCGCGCCCACGAGCGTAGCGAGACTCAGGGCTTCATGAAGGTGATCGTCGACGCGGAGACCAAACTCATCCTAGGCGCAGCGATCCTAGGCATCGAAGGCGACGAGGTCATTCACACCATCCTCGACGTGATGTATGCCAAAGCCCCCTACACCGTAATCTCGCGCGCCATGCACATCCATCCCACAGTGTCAGAGTTGCTGCCGACAATGCTGCAGGATCTGAAGCCGATGGAGTAAAGCATCTATTCACCACGGAGGCACGGAGAGCACGGAGTTTTATTTCTTTCGACCTGTGCGTCTTGAACAAGTCTTCATCAGTAGATAAGTCAATCTCATGGCTACCGATTCCGGATTCGCTGCACAGGATGGACGATACCTTCTGTTCCTCTTTCAATTCTTCTCCGTGTCCTCCGTGCCTCCGTGGTGAACCGAACCGCTCTTCAATTCTCCAGTATCATTTAGAAATGGCCGTTGCCATCCAATGTCGTGGGCTGCGCAAGACCTATGAAGGCAAGGTCGAAGCCGTTCGCGGTCTCGACCTGACCATCAACATGGGCGAGTGTTTCGGCTTGCTCGGCCCCAACGGTGCGGGCAAGACCACGACCATCGAGATCCTCGAAGGCCTGCTGGAGCCGACCTCCGGCCAGGTCGAAGTCCTCGGCAAGACGTGGCAATCCGATGAGCGCGAATTGCGCGAGCGGCTGGGCATCTCTCTGCAGGAGACACGGCTCTCGGAGAAGCTGACGGTTCGCGAAACCCTGCAGCTGTTTTCCAGCTTCTATCGCCATCCCACGCCGGTGGAAACTGTGCTGGACGAGCTTTCCCTGCAAGAGAAAAAAGATGCGCTGGTTGGCAAGCTCTCGGGCGGTCAAAAGCAGCGGCTTGCGGTTGCGACCGCGCTGGTAGCCAATCCCCGAATTCTCTTTCTCGACGAGCCGACAACCGGGCTCGATCCGCAGAGCCGCCGGCAGTTGTGGGACATCATTCGCCAGTTCCAGAAGCGCAACGGCACCGTGCTATTGACCACGCATTACATGGACGAGGCGGAGCGGCTGTGCGATCGCATCGCCATCATTGATCACGGCCAGATCATCGCCGAAGGAACGCCGGCCGAGTTGATCGAGCGCCTCACCGGACATCATGTGGTCGAGTTCGCGATTGCCAATAGCAACGGCGGAGACGGATACAACTGGGACAAGCTGCCGGGCGTGCAGGCGGTCTGCGCCGACGATGGTGTGTTCTCGCTGCAAGTGCGCGAGCCACACGAGACGATTCCCGCGCTGCTGGCTGAGCTGCAGCGTCGACGCGCGCAACTGGTTCATCTCACCACGCGACAGGCGAGCCTAGAAGATGTGTTCGTGCAACTCACCGGGCGGCATCTGAGGGAGGACTGATGGCGACGGTTGAACAGCCACCTGTCGCAGCCGAACCGCAGCGCGCCGCGATCACCAATGGCCGCTGGATCGGCTATGCGCGCCTGTTGCAGATGCGCATGCTGGAGTTGTGGCGCGAGCCAGAGGTCATCTTCTGGGTCTTCGTCTTTCCACTGCTGCTGGCGCTGGGATTGGGCATCGCCTTTCGCAGCAAACCGGCTGACATCACTCCCCTCGCGATCATCGACGGGCCGAAGGCGCAGGAAGTCCTCAACCTGCTGCAACATTCTCCGGATCACGCCAACTTTCAGCCGGAGATCCTGAGTGCGGCGGCAGCGCTTGATGGCTTTCGTCTGGGCAAATACGCGCTCGTCGTCAGCATGGACGATTCAGGTGGTCTGCAATTCCGCTACGATCCTGCGCGCCCGGAGAGTGTACTGGCTCGCTCACAAGTGGACGACGCGATCGAAATCGCCGCGGGCCGCAAGAATCCCATCGGCACGCAAAGCAAAGCGTCGAGTGAGCCTGGCGCGCGCTACATCGATTTCCTCATTCCCGGCCTGCTCGGCATGAACCTGATGAACTCCGGCATGTGGGGCATTGGTTTTGCGCTGGTGGAGATGCGGCAGCGAAAGCTGCTGAAGCGCTTTGTGGCGACGCCGATGCGCCGCTCGGATTTTCTGCTCGCGCTGGCCAGCAGCCGCCTGGTGCTGATGATCATCGAGGTTGGCTTACTGCTGGTCTTCGGGGTGCTCGTCTTTCATGTGCGCGTGGAAGGCAACCTTCTCTCCATCCTGCTGATTGGCGCGCTGGGCGCGGTGTCGTTCGGCGGAGTCGGATTGCTGACCGCCAGCCGTGCGCAAAAAATCGAGAGCGTCAGCGGGCTGATCAACGTCGTGATGATGCCGATGTGGATCTTCTCCGGCGTGTTCTTCTCCTACGAGCGTTTTCCGAAGATGCTGCTGCCGGCGATTCGCGCGCTGCCGCTGACCGCGCTCAACGACGCAATGCGCGCCGTCATCCTTCAGGGAGCCCCGCTCGGCGCACAGCTCGGCAGAATCGCTGTACTGGCGATCTGGGGCGGCGTGTCGTTTGTGCTGGCGCTGCGCTGGTTCCGCTGGAGCTGAAGCTCTCCGTTGCGCGAATCAGAAGCTCTTGTGGTACCGGCCGTCTAATCCAAAGCCGCCGTTCTGGTCGCGCACGCCGCTCACCGCCCATTTGTTGTTGAGCTGATACTGCAGCTGTACGGCGGAAAACTGCGTGGTCGTCACATCGCTGGAAAAAGTCACGTAGAGCTTGCTGGTGACGCGTTGCCGCACGGTCAGGCGCGCGCCCTGCTGCTGATTCGCGGTGGTCGCGCCCAGTTGCGGATCGAGCGAAATCTGCGAGACACCGAGCGCCTTCTCCAACTTGCCGGTGACCTGGCCGCTGACCTGCGATGCGACCAGCGCCTCGGCGCTCTGCGTGGTCGACTGTGAGGGTGAAGCGTTTGCGGCTTCTTCGGTGTTGCCGAAGGCGATCAGGTGGATGATGTCGGCCTGCGCGAGCGCGGGATCGGAGGAGTAGTTGGTCTGCAGGCGATCGATGGGGCCGCGGAAGCGTAGGGAGATTTTGTACTGCTGAATGTCGGTCTGGACTTCGAGGTTCACCACCGGCTCGGTCTCGCTGCTGTTGACGAACGCAATCGTGCCTCCCTGAACGACATAACGGTTGCCGAGGAAGATCACATCGCCGCCGGTCAAGCTGGCGCGGCCGATGATGACCGGGTCGGCGGCCGTGCCCACGACTCTCAGATTCGCTAAGCCTTGGAGGCTGACCGTCGGGCTGGCGGCGTTCAACTCAGCTGCGGTGCGAATGGCGACCGCCAGCTTCAGATTGTCGGCGAAGCTTTCGGTCGGCGGCGGAGTCGCTACTCCGTTGAACTGATTCATGAAGTTGTTGAGATCGAAATCCGGCGTGAACGAGAGGCCGTTGACCGTGACCTGTCCCTGCAGCACGGCCGCGTCGAGCGTGCCGGTCATCGCGAGATTCAGGCCGAGATCGGTGCGCACGCTCTGCGGATAAATCATGCGAACATCGTAGCCCTTGATGCCGATGTTGAACCGAACCGCGGGACGATAGGCGATACCGCCGGAAGCAGTCACGGTACCGCCGCCGACGTTGCCGGTGAAGCTGGTGATGTCGAGACGATCGCGGCGCAGCGTGAGCACACCGTTGGCGTTCGACAAACCGACTGGCGTATCGGGCGTGGCGAAGCTGGCGTTGACGATGCGAACGACGCCTTCGACATTTTCGGCCGGATTATGCCCCGCGGCGTTGATATCGAATTGCAGCTGACCGCGGCTGGTGAGCGTGAGATCGAAGGCTTCGGCGAGCGCAAGATCAATGCCGCCTTGCACGCTAAGCGTTGCCGAAGCGTTGGCATCGCCGAGCGGCAACCGTCCCTGAAAGCGGACGTCGGTGTCGGTGCCTTTGATCTCGCCGGGCTGCAGCGAGAGGACCTGATTCGCATAGTCGGCGTGAATCGGCTTGACTGATGCGATCTGTAGCGTGACGGTATGACCGGCATCGGCGCCGGGCGCCTGATAAGTGACAGCCAGCGTCGGCACGTTGAGATGCGCTTCCAGCAATTGCTTGTTCTTGAGCGGACCGCGGATGGTGGCATGAATTTCGGTTTGTCCGGTCGTGCGCGCAGCCTGAGCTGGCGAATACACCGCCAGCAACGGTTGCAACTGGATTACAGGCGTGTCGAAGCTGGCGTCGGCGTGGTAATCGCCGGTGAGCGCAACTTTGCCTTGCGCCTTCAGCGGCGTGTTGAGCACCTGCGAGCCCAGCGCGAAGGTCGCTTGATGGTTGACGACTTCGGCCTGCAGATTTAGGTTGCGAATCTGCTGCTTCTGGATGTTGAGCTCAGGAATCGTGAGCGAAGCTTTGCCTTGCGGATCTTTCAAGGTGCCACGGCCTCTGGCTGTGAAGTTCAGCGTGCCGGTGGCTTCGATGTTGCGCTGGCGCAGCGATTGCAGTTTCTGCAGCTCGACGTTGATCGCCTGCAGCTGCGCGTCATAGCCTTCCTGCTTCGGGTAATAAGTGATCTGGCCTTGCGTTGTTCCCGCCGCGAGCTTGATCACAAGATTGGTGTGCACCTCGTCGCCCGTTCCCTGGAAGCGGACATTCGCTAGCTGGATCGGCTCGCCTTCGACATTCGCGTTGCGGAGATTCATCTCGCCCTGGCCGATGGGATTGAGCTGCGTTCCATGGGCCGAGATGTTGGCGCTCAACGTTCCCGTGACCGGCGTGGAAACATTTGCCGCGTGGGCCAGATCGGCAATGGACAGTTGCGAGGCGTTCGCGGTGATGGTGAACGGGCTGGTCGGAAGATGCGACCAATCGTGCAGACCGGATTGCACGTTGAAGGTCAGCTTGCCCTTGGCCAGTTCGAGATCGCCGTTCTGTAAGCTGACTTGTGAAGGACTGGCTTGGATGCTGGTACGCAGCACGCGGAAGGTCGTCCCGCGCACGGTCACGTTGCTTGCGTTCAGTTCCCCTGCGATTAGCGGGGCTTTGGTTGAGCCGCGAACCGTGCCATCGAATGAAGCTGCACCGTGAAGATCGAGCGGCTGCACCGGCCTCTCGCCGAAAACGCCGGCAATCATCTCGAGCTCGTGTAGATCGTTGGAATGTACGCGAACATCGAGCGCCGAGCGATTGATCACCGTGCCGTTGAGATCGACAGAAGTCTGCGGCGTGTGAACGTAGCTCTGACTGAGCGCGATCTCCTGCGTCGCGCCCTTGTAGCGCGCGTGGACGACAGCATCCAGCGGGAGATTGCCGGACGCGCCGTTCGGCTTCGCCGAAGCGATGTTGGCATTCGCCGTCGCGTCGGTGCGGAGAATGAGATTGCTGATCGTGCCGCTCCAACTGCCTTCCGCGTTGGCATTGATGTGGCCAGAGACCGCGACCGGCTTCAGCGTTGCGGAGTTGGCAATCGTCTTGAGCTCGGACATCGAGATGTTGCGCAGCGCGAGATTGACTTGCCCCTGCTGCCTGCCCGAGAGATCCTTCACGACGGCATCGCCGTTCACCACTCCGCCCAAGAGCCGCGCGCTGATGTCGTGCAGCTCGGCATTGCCATTGGCGAGGTGGTAGCTGGCGGCGAGGTCGCGAACGTCGGTGCGAACACTGGGAGTATTCACCCGCAGCATGCTGCTGCGGACTGTGCCTTCGAGCGAAGCGGTATCGAGCGGCGCGCGTCCGGGGACGCTGGCATAGTCAGCAATGCCATTCACCAGAACCATGCCTAGCGGCAGCGAGGGATTGTTGAGTACGCGGCGAACGTCACCAGTTGCGAGCATGATCACGTACTTGGCGTGAAGCCGGGGATTGGAATAGTTGTCGAGCGAGGCATTCAGCATGAGCTGCGAGTCGCCGCTCTTCAAAGTGACATTGTTCAGCGTCATACCGGAGCGGCGTGCGTCGAAGTCGGCCGAGAGATCGTGCGGCATCGGCGCGTAGCTTCCATATTGCAGCTGACCGTTCTTGTAGGACAGCGTCCCGAAATATCGGCCGCCAGTCGTCGCATCGTAGCTGGACTGGAACGTCAGATCCTGCAGATCGGCGTTGAGGATGGTCTTCTGATCGTTGTAATAGACCGCGCCGCGGTCTAGAAGAATGTGGCGAATCGCCAAGTCAAAGATGTTGGTGTTGGAGCTGCTGCTGGATTGAAATGTCGGCAGATTGCTCTGACCGTTGGAATCGATGATCAGCTTGACGACGGGATGATCAACGGCGACGTTCTGGAGATTCCACTGGCGGTGCAGAACGGAGATGACCCGCACGCCAAGCTCGATGTGGTCCACCTGCAGCAGCGGCTGATTCGCTCCCGGACCAACGCCGTAAACCGTCAAACCGTACAGGTCGAGTCCCAGGGTCGAGGGATGAAGCGCGTAGTTCTGCAGCTCGACGCGAGTATTCAGCGACTGGCTTACTTTCTGTTCTACGGTGTTCAGCACGTAGTTGTGGACCGCGGCTGAATGCAGGGCGGCGTAAATTCCGGCTGCAAGAACAAGCAGCAGGAGAGCGAGAATGCCCGCAATCCACAAGACGATCTTCTTCGCACGGCTCGCTCTGCGCGGTGGAACCAGGTACGGTTTCTGCGGCTCGTCTGGTGGAAGTCCAAGATCCCGAATCGCCATTAGAATGCCTGCCCCAAAGTGATGAAGTACTGCGTAGGACTGATTCCTGGAACCGGATTCAAGTTGCGCCCAATATCGATTCTGAGTGGGCCAACCGGAGTCGCATAGCGGAATCCGATACCGACATTGTTGCTGTAGAGCGACGTGAAGTCGTGGAAGCCGATGGTCGGAAAGACGTTGCCACCGTCGTAAAAGGTCACGATTCCCAAACCTTGTTTGATCCTGTTGAGCGGCCAGCGCAGCTCAGTGTTGATGATGAGCAACTCGTTGCCGCCCTGCGGAACGGTGATCTTCGAGCACGTCGCGAGATCGCCGGGAATGCCGCAAACCTGGATCTCACGCTGTGGACCGGCGCCGTCCAGCGGAAAGCCGCGCAGCGTGCTCCCGCCGCCGGCGAAGAAGGCTGAGCTGACAGGAACTTCACTTCCATTGAAGGGCTGCTGCAATCCGATGCGCAGACTGTTGGCCCAGATGATTCCCTTGCCGATGTTGTTGTAGTGCGCGGTCTGGCTGACGAACTGGGCGAAGCTGAAGTTCGAGCCCATCCAGTATGGACTGACATCGAACTCGTAGTTCTGATACCAGCCGCGATGCGCGTCCAGCACGTTGTCACGCGTGTCGTGCACCCAACTGGCGGTCAGCGTGGACAGCCGCACGTGCAACTGGTTGCTGGGTATGAGTTCAGGGATCAGCAGGCGATTGACGTCGGTGTATTGCAGGTTGTAGCGAAAGAAAAGGTTGGTGGTCTTCTTCTGGTTGAGCGGGCGTTTGATTTGGTAGCCAGCGCTGCCGACGAGAGCGGAAAAGATGGGATTCTGCTCATTGTTCTCGCCGGAGACCAGGGTGCTGCCGGCCCACTTGGTTCCGAAAAACGACGGCTGTGTGTAGTTAAGGCTGACGCGCTGATCGAGGCGTCCGGCATAGGAGCTGAAGGTGAAGGTCTCCGCTTTGCCGCGCATGTTGAGGCGCGTGTACTCGAAGGTTCCTTCGGGTCCCCAGAACGTTTTTTCGCTGGTAACGAAGTTGCCGTGCAGTCCGACCGGAGGCAGTCCGGGAACGGCGACGGTGCCGCTGGGAATCGCACCGCCGCGCTTCAGGATCTGAAAGCCGAATCCGTACGTAATGATGTTGCGCTTGGCTTCGTGAACTTTGACGACAACGTCTTCGTGCGCCTGATCGGTGATGTTGCTGCGCGGATCGACTTCGGCCCAGTCAAAAATGCCGAGATTGTAGAGACGACTCTCCGAGCTGAGCATGTTGTTCTCGCTCAACGCCTCGCCGGTCCTGATCTTCAGTTGCTGATCGATCAGCGATTGCTGCGTGTGCTGGCGGCCGTCGGTAATGATGGTCGCGGTCTCGACGCGCGGGCCTTCGCTAATCTGATAAACCACGTCGACCTGGTGCGGCTGGTTGGGTACGGCCTTTGATGTCGCATGGAACGAGGCGCTGAGATATCCCAGTGTCAGATAGCGAGCAACGATTGAGGTGCGGTCCTTCACCACCAGATCCTGCGAGTACGGGTTGCCGGGACCGAGATTGAGACCGTGGGGCGCAAACTGCGACGCCGACAGCGTGCTGTTGCCCGTAATCGTGAGTTCGTGAACCGTGTTGAGCGGGCCTTCGGTGACCTGGAATGTGATCTCAACATTGCCGGCGTTGCGCACGACATTGGGTGCGACGCTGGCTTCGCTGTAGCCCGCGGCTTTATAGGTGTCGGTCAGATTCTTGACACTGGCGCGGACCAGCTGTTCGCTGTACTTGCCATGCCCGATGAAGTGCGCCTCTTCGACGCTGACGCGGCTTTGCAAGTCCTTGTTGCTGAAGTGGTAATTGCCCTTGAAGGCGACTTCTTTCACTTTGAAGCGGCCATCTTTACTAATGGCGTAGGTGATGGTGGTTCCTGACGGCGCGGCGTCGACCTTCACATCGACCTTTGTATCGAAGTAGCCCTTCGCCTGAAAGTACGAACGAATGTTGTTTTGCCCTTCCTTGATCAGCTCATCATTTACCGCGTTGACCTGGTAGATCGGGACCTGATTGCGAAGCGTGCGGCCGCCGAGGTGGGCGCCGGTGGTGACAACTTTCACCCCTTGGCCGGTAGTGACGTTGAAGGTGATGTCGGCGCGGTTGGTCTTGGCGTCGTACTCGGCCGAGATCAGCTTGATCTGGCCGGCGATGTAGTTCTGCTTGGCGAGTTGTGACTGCAGGTACTTAGTCGCGCCTTGCAGGCGATCGTAGGAGTAGCGCATCCCCGGCTTGAGCGAGTCGGTCCGCAGCTTCGCCATGGTGGAGCGAAGCTTCGCCTGGAGATAGGCCGTCTCCTGCGGAGTGGCGCCAGTCATGTTGATCTTGCCGAAGCGGGCGCGAATACCAAGATCTGTGCGGAAGAGGACATTGACCAAACGATGGTCGCTCTGCGGCGCAAGCTCGGGATGAACTTCGACTTGAAAATAGCCGTGCTGGCGGAAATATTGGACCAGCGCGTCTTCGGCCTGGCTAATATCGGTGGCCGAACACGGCATCTGCGCGTTGTAGTTCGCGATCTGCAGCAGCGTGGTGTAAGTGAATTCTTTTAGCGCGCCGGGAAAGTCGTACATGCCGATGTAGACGGCGGGCGTGAGTATAAAACGCACCTGCACGCCGTCGGCGGAGGGCCGCAGATCCAGCTTCACATCCTGAAAGCCACGCTGCTCCAGCGCGGCGACGCTGGCATTCACGTCCTGTTCGCTTAAAGGCTTGCCTTGCTTGACAGCGATGATGTCTTGAACGCTGCTTAAGGTCACGTCGGGCTGGCCGGCGATGTCGACCGAGGAGACGTTCTGCCCAACGTACGCTGAGAGGCCGAGGCTGGGCATTTGTTGAGCGAGGCAAGGGATTGCGACCAGCGCAAGCAGATGGCCGACAAGCGTGAGCCACTTACACCACGCCCTTGTGTTCGAACCCACCCCCCACCACATGCTTCGGGCACACTCCGCAACTCAGATGCGCTACAGCGAGTCAGATGCAAATTCGCGTTGCGGCGCGGCCTGAGCGGAGACCAATTGGCCAATCCGTAACTCTTGCAGGAACTTGTTGGTTGGAAATCTGGAAGAGAGCGATGTCTTGTCCTCAAACTGCTACGCTTAGCGAGACATGTTTCCGGAAATTGCAACCAAGCGTCTCGTGCTGCGCGATCTGGAGGCGAGCGACGGTCCCAGAATCTTCTCCTACCATCGTCATCCCGAGATCGCGCGCTTTCAGCTGTGGGGTACGGAATCGGTGGATGTGATTCAGTCCTATATTCGCCGTATCGCGGCCGCCGATCCGGACACTCCCGGCGCGTGGTATCAGGTCGGAATCTATCTGCAGGCGGGCGGCAAGCTGATAGGCGATTGCGGCTTTCGTCCGCTGAAGGACGAGCCGCGACAAGCCGAAGTCGGAATTACTCTGGCGCCGGAGTTCCAGCGGCAGGGGTACGCGGCCGAGGCTTTACGCGCTCTGCTGAGCTATCTGTTTGGAACGCTGGGCAAGCATCGCGTCTTCGGATCGGTCGATCCGGCCAACACCGCATCGCTTGCGCTGCTGCGTCGTGTGGGCATGCGGCAGGAGGCGCACCTGGTCAAGAGCCTGTGGTTCCGCGGCGACTGGATGGACGATATTATCTTCGCCCTGCTGGAAGAGGAATGGGACGCGGACAGGTCACAACTGGTGCCTGGAGCGGTGGGTCCGCTTGCCTAGGCGACCGCCCCGCGTTGCGCGCCGTCGCTTCCCTGCTTTATCGTTGATGGTCTGCTTTTAACCAGTATGGCCAACCATCGCACTCCTCTCGAATCGTCGTTTGAAAGCAAGGTAAAACCCGACTCTGCGCGCTTTGCGCACAATCAGAAGCTGCTAGCGGAGCTTGTCGCACAGGTGCGCAATGAAGAAGAGATCATTCAGCAGGGCGGCGGCGAGAAGGCAATCGAATCGCAGCACAAGAAAGGCCGGCTGACAGCGCGCGAGCGCATCGCGCTACTGATCGATCCGGGCAGCGAATTCTTCGAGCTGGGATCATTCGTCGCGTGGAAGATGTACGAGGAATGGGGTGGCGCGCCATCTGGCGGCGTGGTCACCGGACTAGCGCGCGTACACGGACGGCTGGTGATGCTGATCGTCAACGATGCGACGGTGAAAGCGGGCGCGTTCTTTCCGATGACCGCGAAGAAGGTCATCCGTGCGCAGAATATCGCGATCGAAAATCACATTCCGACGATCTATCTGGTCGACTCCGCCGGCGTGTTCTTGCCGCTGCAGGAAGATGTCTTCCCGGACACCGACGACTTCGGTCGCGTCTTCCGCAACAACGCGGTGATGTCGGCGATGGGCATTCCGCAGATCGCCGCGATCATGGGCATGTGCGTGGCCGGTGGCGCGTATCTGCCGCTGATGTGCGATTCCATCCTGATGACCGAGGGCAGCGGATTGTTTCTGGCGGGACCGGCGCTGGTGCAGGCAGCGATTGGCGCGAAGTATACGGTCGAGGAACTGGGCGGCGCGAAGATGCATTCGGAGATCAGCGGCACGGTGGATTTTCGTGAGCCGGATGATGAGCATTGCATCCATCGCATTCGCCTGCTGGTCGAAAAGATGGGCAACCGTCAGCTCGGCGTCTTCGATCGCAAGCCGGCCGAGGATCCTCTGTATCCCGCCGAGGAAATGTATGGAGTCTTCGATGGCGATGGGGCGCGGCAGTACGACATGAACGAGATCATCGCGCGCATCGTCGACAACAGCCAGTTCAGCGAATACAAGGCCGAGTACGGCGAGACGGTGTTGTGCGGCTACGCGCGCATCGGCGGATTCGCGGTCGGCATTGTTGCCAATCAGAAGACGCACGTGCAGCAAGTCGACCACGCCGGCAACAAGCGCATGGAGTTCGGCGGCGTGATTTACACGGAGTCGGCGGAGAAGGCAGCGCGCTTCATCATGGACTGCAATCAGAACCTGGTGCCGCTGGTGTTTCTGCACGACGTAAACGGATTCATGGTGGGACGCGATGCGGAGTGGAGCGGCATCATTCGCGCGGGCGCGAAGATGGTGAACGCGGTGTCGAACTCGGTGGTGCCGAAGATCGCGGTGATTATCGGCGGCTCGTTTGGCGCGGGACATTATGCGATGTGCGGGAAGGCGTACGATCCGCGGTTCGTCTTTGCCTGGCCGACCGCGAAGTATGCGGTAATGGGCGGCGCCGCGGCGGCCGGAACGCTGGTGGAGATCAAGATCAAGCAACTGGAGCGGGGTGGTACGAAGCTGAGCGAGGAAGACCGGAAGAAACTGTATGACGAAGTGAAGGCGACGTACGACGAGCAGATGGACCCGCGGTACGGGGCGGCGAGGTTGTGGATCGACAAGATCATCGATCCGGTGGAGACGCGCGAGGCGATTATTACCGCGCTGGAAGCGGCGTCGTTGAATCCGGATGTGCCGAAGTTCAGCGTGGGGGTGTTGCAAACGTAGGCGCGCGAAGCGTGGCAGAGCTATCGGCTATCAGCCGTCAGCTATCGGCTACAGCATCAGCTATCGACTAGAGCATTGGTCAACATTGTCAGTTTGTCATCCCGAGCGGAGCGAAGCGGAGTCGAGGGATCTGCGGTTAGCCCGAAGGGCGGCATTTGTTTTAGCCGTGGGCGTCAGCCCGCGGCAGGCGGGGATACGAGACCAAAGCCGCGGAGCGGCGGCACCGAAGATGTGCAGGTGGAAAAATCGGCAGACCCGCCCCAATAGAGTGGGGTGTGCGCCATGAGCACAGGGCCTAATTTCGACGATTGGCGAAGGCCCCGACCTAGACCCCTTGGTTTTGTACTGGCGGCCTTCTAAGGCCGATGTCGTGGGTGCACCATCTGGCCGTGTTTTGGCCAAAGCGGGCAGGGCGACTCGCAGGTCCCTCGACTCGGAGTTACTCCTCGCTCGGGATGACGCGGATAGAAGGGGTGCGAGGCGAACCGCCCCGCCCTAGCCAAAAGATGGCTAGAACGGGGCACCCATGGTTCAGCTGACGGCTGAGAGCTGACAGCCGAAAGCTAATTGCTAATCGCTAATTGCTAATGGCTTCTTCTATCAAACTTATCGAATGTCCGCGGGATGCCTGGCAGGGGCTGCCGGGACAGATTCCGATTGGCGTCAAGGTCGAGTACTTGAAGGCGCTGATTGCTGCCGGGTTCAAGAATATCGACGCGGTGTCGTTCGTGTCGCCGAAGGCGATACCGCAGATGGCCGACTCGGAGACGGTGCTGAGCGAGCTTGATCCGCCGGATGATGTCGAGATCATCGGCATCGTGGTAAACGAGCGCGGAGCGGAGCGCGCCATCGCGACCGACAGCGTGCGGACGCTGGGATTTCCGTATTCGCTGTCGCCGACATTTCTCAAGAACAATCAGAATCAGACACTGGAAGAGAACCTCGACATCCTGGAGAAGATCAAGCTGAAGGCCGATGAGGCTGGGCTCGACACCGTGGTTTATATCTCGATGGCGTTTGGCAATCCGTATGGCGACTTGTGGAATGCGGAGGAGTTGATTGAGGGCGTCGGGTTGCTGGTCGACATGGAGCCGCAGGCGATTTCGTTGGCCGATACGGTGGGAGTCGCGTCGCCCCAGCTGATCGCCGATGTGCTTGGTCCGGTGTTGCAGAAGTTTGATGATGTCGAGATCGGGGTGCATCTGCACAGTCGTCCTGATGACGCGGCTGCGAAAGTTCTGGCGGCCTATGATGCTGGATGCCGGCGTTTTGATGCGGCGCTCGGCGGGCTGGGCGGATGTCCGTTTGCGCAGGATGTGCTGGTGGGAAATATTCCGACGGAGAAGCTGCTGGAGGCGTTGAAGAGCCGCGGGGTGGAGTTGCCGGTGAAGAAGCCGGTCACCGAGGCGCTGCGGCTGGCGACTGAGATTGGCAGCAAGTTCAGCGGGCCGAAGATGTAGAGGCGGTTGTCAGTTGTCGGTTGTCAGTTGTCAGTTGGTGCACGGGCTAAAGCCCCGACGTTTTGTTTGATTTCGGCACGACTGAAGTCGTGCCCTGACACAAAGCAATTTACGGGATAACCTCTAGCGCAGGTTCACAGTGGACTTGTCATATGTCGAAACAACATCATTCTTATTCCACGCTTACGATTGCTTACGACGGGGCGCTGGCGACGGTCACGCTGAATCGGCCGGAGAGGCGCAACGCCATCAGCTATGCATTGATTGAAGACCTGCTGCAAGTATTCGAGGAGGTCGAGCAATCGGCGGCGCAAATCCTCATCCTGACGGGCAGCGGCAAAGCGTTCTGCGCCGGCATGGACCTGGAAGATCTGCGCGCGGTCGCCAGTCTTACGCCAGAGGAAAACCACACGGATTCGCTGCGCACGACGCGGCTCCTAAGGACGCTGTTCGTCAGCCTGTACAAATTTCCGAAGGTCACGATCGCGGCGGTCAATGGTCCGGCCATCGCCGGCGGCTGCGGGTTGGCGACCTTATGCGACTTCACCATCGCAGCCAGCGAGGCGAAGTTCGGATACACCGAAGTGAGAATCGGTTTCATTCCCGCTCTGGTCTCGACATTTCTGCTGCGGCAGGTTGGCGAGAAGCAGGCGCGCGATCTGCTTTTGACCGGCAGGATCATTAGTGCCGACGAGGCCTTCCGGCTGGGGCTGGCGACAGAAGTCGTCGCAGCGGACAAGCTGATGGAGCGTGTCCGCGAGCTGGCCGACACGCTGCTGAAGAACTGTCCCACATCGCTGCAAGCGACGAAGCGGCTGCTGCGGACTTTCTCCGGTGAAGAGCTGGATCGGGAACTGGTGGCTGCGGTGGAAGAGAATGTGCGCATCCGCACCACGAAGGACTTCCATGAAGGCGTAACCTCGTTCCTGGAAAAACGAGACCCGAAATGGACCGGGCATTAGATTTTGTTGGCGCCCAGGGATACTTCTGCAACAGACTCTGCGAAAATAGGTGAAATTGGGTTAGCGCCGATTTTGGCGGACGCTTCCGTCAGCAGGGTTCCCCTTACTCTTGTTACAATGCCTCTCTTCGAGATTATTGTGCCCAATTTGCTCGGTAGAGAACGGCTGACGGCAAGCTGTGGCTGTCCGGGGGGGAAATGCCCGGGCTCGGGAAGGGATATTCGCGACGGCGGAAGCACTGGTCGAAGAGTGAGCCGCAACGAACACAGGGAGAACATGATGAGATTTGGTCTGCATTCCATGATTGCGGCGTTAGCTGCAGTTTTGTTTTTACCCATGCTGGGCCGCGCGCAGCAGCCAGCCACAACGCCGGCACAGCAGGCGCCGGCGACGTCCAAGCAGGCGCCGGCTGCGCAGCAAGGGCAGTCGATGCCGGAGAAGGCCCCGGAAGCGCCAATTCAGCCGGTATTGTCCGGACCCTATCCGGTAATGAGCAAGGCCGCTTTGGACCGCGGGCGTCAGCTTTTTGAAATGTTTAGTCATGTGCAGACGGGAGAAATGTGGTCGGCTCTTTCGGAGAACCTAAGGACCATGTCCGACAAACAGGCTGCGCGTGCCAAGAAAGGAGCTTCCGGCAAAGAGGCATTTGCGGAGGTCAACAAGAAGCTGCGCGAGGCCATGGGGCCGGAGACGCAGATGATCGAAGAGAATATCGTTCCGTACCTGTACGCTCCGGATACGATCTACTCGCGGCTGTCGATGTTTGGCAAGGTCCATCTTCCTGTCGTGACCACGATCATTTTCAACCAGCGGGGCGAAATCGATGACTTCCCGCCGCCGAGGCCGATGCAGACCATCGCCGAGGGCCGCTACGCCGGCTATGAGGATACGGCGAAGCTGAAGCTGCCCTTCGAAGGCGAGTGGCTGGTCTATCACGGTGGACGCAACATCTTCCAGAACCCCTACTCGGTTGCGGATGACTCGCGCTTCGCCATGGATTTCGTCTATCTGAAGGACGGAAAGCTGTTCTCGGGTGCCGGCGGCGTGGGCGGCAAGGCTGAGGATTACTACTGCTTTGGCCAGCCGATTCTGGCTCCTGCCGATGGCCAGGTGGTCCGCGCGATCTCGGGCTACGACGATGTTGCGATTGGTAAGCCGAACGGTGACGCTGCTGACGGAAACATGATCATCATCTCGCACGGCAACGGCGAGTCTTCCATGTTTAATCACCTGAAGCAGAACAGCCTTAAAGTGAAGAATGATGACAAGGTGAAGCAGGGGGACGTGATTGCCGAGTGCGGCAATAGCGGCATGGGCGGCATCCCGCATGTCCACTACCAATTCCAGAGAGGCGCGGGAGCTGGACTGCCGGCGCAGTTCAACGACTACATCGCCAACGGAAAGCTAGTGGTTATCGGCGAGCCTGTTCGCGGACAGATGGTGAAGAACGCGCCACCGGGTACCGATACCTCGGCTGCGGCAGGGAGTTCCGCCCCCGCCACACCGGCGACGGGGAAGCCGGCGACTACCTCCGGCACTGCTTCAGCCAAACCGCCGAGCAAGTAGCTCAAGGTCAGTTGGAGTATTAGCGGGCGCGGGGAACGTGCCCGCATTTTGTTGGGCAGCAATCGGCGAGCAGATGGAAGACGATCAGGAAGAGCGCACCGGCGCGGCGCCCCGCGTCTATGAGACCTCGCTTCGGGTGCGATATGCCGAGACTGATCAGATGGGCGTGGTCTACCACTCCAACTACATTGTGTGGTTTGAAGTGGGGCGGGTTGAGATGCTGCGGGAGCTGGGCTTCCACTATCGCGAGATGGAGAAGCAGGACAGCACGCACATCGCAGTAGTCGAGGTACGCTGCCGCTTCAAATCCCCGGCGCTGTATGACGATCTGATCACGATTCGCACCCGGCTGCTGAACGTTCGCGAATCCCTGCTGCATTTTGGTTACGAAGTTGTTCGCAGCAGCGACGGCACACTGCTGGCCGAAGGCGAGACGATCCATTTGGTGGTGGACGGCGAGTTCAAACGCATCCAATTGCCGGAAAAATATCTGCAGCCTTTTTTGCAGGCGGCAGGTAAGAACATGGGGCCATCGGACGAGGCGGGACTGCGAAATTCTGTGGCACACTGAGAAGATATGCAGGCGCTCCACATCAACGGCAACGATTTAACTCTCGAAGACGTACGGCAGGTTGTTTACGAGCGCCGGCCCATCCTGCTTCAGCCGGAAGCGCGCATGGCGGTGGAACGCGCACGTGCCGTGGTCGATGACCTGGTTGCCAGCGATCGCGTGGCGTATGCGGTCAATACGGGCGTAGGACATCTTGCCGATCTTCACATTCCGCAGCAGGACATTATTAAACTCCAGGTAAATCTGGTGCGCTCGCACGCGGCGGGAGTCGGCGAGCCGCTGGGCGAAGATGTTACGCGGGCGATGATGTTGCTGCGCGCCAACTCGCTCGCCAAAGGCTGCTCCGGAGTTCGGCCGGTGGTGATCGACACGCTGTGCGAGTTGGTGAATCGCGGCGTCCATCCGGTCATTCCCTCGCAGGGCAGCGTGGGTGCAAGCGGCGATCTGGCGCCGTTGGCACACCTTGCGCTGGCACTGATCGCAGAAGGTGACGTTGTCCATGAAGGCAAGACAGTCGCCGCCTCTGAAGCTCTGAAACGTGCCGGTATTAAGCCATTGGCGCTGGAAGCCAAGGAAGCCATTTCGCTGATCAACGGCACGCAGGCAATGCTGGCGGTGGGATTGCTGAGCGTCCTGCGGGCGGAAATCCTGGTCGACACGGCCGACGTCGTTGGCGCGCTAACACTGGACGCGCTGAAGGGCACGGACGTCGCGTTCGACGAGCGCATCCACAAAGCGCGGCCGCATTCCGGACAGATGCTGGTGGCGAAAAATCTGCGCCGCATGCTGGAAGGCAGTATCATCCGCGAGTCGCATCTGGAATGCCAGAAGGTGCAGGATGCCTACTCCCTGCGCTGCATGCCGCAGGTCCACGGCGCGGTGCGCGATACGCTGGCGCACTGCCGCAATGTGTTCGAAATCGAGATGAACTCGGCGGTCGACAATCCGCTGGTCTTTCCCGAGGAAAAGAAAGTAGGCGCGCCCAAACGGACGGTTGGATCGATCGTGCCGGGCGTGATCATCTCCGGCGGAAACTTTCACGGTGAGCCACTGGCCTTCGCGCTTGATTTTCTGGCGATTGCACTCAGCGCTCTGGCCGGCATTTCCGAGCGGCGGCTGGAGCGGCTGGTGAATCCCACGCTCAACGAGGGACTGCCGGCATTCCTGGCACCGGGAGCCGGATTGAACTCCGGCTTTATGATGCCGCAGGTGACGGCGGCGGCGTTGGTCAACGAGAACAAGGTGCTATCGCATCCTGCGTCTGTGGATTCCATCACCACCTCGGGGAATAAGGAAGACTTCGTTTCCATGGGAATGACCTCGGCGAACAAACTGCAACGCGTGGTCGTGAATACCCGCAATGTTCTGGCGATCGAGGCGCTGGCCGCAGCGCAGGCGCTGGATTTTCGCACTCCACTGGAAACCGGCAAGCGCGCGCAGCTTGCGGTCGCGGCCATTCGAGCCGTGTCCCCGCCAGTCAAAGAAGACCGCGTATTTTCGCCTGACTTCGTGAAGGTGGCTGCGATTATCGCTGAAGGAAAGATCGCGGCCGCGCTGCGATGAGTCCGAGTAACCTGCAAGAAAGCTAACTGAGCGGGGCCTCGCGATATTCCTTGGGAAGTTGGGCGGCGACAAATCTGTCGATGCGGGCAATGATGTCGGCCGGCGGAGGGGCGACAGGAATCACCATGGACGCCGGGGTGGTGGTGATGAAGGCATTCTGCGATCCTGTTACCAGGGACTTGGAGATCGGCACTTCGATCACTCTACTCACCTCGGCTCGAATGACGTGTAGCGGCTCCGAGCGTCGCAGAATGCCGATGACGGTGGGACCACTCCAGCGATAGAACTCGGCACGGCTGCACAGTCGCCCGGCGACCAGTGCGGCAAATTCGCAAAGCACTTCATCGCCTACGGCGTAACCGAAGCGGGCATTGATCAACTGCATTTTCTCCAGCACGGCGACCGCTACGTAGCGGGAATCACCAGCCTCTGCGGCCTCGTGGATGGCGACTTCGGCGGCGCTGCGACCGGCGAATCCGGTTACGCGATCAATGTCGGTTTCGATGCCGTGGTGCGAGAGCCGTTGCTGCGAGACAGCCAGTCCCTGCTTCATTACCTGCACACGGCTCTGACCTTCGGTTCGTTGCCGCGTCGCTTCGTCGCAGACATTTTTCAGGCACTCCCCCAAGCGTATCCGCAGCTGATAGATATCCTCCAACGCCGAAGCCTGTTTCAGCTGTCCGGCGATACTTTCCAGATTCCTGGCAGACACCTCGCTGGCGGATCCCAGCGACCTGATGGTCTGGGCCAGCATGGAAATCATGTTCTGCAGCTCGCTGCCCTGCCGGTGGACCAGATTGCTTACCGAGCGGTTATGCCGCTCAAGCGCCTGGCTGATGGCTTCCACCGCCTGCGAAAACTGTTCCCCGTTTGCCTGGGCGCCAAAGGTCTCCGAATTTTGGCGACTTCGCTCTTGAAGCGCTCGCACTCGGAACGGTCGATGTCGGCGGGATGCTCGGCCACCGTCTCGATCAGCAACTCCAGCATGCGCAGGTGCGCTTCGGGGGGAGATGCATCCAAGTATCGCTTTATCGATATCAGCGCCATGGCACAACCACTCTGCTGACTCTATCGGCGGGGTCGGATGAGGACGTTAGAAGCCTGGGAGCCCGAAGCTGGATACCCGAGTACCCACTCCACCCTTTCGTCCGCAAGATCTTGTTTCCAGGCGGTTTATGCACAATATACCCCGTAAAGCCTTACATCGCACATTTCCGCCTCTACTTCTGCCCGCCATAGAACTCGCGTAACAACACATTGAGATCATCGAGCGCTCGGGCGCAGTCACCGGTATAGCTGGAGCCATGCATGATGGCGAGCGTTTTGGGCTTGAGGTCGGCGAGCTTTTTCAAGTTCTGCGCGGTGATTGGTGTGTAGGGCACATACTCCGCCAGCACGCCCGCCTGAAATTCCTTCAGCGTCTGATGCGCGCGGCCCACGACATCGGCAGAGGTGAGCGGTTCGACGTCGCCTAACTGATGGAACAGGTCCGAACACAGGAGGGTTCTCTGCGTTTCTTCGAAGAGGACGCCGGCGTCCCAGCCGTGAGGCAGATGGGGAGTGTGGCAGTAGCGAAAGTGGTACTTCCCCGTCGCAAAGGTCCCGCCGTCAGCGAGGCCGCGTGCCTCCCGGCCAATGAAGTCGTTCAGGTTCACCACGGCGCCAACCTGGCTGCAGATCACATCGGCCTTGGGCGCTGCCGCCAGCCATTCATTGATCGACCCGCACTCGTCTGACTCAAAATGGCTGAAGCTGATGTGGCGCAACTCGGAAAGGTTAATGAGCTTGGAAACGGCCTCGCGAATTTCCGCGTGAAATACGCGCAGCCCGGTGTGGAACAGCAGCGGTTCCTCGTCTTTCACCAGAAAATGGTTGAACTGGAAATTGCCCCATTGAGCAAAGATCGAGATGCGATAGAGATCCGGCCCGATTTCCGTGATGACTGCCATGCTAGTCTCCTCAATCGGATTTTCTTAACGGCCTATGGCTCGATGCAGGCGGGTGCCCCCGAGCCTGCCCTGAGCTTGCCGAAGGGTCTCGCGTTTTCGAGACCTGGGAAGATTGCGCTTGCAGGACGGACTACGGTTGAAACCCGTCCGCCATCCATTTAGCGAATAGTTCAATGCGAGATTGCGGCCAGGGACCTTCTCCTCTTGGCGGTGGGGGCGGCATTACCGCGCCGCCGATCCCCCGAATGCGATCGTAGATCGCGGCAGCGTGCTTTTTGACGTCATCGTAACTTTCCAGGTTGAACCCCTTGCGCATGCCTTCTATGTCCCGTTCCGTAAAGAGCGGGCGAATGTCCGTTTGAAAGCTTGTTGGTTTCATCATTGCGCCTCCCACCTGATGTACATGCGCCATCACATCATGAGCGCGAAAGGAAATCTATTGGACGAAGGTATCGTTCGATACGTTCGTATAACGAAAGAGGCCGGGTGGCCCAGGTCTCGCGGGTTCGAGAGCTGGGAAAGCAGGCTTGGCAAATTCTATGGTCACGCGGTATGACCAATTACCTTCGGATAGTTGCTGTACTATTCGATCGCGCCTGGCGGAATTTTCAATGGAATGGGCGGGTGGCCCCAGGCAGACTCTTGCGTCTGCGACTACCGCGATATCGCCGAGCCGTGCGGCTGACTACCCTTCGGCGCGCTTGCGCAGGAACGCCGGGATCTCCAGATCGTCGGCGTTGTATTGAATGTCCACGCCGCTGCTGACGGTCTCCATCGGCTCGGACGCGGCGGCCTGGCGCTGGAGCGTTTCCTCCAGCGGCTCGGCATGACGCACGACCTCCGAGTCGACGTCGTCGAAGTTGTCCGGGATGTAGTTCACCTTGGGACGCTCCGCCGGCGGTGGTTCAGGAGTCGCGGCTCGCGCCGGCTCCGGGTTGAGGGGCTTGGGATCGCGGACGACAGGAACCTCGTAGGTCGCATGAGCGGTTGCTGCAGCGGCCCGCGCGTTGTGGATCGTTGCCGAATCGGAGTGCTCGCGGCGGCGGCGCACTTCCTTGAAGCCGGTCGCGATGACCGTGATCTTCACGTCGTCTTTCATCTTCTCGTCGAGCACGGCGCCGAAGATGATGTTGGCGTCCTCATGCGCGGCGCTTTGGATGATGGTCGAGGCTTCGTTGACCTCGGCCAGGCGCAGCGAACTGGAGCCGGTGACGTTGATAAGGATGCCCCGCGCGCCATCGATCGCGCCGGCTTCGAGCAGCGGAGATGCGATCGCAGCCTGGGCCGCGAGCGTCGCACGGCCTTCGCCCTTAGCGGTCGCGGTGCCCATCACGGCGTAGCCCATCTGCGCCATGATGGTCTTCACGTCGGCGAAGTCGCGGTTGATGATGCCGGGAATGGTGATGATGTCGGAGATACCCTGCACCGCCTGACGCAGGATGTCGTCGGCGACGCGGAACGACTCGAAGAAGCCGGCGTCCTTGGCCACGGCGAGCAGCTTCTCGTTGGGAATGACGACGGTGGTGTCGACCGAGTCGATCAGGTCCTGGAGGCCGCGCTCAGCCTGGTTCTGGCGGCGCTTGCCTTCGAAGGCGAAGGGCTTGGTCACGACCGCGACAGTCAACGCACCCATCTCGCTGGCGAGCGAGGCGATGATCGGCGCCGCGCCTGTGCCGGTTCCACCGCCGAGACCGGTGGTGACGAAGACCATGTCCGCGCCTTCGAGCGCCTCGATGATCTTGTCGGCGTCTTCCAGAGCGGCTTTGCGGCCGACTTCGGGATTCGCGCCCGCGCCGAGGCCGTTGGTGAGCTTCACGCCGAGCTGGATCTTCACCGGCGCTTTCGAGCCCTTGAGCGCCTGCAGGTCGGTGTTGGCGACAACGAATTCCACGCCTTCCAGGCGCGACTCGATCATGCGATTGACGGCGTTACCGCCACCGCCGCCCACGCCGATGACCTTGATCTTGGCGCTGTTCAGCAGCTCTTCGTTGAAGTGAATGCGAATGTCGCCTTCCGGCTGGGTCTTGTCGTTGAAATCTTCGATCATCGGGTACTCCAATATTGGCGCTGTCGCCTTGTATCAGGGCACGACTTCAGTCGTGCCGCACGAGTTAAACTACCGCTCGGCCTTTAGGCCCTGAACCCGCCGCGTTCTGGGCAAGAGCCAAAGTCCACTTCGAAATGCGCTTCTTCCGGCACGACTGAAGTCATGCCCTGATACGGCCGCCCGCGAAAAGCGAACGGCGAAAAGCGCAGAGCGTCTTTCTACACTCCCTGGCGCGCGAACAACGCCTTGATCTTCGCGCCCAATCCACGATCGAGATTCAGCCGCGCCTGCCGCGAACGATGTCCGTACAGCACCATGCCGATCGCGGTTCCGAACTCAGGCTCTAGCAGTTCCGACGGCAGTTTGGCAATCGGCACCGGATATCCCTGGCGAATCTGCCGGCGCAGGATGTCCTCTGCGACCTCGAGCAAACCGACTAGCCGCGAGCCGCCGCCGGTAATGACGAATCCCGCACCAAGCAGATCGAAGATGCCTGCCTGCCGCAGATGATCGCGCAGCAGTTCCATCAGTTCGCGCGCGCGCGGCTCGAGGATTTCGCCCAGTTCGCGTTGCTGCATGAGCCGCGAAGGACGATCGCCGACGGATGGAACTTCGATCTCGTTGCCTTCGGGAATGCGCGTCACGATGGCGCAGCCGAACATCTTCTTGATGCTCTCGGCGTCAGGCAGCGGAGTGCGGAAGCCTACACCAACGTCGTTGGTGAAGTGATCGCCGCCAATCGGAATCGCGCCGGTATGAATCACGACGCCTTCGTAATAGACGATCAGGTCGGTCGATCCCGCGCCGATGTCGACCAGACAAACACCGAGTTCGCGCTCATCGGTTTGCAGCACCGAGTCGGCACAAGCCAGCGCCTCGAAGACCGTGTCGTCGACGTGAATTCCCGCGCGGTTCACGGCGGAGACAACGTTCTGCGTTGCGGTCGCGCCACCGGTAACGATATGAACTCGTACCTCGAGCTTCCGGCCCATGAGCCCTGCAGGATCGCGCACGCCGCCTTGCCCATCGAGGATGAACTCCTGCGGCAGCAGATGCAGGACCTCGCGATCTTCAGGCATCGAGATGCTGCGTGCCTTCTCGACCGCCAGCCGAACGTCGTCGCGGCTGATTTCGCGCGAGCGCGAGCCCAGCGTGATTCCGCCGTGGCTGTTGACACCGCGAACGTGAGATCCCGCGACGCCGACCACTGCGTGCTCCACTGGCGCTTGCGCCATGTTCTCGGCTTCTTCGACCGCTTTCTTGATGGAGTCGACAGCTTTGTCGAGATCGGTGATGACGCTCTTGCGCAGGCCGCGCGAGTCCGAGATGCCATGCCCGCGATAGCGCAATGCGTAGTCATTCACCTCGGCGACGATCACGCACGTCTTCGCGCTACCGACGTCAATCACCGTGAGCAGGTTCTCTGTTTGGCTTCCCATGTTTTACTTGTGCTTCTTCGCTTTGCCCGATGCCTTCTTCGGTTCGGTCGTCGGTGCGGCTGTCTCGGCGGTCGCACTCGGCTTCGCATTGCTCGCGGTCTGCGTAGCCTCTGCAGCAGCTGAATCCGGGTTCACGATCACCTGATGGTCGTATCGCAAGTTGACCGATTCCAAGTGGTGAAACTGCGTTCGCCACTCCTGCACATGCGCAACATAAACCTTAAAGTGCTCCAGGAAATTCGACGAGCCCAGATGCACCAGCACCGCGCCGTGCGGATCGGTCACCGTCGTCTTCACATCGTCCGGATCCGAGAGATCGACATCGCTGAGATCGGCCGAGTAATGCGCTCCGCTGGAATCCAGCTCTTTCACTAACCGCTGGTAAAGCTTCATGCGCGCCACCCGCGTGGAAAGCGGATCGTTCTCCGACATCCCCACGATGACGGGAAACGAATAACGCGTCGCCTGGTTTGCCGGCAACTCCATAATGACGCCCTGCGCATCGATGAGCTGAATGTGCGAGTTCATCTGGACAAACGCGATCGGCGTACGTTCGGAAATCACGATCTTCAACCGGTTCGGCATCAGCCGCATGATGGACGCCGACTGCACCCACGGAATCTGCTCCAGCTGTTTCTTGCGCTGCTCCAGCGGCACAAAGAAGATGTTGCGATCGATGTCGCTGGCCATCACCTCGAGCACCTGCGAACGGCTGACATTGTTGGTTCCGGCGACGGTGATGTTGTCGCTGGAATCAAGACGGAACCGCCAGGATTGCGATGCGTAGTGCTGGAACGCCATCCACGCCAGCGCCATGACCGTAACTGCGGCGACCAACTGGAGGACGAGCTTGACCCGGCCCGCCGTCTTGCGCGGCAACGCTGCCCGGCGCACTGGAACGCGCTTCTGCCCGCGCAGAAACGGCGATTCTGCCTCGTCATCGAGGTCAAACATGCGAGCATCCAGCGGCGAGTCGTCATCGCTTCTCGACCGCCGCGACGCCTCGCTTCCGGATTGTTCCAGTTCTTCGTCTGCAAGTGGCGATGGATTTCTACGCGCCATGAAAATACACGTGAAACGCCCACAACTGCGGCCATTCGCCTCACTATAACGGTTTTCGAATTAATTGCGGAGACGCATTTCGCGCCAGAGGAACGACTTAGCGCGATTGAACCACAAAGGTAAACCTGAGAGGAGATGAAATGTTATTCGACGGTCAGCGAACACTCTTCGCCGCCCGGCTCTCGAGCTGTTCCAGCACCTGCGGTCCAAGTTGCCAGATGCTACCGGCTCCGAGCGTCAGGATCATGTCGCCCGACGTCGCAGCTTCGCTGGCCAAGGCGGCGGCTTCCGCAAACGACGAAACATAGAGTGCTTCCTGACCGCCGTCTTCGGTGATGCGATTGGCCAGCAACTCGCTTGTGATTCCGGGAATCGGCGGCTCGCTCGCCGGATAGATGTCCAGCACTAGAACGGAATCTGCATCGCGAAAAGCCGTCGCGAATTCGTCCAGCAGGAGCTGCGTTCGGGTATAACGATGCGGCTGGAAGATGACGTGCACCTTCTCGAAGCCACATTGCCGCGCGGCCGCCAGCGTCGCGCGAATCTCCGTCGGATGATGTCCGTAATCGTCGATCACGGTCACGCCATCGGCGCTGCCGATCAACTGGAAGCGCCGATCAACTCCGTTGAAGCTCGCCAGCGCGCGGCGAATCTCCTCTACCGGCATGTCGAGGCCGATTCCAACCGCAATGGCAGCCGTGGCATTCGCCACGTTGTGCGCTCCCGGAACTCGCAGCTCGAACTCGCCCAGATCCTTGTCGCGATAACTAACCTGAAACCGGCTGAGCGCCGCAGTCTGCTTACTCGCGCCACAGCGCAGGTTGGAGATGCGAAAGTCCGAATCCTCGCCAATGCCATATGTCAGCGTCCGGCGGCGAACGCCTGCCAGCAAGCGCCGCAGGTCGTCATTGTCATTGCACGCAACCACCATTCCGTAGAACGGAACCGAGTTCATAAAGCGCAGAAACGTTTGCTCCACGTCCTCCATGTCGCGATAGCAGTCCATGTGCTCGCGGTCGATGTTGGTCACCACGGCCAGAATCGGCGACAGCTTCAGGAACGAGCGATCGCTCTCGTCCGCCTCAGCAACCAGATAGTGCGATTTGCCCAGCCGCGCGTTCGATCCCATCGCATCAACGCGCCCACCGACAACAACCGTCGGATCCAGTCCGCCCGCGGCCAGCACCGCTGCCACCATTGATGTCGTCGTGGTCTTGCCGTGCATCCCGGCGATGGCGATGCCGTACTTCAGCCGCATCAGCTCGGCCAGCATCTCCGCGCGCTGTATCACCGGGATGTGTTGCTCGTGTGCCGCGACGATCTCGGGATTGTCTCCCCGAACCGCCGAGCTGACAATCACAACCTCCGCGCCCCCGACATTTTCGGCATTATGGCCTTCGCGAATCGCGGCTCCCAGGCTGATCAATCGCGCCGTCACCGCGGATTGCCGCAGGTCGGAGCCGGAAACCTTGTATCCCAGGTTCAGCAGCACCTCGGCGATACCGCTCATGCCGATGCCGCCGATGCCGACGAAATGAACGCGTTGAATCTTCGCAAACATGAGAGAGAGCGTCTTTGCTTCGCCGCTACAATTGCCTACAGCAAGGGTGAAGCACGCCTTCAGGCGTGCATCACGATAGCAATAGTTGGGTCCGCGCTTTAGCGCCTGAGGTAAAGCGTCTTAATTACCTCAGCGTCTAAAGCCATTTTCGCTGCGCCTGCCGCCTGCACCGCTGAAGCGGTGCTCCACCCGAACCGTCAACAAGCTTGTTCTACGCTTTTGCGCCCTGGCTCTGCACTCCGGCCGCGCGCGCAGCAAGAGATGCAATCTTAGCAGCCGCGTCAGGATGGGCAAAACCGCGCGCCGCCTCTGCCATTGCGCTGAGCTTCGCGCGATCGCGCAGCAGCGTAGTCACCTCGCTCACCAGCCGCTCGGTCGACAGCTCCGATTGCACCAGCAGCCGCGCTGCGCCACCATTGGCCAATGTCGCGGCATTATGCCGCTGATGGTCGTCGGCGGCGGTAGGAAGCGGAATAAAGATTGCCGGCTTGCCAGCCGCGGTGACCTCCGCGACTGTGCTGGCTCCGGAACGGCAAAGCAGCAGATCGGCACGTGCGAACGCGCCCGGCATGTCATCGATAAACGGCGAGACCTCCGCCGAAGTCCTCGCGCTCAAGTACTCCGCTTGCGCCTCGGCGTAGTCTTTTTCGCCCGTCTGGTGAATGATGTGGATCTCCGGCAACGCTTCCGTCAGCTTGGGAAGCGCGTCGAGCACCGCGCGGTTGATGGCATGCGCGCCCTGGCTCCCACCAAACACCAGCAGCGTCGGACGCGCGTTCGCCAGGCGCGGCGGCACAGCGAAGAATTCGCGCCTCACCGGAACTCCGGTCACATGGCAATTGCGAAAATAATGGCAAGTCTCCGCGAAGTGCACTGCAGCAACTCGAATCGTCGGCGCCAGCATCCGGTTGGCGAATCCGGGAACCACATTCGGCTCGAAAGCAAGAGTCGGAATGCTCATCAGCGCCGCCGTCAGCATCGCCGGCCCCGACGCATAGCCGCCGACACCGATCATCACGTCAGGCCGGAACTCGCGAATGAGCTGTGACGACACCATGCCTGCACGTGGCAGGTCGAGCACCGTCTTCAGCCGCGTGGCAAAATCGACTCGATTCAACGCCCCGATCTTGATCAGCCGCAGTTCGAATCCAGCTGCCGGAACCAGTCTCGTCTCAATCCCACGCTGCGTGCCGACAAATACGACCTCCGCGTGATAGCACGAGCGCAACTCCTGCGCGATGGCCAGCGCGGGAATCACGTGTCCTCCCGTGCCGCCACCTGCTACGATCACGCGCATTGTCAATCCGCTTGCTGGGTGACGTTGAGCAGAACTCCCACGCTCGCCAGAGTAATGAAGAGTGACGTGCCGCCATAAGAGATAAACGGCAGCGGAATGCCCTTGGCCGGCATCATCGCCAGCACCACGCTCATGTTGAACAGCGCCTGCACCACCACCATCGCCGTGATGCCGGTGGCGAGGAACTTCCCGAACATGTCTTCGGTGCGCAGGGCGGTGCGAATGCCGCGATATAAGAAGATGCCGAATAGAGTGACCACCAGTAGCGATCCCCACAAACCAAGCTCTTCGGCCGTCACGGCGAAGATAAAGTCGGTGTGCGGCTCGGGCAGATAGAACAGCTTCTGCTTGCCTTCCATCAACCCAAGGCCGGTCAGTCCGCCGGTGCTCACCGCAATCATCGATTGAATGATGTGGAAGCCTTTGCCCTGCGGATCTTTGAATGGATCAAGAAACGCCTGCATGCGCGCCCATCGCCACGGTACCCGCACGATCAAGAAGTAGAGCGGCAGCAGCGAGGCCGCAAAACTGTACCACAGATACTTCATGTTCATGCCGGCGACGTAGAGTATCGCGGTCGAGATTGCCACGCACGCGATCGCTGTTCCCAGGTCCGGCTCTTTCACAATCAGCAGCGCGAACAGCAGGGTCGGCGCTGCCGCGGGGATCAGGACATTCTTGAGATCGGTAATCTGCTGCCAGCGCGATTCCAGAAAATAGGCGAGATATAGAATCAGCGCGGGCTTCGCTACCTCGGATGGTTGGAACGATAGGCCGCCAAACTTGATCCACCGGTGAGTATTGTGCGAATCGCGAAAGAAGAAAACGGCAATCAAGAGCAGCGACGTGATTCCCAGGAAGGTGAAAACAATCGGAGGCTTCCGAAAGTTCTTGTAGTCGATGTTCATGATGACGACCATCGCCACGATGCCCGCAGCCGCCCACGCCATCTGCCGCAGCAGGAAGCCGTAGGGCGAACCGAAGCGCTCCTTCGCCATCACCGCCGACGCGCTGAACACCATCACCAGCCCAATGAAGACCAGCAACAGCGTAACCGTGAATAGCCACTTGTCGACGCTGACACGCTTCGCCATTACGACTTGCCTCCGGGAACGCTGCCCACGCGCTCGCGCTCCTGCTTCCGCGCGGCCAGTTGCCGCACTAGATCCTTGAACACCCGTCCGCGATGCTCGTAGCTGTCGAACTGATCGAAGCTGGCGCAAGCTGGCGCAAGCAGCACGATCTCACCCGGCGCCGCAGATTCGTTCGCCCGCCTCACCGCGGCGTCCAGCGTGCCCACGCTGACGATCTCCGCTCCGCTCGCCTGCGATTCGATCTTCGCTGCGGCCGCGCCAATCGTGTACACGCGCTTCACGCGCTCGCGCAGCAGATCGTTCAGCAAGCTGTATTCGCTGCCTTTGTCCTTGCCGCCGAGGATGAGATGAATGCCTCCGGCGAATGACTCCAGCGCCTTGATCGTAGCGTCAACATTGGTCGCCTTGGAATCGTTGTAGTACTCGACTCCGCCGATCGTCGCGACATATTCCAGCCGATGTTCGACTGCCTTGAACTCGGCCACTGCGCTGCGAATCTGCGCCGGCTCAATTCCCGCCAGCATCCCGACACACACGGCCGCTAGCACGTTCTCAACGTTGTGCGCGCCCTTCAACCCGATCTCGCTGACCGGCATAACCTCGCGCACGCCGTTGTCATCCGTCCAGACAATCTTTCCGCCGCTTACAAACGCGCCATTCTCCACTTCCTTCAGCCGGCTGAACCACCGAACCTGCGCCTTGGTCTTAGCGGCCATCGCAACGCACGGTTCGTTGTCAGCGTTAAGAACCGCGAAGTCGCCTGCGGTCTGGTTCTCCAAGATGCGAGCCTTCGCAGCAGCATAGTTCGCGAAGGTGTGATGGCGATCGAGATGGTCGGGCGTAACGTTCAGCACGACGGCAATGTGCGGATGAAACGTCTCGATCGTCTCCAGCTGAAAGCTGCTGATCTCCAGCACGACCCACGTATCGTCCTTCGCACGATCGACAAAGGTAATGGCCGGCGTGCCGATGTTGCCGCCGACCAGAGCCTTGCGACCGCCGGCTGCGATGATCTCGCCCGCCAAAGTCGTCGTCGTGGTCTTGCCGTTTGAGCCGGTGATGGCGACGATATGTCCCTGGAGGAATCGCGCCGCCAGCTCCACTTCGCCAATCACCGGAATTCCGAGCTCACGGGCGTGAACCAGCTGCGGTACGTCGAACGGAACACCCGGGCTAACGACGATCAGGTCCTGATCGCGAAACGTCCGCTCGCTGTGCTGCCCGGTCTCAACGTTGATGCCGTGATCGAGCAACAGCGGAATCCCCTCGCGCAGCTGCTCTTCGGACTTGGCGTCAGACACGGTAACTTTCGCGCCGCGCTCCGCCAGAAACACAGCGCTGGCCACGCCGGATTTTCCCAGCCCCACCACCAGCACGCGTTTGCCGTGAAGCTCCATCACATCGTAATGTAGACAAGGGTTTCACCACGGAGGCACTCAGGTCACGGAGGAACTGGAAATAAAACCCCAAGAACTCCGTGTTCTCCGTGCCTCCGTGGTGAATTATTCAACCCAGTCTGCCATTCTCCCACGTTATTCGCGCCACTAGCGCAACTTCAGTGTGGTGAGAGCAAAGAGTGCAAACACCAGCGAGGCGATCCAGAAGCGCACGATTACCTTCGACTCGCTCCAGCCCAGCAGTTCGAAGTGGTGGTGGATGGGCGCCATCTTGAAGATGCGTTTCCGGCGCAGCTTGTAGGACCCGACCTGGAGGATTACCGACAGCGCCTCGATTACGAAGATCCCGCCAATGAAGGGCAGCAGCAGCTCCTGCTTAATGATGACAGCGACCGTGCCAATCGCCCCGCCCAGCGCCAGCGAGCCGACATCTCCCATGAAGATCTCGGCCGGATGCGCGTTGTACCAGAGAAAGCCGATCGCCGAGCCGACCATCGATCCGCAGAAGATGGTCACCTCCGAGACCTGAGGCATCTTTGACAGCTCGAGATAGTCGGCGAAGACGGCGTGGCCGCTGACGTAAGTCAACACCGTCAGCGCGCCGGCGGCGATGACCGTGCACCCGATCGCAAGCCCATCCAGCCCGTCCGTCAGATTCACCGCATTGCTTGAACCCACAATAATGAGCGCAACGAAAGCCACGAACGGCAGAAACGCGAACGGCGACAAATACCCGTGATGCCACTTGCTGATGACCAGGTCAGGCCGGAAATGCTTCAGAAAGGGAACGATCAGGCGCGTCGAATACAGTCCGTGCGTCTCCAAGGCGCTTAGGGTCGCGGCCACAGCGATTGCAGCGAGGAATTGATACAGCAGTTTGGCTCGCGCCGTCAGGCCGAGGTTGCGGCGGTGCACAACCTTGAGATAATCGTCAGCAAAACCGATGGCGCCGAAGGCCAGGGTCGCGACAATCGCAATCCATACGAACCGATTCGTCAGGTCGGCCCACAACAGCGTCGGGATCAGCATGCCGACGACGATCAGGACACCGCCCATCGTCGGCGTGCCGGCTTTCTGCTGGTGGGCTTTCGGACCGTCCTCGCGAATGTATTGACCGATCTGGAATTCGCGCAGGCGGCGCACGACTCCTGGTCCGATGATCAGGCCGATGAACAGCGCGGTCAGGCTGGCGAAGGCAGTGCGAAACGTGAGATAGCGGAAGATTCGGAACGGGCCGATATGGAAGACGACGAATCCCTTTTGGTACAACAGCCAATAGAGCAAATTCTTCCCCGTTCCTGACTTGAAGGGGCGCACCTTTAGGTGCGCCATTACATCGAACTAAGCAGTCACTTCAGAGAGCTTGCGCCGTGACGCGGGCTTGAAAGCCCGCACTACCTGGACCTGGTTTAGTGATCGGCGCCCTTCCACACCTCCAGCGCCCGCTCCAGCCGCACTCCGCGTGATGCCTTCAGTAAAATCACATCCCCGGGTCTGACTTCGCGGCGCAGCCACTGACCCGCTTCTTCCGGCGTATTCACAAATTCCGCTTTCAACCCCGCGCGTCGAGCACCTTCCACCATTGCCTGTGCCAGCCCGCGCACTCCGACCAGCAAATCCACGCCATGCTTAGCCATCCTCTCGCCGGCCTTCCGATGCATCTCCTCCCCTGCGGGTCCAAGCTCCAGCATCTCGCCCGCGACCACGATCCTGCGCTGCGCGGGAATTTCCGCCAGCGAACTCACCATGCTGTCGAGCGCCTTCGGATTCGAATTGTAGCAATCGTTGATCACCGTCGCTCCGGCGATGTGGAGAATTTCTCCTCGCTTGTCACCAGCTGATAACGTGGCCAGCGACTCGGCCGCCGTATCGAGCGGCACACCGTATTGCAATCCCACGGCCACCCCCGCCAGCGCGTTATAGATGTTGTGCTCGCCCAGCAGCGGCAGGATCGCCGGTACGCCCTCGCCGTCGACCACGATCTCAAATGCCGACCCCTCCGGCCCCCGCGACTGAATCTTCCGCGCGGACACATCCGCCGGCTTGTGCAGCCCGAACATCAGAACCCGACCGTGAAAGTCGCGGCCAAACTGTGAGACGTATTCGTCGTCCGCATTGAGCACCGCTATCCCGCCGGCATGCAGCGATTCGATCAGCTCATACTTGGCGCGAGCAATGCCGGCAATGGAGTCGAAGAACTCCAGATGCACCGGCGCGACCATCGTTACCACACCACAATCCGGTTCAGCCAGCTTGGCCAGCGCCGTGATTTCGCCCGCGTGCGACATGCCCATCTCGATTACTGCGACCTCGTCCGCCGGCTCCAGCTTTAGCAACTGCAGCGGCATGCCGAAGTGGTTATTCAGATTGCCCTGCGACTTCAGAACACGATGCCGCGTCCCCAGCACGTGCGCAATGCACTCCTTCGTCGTGGTCTTTCCAGCCGATCCTGTGACGCCGATCAGCGGCCTGCCCCACAGCCGCCGCACCGCTGCGCCTAGGCGCTGAAGCGCGACGAGGCAATCCTCGACTACCAGCAGCTTCGACTGCGGGCTGAAGCGTGCGGCCTGCCGACTCTCGACCACCGCGGCGACTGCTCCCTTGGCCAGTGCGGCTTCCACGTAGTCGTGTCCATCCAGCCGTTCACCGCGAACCGCGAAGAACAAATCGCCCGGCTGCAAAGTGCGCGAGTCGATAGAGTATCCGTGCGCGACAGCTTCGTGGTCGAAGCTGCCGGTGGCAGGCATGAACTCGGCGGCGCGGGAGAGAGTGGGTTTCATCGCTTCGCCGATTGCGCCTCCGCCGCTCCGTATCCAGCCGCTCGCAATTCAAGTCGAGCTTCTTCGATGTCGTCAAACGGGGCCGCGCCTGAACTGATCACTTGCACCTTCTCGTGGCCTTTGCCGGCAATCAGAACGATATCGCCAGGCTGCGCCTCGTGAATCGCCAGCGCAATGGCCTTGCGGCGATCGGGCTCAAGGGCATACCGAGTGCCGCTGCGCTGCAATCCGGGCAGCGCGTCGTTCATGATGTCGAGCGGATTCTCGCTGCGCGGATTGTCGCTGGTCAGGATTACGAAATCGCTGCCGCGTCCCGCCGCTTCGCCCATCAGCGGACGCTTGCTGCGATCGCGATCCCCGCCACAGCCGAAGACGGTGATGATGCGGCCTGATCCACCGCGCTGCCCCAAAAAATCGCGAGCCACGGAGGTCAGGTTCCGCAGCGCGTCATCCGTGTGGGCGTAGTCCACGATCACCGTAAACGGCTGTCCCACGTCGACGCGCTCGAAGCGGCCGGGCACGCGGTCAAGATGAAACGCCGCATCCGCGATCGCGCTAAGTGCTACACCGCGGGTGTAAGCTGCCGCTGCGGCCGCAATCACATTAATGACATTCACCCTCCCCAGCAGCGGCGTCCAGATCGCAATCTCGCCCGTTGGAGTGACCAGGTCAAAGCGACTGCCATTGCCCTCAATGTTGAGCTCCTTGGCATGGAAGTCGCCGCTGTCGATTCCGTAGGTGCTCGCCTCCTGCCGGCGAGTGCACAGCTTGATCAAACGCTTTCCGTATTCATCTTCGATGTTGATGACAGCTGCCCGCGGCGGCTCCGTGCCGCATCCCTGAAACAGAATGGCTTTCGACGCGAAGTACTCTTCCATCGTCCGGTGATAGTCGAGATGATCGCGCGTCAGATTCGTGAAGACAGCTACGTCAAACGGCACGCCATAGACCCGCTGCTGCTCCAGCGCGTGTGAGGAAACTTCCATAACGGCTTCCGTACAACCGCTGTCCAGCGCGCGGGCAAAGAACTGGTTCAACTCGAGCGCTTCCGGCGTGGTATGAGGCGCAGAAAAGACCTCGTCTTCGATGCGATACTCCACCGTACCCACCAACGCGCTCTTGCGCTCGGCGGCGCGTAGCATCGCGTTCAGCAGGAACGTCGTCGTTGTTTTGCCGTTGGTCCCCGTGATCCCGGTGATCGATAACCTTTCAGCAGGGCGTCCGTAGAAGTTCGCGCTTAAGCGAGCCAACGCGCGGCGTCCGTGCTGCACCTGGGCCCAGGGAATGTCCGCACGCGGTGGCAGCTCGTCGCTAACGATAGCAACCGCTCCCGCCTGGAGCGCGGCGTCGATATACCGATTGCCGTCGGTGTTGCCGCCGTGCATAGCCACGAAGCACCAGCCCGGCTTCACCTGCCGGCTGTCGTACCCTAGACCGGCAATCTCCGGATCGCCCTGCTGCGCGACGTACTCGGCTCCATCAATAACGGCAAGAAATTTCATTTTACCCGCATTATAGTTGCCTATAATCGACGTAATGCTTCGCAAATCTTCTTTACGCTCTATGAGCTCTACCATCGATGCCCAGGGTCGAGTCATTCTCCCAAAGTCTCTTCGTGAGGAGCTGCGTCTGAAGCCGGGCGATCGAGTGAAATTCTTCGTGGACCCCTATAACCATTTGGTCCTGCTGCCCGTGATTCCGGTTTCAGCATTGCGGGGTATTCTCAAGACGCGCCGACATGCGACGATTGCTCAGATGGATGAGGCAATTGCAACGGGTATCACTGAACGATACCGCAATAGCACAAAATAGTGTGCCAACGGGCCGCAAGCATCGCTGCACCGCCGTTTGATCTAATGCGCGAACCGCACCGTGATGTGCTGTCCTGATGGCAATCGGCTGCCGGGAGCGGGCCACTGTTCGCGCGCGATGCCGCTGCCGAGGGCATTGATCTCAAGCCCCGATTGCTGTGCGATCTCCACTGCCGATCGCAGCGGCTTGCCAAGGAATGACGGCACAACCACGCCGCTATCCACGTCGAGAATCACCGTTCCATTTGGCGGCGATTGTCCCTGCGTTACCGGTTGAGACGGCGGTGCGACTTGTGCGATTGTGGCTTCCGCAGTTGATGGCTTCGTATCCACCACTGCAGCAGTCGCGCTTGGAGCGGCAGAGACTTCAGCTGCGGGTTTCGCAGTCGCTGTCGCAGAGCTCGCAGCAGCCGTTTCCTCTTGCGGCACCGGAGCACCCAGGTGATCCGACGACTCGTCGACGTCGCTGTCCTTGGCTGACGCCATCAGTTGCTGCCGCTGCGGATTCTTCACATCCAGATCGTGCGGCACGTGGAGATACTCAAGCACCTGCTGCGCAATTCGCTTGAAGACGGGCGCGCAGACCTGTCCGCCCTGGTGCAGCCCAGCCGGAGAATCAAGGATCACCGCAATCGTGATCGCGGGACTGTTGACCGGCGAGAAGCCGATGAACGACGCCACGTATTTCGTCTTCGAGTAGACGCCCGTTTGCGGGTCGACCTTCTGCGCCGTGCCAGTCTTACCCGCAACGGTATAGCCATCGAGGATGGCGCGCCGTGCCGTGCCAAACAACACCACGCCTTCCATCATCTTCTTCATCTGTGCAGCCGTCATCGTCGAAACCACGCGATGCTGCTGCGCCGGATGGAAGACGACCGGCAGCGCCTTGCTGTCGGGCAACAGTTCGCCGGCAACGATTCGCGGCGGCGTGTAGACGCCATCATTCGCGATAGTCGAAACCAGCGAGATGGTCTGCAGCGGCGTGACGCCAATCTCCTGTCCCATGGAGATCGCGCCGATCGAAACCTTCGACCAGTGATTCACCGTCTTGGCCATGCCGCGCGTCTCGCCCGGCAGCTCGATTCCGGTTTGCTGCCCGAAACCATAATCGTGGATGTAGTGATACAAGCGATCGGGGCCAAGCTTCATTCCGGTCTTAATTGCCGCGACATCACTGGAGTGCGCCAGCGCTTCGGCGATGGTGATGACGCCCAGACTTTCATGGTCGTGGATCTTCATGCCGAACACATCAATCGATCCGTGCTGGCAGTCGACCTTGTCGTCGGGCGTAACCACGTGCTGATCGATCGCCGCCGAGTAGGTCACGATCTTGAAGACTGAGCCTGGCTCGTAAATGTCGCTGACTGCATGGTTCTTCAGCTTCTCGGGAGGGAAGGTGCTGAAGATGTTGGGATTGAAGGTGGGCCGGTTCGCCAGCGCAAGGATTTCGCCTGTGCGCGGATTTTCCACCACGACCATTCCCGCGATCGCCTGCGTGTCCGCCATCCCCTGATCGAGTTCTTTCTCGGCGATGTACTGGATCGTCTGGTCGATGGTTAGAACCAGGCTCTGTCCAGGGTCGGGTGGCTTCTCAACCGTGCTGAACCATTTGCGCCGAGCGTCGATGGAGATGAGCTCCTGCCCCGGGATGCCGCGTAGATCGTCGTCGAATTCGCGCTCCAACCCGCCGAGGCCTTCATCGTCCATTCCGACATAACCGAGCACATGAGCCGCCAGCTCGCGCTTGGGATAAAAACGCTTCGGCTCTTTGCGAAAGTAGATCCCGCGGAGATTCAGTTCGCGAACGCGTTCCGCGGTTTCAGCGTCGATCTTGCGCTTGATGAAGGCAAAGTTGCGATTGGACTGCAGCCGCGCAACGATCTCCTGCGGATTCATGTCGAGAACCTTGCCGAGAATTACGGCCGTGGTTTCCTGATCATGAACTTCGCCGGGGACGGCGAATACCGAGTCGACATCAATCGACATCGCCAGCGGGTAGCCGTTGCGGTCGTAGATATTGCCGCGGCGAGGCTCGACTGGAATGGTGCGATTTTGCTGGCGCTGAGCTCGCAGCACGAAGTCGCCATACTTCACGACCTGCAATCGCACCAGGCGGAAACAAATAGCTAAGATCCAAATGAAAAGCAGAGCAGCGAAGATGTAGAGCCGTTTCGTTGGCGTCTTGGGTGCGCTCGCCCGCATTCCCCGCTTGCTCCGTTTAGGTGCAGAAGGCGGTCCGTTGGGCGGACCGCCGGTGGAATCTGCAGCATCTTGCTATGTCGGCCAGGGCTAAAGCCCCGCAAATCGGAATGGGGTTCGCGGACCAAGGGTCCGCTCTTCCACCGCTCCTACTGCATGCCCGAAATCACCATGATCGAGTTCGCCTTCGCCATCACCGGCGTGGCCTGATCGGTCGAGGCGTTATCCATCGGCTGCCATTGACCATCAACCGGCCGTTGCATGCCGAGTTCGCGCGCCAGACGATCGATTCGCGACGGGTCCTTTAGCGATGCTTCCTCCAGGCTCAGCGCGCGATTGGTTTCTGCGATGGTGTCGCGTTCAGCCTTGAGTTGTTCAATCTTGTAGCCGTACTCGATGGCACTGAAATGCTGCCACAGATAAACCATGGCCAGCAGAAACAGCACAGCGAGCGTGATGCCGAAGGTCGTCATTTCGCGGCGACGCTTGGGATCGGTGATTTTGATAACGCGCGAATTGTCGATGCGCTTGGCGAAGTAGATTTCCGGCGTGCCGATAAACATGCCGCGCGGCTGCATCGCAGCCTGCTCGCCCCACTCGCCTGCTTGCCCCATGGTCGGGTAAAGAACTCCGGCTGCCATCGCCCTCTCCTATCAAACGAGTCTTACCTGCCTCGTTCGAAGTACCACATTGTCAGACACTCTTAGCACCTACCACATTGTCAGATATACGTACCGGGCCGTTTCGATTCTCGAGTTATCCACATTTTCAACAGCTTTTCCGCAGCCCTGTGAATTGCCACGTTGTGGGACTCGCTTCCGCCTAAGTCCTTTCTGCTGCACGTAGTTTCGCGCTGCGGGAGCGCGGATTGCGCTCAATCTCTGGCTCGTCAGCGATCACCGGCTTCTTTGTAAGGGCGCGATACAGCCCGTCGCGGACGCCATCTCGTAACGCGTCTTTCACAATGCGATCTTCCAGAGAGTGGAAGCTGATGACCACCAGCCTGCCACCCGGTTTCAGCACCTGCGGAGCGGCGTCTTTACTCAGCAGCACTCGCAGATCGTCGAGCTCACGGTTCACCAGAATCCGGATTGCCTGGAAAGTACGAGTCGCCGGATGAATGCGCCGCTCAGCCTGATTCATTGGCCGGGCCGCGGCCGAAATCACTGCCGCAAGTTGTGCGGTGCTGTGAATCGGCCGCGCCCGAACAATGGCTCTGGCGATTCTCCGCGACCTCCTTTCCTCACCGAATTCGTAAATCGCATCGGCAAGCTCGCGCTCGTCGATGCGATTTACCACTTGTTCGGCAGTCAACCCTGACTGCGTATTCATGCGCATATCCAAGGGGCCTTCCGCCTGAAAACTAAATCCACGCGCGGCGTCCTGCAGTTGCATCGAGCTGACGCCCAGGTCAGCAAGCAATCCGTCAACGGATGCCGCCGCCGCATGCTGCGCTACATCAGCGAAGGAGGCGTGCACCAGCTCAACCTTTGGCCAGTCACTCGCCAGTTCTGACGGCGGCTTCATCAGCCGCTCACGCGCGCGCTCCAACGCTGCCGGGTCCTTATCGAAGCCAATCAGATGACCCTGCTGGCCGAGGCGTCTTGCGATTTCCCAACTGTGTCCGCCTAAGCCGATGGTCGAATCGATGTAGGTCCCGCCGCGCCGTACGGCCAGGAATTCGATCGCTGGTTTTAAAAGAACTGAGACATGGCCAAATTCCATCTCGCCATGTCCGCGCCCGGGGGCGCTGTTCGTATCTGAAGAGCCGTTTTGCACCGACTCCCAAAAGCAGATCCCTCGCGGACTGAAGTCCGCTCGTGATGACAAAATCTAGTGAGCCCTGCTAACGCGGCGCTTAAGAGCCGCACTACCCACTAAATCCCCAACCCGCTCAGGGTCGTCTCGTCGTCCTCGGTGAAGGGCTCCGCAATCGACTTACGCAGCTCGTCGGCATTGCGCACCACCAGGTGCTTCAAGTTGCCCAGCACCGCGACCTCGCCCTTCAGGTTGGCGGTTTCGCGCAGGATCTGCGGCATCAGCAGCCGGCCCTGTCCGTCGAACTCCACCACCTGCCCGTAGTAGCTGGTGCGCTCCAGGAACTTCTGCTTGGTCTTGTGCATTTCGGGCAGCGCCGCCAGCTTGCGCTCGATCTCTTCCCAGGCCTGCATGGGATAAACTTTGGCACTCTTGCCGTCCCAACTCGTGATATAGAATTGGGCGCTGTAGTTCTCGTCGATTTCGCGCTTGAATTCCGCGGGCACCTTGAGGCGCCCTTTGTCGTCGAGCCGGGTTAAATGATTGCCGCGAAACATAGCGCTCGGCCTGAACTGCCAACATCACCAAGGGGGTCAAGACTGCCAAACCAATGAGGCACGCATCATCTGGCGCAAAGTCCGTCGGGTCGGCGAAACCATTGGGCGTCAGTCGCATGCCTTAGAAAGCGGGATTTCTACCACTACATCCCACTTCTTCCCACTTAGGACGTATCCTACTCCTAAACTATTGTCTGTCAAGAGGAAATTGAGGATTTTTGTGGCTAAGCTCTGATTGAGCGACTTGCCACAATTCGTAGGGGCGTTCCGAACCCGTCAGCCCAACAAAAAGTGTTTACTCAGAAGGTTCAACGGCGTGGATCCATAGCAAGGACGCGGCTGCGTGCGAAAAAAGCCCGCCGTTGCCGGAGGGCGGATGAAAACTGCTCTCCGGGATCAGGGGCGCCGCGGCGCCGACGAGGTCACCTCAATGATCGACAGAGGAATGGAACCGGAACCAGCCGTAATGTAGGCGACCTTGTTCGGCGAGATCATAAATCCCTGGGCACCTGGCAATTCCGTACTTGGATCGAAGGACCAGGTCTACCCTTGCACGCCTGTGATCGTCGGAGCCTTGTTGCCCTGTTTGGCTTGCTCAATCAGGTGCTGAACCGCCTCTTTGTTCTCGAAATCCGGATTCAGCTTCAGCAGCTTTTCCCACGCAGCCACCGCGCCATTGACATCGTTCTTGCCCTTCCATTTGATGATGCCGATGTTCATCAGCGTGCCTGCGTGCTTCGGGTCGTAACTCAGCGACTTGTTGAGCTGTGCCAGTGCGCCGTCGACATCGCCCAAGTAATAGAGGCAGGAAGCGAGATCAGTCCGCGCGCCGACGTTCTTGGGATTAATCGCCAGAGATTTCTGATAGTAGTCGATGGCCGTCTTGAACTGATGCGTGGCGCGATACATGGTGCCAACCTGGTTCAGCAGGTCGGCATTGTTGGGGTCTTTCTTCAACTGCTCCAATAACGGCGCCGTCTGCTTGTCGGCCATTCGTTTCATGTCATCGAGCGTGGGCATCTTCTGCTGCCCCATGCTGGCGTGGGGATCCTGCGAGCCTTGAGCCATCTGTGGCGCCGCTTCCGAGGCGACGGCCGTTACTTGCTGGGTGGCCGAACCGCGCAGAAAATATCCAATCACCAGTCCGATCAGCAGGCAGACCGCAGCCATGGTGTAGGTCTGCGCCGGCTTCCACAGTGAACTTGTGGCACGAGGTTCGTTCGTTTGGTCGTCCATGATTTCCTTCACCCCTTACGTTCCGGGAGCATCGCAGGGAGCGTGCTCCGCGCAGAGGAACTGCTGGTATATGAGGCACACCGCCTGCCAAAGATCTCCAGCGTTGCGAGTCGTGATCGGGCTTTAAGCCTCAGCAACTTAGCGGCGATACCGTGGAAGAGCGCCTGCCTCGCGGCGGGTTTTTGTCCGCAGCGCCCGTGTGATTTGGCGCGTTCGTTGCAACAGACTTAATGACTTTCGGATGGAGCACACCGTGGATCTTTCTCGTATAGCCACCAATTATCCGAGCGCGCTATTAAGCTGACGGGGCAAGGCGCCCATCCAAATAGCCTGTTGCCCAAATCGACAGGAGCGTGGACGACGAAATAGCGGTATGTGCCACCGCGCCATTCGTCCCATTGGAAAGTATCTGGGTGCCACTCGGAGACGGTTGGGTTGGGCGAAGGCACTGCTGGCCCGTAACGAACCAGCGCCACAGGGAACACTGCGAAGTTCATGTCAACGACACCTTGTTTCGTAGCCGAGTACCACGCGGGAAAGTGAACAAAGACCGGCGCCGGCGATCCTTTCATGTGTTGAACAAACATGAGAGACAAAACCCGTTGGTTCGGCTGCATGGCTGCCATGATCTGCTTAAAGCCCTTGGCTTCGGCATCGTATCGCACAGTTATGGAGATAAGGATGGTGATCCATGCCAGCAGCAGGAAAACAGTGACGGCGCGCCAGGCCGGGCGAGATGCAGGCGACTTATCCAACCCGATAACAAAGAACGGCAGCGCAAAGACCGCGAACCGTTGAGACAGCGCCCATCCGCTGTGCCCACCTGTAGGGCCAAGAAGCATCACCCCCACGCAAACCGCAAGCGGGGCCCAAACGGCCAGGCGCCTGCTCAGCCGCACGCCCGCCAGAAACGGTAAGGCAACCAGGGCAATTCCAAAAAGCACGCAAAACAAGGGCGACCACAGGCCAAGCAGCCGGGGAAAGAATCCATTTATCCGGCCGCCCCAAGTGTGCGGATCAGCGGAACTGAACCAACTGAGGTCCCAGACGACAGGGTCTTTCGTACCAGGATCGGCTATTGTGCGGAGGTACCACAGGAAGGCCAACGGAACCGCAGCAAAAACCGGGGCAACAGTAGTCACTGCCTTGCGGAGCCTGCCAGTTTCAAGCAATGCATACAGGCCCGCGATGGCGCCGAAAAGGAGGTATGTCAGCGCATGACTGAAGAAAAGCAAAATTGAAAACAGCGCAACATAGGCGGAGCTTCGCAGGCTCGGCTTCCTGGTATGGCGCATGAACATTACCAGGAAGAGCAGTCCGATTGGTGCTGCAACCAGAAAATTCAAGAATCCCCAGCTATAGCTGAACCCGTACATGGCCGGGATTGTCAACAAGGCCCAGTAACGATCGGCGCCGGTCTCTTTCGCCAGCAGAGCCGTAACAACAGGCACCGCGGCCACTGCGATGGCAACGACAAGTTTGGTAGCAGTAACGATCCCCAGCAGCGGAGTCAACGCATACACCAGCATGTAGCCGAGCAGGTATGGCGTGAACCAATTCACCCAGAAGAGGTTTGCAAACGGAAAGCCCGGATTATGCAGGTTGCGCAACAACGCGATTTGCGCCGCGTGTTCCGGCAGATCCACCATCGGGGGAAACGATGCCAGCCACACCGGAATTGTGGCCAGCAGACTGGCTGCGATCAGAAGCAACATCTCGCGCTGTGCGGCGCTGATTGCAGGACGTGAGCCCTCGGACCGCCAGGGCGACGCCGCGTTCTGCATCTCTGAAGCTGCTTCGGTTGTGAGGGTCATCTGCGAATGAACGATCCTGCTACGTCGGGCTTTCTCGCGACAAAGTGCCGCGATAGCCGAACCTCAGCCTGATACCAAGTGCACCACATCTGCCAAATGGATCGCCCACTACGGCATCGGAAAAGACCTTTTGCTGCTTCGTTTACGAGTTGAAGCAAGAGAAACAGCCAATGCTCCGGCACAGCCCAGAGCGCGTTAATCCCCAGTTTGGGAGTGATTTGGCGCGGCGTTTTGAGCCGCCTGGCCTACAAATCCAATGCAATCAGAGGAATACCGCAAATTCCAACATGTTCCGATTTGGCACCCGAGATGCTTTTCCTATGGCATGGGGTTCCACACTTCTCAACGGCAAGTTGGTTAGGCAGTCCTCTGAAGCAATCATGACGATCGGAACGACGCCCGAAACGGAAGCACCGGTGCCATCCAATGGCGCAGCGGTTGCTGAAGTTGAGTATGCTGCGCCCGCACAGAAGGGTTGGCTCGGGTGGGTAGTTCTGGCCGCGCTAGTCGTGGTCATGCTTGCGCAGTTGTGGAGCAGCGTGGTTCAGCTCTCCATTACCTCCGACGAGGTTGATCACCTTCACGCAGCTTATCGTTACTGGCAGTGCAACGACTTTGGCTGGAACCCCGAGCATCCTCCGCTGGTAAAGATCGTCGCCGGCCTGCCGTTGCAGTTCATGAAGATCAATGATCCGCTTCCGCACGCCTGCGGTGCACCGAACGTCAAGGAGACTGATTTCCTCGCCGGCCATAAATTTGTATTTGCGAACCCAGAAAGCATGCTGAACTCGGCGCGATTCGCAGCCTCCCTGTTCTCCGTCCTGTTGCTAGTCAGCGCGTGGTTCCTTGCGCGAAAGATGTTTGGAGTTCCGGTTGCCATCATTGCCGGTCTATTGATCGCGTTCGAACCCAATATCCTCGCCCATGGCGCATTGGTCACAACGGATGTTGCCGCCGCGTTGGGTGTTCTTCTGACGATATATACGCTGTACGCCTATGCGATTGAACCAACGAGCCCGCGTTTGTTGGCTCTCGGTCTGGCTACCGGGTTTGCTCTGAGTGTAAAGCATTCCACCGTTTTGCTCGCGATCATTCTGCCTATCATCCTGGCCGCGGATGCGATCCTCTTTGCCCCGAAGCAGCGTGGCCGTACGCTGTTGCGCTACGCGGGAGCATTGCTCGCGGTCGCCGCCTTCGCGTTCATTGTGCTCTGGGGCTGCTATGGGTTTCGTTATGCTGCCCGACCAGGAGGAGCCGAGATTTGGAGCCCTCCGTTGCTGTCCGAGGCGCATGGCACGGTCGCAACCAGGGTCGTCCCGCAAATGGAGCGTTGGCATGTTCTGCCGCAGGCGTACCTGGTCGGACTGCAGGATGTGCTGGTTATGTCGGAGATTGGAAGACCGACATTCCTGTTGGGCAAACTCTACCGAAGCGGCAACTGGTTCTATTTCCCGGTTGACGCGGCAATCAAATTCACACTGCCGTTGCTCTTGATGGTGCTGATCTCGGCTCTGTCCTTCCGTTTCTGGCGGAACAAATCGCGCCAGCCGCTCTTCCTGATCCTACCGGTGATTTTGCTGTTTTCAATCAGCATGGGATCGAGGTTGAACATGGGTGTTCGCCACGTGTTGCCGGTGATTTCCTTGCTTGCCATCTTCGCGGCAGCCGGGGTGTGGAACCTGGCTCGCGGCCATAGATGGATAACGGTTGGCCTGGCCGCCGTCTTGGCTTTCCATGCGGTCTCTTCTTTGCACGCGTACCCTAATTACCTCTGCTACAGCAATGAGCTTTGGGGTGGACCGGGCGAAACGTACAAGTATCTGGCAAACTCCGATGTTGACTGGGGCCAGGCACAGAAAATGGCGCGCGACTATGTTGACAAGACTCATCCTCAGAATTGCTTTTTCTTACGCACCTACAACAACAAGAACAGCGACTACGGAATTCCCTGCGGGGGTATCTCCGAGATTCAATGGGACCAGCTAGAGACGCCGTACACCGGCACGATGATCGTGAGCGCCAGTATGGTGAACGGGGTCGGCGTTCGAGGCGCTAGCGTACAGACGCGGCGGACCTTCAGCGGTCTCAAGCCAGTCGCCAAACTTGGAGGTAGCGCTCTGCTGGTGTATGAAGGAACGATCGACGTCAGCCCGATCGTCGCAGCGCAGCTTCTGGCGCAGGCGCGACAGGTCGAAGGGAATGAGCAAGCTGTACTCGAGTTGGCGCAAAAAGCCTCGGCGTTGGATCCAAGCAGCGGCGACGCCCACGTCGTGATGTGTTCCAGCTATCAGCTCCTCGGTCAGCTCGACAAGGCTGAACAGGAGTGCAACAAGGGTCTCGAATTGGTTCGTAAGGATCCGCAGTACGGCCCCGAGCAGGTAAAGTACCTTGAGGATTTCATCACCAGGAAAGGCCTCAGGATTTACAGCAGCAGCACATCGATGCCGCAGTGATGCAACTTCAAAGCTCTCATCAACTATGAGTTCTTCCTCTGCATCCGTTGTCACCAATCGTTCCAGTGAGGGCTTCTTGCAGGAGCTCGTGCCACTGCTTCGCCTGCGCTGGTTGCAGTTGCTGGTGCTTGCCGGATTACTGGTTGTGGCTGGGGTGGTTGCGTTCCAGATCAAGTTGTTCGTCCTGGACCTGGATATCTGGTGGCACTTGAAGGTCGGCGACTGGATCGTCCAGCACGCTACGTTTCCGCACAACGGCATTCTGTCGCGCACGGCGGCCACGCGGCCGTGGATCGCTTACAGCTGGGGATTCGAAGTTCTGTTGTCGCGCTTCTATGCATGGTTTGGGCTGATCGGCATCGGCCTGTATGGAACGCTGCTGACGTTGGCGGTCGCTTTCAGCGTGTATTGGATGGTTCGGCGCTTGTCAGGAAAGTTCTGGATGTCGTGCGTGTTGGCCGCGATCACCTGCTACTCGTTCCTCTTCTTGATGATGCCGCGGCCCGTGTTCTTCTCGATCATTCTGTTATGCGTATGCCTGACGTTGATCTTCGAGGCGCAACGTTGCGGCCGGATGCAAACGCTCTACTGGCTGCCCCTGATTTTCTTCTTGTGGGCCAATCTGCATATCCAGTTTATCTATGGACTGGTGGTCGTTGGACTGTTCGTCGCCATTAACGCGGCGCAGCGCCTCGCGTCGCGTTTGGGGATTGCGCCAACATTCCTCGAAAGCCCGACGCTCCCGCTCCCTTCGCTGACCGGTGTGTTCGCTGGCTGTGTGCTGGCGACGTTGATCAGCCCATATTCGTATCACCTCTATGGTGTGATCTTCACCTACTCGCGCTCGACGCTCATCTATTCGATCATCAAGGAGCTGCAGCCAGTTAGCTTCCGCGGTTATGAGAATTTCGCTGAGCTGCTCCTGGCGGGCGCTGCGTTCTATGCGGTTGGCTGGCGCAAGAAGGTTGATCTGTTCAAGCTCGCTCTTCTGGCCATGGCGTGCGTGATCGCCTTCCGCACGATGCGCGACTCCTGGTTCCTCTGCGTAGTCGCGGCAGCATGCATTGCCGACACGCCGCTTGCAGACGCTGAGCGCGATCCGGCCGAGAAACCTTGGGAGTTAGCCGGTGTCTTTGCGATTGTTGCCGTCTTGCTGTTGCTGTTGAGCAACGGAACCGACTTCACCACGCGCGGTCTCGATCGGACGATCAGCAGCCGTTTCCCGGTGAGCGCCGTCAACTTTATCCATCAGAATCGTCTGCCTGGACCGCTTTACAATACCTTCGACTGGGGCGGCTTCCTGACGTGGTATATGCCGGATTATCCCGTCGTGGTCGATGGCCGCACCGATCTCTACGGCGACGAGCTAAACAAGCTGTTGTTCGATACGCAGAACGGCGAAGCATCCTACAAGAGCGATCCTTACCTTAACGAAGCCGGCCTCGTCTTACTGCACCGGCAGGATGGACTGGTTTCCACACTGGCACTGGATCCGCGGTTCCGGAAGGTCTACGAAGATCAGATGGCGACCGTGTTTGTGAGGCAGTGAAGTCGGCGCTGTCGTCCCGGGCAAAGCCTCTTTTGCGAAGTAGATGGGTACGGAGCGGCTGCGGCTAGAAGATGCCGCTGCGATAGATCACCCACCAACTCACAAACAGCGAAGCGAATGTCTCTACCACGCCCCATCCGAGTGAGAGAAAGAACGCCCCACAGCTGAGCACGCCGAACAGCAGCCAGAAGGATTTCTTTTGCGAGTCCAAATCGAGTGGTCTCCAATTTCGTGCGCGAGCCGATGATCGCGTATAGTACGAGCGCAACGCAAGGCTGCAACGATGCCTGATTACATTTTGCCTCACGGTTTGGCTGGCGAGCATCAACGTCTCACATTGATGTCCGAATTGCTCGATCCATTCGAGCGTTCGCACATCGAGCGGCTCGGACTACGTGACGGCTGGCGATGCCTGGAGGTGGGTTGCGGCAACGGCTCGATCGCGCAGTGGCTGGCGGTGCAAGTCGCACCCAGCGGCCACGTGGTAGCCAGCGACCTCGACATCAGCTACATCAGCGGTGTCGAACGGCCGTGCCTTGAAGTTCGCCAGCTCGACATCCTGCGCGACGCGATCGAAGAAGCCGCTTACGACCTCGTGGTCGCGCGCGCTCTGCTGCATCACCTGCCAGGCGCCCGTGAGGCGTTGCAGCGCATGATTTCCGCGCTGAAGCCCGGAGGCGTTCTTCTTTCGATCGAGCCGGACATGCTTCCGGCCACGGTGGCCGAACCGACGGCATTGCAGACATTCTGGCAGGGATGGCTGATGTGGTCGGTCGATGCGGGAATCGATTATTCCATCGGACGAAAAATCGCCGGCTGGCTGGATTCGTTCGGGATGGAACAGGTCTCCGCCGAGGGCTACACTCCGGTGTTCAATGGCGCTTCGCCGTGGGCAACGTACTGGACCGAGACCATGCGCGAGTTGCGGCCGCGACTGCTGGAGTCAGGACACATCAGCGCAAAGTGTTTTGCGGAGTTCGACATCTGTTATAGCGATCCGCATTATTGGACCAGCGTCCTCACGATGGTTGCCTCGTGGGGACGCAAGCCCGGTTGAACGTTAGTCTGCGACGGCGACCTGCGCCTGCTCTTCCTGAGGGGCCGCGATCGGAACAATGGTCAGCATATCGGTCTGAACTTTGTCCCACTGCTGAATCAGCAGGCCCTTGTTTTCGAAGAGCTCGCGGATTTTCACCGAGTTCCACCCAACGACCTCCTCGAGTATCGGCACAAGGATCGCCAGCGCACTGTCGCTGATCACCGAGCGCTTGGCGATTGGCGCCAGATACTTGTTCTCCGACACCGCGATGGTGAAGCCGTCGCGCCGGTTGATGTGCAGCATCACGTGAATATCGGAGCTACCGTCGCCGACGTAAACAATGCGGTCGGGACCAGTCTTCAGCTTCTCCAGCAACTGATCGATCACCGCGACCTTGCCGTAGCCCGCGGTCACCTGCTTGATGCGCTCGATCTCGCCGGTATCGTTGTATTCGAACTCGGTGCCGTAGATGTGGTCGGGCGGAATGATGCCCTCCAGCGCCGAGCAGATCACCTCGACCGGCGCGGCCGAAATCACATAGAAATCGAAGTGATAACCTTCCACCTCATCCGAAAGAAAACTGTACAGCGCGTCGATGTTCGGCTTCAGCCGCACGCGCTTGCCGGTCTCGTAGAGATGCTCGCGACGAACGCGCGAGCGGAACTCGGGATCGTGTAGCAGCAGATAGGCGAGCTCGCCCCCTTGCTGCACCAGGTTCAGCTTCGTCATGCCGGTAGTCTTGCGCTCGAATTCCGCCGTGGAAATTCCCAGCAACTCGCTCAACACGTATCCCGAGTCGTTGAAACTCAGCGTCTGGTCAAAATCGCTGGCGAATATGTATCGCTTCTTCGGGATGATTTTCTCTGACGTCATTTCGGACTCTGCGTCGTTAAATTGGCGCATACACACACTCATTTCTTGTATGGGATATTTAATTAGATTCTTCAACTTCGCGAAAGATGATGAATTTGGGATGAACCGTGCAGCATCGTGTCGTCTGTTAAATAGAAGATGGCGATGTTGCGAAGCGGCTGTGCGTAGTCGGGTCTCCTAGCGTGGAGTTCGTCGGATACATCAGGCTGTCGCGCGCTGCCAGAAATTTCTTGACTGACATACTCAAACTGTCGAGTTCCCGCTGTAGCAGCGCCGCGGCTGTAACGATGCCTTCCTTATCGCCTGCGCGTCCCTGCTGCTCCAGGGCGTCGGCGGCGTGATACGCGCGGGTACCGCAGATGGTGCCGGCTGACGTCTTCAGCTTGTGCGCGGCTCGTGCCGCGGCTTAGTGATCGTTCTTCTCGATGGCCCGCACGATGATGGGCGGTATCACACGCGCGTCTTGCAAATACAACTCGCAGAGCTCCGCGAAGATCTGCTCGTCGCCGCCATTGCGCTCCAGAGCTCGTGCAATGTCCAACACTCCGGGATCGGTGAATAGCGCAGGTCCGATGCTTACGACACGATCCGGCGAGGCGTGTGCGCTGTTCTGATAGATGATGTGCAGCAGCTCCTGCTTCTGCACCGGCTTCGCCACGTAGGCGTCCATGCCGGCTCCCAGACAGCGCTCCCGGTCACCCTTCATGGCGTGCGCCGTCAGCGCAATGATGGGCACGTGCTTGCCCGTGCCTTGCTCCCGACCGCGGATATTGCGCGTGGCATCCAGGCCATCCATCACCGGCATCTGCACGTCCATCAGGATGACATCGAAATCGGTTTCCGTGCTCGCGGCCACCGCGGCCTCGCCGTCTTCGACCAGCGTGACCTGGTGCCCTTCTTTCTCCAGCAGCCGGACCAGTAAACGCTGATTCACACGGTTGTCTTCGGCAGCGAGGATATGCAGCCGGCCATGTTGCTCTTTCTCCCAAAGCTCGGGTTCCTGCGTCGGCGCGGTGAATACATTCTTGTCCTGCAGTACCCGAACTATGACGTTCAGTAGTTCCAGCCGCCGGATAGGTTTGATGATGTAGGCAGACACGCCGAGCTGGCGACAGCGGCTGATATCGTCGGAGCGCAAGCCCGCGCTCAGCATGAGGATCGTTGCGCCGGTGAGTTTCGGATTCTGCCGGATGCACTCCGCCAATTGAAATCCATCCATGCCCGGCATGCTGCCGTCGATCAGGATCAGCTGATACGGCGTGTTACAACCCGCGGCCGCTTCCATGGCGGAGAGCGCACGCATGCCGCTTTCCACCGAATCCGGCTTCATGCGCCAGCGGGTCAGCATGGCGGTCAGGATTTTGCGCTGGGTGAGATTGTCGTCGACGATCAGCGTCGAAACTCCCTTCAGGCATTCCGGAATTGCCGGGCTATTGGAGACGCCAGCGGGAAGCGGCAGTAGGACATGAAACTCGCTGCCTTGGCCAGGCTCACTGTGGACGAAGATTTCGCCGCCCATCAGACGCACCAGACGCGAGGTGATCGCCAGCCCCAGACCAGTACCGCCATAACGGCGGCTGTGCGAAGAGTCGGCTTGCGAGAAGGCTTCAAAGATCACGTTCTGCTTATCGTGCGCGATGCCAATGCCCGTGTCGCGCACCACCATCTGGATCATGTTCGGTCCGCGTTCCGGCGCGCCGTCCAGCGTGACCACGACTTCGCCTTGCTCAGTGAACTTGATCGCGTTGGCCACCAGATTCAGCAGGATCTGGCGCAGCCGATGCGCGTCCCCCACCAGAATGTCAGGTACCGATGGGCGAATGTCGTAGACCAACTCCAACCCCTTCTGATGAGCGCGAATGGCGATGCCTTTGAGCGTCGAGCCTACAACTTCGTGGATGTTGAACTCGAAAGAGTCCAGTTCCAGCCTTCCCACCTCGATTTTGGAGAAGTCGAGAATGTCGTTGATGATTGACAGCAGCGATTCAGCCGACAATTTCACGGTCGAGAGGTATTCGCGCTGTTCAGGGGTGAGGTTGGTCTCCAGCGCCAGCTCGGTCATGCCGATCACGCCGTTCATGGGAGTGCGAATTTCATGGCTCATGTTGGCCAGAAATTCGCTCTTGATGCGATTGGCGACCTCGGCGTCTTCCTTCGCCTTCGCCAGCTGCTGGTTGATCTCCGCATGCTGCGCCAGTCCGTTCTCCAGTTCGCGCTTGGTCGCCTGAAGTTCGTTCTCCCGCCGCTCGATTTCGGCGAGCATCGTGTTAAAGCCCCTGCCTAACTCTGCGACCTTGTCATGGCCGGCGGTCGCAACGCGGATGGTGTAATCCTGCTCCCGGGTCACCCTCGCCATGGCGCGCGTCAGAACCGACAGCCGCTTGCAGATTTTGCGCCTGCGCAGGACGTCCGCGAGCCACCCAACTGCGAACGCGAGCAGAATTAGGATGGCAGTAGTCATCAACGCGCCCCATTGCCGCCGTCGCAGCTTTCAGGCAATAAGCGGCTGCCGCCGCAGACGATGACGGGAGAGTTCATAGTCCTGATATCGGTCGAGGACCCATTCTGCTTAAGCGACGGCGGAAGGGATCCAAAATCTTAGTCACTTTCACTCAACTTTTAGCACGGCTTCGCTTAAGGCTGTTACAATCAATCTCATTCATGGCAAGAAAGCGTCTTATTCGCTCCACTACAGTTCTTTGCGTTCGGCGGGACGGCAAGGTGGTCATGGCTGGCGACGGCCAGGTCACCCTCGGAGAGGGCGTAATCAAGCACACGGCCCGCAAGATCCGCCGCCTGTATCAGGACAAGATTCTCGCCGGATTTGCCGGGTCTACCGCCGACGCGTTCTCATTGTTTGCTCGCTTCGAGTCGAAGCTGGAGCAGTACCACGGCAACCTGGGCCGCGCGGCGGTCGAGTTGGCCAAAGACTGGCGTACCGACAAGATGCTGCGTTCGCTCGAAGCGCTACTGCTTGTCGCCGATCAGGGCCAGACGTTTCTGATCAGCGGCCAGGGCGATGTGATCGAGCCGGACTCGGGCATTGCCGCCATCGGCAGCGGAGGCCCGTACGCCACCGCCGCGGCGACTGCCCTGATGGAACACACGCAGCTGTCTCCGCGCGCCATCGCCGAAGAGGCGATGAAGATTGCCGGCAAGATTTGCATTTACACGAACGACAAGGTCACGATTGAAGAGCTGTAGGAGCAGTTGTCAGTTTTCAGTTGTCGGTTGTCGGTTGTCGGTTTGACTCAAGCGAGTTATCTACATGCCTTGTAAGAAATACCGTGATTTACAAATTCGTTTCGACAGCGCTCGTCTGCAATGGGCACAGTATACATATGAGCAAAATCGACACCTACGCGGCGGGGTTTCGGAATCTGGGTCGAAGCAAATCGCACGAGAGGCGAAAGAGACTTGGGTGAACACCGCACGAGAGATGAGTGACCATCGACTCAACTGCGAAGACTGCAAGCAGGACAAAGCCGAGTCTACTCTCAAGTCGGCCGATATCGCGTGATACACAGTGGTACGGGGCGCCATCGAGCAACGGACAACTGACAACCGACAACTGATTTCTGACAACTGACAACTGACAACGAGGTTTGTTTTGGCAATTTATCTTCCCTCAACCGCTGATGAAGAACACGTAGCGCTCGACGAGCTTACTCCGCGCGAGATCGTGCGCGAACTCGATAAATATGTCGTCGGCCAGAACCAAGCCAAACGCGCCGTCGCCATCGCGCTGCGCAATCGCATGCGCCGCCAAAAGCTGACACCCGAACTGGCGGAGGAAGTCATCCCCAAGAACATCATCATGATCGGCCCCACCGGCGTGGGCAAGACCGAGATCGCGCGCCGCCTGGCGAAGCTGGCCAATTCTCCCTTCATGAAGGTCGAGGCGTCGAAGTTTACAGAAGTCGGCTACGTGGGGCGTGACGTTGAGTCGATGATTCGCGACCTGGTCGAGATCGCCATCGATATGGTGCGCGAGGAAAAGCTGGAAGACGTTGCCGACAAGGCAGAAATGAACGCCGAAGAGCGGCTGCTCGATCTCCTGTTGCCGTCGATGCCGGCGCAAGTTCCACCCAAGCCTGCAAATTCCGGCGATCAGCCGCAGATCGGCTTCAACATCAATAGCGAGCCCCTGCTCGCCGGCGAACCCGGCTCGCGCACCCGTGAAAAGCTCCGCCAACAGCTGCGCGAAGGCAAGCTGGACGAGCGCATCGTCGAGCTCGATGTCCGCGAAAAATCGATGCCTGCCTTTGAGATCATCAGCAACCAGGGCGTCGAGGAGATGGACGTCAACATCAAGGACATGTTGCCCAACATCTTCGGCCAGCGCACCAAGAAGCGGAAGATGAAGGTCAGCGAGGCCTTCGAATATCTGATCCAGGAAGAAGAACAGCGGCTGGTCGACATGGATCAGGTCACGCGCATTGCTGTCGAACGCGTGGAGAACTCCGGCATCATCTTCCTCGACGAGATCGACAAGATTGCGGGCCGCGAAGGCGGCCATGGGCCTGACGTTTCACGCGAGGGCGTGCAGCGCGACATCCTGCCCATCGTCGAAGGCACAACGGTCAACACGCGCTACGGCATGGTTCGCACCGATCACATCCTGTTCATCGCCGCCGGCGCATTCCACGTATCCAAGCCCAGCGACCTGATTCCGGAACTGCAGGGCCGCTTCCCGATCCGCGTAGAGCTGCAATCGCTGACGGTTGAGGACTTCATCAAGATCCTTACCGAGCCCAAGTCATCGCTCACCAAGCAATACACCGCGCTGCTCGACACTGAAGGCCTCAAGCTGGAGTTCACGCCGGAGGCGCTGGCGGAGGTCGCAAATTTTGCCTTTCGCGTGAATGAAGGCACGGAAAATATTGGCGCGCGGCGCCTGCACACCATCATGGAGAAGGTGCTCGATATAATCAGCTTCGAGGCGCCGGACATGACGGAGAAGCACGTCGTTGTCGACGCCGACTACGTTCGCAATACGCTCACCGACATCGTGAAGGACCAAGATCTGTCGCGGTATATTCTGTAGTTATTAGCTGCACCTTGCGGAGCCCAACGGATGCGCCGTTCCCTACCACGCTGCGCGTGGAGGTGTCGGATTAGGGCGGTGATGGTCGCCGTGGTCCTTGCCCTTCCGCTTTGGGCGCAGGATTCGCAGCAGGCTGCCCCGGCAGCATCGACCACCGCACCGCCGGCGTCCGCCTCCGCGGATGCAGCCGCAGCCGAAGCCAAGCTCGAACGAGACGTTCAAAATCCTGTGTCCGAGCTCATCAGCCTACCCTTCCAGAACAACACAACTTTCGATTCGGGGCCTTACAGCCGAACTGCCAATGTAATGAACATCCAGCCGGTCATTCCCATCAACATTAGCGACAACTGGATGATCAAGAGCCGCACCATTCTGCCGCTCAGCTGGCAGCCGTATTCTGGCGAGAGCTCCGGTGGCGAGTTTGGACTCGGCGACACGACTCAGACGTTCTTTCTTGCGCCGCGCGGTGATCGAAAACTGATATGGGGCATCGGGCCGGCATTCGTCATCCCTACCGCAACCAGCACGCTGTTGGGCCAGGGCAAGTTCAGCATGGGCCCATCGGTTCTCGCCTTGTCGCAGCCGGGCCACTGGACGATAGGCGCGCTCATCAACAATGTGTGGTCGGTCGCGGGCTCCGGCAGCCGTCCTCCTGTAAACGAGATGCAGCTGCAAGCCTTCGTGACCTACCAGATGAAACAGGGATGGTATATCGCCACGTCACCCATCATCGAGGCCAATTGGAGAGCGATGAGTGGAAGCGTTTGGCTCGTACCTGTTGGCGGCGGCATCGGCAGAGTAACCAGGATGGGCAAGCAGGCGATTAACGTCACCGCGCAGTTCTATGGCAACGCCGCCTATCCCACCGGAACTTCGCCGTGGAGCATGCGACTGCAATTTGATCTGCTCTTCCCGGAGAAGCCGAAATAGGCCAATGGGCGTGAACCGCTGAGAAAGCGCCCCCCGGGTGAGTTGTCATCACGAGGAGTGCTTTAGCACGACGAGGGATCTGCTTTCCGTGGCAGCAGCAGGATCATGTACTCCTCGTCGACGTAACGATCACCGACCTTCAGCGCGTTCGGTTCGACACCGAAAGAAGTAAACCCTAGCGAGCGATAGGTGGCGATGGCCGCAGCTGGCGTCGTGGTGACGCTCAGGATGATCTGCTGCAGTCCCTCGATCTTCGCGGCGCGTTCGACAACCGTCTGCAACATTCGCCGACCGATTCCCTGGCCACGTAATTCCGCGCTCAGATAGACGCCCCAAATGCGGCCTTTGTGGCGCGACTTCGGTTGCGTCTCCCTGACAAAGCCGGCCGTGCCGCGGAGTTTTCCATCCGCGAACGTGCCGAAGACAAAATTGTTTGCCGGATCGGCAGTCAGACGACGCCGGATTTCCTCGTGCGACAGCTTGAGATGATCTTCGACAGACGAGCTGAAGGCTTCGGGGTCGCGTTCAAGTGCTTCGAGGCGGCAATGCCAATAGGCTTCGACATCGTTAACGGTGAGGATGCGAATTGCAATATCGGCCATCAGCAATTTCGCCGTGCTTCACGCACCGGAGGAAGTCGAGTCAGCCACTAACCACGCCCCACAAGCTGCAGCAACTCTTCGAACTCGCCCACTTGATCGAGAGGAACGAAAACGTGACCGAAGAACTTTGGTTCCGAAATCATGATCCCGCCTCCGTGCGTGTCCCTGTACCACTCAGTCTCCGGAGTAGCGGAGTCGGCCACTACAAACTCGATCGTGCCAGGCTCGCCGTGGAACAAGACTCTATCACCGCTTCGAATCTCTTCTCCGGTTCGATATGGTATCGGCATTAGAGGAGCCCAAGGCGTCGAAGGTCATCCTCGGACCATCCAACGTCCGCAATCATGGCCTTCAGCGTTCCTATGGGAAACGTGTCGCGAAGATGGTGATAGGCTACAACCGCTCGCCTTTCATCGTCGTGGCGATAGATGTGGTGGCTGCCGCGGGTGCGCGTCAGGCGAAATCCATCCGCGTGCAATGCGCGAATCAACTCCCGCGCGGTAACGCCACGCGGTAGTTCAGGCATAATTGACTGCCACCGCAGCCGTAGGCCACTCCAACGCACCGTGTCCGGGATCGATGGGAACAGCTTGTCCGGATTCGCGGAGGTCTTCCAAGTAGAGCTCGATGGCTTCGCGAGCATTCGCCAAGGCCTCGTCGTAGGACCGCCCCCATGTGTGGCATCCCTTCAGCGCTGGACAGAAAGCGTGATATGCCTTCTGCCCGTTTTCGGTCTGGTCCTCTTCCACTACGACTTGGAAAACATACGATTTCATTGCGCTCACCTCCTTAGTCCCAAACTCCCACTTAGTCTTCCCCAACCCGCAGCACCGCCAGGAAGGCTTCCTGCGGGATATCGACGCGGCCGATACGCTTCATGCGCTTCTTGCCTTCCTTCTGCTTCTCCAGCAGCTTGCGCTTGCGGCTGATATCGCCACCGTAGCATTTTGCGATGACGTTCTTGCGCATCGCGGCTACCGTTTCGCGGGAGATGATCTTGGCGCCGATCGCCGCCTGAATGGCGACTTCGAACATCTGGCGAGGAATCAGTTGTCGCATTTTCGAGACCAGCGCCTTGCCGCGATCGTAGGCAAAGTCGCGGTGTACGATGATCGACAGCGCATCGACCGGATCGCCCGAGACGAGGATATCGAGCTTTACCATCGGCGAATCCCATGCGCCGGCAAGGTGGTAGTCCAGCGACGCGTAGCCACGTGAAACCGTCTTCAGCTTGTCGTAGAAGTCGAGCACGATCTCGTTCAGCGGCAGCTCGTATTGCAGCATCACGCGCGTGGCACTGACATACTCGAACGATTTCTGTTTGCCGCGCTTCTCTTCGACCAGCTTGAGGATGCCGCCGACGTATTCTTCGTTCGTGAGGATCGTCGCCAGAATCACCGGCTCTTCGATCTTGGCGATCTCGCTGGGATCAGGCCAGCGCGAGGGATTGTCGACCTCGACGACACTGCCGTCAGTGAGCGTGATCTTGTAGCGCACGCCCGGCGCGGTGGTGATCAGGTTGAGGTTGTATTCGCGCTCCAGCCGCTCCTGAATGATCTCCATGTGCAGCAGGCCGAGAAAGCCGCAGCGGAAACCGAAACCCAAAGCCACCGAACTCTCCGGCTCGAAGAAGAACGACGAGTCGTTGAGCCGCAGCTTTTCCAGCGCTTCGCGCAGCAGCGTGTGCTCGTGCGCGTCGACAGTGTAGAGACCGGCAAAGACCATCGGCTTCAACTCTTCGAAGCCGGGCAGCGGCTCGATCGCCGGATGATTGTCGTCGGTGATGGTGTCGCCGATCTTGCAATCGGCAACCGTCTTGATGGTCGCTGTCAGGAAGCCCACTTCGCCGGCGCTTAAGGACTCCACTTCCACCGGTTTCGGAGTGAGCACCCCGAGCGTCTCTACATCGAACGTCCGCCCATTCGACATCAGGCGGATGTGCTGGCCCTTGCTGAGCACACCTTGTATGACGCGCGCCAGCACTACCACTCCGCGATAGGAATCGAACCACGAATCAAAGATCAGCGCCTGAAGTGGATTGCTGGCGCGCCCTTTCGGTGGAGGGATTTGCTTGACGATCGCTTCTAGCACTTCGGGCACGCCTTGGCCCGTCTTCGCGCTGATGCAGAGCGAATGCGATGCATCGAGGCCGACGGCGCCTTCGATCATCTCCTTTGTGCGCTCGATATCGGCGCTCGGCAGGTCGATTTTGTTGATGACGGGAAGGATCTCCAGTCCGTTGTTGATCGCGATGTAGGCGTTCGCCAGGGTTTGTGCTTCCACTCCTTGCGACGCATCGACCACCAGCAGCGCGCCTTCGCACGAAGCCAGCGAGCGCGAAACCTCGTAACTGAAATCGACATGGCCTGGCGTGTCGATGAGATTGAGCTGATAGGTTGTGCCATCGGCTGCCGGATACATCATGCGCACCGAATGCGCCTTGATGGTGATGCCGCGCTCGCGCTCCAGGTCCATGGTGTCGAGGACCTGGGCTTCCATCTCGCGCGCCGTCAGCGAGCCTGTCAGTTCGAGCAGACGATCCGCAAGCGTGCTTTTCCCATGATCGATATGGGCGATGATCGCGAAATTGCGGATGAGTGCGGGTTCCATGTCGGGTAGAGTTGGCCTTCAGGTCAGCGGCCACGCTACAACAAAATCTGGCTGCAGCACCGCAATGATGAACGCGTGTCGCGGTCGTAGCTCTCTGGGCTGTATTGATTCTAACAGGCAAGCCGCACTTGCTCTGTCTACCGGACAAGCACCCTGATTCCGTAACCGTCGTCCTCTGCTTGCAGGACCTGCGTCCAGTGACCTTGAGGTGTCGGGAGCGTCGTGCCCGGTTGCAAGGCCGCCTGGACCAGCAGTCTTGATTCTGTCGCGGGAACCGTCATTGTCAGAACGCCGGCTTCGTAGTTTGCGTCTGCTGTGCGCTCGCTGTTCGTGACGTGCTGCTTTCGCAATTGCAGCAGCCGGCGATACCACTCCAACATCTCTCGATTTTCGGCAGCGTCCGCCCATGTGAGCTTTGAGTGTTCGAAGGTCTGCGGATCCTCCGGATCGGGTACCTCGTTGAAGTCAAAATCCTTGAACTCGCTGCGCCGCCCTTCACTGACGGCTTTTTTCAGCGCCGCATCCTGAAAGTCCACGAAGAATTGGAACGGTGCCGTTTCGTCGTACTCCTGGCCCATGAAGAGCAGAGGAGTGTGCGGCGCCAGCAATAGCAGTGCCGCCGCAACCTTGCGAGCACCTCGTGGGATCAATGCAGTCAAACGCTCACCCTTGGCGCGATTACCAACCTGATCGTGGTTCTGAATGCAGATGATATTCGCCGGCAGCGCGACATCTTTCGCGCTGGTACCACGGGGCGCATTCCAGAAGCGAAAGCGCTCGCCTTGGAAGACGTACCCCTCTTGTAGCGCCCGCGCGATGTGCTGTGGGTCGGCGAAGTCCTGGTAATACCCCTGACGTTCGCCGGTGAAGAAGGCGTGAATGGCGTGATGGAAGTCGTCGCTCCAAACCGCGTCCAGTCCATATCCGCCTCCGCTTGCCGGCTTGACGTAGCGCGAATCGTTCTCGTCAGTCTCGGCAATCACGCAAACTTGGCGGTTTAACTGCCGCGCCAGTTCCTGCACCCGAGCCTGAATCTCTGCGACGATGTGCTGCGGCGAATCGTCCTTAATGGTCTGCACTGCATCCAGGCGCAGGCCGTCGAGGCGATACTCGCGAATCCAATAGAGCGCATTCTCCACCACGTACCGGCGGACATGCTCACAACATTCGCTGTCGTAGTTAATCGCGTCGCCCCATGGCGTCTTGTGATGGGAAGTGAAGTACGACCCGAACTTCGGCAGGTAATTGCCTTCCGGGCCGAGGTGGTTGTAGACGGCATCAAGAATAATGCCGAGGCCAATCCCGTGCGCCGCATCAACCAGACGCTTCAGCCCATCCGGCCCACCGTAGGTCGATCGCACGGCATAGGGCGAGACGCCATCGTAGCCCCAGTCGCGTGCGCCGGGGAACGCCGCGACCGGCATGATCTCGATCACCGTGACACCAAGCTGCTTGAGGTAGTCGAGCTTGCGAAGCACGCCATCGAATGTGCCTTCGGGCGTGAAGGTACCAACGTGCAGTTCGTAGATGACGTAGTCGCGCAGATCTAAGCCCGGCCAGTGCTCAGTGCGATCGCTCCAGCGAAAAGCTTTGGGATCGACGATCTCCGTCGGGCCATGGACGCCATCGGGCAGGGAGCGAGATACGGGATCGGGAACGGCCAAGCCGTCGTCGAGAACGTACCAATAACGATCGCCTGCCGACGCCGGCGCAGTAGCGACGAAGTCTTCGCCCTCGGGTTGCATCGGAATTTCTTCCATCGTGCCGCCGGCGCGCGCCAGGCGTAGCGAGATCTTGCGCTGAAAGGGCGCCCAGACGCGGAATTCGGCGACTGCACCATTCAGCGTGGCGCCATAACTTTGCGCTTCGGCGGTGAGCTTCACGCCACATCAGACGTGAATATCGGCATAAGGGATGCACATATCGGAAGGATCAGTAAAATCGGAGTGCATGTTGATCCTCGCTTCCGCTTCCCCACGCCGGGCTGAACTGCTGCGCAACGCCGGTATTTCCTTCACCGTCGATCCGGCCAATGTGCCCGAGAAACGCTACCTCGGCGAGTCGGCACTCAGTTACGCGCCACGTCAGGCGCGCATCAAGGCGCGTGCCGTGCTGGCGCGGCATCCAGAAGACACCGTCCTGGGCGCCGACACGGTTGTAGTTGTTGATAAGCACTTGCTCGAAAAGCCAACCGACGCGGAGGACGCCGCTCGCATGCTGCGCCTGCTGTCAGGCCGCACCCATCTCGTCATAACTGGCATACACCTCGCGAACCCTAGATTTCGATTCCACTCCGACCTCGTGGCAACCCAGGTGACGTTCGCACCGCTCTCCGAAGAGGAGATCGCATTCTACGTTGGCACAGGCGAGCCAATGGACAAGGCGGGCGCGTACGCCATCCAGGGCATCGCCTCGCGCTGGGCGAAGAAAATCGAAGGCTGCTACTTCAATGTGGTGGGATTGCCGGTACCGCGCGTCTACGAGCTATTACGGGAGGCCGAGACGGCCATAGGCGCCAAACTACTCTAAAGACTATCCAGTTACTTCTTGTCGTCCGGCGGCGGCGTGGTGGTGCTGGTCGAGTTGGTGTTGCTGGTTGAGTTGGTGGTGTTGCTGGTTGAGCTGGGTTTGCCGTTGGCGTCGTTTCCACCCATCGATGACTTGAAATTGCGGATGCCCTCGCCCAATCCCTTGCCCAGCTCCCCAAGTTTCTTCGGGCCAAAGATAAGCAGGCAGATGATCAGGATGACCAGCAGGTGCATCGGCGCGAACAGTCCTCTTTCCATAGAGACCTCCGAAGGAACAGCCGGGTGCAACCGCGGTTGAAGCACCGGTAGCAGCTTTCAAGCAGATTCTAGGCTTTTACCAAGGGGCGAGTCAAAGCGAGCCGGCTTATGGAATCGCCTCAATCAATCCCGCCAGCAATGCGGCTCTTCGCGGCAATTCCGAGACGATAACGTGTTCGTGAGCGGCGTGCGCGCCATCGCCAACAGCGCCCAGACCATCCAGAGTCGGTATCCCGATGCCAGCTGTGAAGTTGCCGTCCGAGCCGCCGCCCACGGCGATCTCCCGCAGCCCGAAGCCAAGCTCGCGAGCGATGGAACGCGCAAGGGTGAAGAGCGCCGCCACCTGTTGCGTGCGCTCCAGGGGCGGGCGGTTGATGCCACCGTCGATTTCGAGCTTGCAGGCCGGGTTAACGGGCTGCAGCTGACGCACTCGCGACTCCATCTCTGCGCCATCGCTCTTGTGTGCGATTCGGAGATCGAGCTCGGCGATCGCTTCGCTGGGAACAACGTTCGTGCGCGTACCGCCGCGAATCACGCCGACGTTGAGCGTGATGCCGCGCTCGAGGTCGGTCATTCGTGAGACAGCCAGAATCTGATGTGCCAGCTCCAGAATCGAGCTCTGGCCCTTCTCGAAGTCGAGGCCGGAGTGTGCCGCGCGTCCGGTGACCTTCAGCCGAAAAGCGCCGACGCCCTTACGCGCGGTCTTCAGCGCGCCGCCGGGGCCTGACGGCTCGCAAACGAGAACTGCGGCGCACTGCTTTGCCATCTTCTCGGTGATGGCGCGCGAGGTCGCGCTGCCCGCTTCCTCATCGGACACGAGCAAGACCTTCACCGGACGCGGCAGGCCGCCGTCCGACTCCCGCAGCGCCCAGAGTGCGAACATCATCTGCACGATGCCGGCTTTCATGTCGAAGATGCCGGGCCCGTAAAGCCGCCCCTGGCGTTCGCTCCATGGCATCGTTTCCAATGCGCCCAGCTCGTACACGGTGTCGAAGTGGCCGAGCAAGAGTATTGGTTTTTCGTGAGTGCGACCGGCAAAGTTGACCTGCAGGTGATTGCCGGCGTCGCGCTGGCGATGGATCTTGATCTCGCCCCCCAGGCACTCGAACTCATGCGCGAGGAATTCTGAGAGTTCGTCGCAAGCTTTCTTTTCGTGCGTCGGCGACTCGCGCAGCACGATTTCGCGAATGCTAGCGACCATCTCGTTCTGGCGTGCGGTCAGCCAGCTCAGGATCGGGTTCACTGCGCTACGCGATTGCTTAGTCTTGGCCATGTGCGTCTTCATGAACAGCCGACGGATTAAGAGGCTGCCGAAATACTCCTAACGCGACTCGCGTATCGTCGGCTGGAAGCCGACTCAAAAAAAGGGAAATAGACGGCTTGGACGCTGGCCTGAAGGCCAGCTCTACCTGAACCAATCAGCCGACCAAGTTTTCTAGCAGCCTGTCCAAGTCGTGCCCTGATTCATCTCCTACAGCAATCGGCAAATGTATAATCGTGGTTCTACTTTTGTCCATGGCTGATCCGGTCCAATCTACGCCTGAAAGCTCCGAGCCGCTGCAGATCAAGATCGGCGAGCTTCTCAAGCTCCTGCCACATCGCTATCCGATGCTGCTGCTCGATCGTGTGGTCGAGATGATTCGCGCCAAGCGCATCGTGGCCATCAAGAATGTTACGATCAACGAACCTTTTTTCGTCGGACATTTTCCCGAGTACCCGATTATGCCCGGGGTTCTAATCGTGGAAGCCATGGCCCAAGCCGGGGCAGCGCTGCTCTTCACCGAAGTCCCGGACCGCGACGACAAGCTGCTCGTGTTCACCGGAATCGAACGCGCCCGCTTCCGGCGGCCGGTCACGCCGGGCGATCAGCTGCGCATCGAGGTCGATGTGCTAGCATTCCGCGGCACCGCGGGACGTCTGCAAGGCAAAGCCTATGTCGACGGCAAGCTTGCCTGCGAGGCAATCGTCACCTGTCGCCTGCTCAATCGTCGACCCGCGGCGACCCCCGAAGCAGAGCCTATACCTGCGGGCCAGGCGTCATAACGTCAGCATGAGTATCCATCCGACGGCAATTGTCGATCCTTCCGCCAAGATTCCCTCGTCGTGCTGCATCGGGCCGTACTGCATCATTCACGCCGGGGTCGAACTCGGCGAAAACTGCGAGTTGATTGGCAATGTCGTGTTGGGTGGTCCAAGCCGCTTTGGCAGCAACAACAAAATCTATCCTTTCGCTGCCCTCGGCATGGACCCACAGGACATCACCCACGCCGGCGAGCCCACGCGGCTGGAGGTCGGCGACCACAATGTCATTCGCGAGTACGTGACGATTACCCGCGGGACGGTGAAGGGCGGTGGCGTGACGCGCGTCGGCAGTCACGCGCTGATCATGGCCTACGCGCATGTGGGTCACGATTGCGTGATCGGCGACCACTCCATGCTGATCAATGCTGCCACGCTCGCCGGGCACGTAACGGTTGAGGAGTGGGCGGTGGTCGGTGCGCTCTGTCCGGTGCATCAGTACGTACGCATCGGCGCTCACTCGTACGTCGGGGGAGGCACAACCATCACACAGGATGTGCTGCCGTACTCGATGACCAGCGCTGAGCGCGGCACGCACGCGTATATGCTGAACAAGGTGGGCCTGCAACGGCGCGGGTTTTCGGGCGAGCGGATTGCAGCCTTGCATCATGCATTCAAAGTGCTGCTGGCGTCGAAGCTCAATACTTCGCAGGCGGTCGAGAAGCTGCGGGCGGAAGGAGCGCAAGGCGAAGATGTCGAAGTGCTGCTGCAGTTCATCGGAGGGTCGCAGCGGGGCGTGATTAAGTAGCTAGTGAGTCCCATAGGGACGACATAAGTTAGCCCAGCGCTTCAGCGCTGGGCCAACTTGTATCGCGCCTACGGCGCTTGTGCCATGCGAGTCACACACTCAGTGCAAAGTAATTTCATAGGCAATTCGATGTCCGAGATCCAAAAAATCGGATTGATCGCCGGGAACGGCAAGTTTCCTCTGCTCGTGCTGGATGCTGCGCGCTCCAAAGGGCTGCAGGTGATTGTCGCGGCGATCAAAGAAGAGACGTTCCCCGAGATCGAGCAGCACGGTGCGGCTGCCGTCTACTGGCTGTCGCTGGGCGAATTGTCCAAACTCATCGACACATTCAAGCGCGAGAACATTACTAGCGCGATCATGGCCGGACAGGTGAAGCACAAGCAGATCTTCGGCAGCATCAAGCCGGACTGGCGGCTGGCGAAGCTGTTGCTCTCGATCACCACGCGCAACACCGATTCGTTGATTGGAGGCATCGCGAAGGTCCTGGCCGATGAAGGCATCACGCTGATGAATTCCACCGAACTCCTAGAGCCGATGCTGGCGAGGGAAGGCGTGCTCACGGCGCGCGCACCGAGCGACTCCGAGCGCACCAACATCACCTACGGTCATGCGGTGGCCGACCATCTGTCGCGTTTCGATATCGGCCAGACAGTTGTCATCGCCGAAGCGGCCTGCGTTGCCGTCGAAGCGATGGAGGGTACCGATGCGACCATTCTTCGCGCCGGCGAGATCATGAAGTCGCCCGCCCTGGGGAAAGAGCCCTCGACTTTGAGTCGATCCCTGACGGTAGTAAAAGTCGCCAAGCCGAATCAGGATTTGCGCTTCGACGTCCCTGTGGTCGGCCTGCATACCGTCGAGACGATGAAGCTGGCAGGCGCAACCTGCCTGGCGATTGATGCAGGCCGCTGCCTCTTGCTGGATAAAGAAGCTTTGCTGGGCGCAGCCAACGACGCGGGAATTTCGATCGTGGCTGAGACGCGGATCCACCACATCCCACATCACGGGGATTAGGGAAGAGGGGCTAGGGGAACACTGATTACGTTCCATGAGAGCCCCAGTGGCTAAAGCTGCAATGATTTTGCTGAGCTTACGGACGGCCCAAAGGCCGTCCCCTTCAGACCCGGACTTTATCAGAGTCTCCCTAGGGATTCGTGGCTAGAGTGTTGGTGTTTTGCTTCCGGCAACAACAATAAGCGACAATCACAAAATGCCAAATAGCAGCGACTTGCTGCGCGTCGGGGTGGTCGGCTGCGGCGCCTTCGGACGCAATCACGCTCGCGTGTACCGCGACCTTCAGGCAGACTCGACGCAGGACGTGGAATTCGTCGGCGTCGCCGATCTCGATTATGCTCGCGCCCAGACGGTTGCCAAAGAGTTTGGGACGCAGGCGTTTCATTCGGCCGACGAGTTGATCGCAGCCGGGGTACAGGCTGCCTCGGTCGCCGTTCCCACTGTTTCTCATCTAGTGGTCGCCCGGCAGCTAATGCAAAGCGGCGTCGACGTTCTGATTGAGAAGCCGCTCGCAACGACCCTGGCCGAAGCTGACGAACTGATCGAACTCGCCCAACGGCACAAGCGCGTCGCCCAAGCCGGTCACCTGGAGCGATTCAATCCTGCGGTGCGCGCGACCGTACCTTTGCTCAGTCAGCCGATGTTCTTTGAGGTGCATCGCCTCAGCGTCTTCACCCCGCGCTCGCTCGACGTCGACGTCATTCTCGATCTAATGATCCATGATCTGGATGTTGTGCTGTCCTTCGTAAAATCAGAGGTGAAGGAGATCCGCGCAGTCGGATTGCCGATTCTCTCACCCAAGATTGATATCGCGAATGTGCGCATGGAATTTGAATCGGGCTGCGTCGCGAACTTCACCGCCAGCCGCGTCAGCACCGAGCGCATCCGCAAGCTGCGCTTCTTCCAGCCGCACCAATACGTTTCGGTGGATTATGCCCGCCAGGATGTGCTGGTAATTACAGTCGACGAGTTACAGCCTGAGACTGCCGGTCTCGATCCGTTCAATCCCGCAAGCGTGGCTGCCAGCGCCTTTCCCGGCATCACACCATTTAAGCCGAAGGTCGAGCAGCAGGAGCCATTGCGAGCCGAACTCAGCAGCTTCCTGAGCGCGGTGCGCGGGTGTTCAGAGCCGGAGGTGACGCTGCAGGACGGCAGGCGAGCGCTGGCAGCAGCGATGCACATTGTTGACGCGATTGCCGAACATAGCCGGCGCGCACGTCTAATAGAATTGACTCGCGGCTAAAGCTGGCCTACGCTTGCGGGAATAGCCATGCTGGAAGAATTGGTGACCATCTCGAAGTTCGTGAGCCTGGGCGAGGCCAAGCTCGCGCAGGGGAAGCTCGTCTCCGCCGGGATCTCGGCGTTCGTTTGCGATGAGAACATGCACGCCATGAACTGGCATATGGGCATGGCGCTGGGCGGCATTCGGCTGCAGGTGCCGGACAGCCAGGTGGTGCGCGCACTGGAGGTGCTGGATGACTTCGAGGCGGACGAGTCGGAGGGGCTGCTGATCGAAGATGAAGACGACGAGGATATGGAAGAGGTGGCCTGCTGTCCGGAATGCGAGTCGCTGGAGATCCGCGAGGTAGCCGCCAGCAATCCCCGCCAGGTCGCGTTGTGGTCTTCGGCCATTCCCATGCCGGAAGCGGTCAACCAAGTCACCCGTCGCTGGAAATGCCTGATGTGCGGATACCAGTGGCGGGAAGCGGAAGAGTAAAAGCAGCGATTAGTGACTAGCAATTAGCGACTAGCGAACAAGCCTGCGTAGCTGCCCCTTTTGTGATCCCTTAATCCCTCCCTTTGTAAGTTCTTCCCACGGCTGTCGCCGCATGCGACAATAGAGTTTCCTCCCTTGCCATGAACCCAGTAGAAAGCGCTCCCACCGTCGCCAAGGAACCCATCATCACTTCCGAACTGCTGCGCGACCACGGCATCTCGCCGGAAGAATACGATCGCATCCTGAAGGCTTTGGGCCGCGAACCTACGCTGCCCGAGCTGGGCATCTTCAGCGTGATGTGGAGCGAGCACTGCTCGTATAAGTCGTCGCGCGTGCATTTGAAGCGGCTGCCGACACACAGCCGGCTCGTGGTGCAAGGTCCGGGCGAGAACGCCGGCATCATCGACATCGGCGATGGCTGGGCCTGCGCCTTCAAGATCGAGTCGCACAATCACCCTTCATTCATTGAGCCGTTCCAGGGCGCCGCCACCGGAGTGGGCGGAATTCTGCGCGACATCTTCACCATGGGCGCGCGGCCGGTCGCGGTCATGGATTCGCTGCGGTTTGGGCCGATCAGCCAACCCACGTTTCCGCCAACGGAAGGCGGTAAACGTGGGGCACCTGTGATTGATCAGGCCACGCTGCATAAGAATCATTCTGTGATGGAGGGCGTGGTCAGCGGGGTCGCGTCGTACGGCAACTGCTTCGGCGTGCCGAATGTTGGCGGCGAGGTGAAGTTCGAGAGCTGCTACTCGGGCAATCCGCTGGTCAATGCATTCGCGCTGGGCCTGGTGCGGCGCGACCAGATCTTCTACGCGCGGGCCGCAGGCGAAGGCAATCCGGTGATCTATGTCGGCTCCAAAACCGGCCGCGACGGTATTCATGGCGCGACCATGGCCAGCGAGGAGTTCAGCGAGGCCTCGGAAGCGAAGCGGCCGAATGTGCAAGTCGGAGATCCGTTCCTGGAGAAGCTGTTGCTGGAGGCGTGCCTGGAGGCAATGCAGACGGGCGCGGTCGTAGGCATTCAGGATATGGGCGCGGCTGGATTGACGTGCTCGACCTGCGAGATGGGCGGGCGCGGCGGCGTGGGTCTGGAGATCGAGCTTGATCTGGTGCCGCAGCGCGAAACTCACATGACGCCCTACGAGATCATGCTGAGTGAGTCGCAGGAGCGCATGCTGCTGGTCGCCGAGAAAGGACGCGAGGACGAGGTCTTTCGCGTTTTTGAGAAGTGGGGACTGGACGCGGTCACCATCGGACGCGTGATCAATCAGCCGATGATGCGCGTGCTGGAGCACGGCAAAGTCGTGGCTGAGATTCCGAATGCCGCGCTCACCGACGACGCGCCGCTGTACCGGCGGCCCTTGGAGCGATGGGAGCCTCCGGTGGCGCGCGAGGTCCCGGGGAATGTGGCGCTGGGCGAGAAGGCCGAGCTCACGGATGAGTTGAAGCGCTTGCTTGCGAGCCCGAATATCTGCTCCAAGCGCTGGGTCTACGAGCAATACGATTCGATGGTGCAGACCAACACGGTCGAGGGTCCGGGCGGCGAAGCCGCTGTGATTCGCGTGAAAGAAACGCCGCGCGGCCTAGCGATGGCGCTGGACGGCAACAGCCGCTGGTGCTATCTCGATCCCAAGCTGGGTGCGATGCATGCGGTCGCCGAATCGGCGCGCAACGTGGCGTGCACCGGCGCTACGCCGATTGCGGCAACGAACTGCCTGAACTTCGGCAATCCCGAGAAGCCGCACATCATGTGGCAGTTCTCGCAAACCATCGACGGGATAACGAAAGCCTGCGAAGAGCTGGAGACGCCCATCACCGGCGGCAACGTCAGCTTCTACAACGAGACGCTGGGCGAGGGCATTTATCCCACGCCCGTCATCGGCGTGGTCGGAATTCTGGAGGACGTTCATAAGGCTGCGGCGCCTCATTTCCGCGAGCCGGGAAAAGCGTTGATCCTGTTGTGCGGATGTGAGCCGGGCGATGCCTCCGACGTCGAAGCGGAGTTTGGCTCGTCGGAATATGCCAAAGAGATCTTGGGCCAGATCTGGGGTTTCCCGCCTTCGCTGGAACTGGAGTGCGAGGCTGCATTGCAGAAGGCCATCGTGGAAATGATTGGGCTGGGGCTGATCGAGTCGGCCAAGGACTGTTCGGAGGGCGGCATCGCAGTCACGCTGGCCGAGTGCGGCTTTGCGCATGGGGTGGGAGCGGAGGCCGATCTTAGTTCGTATGGCTTAGTGCCTGAGTTTGTGTTGTTTGGCGAGGATGCCAGCCGAATCCTCATTTCATGCGACCGGGAGAATGTGGGGCGAATCCAAGAACTAGCGGTAAAGTTTGGCCTCTCGGCGGAAGCGATCGGGTACACGGTCCCGGAAAAGTTGGAAATTCGAGTGGCTGGAGCGGTTGCCGTCAGCGCAAGTGTCTCTGACTTGCGCGAGGCGTGGGCCGGTGCGCTGGAGCGGGCGTTGCACGTCGAGACTGAAGAGCGGCTGGTGCCCGGGGCGTTGCAGAAGAGCTGATGGCAAATTCTCCGATCAGGTGAGCGATGCTGATTCCATCCGATAAGCTGCGTGAAGAATGTGGCGTGGTGGCCATCCATGGTCATCCTGAGGCGTCGAAGCTTGCGTACCTGAGCCTATACGCCCTGCAACATCGCGGACAGGAGTCGGCGGGCATTGTTGCGTCGGACGGCGAGATGCTTCGCTTGCACAAAGCGATGGGGCTGGTCTCCGATATCTTTACCGCAGAAGCACTGGCGAAGGTGCCGGGCTCGCTGGCGATCGGACACACGCGCTATTCCACCTCGGGCGACTCCGCTCTGCTTAACGCGCAGCCCATCATGGTCGACTGCAACAAGGGCAAGATCGCGCTGGCGCACAATGGCAACATCACCAACGCAGCGGAAGTCAGGGCGCAGCTGGATCAGCAGGGATCGATTTTCCAGACCAACAGCGATACCGAGGTAATCGTCCATCTGATCGCGCGTTCGCGCGAAGAGACGCTGGCAGACGCCATGGCCGATTCGCTGCGTCGGGTGCAAGGCGCGTTTTCGCTGGTCATGCTGACGCCCGATCGAGTCTTTGCAGCACGCGACCCGCGCGGTTTTCGGCCGCTGGTCATGGGAAGAATTCCCGGCCAGGTGCCACACCGGGCAGACACAATTGTGTTCGCATCCGAGACCTGTGCCTTCGATTTGATCGGCGCTACTTACGAGCGCGAGGTCAAGCCGGGCGAACTAGTGATTGTGGGGCCGGAAGGCGTGCATTCGCGCTTCTACTCGGCACAGCAGCCGCAGTCGAGCTGCATCTTCGAGCACGTCTACTTCTCGCGCCCGGACAGCATGGTCTTCGGACGCCCCGTACAGGAAACGCGCGACGCCATGGGACGGCAGCTGGCGCTGGAGTCGCCGGTCGAAGCCGATATCGTTGTGCCAGTACCGGACTCGGGTGTGACGGCGGCGATGGGCTTTTCGCATGAGAGCGGGATTCCGCTGCAGTTCGGGCTGATCCGCAATCACTATGTGGGGCGCACGTTCATCGAGCCGGAACAACGCGTCCGCGACTTCGGCGTAAAGCTGAAGCTGAATCCGGTGCGGCACGTGCTGAAGGGCAAACGAGTAGTGCTCATCGACGACTCCATCGTTCGCGGCACCACCAGCAGAAAGATCGTTCGCATGGTGCGCGACGCAGGCGCCAAAGAAGTGCACATGCGCATCTCCTGCCCGCCAACGATCTCGCCGTGTTACTACGGAGTCGATACGCCGTCGAAGAATCAGCTGATCGCAGCCAACAAGTCGGTAGAAGAGATTCGCGAATACATCGGTGCCGATTCGCTGGCTTACCTCTCGCTGGAAGGCTTGCGGAGAGCCGCGGGCGAAGCCGATGAGCGCATTTACTGCACCGCCTGCTACACCGGCAAGTATCCGACGAACCTGGTGGACGTGGAGACGATCGAGCCCGCACTGGCCAAGAGCTAAGCTGCTACGGAGACGAGCGATGAAGATCCTGCCAACCTTGCGGAGAGTTATGCAAGCGCTGCTGCGGCGTAAACCGGCTGAACCCGAGGATCCATACGCGCGGGTTCGTGTTCCGGTGCGACGTGGACCGCCCGGACGAGCCGCCGCGGTCGCTCTTGAAGAACCGGAAGAGACCAAGCGGGTGAACCTGTTTGGCCGGCGTATTACCAAGCCTGAGAGCTGATCGTTCCCTGACAGGCCTGCCGCTGCTACACTTCGCTTATGCTCGCTCCCTACGCCGTGCACGCGGAGAATTTCCGCGGGCGCCGCTATCCCGAGCCGCCTCACCCCTATCGCAATCCCTTTCAGCGTGACCGCGACCGCGTCATTCATGCGCGCGCATTCCGGCGGCTGGAGAACAAGACGCAGGTCTTCACGCGGCGCTACTCCGATCACTTCCGCACCCGGCTGACACACACCATGGAGGTCGCGCAGATCTCGCGCACCATTGCCGGCGCGCTCGATCTGAATGTCGATTTGGTGGAGACGCTGGCGCTGGTGCACGACATCGGGCATCCGCCGTTCGGCCATGCAGGCGAGCGAACGCTGGACCTGCTGATGCGGCAACATGGGGAGTTCTTCGACCACAATCTGCAAGCGCTGCGCACGGTGGAAGAGATGGAGCTGCGTTACGCGGAGTTTCACGGTTTGAATCTGACCTTCGAGGTGCGCGAGGGCATCATCAAGCACTCGCACGACTACAGTGCTGCGCAGCATCCGGAGCTGGCGGAATATCTTCTCGACCTGCGGCCTCCGCTGGAGGCGCAACTGATCGACCTGACTGACGAGATTGCCTACAGCACCGCCGATCTGGACGACGGCTTTGAAGCCAAGCTGCTTAAGCTCGAGCAGATCCGCGAGCGGGTTGGCGTCTTCGAGCGATATTACGTGGAGGCGGAAGCGAAGTATCCGCAGGCGCCGGACAAGCTGAAATTCAATGAGGCGCTGAAGCGCGTGCTGAATCGATTTGTCACCGACCTGATCGAGAACACGCGGCGGCGCGTTGCCGAGGCGAAGATCGGCAGCCTGGAGGAGTTGCGCCAGTTTCCCGAGCGACTGGCGGGGTTCAGTCCCGAGGTCGAGGCCGAGCGTCGCGAGGCAAAACGGTTCCTGTACGAAGCGCTCTACAACTGCAAGGTCCTGGAACCGGAGAAGCGCAAGGCGGAGAGCGTCATTACGGAAGTCTTCAATCATTTGATCGCGCATCCAGAAGCGATGCCGCAGGTCTATCAGGAACGGGAGCACAATGAGAAGCCGGTGCGCGTGGTGTGTGACTACATCGCGGGCATGACGGATCACTATATCGAAGACTTGCGGAAGAAGTTGGCTGCGGGGAAGAAGACGGAGGCGGCGGCGACGAAAGAGCAGTAGTGGGGAACGGTACTGTCGCGCTACCGCTTCGACAATCGCAGGAACCCTTATCTATTCCGCGACAGCTCTAATAATCCAGGAATCAGAGGATGTCGAATATAAGAAGCTGACTGCGGCTCCGTAGGATTTTCATTTAGGCCTGATTCCGACAACGATTTCAACCTCACCATCCTTTAGCCAAGGTTTAATACCAAACCTAATCGGCGGAACGCTTGAGCCCATCAATGCATTCTGTATATCACGCCCAGTTTTGGCTGCGACATCCTGATATGCTCTGACGAATACTAGGATTCCTTCTGGGGATTCTCCGTTACCGCTCCACGCGAAAACGATAGCAGGATCACTTGTCTGGGGATTTATAGACTTGAAAACGTTATGAACCTCAATCCCGTAGGTGCGGCTGTTTGGGTTAGAGTCTAGTTGCATCTCTATGTGAACAGCATTAGGAAGGTTGTTGGCTATGTTTTTGAGCCCATCAATCTGCTCTGAAGTCAGGTGCCAGTCCGGTGGAGCAAAATTGTTTACCGTGGGACTGCCGTTTATATCCCCTCCAGCGCATATCCCGCCGGGGCAGCTTTGAGTGGTTGGCACTGGCACTGCATATTTCTCAGTTGCCCGAAACTCCTTCTCTAAGTCGGCAGTTGGCCTTGGTTTCTCGTGGTTAAAGTAGATACCGCCCTGCCGGTCTATTCCCGCCACTTGATTGGAGTCAGCACGATTTGACAAGGGTCGCTTTTCTTCCCTCGACTTCGGAATTGGCTTCACGCCCTGATCGTCTTGTTTCACATCTGGCGGCGGTTGTGGTGCTGGTGACTGGGAAGAAGGCGCGGATTGAGATAGGCGCTCTATGGGCTTACTTACGACCCAAGTCGCACAGGACAACAAAACACACAGCAAGAGGAGGAAGCTGGCAATGCCGTAGCTCTTGATGCGATGGCCGACTCTGGATGCCTTTAGCGAGGGTGGCTGCGGATAGTAAATAGGGCTTCCATCAGGACGAACAATATTCCCTTTACCGAGGGACGGAGGGGTAGCCAACTCTCCGTCGATCGCCACGCTCAACTCATAAGCGGCACGGAATCCGTGCCAGGCGGCAACAGCGCAAAGCAACCAAATCCAAGGCGCAACAGACGACCAAGCATCCTCGCGCCAAGCATGAGCAGACAGCTTTCCAGCAGACCAGCTGTAGAGGAGAGTCGCCAGAAGGAGTCCACCATCTATAGCTCTATCCCGCAATGTCTTGCCAAACCCCTTCACAAAGTGGTCTATGAATCTGGCTAGGTGAGAAATTGGCATAACCCAAGATTTTCCCCGCGGGTAACTTTGAGTCAAGGGGATAATCTTGACTCCGGATTATCGGCTTGCCACGGCAGAGCGTCCGCCCACAATCCTGAGGGCCGCGGAATGATTTCAGGTTCCCATACCCATTCGGATTGTCTCCCGAATTGGGAGGACGTGGTTACTTTCGTTCGGAAAAATGCGGTGGGGGTATTTCGTTTCGTAGCGGGTTGTGGATAGGCTGGTAGGTTGGGCTGAGAGCCCAGGCGCTGTCGCTTCCTTGAATCGGAGAGCGAGAGCGTTCGATGTTCTTTGACAAGTTGGACAGGGCTGGACGTATTCCATCAAGGGGGCCTTGCTGTCACGCCTGCCTTTGCCTCCCTCAGCGGCCAGTGACTTGCGCCTGCGGTTGTGGATCCGTGAGCCTCTTCCTAACCTATTGATTATGAGTGGATTGATTACACGCACTGTATTTTCAATACTTTGGCGAGATTAAGCGAAGTGATTGAAAATGAGCAAGTTAAGTGGCGATGTAACCCCAGTGTTTTGAATACTTTAGTCTAAAGTCTTTAGAATCAAGACTCGAAAAATTTCTGGCCCGGGCAGAGATGTGTCGCCCCTGAAGGGGCTCCGGTCGTTTTTCTAAATCAACCCAGGACTCCGCTTCGCTTCGTCCTGGGCTGAGTTGTCGCCGCGCCCTACGGCGCTCGATTATTGGCTCTCGTGGTTCGTTTCCGAAATCGAGAAGTCGGTTCTCACGGAGTCTTCAGCGTGCGGCTTACTTCTTCAGCTCCGCCAGCCAGTTCTGCACCAGAGTCAGCGACTGCGAGCTGCCTTCGCTGGGGCTGACGGCGATGAACTTCTGGCCATCCTTGGTAGGAGCGAATTCGCGGGCGGTGATACCTCGCATCGGAAGGCGGAAGAGCTGCTTGCTGCCTCCGACCTGGAAGGAGGAACCAGAACCATCGACTTCAGTGGCCGCAATGCCGTTGAGATCGAAGTAATAGAGCTCCTTGCCATCGGCGCGCCAGCGTGGCCCCACACCGCCACCATTCGACACTTGCCACTTCGCGCCAGTCCAGGGAAACGGGGCGACGAAAACCTCGGGCCGGCCGGACTCGTGTCCGACATACGCGACCCAGTGTCCGTCGGGCGAGAAGGTCCCGCGCGACGCGAGGCTGGCGAAGGCAAACGGCTTGCGATCACCTGATAGCGGCAAAACCCATAAGTCCGTGTTCGTACCCGATCCCTGGTCGTACATCAGATAGCGACCGTCACGCGACCAATCGGAGATGGCCTGGAAGATCGGAGTGGGCGAGGAGATCAGCGTTCGTTCGGGCTCGCTGCTGCCCAGGGTCTTGACCGCGATGGCGGACTGCTGATTCGAGGTGAACGCAACCTGCTTCCCGTCCGGAGACCAGAGCGGCGTGAGATGCGCGCCGCCGCTGAAGGTGAGTCGCGTCTTCAGATTGGTCGCCAGGTCGTGCACCCAGACGGTCGCGGTTGCGGAGTTCAGCTCGGTGGTCGCCAACTTCGTTTCGTCGGGCGAGAGATCGAGGTCGTAGAAGTCACCCTGCTCGCCAACGGTACCGATCTTCTTGCCGCTGCGGTCGTACCAGGTGAGGATCTCGGTTCCCGAAGTCATGCCGGATGCGAAAACCAGCGTGCCATCGTTGGACGCGCTCACGCTCACTCGCCACAGGCCGGAGTCGAAATACACATTTCCGCTGAGCGGTTGCGGCTCACCGGAGAGCTTGCCGCTGGATGGATCGAAGGGCTGCGCGACCAGCAGGTTCTCCCGCTGGAAGAGCAGGTGCCCGGATGCGTAGATCGCGTTGGAGAACGTGTGTAACAGCAGCCGATTCTCTTTGCCGTCCAGCGACGCGAAGAACACGGCGGTATCCGGGCTGGTCGGCGCGTTGTGCTTGATGGCAATGTAGAGGAAGTGCTTGCCGTCAGGCAGAAACGAGGGCCAGCGATGCGACGAGTAGGTGCTGCCGTCCAGCTTGGTGACCGGCGTCGGAGTGCCTCCGCTGGCGAGCACGCGCGAGATGCCGGCGTTGTAGGACAGCGCGGCCAGGATGGTTCCGTCCTGGTTCCAGCTGCCACCGCGTCCCAGGGTCGAGTCGCAGATCGTGACCGGCACTCCACCGCTCACCTCGATTCGCTTGAGCTTATCGTCGGTGAAGAAGGCGATGGAACGGCTGTCGGGCGACCAGAACGGAAAGGTCGCGCCTTCGGTTCCGGCGAGCGGTTGCGGCGTGGTCGAATCGAACGCGCGCACATAAAGCTGCGTGCCGTTGGCGCCGTACGCGGAGAAGACGATGTAGCGGCCGTCGGGCGAGATCATCGCCGGACCGCCGTGATCGCCCGACAGATTGAACTGCAGCTTCTCCGGCGGATTGATCTCGACGCGCAACGTCGGCAGCTGCTTTTGACTTGCCTGATAGAGCAGGAAGAGCGTCGCCGCGCAGATCACAGCCAGCACCGCAGCCACAATCCAAGGCAACCTGCTGACGCGCTTGCGCGGAGCAGCTACGAGGACCGGCGCGCTGGTCTGCGATCCGCCTTCGATGATCTGTCGTATTTGCAGCTTAACGTCGTGTGCCGTCTGGCAGCGTTCGTCCGGATCTTTCTCCAGGCAAGTCTTGATCAGGCGCTCCAGCGCCAACGGCGCCAACGGCTGCACCGACGAAATCGGCGGTGGATCGCGCTCCAGCACCGCAGCCATCGCACTGGCCGGAGTCTTGCCTTCGAACGCTCGCTTGCCGGTGACCATCTCGTACAGCACCGCGCCCAGCGCGAAGATGTCCGAACGCGCGTCGGCTTGCTTGCCTTCGATCTGCTCCGGCGACATGTACTGAAACGTCCCGACCACCGTGCCCTGCGCAGTGAGGGGATGGCTTCCCGGAGGCGTGCTGAGGGTCGCGGTCAGATTGGACGCAACAGCCGTGTTGGCAACCGACGCCTTCGCCAAGCCGAAGTCCATCAGCTTGGCTCCGGTCTTGGTCAGCATGATGTTGCCGGGCTTCAGATCGCGATGCACCACGCCACTGCGATGCGCCTTCTCCAAGCCATCGCAGATATCGGTCGCATAGCGCAAGACCTGCTCAATTGGCAACGGACCTTTGATCAGGCGATCAGCCAGAGTCTGGCCGTCCAGAAACTCCATGACCAGGTAGTCGGTGCCGTCCTGATGTCCGACGTCGTGGAGCGTGCAGATGTTGGGATGATTCAGCGAAGAGATCGTTCGCGCTTCGCGATCGAAGCGCTGTTTGGCTTCAGGATCGTTCGACAAATGTGAGGGCAGGATCTTTACCGCGACGGAGCGGTCCAGGCGCGTATCGCGTGCCCGATACACTTCGCCCATTCCCCCCGCGCCCAGAGGCGCGCCGATTTCATAGGGGCCAAGTTTGGTTCCTGAAGCTAATGCCATGTGGATGATGTGTGCGCTGCATTATAGCGTGAAGGCCTGCCGCTTTGGCGAGACTTCGTATGAGATTCACCGACGATCCCTAAACAGCCAGAGATAGAGGAGAATCGCGACCCCGGCGGCGAGCAGTAAGTAGGCCAGCGGTTCCATGCAGGGATTGTCTCAAATGAGACGCTTTGTGTCAGGTGCAGACAAAAGGCGCCGCAACTGCAGCGCCTGCGGAGAACTCTCGCCAAAGCTTACGGCTTGGAATTGGAAGGACTCTGCGAGTTCTGCTTGGCCAGCCGAACGCGCGCCAAATCCAGTTCCTTCTGTACGCGGGCAACGCTTTCCGTATCGACCTCGGCAGGAATGGTCTTGTTCCACTCGTCCAGCGAGCGCTCCCAATGAGTCGCCGCGAGTTTCAGACGCCCAGTCTTCAGATACAACTCGCCGAGATGTTCATGGATAGTCGGGTCGTCACCCATGCGGTCCACGGCGCGGCGCAGGTTCTCTTCGGCCAGCTCATAATTGCCCATCTTGTAATAGGCCCAGCCGAGCGAGTCGAGATACGCGCCGTTCTGCGGATCGAGCGCCACTGCGCGCCGGATGTAGCCCAGAGCCTCTTCCAGCCGCGTTCCGCGATCAGCCAGCATGTAGCCGAGATAGTTCAACGCCATGGCGTTCTTGGGATCATCAGCCAGGACTTTGTGGAATGCCTCCTCGGCTTTGTCGTACTTCTTTTGACGCTCGTAGATGGAGCCGGCAACAAACTCCGCATAGCTCTTATCTTCCGGCTTGGTCGACATCTCGATCGCTTTGTTGATGCTCTCTTCGGCCTGCGGCCATTCCTTCAGCCGGCTGTACATCTGCGCGAGAGCAACATAGACCTTCTGATCATCGTTAGCATTGCCCTTCAGCAGCGTCTGTACCCGGCCGATCGCTGCATCGGCATTGCCCATATCAGCCTGCTGCGACGCGGCCACCATCTGTAGATCGCGATCGTTCGGAAACTTCTTGGCGGCTTCCTCTGCGGCGTTGGTGGCCTGCTGCCACTGCTTGTTGTCGCGATAGGTTTCGATGATCTCCTGATAGCCGCGAACGGCGTTCTCGTCGCCCAGATCCAACATCTTGCGGAAGGTGTCGACGGCGAGCTGAGTCTTGTTCGCCTCGCGATAAATCGTCCCTAACCGTTCCAGGAAGAGCGCCCGATTGTTCTTGTCGGAAACCGTGTAGTCAGCTTCGTCGTGCTCGGTCTTCTGCAGGAGCTGGTTGAGAATCGCGATAGCGTCGTCATACTTGCCCTGCGCCTCATCGACAGCCGCGATGTTGTACTGTACCTCCAGCGAATCCGGGACGACTGCGCTGGCCTTCTTCAAGGCATCCATCGCCTGATCGAACTTGCCGTCACGCCGATCAATTTCCGCGATCAGCATGTAAGTCTGCGCGTCGGAGGGATCGGCATCAACTATGGACTTGTACTGCTCCAGCGCAGCGTCGGTTTGCCCGTCGTTCATCAGGTTCTGGGCGAGACCGCGAACCGCGTCCAGATTGTCGCGATCCAGCTGCGTCGACTTGCGGTACGCATCAACCGCCTTCTTGTAGTCTTTTTGCTGCTCGTAGGTGTAGCCGAGCGCCGAATACAGCTTCGCGGTGCGAGCCTCTTCTGGAATCGCGTTCAGCACCTGCAGCGCGCGATTAGAGTCGCCTTCCTCGTTGTAAAGGTAAGCCAGCGTGCTGACCGCCTCTTCTGACTCGGGCTGGATCGCGACTGCGGCCTTGAATTCGTTTTCCGCCTTCAGCAACTCATTATTCTGGCGATACAAGCGGCCGAGCAGCAGATGGTCTTCGATGCTCTTGGGATCAAGCTTGACGATCTGTTCGTATTGCTCGATGGCCAGCTTCAGAATCTCCTGCGACTGCGTACCCGACTGCATATCGCCCAGCGAGCGCAGATAAATGCTTCCGAGCAAACGCCGCGCCTCGAGATTGTTGCCATCGCGCTTCAGAATGTCTTGCGCTTCCAGGACAGCGTCGCGAATGCGTCCCGTCTTGGCGTAGAGTTCAGCCAGGCCAGCGTTCAGGTAATCCGAACTGGGATCGTTGTCGATGGCCAGCCGATACTCTTCGATGGCCTTGGTTGCGTAGTCGGAGCGGCCGTACATCGAGACCATCTCCTCGTACATATGCGCCATCATGAAGTGGTAGTAAGCGGCAGCCTTATCAGGCTTCTTCGCCGCGGCCGTATCCGCCGGCTGCGACGGCGCAGGTGGCTGTGCCGGAGCGGCGGAATTCTGCTGCCCGCTGTTCACTTCAGGCATGCTCGCGGGCGGAGTGTTCGGCGTCGTACTAGCAGGTGGAGCTTGGGCAACAGCTGCAGAACCAGCCAGCAATGAAGCCAGGGTGAAGACACGGATACGATTAAGGATCATTCAGGACCAGCCACTCAACAGCGATTGGATGCCGCGCCTCACACTGGAGTCTATACATATTCTAGCCGTTATTCCCCAATTGCGGGAAAACGAATTTGTTGGCCCCTTGCGGGGAATCCAGCATGAATTCTGACAATTACTAAGTAGATTGGACGCGGTAGTGGCAGAAAGGTCAGATGTATCAAAAACCGGGAACCGCCTCCAGAACCCGCACTTTCCAGGAGTTTTCCGCAGCGGTCAGAAGCGTAACATAATGTACCGTCGCGTTCTCAGTATGAACGACCTTACTGCCGTCCATCACGTCGATCTGCAGATGAGCGGTGTCGTGCAGCTCAATCGCCGAGCCTTCCGGAGAATAGAAAACAGCAGCGACAGAGTGCCCGTGATCGGTGATGTGCTGATGTAAACCCGCTTTAGTTTGCTCCTGAATTGTGGCCGTCAGCTTGTCGTCCGCGGTGCCAATGAAGTTGGCGCTCAGCAGGTCAGCTCGATTCTGGTCGAGGGCTTCCGTCATCGTTTGCCACGCCGTGGCGTAATCCCGCGTGAGTACCTTTTGCGTAGTCTCTTCGATTTCGCGCGGAGTGGCGTGTTCGACGCTGATAGCTATCGAAGGAGTGCTAGCGGCGAGAACAGAATGCGGCATCGGGCAAACCAGGGCAAGAGCCGCTAATGCGGCCAGCGTCAACCCAGCAGGAAGTACGGATTTCATTGCGCACCTCGCCACTGGATTTCGTTTCCGACAACGACCCCCGAAGCGACCGAGATGGTGGCGCCAGTCGAGGCCGGAAGCTCGGCCTCCGCGATTCCTTGCTTGATCCGTGCATCGACGGTGCTCTTGCCCTTCGCATCGGTTGAGGTGAAGGTCACAATCGTTCCATCCGGCACCGGATTTCCGGCACAGTCGTGAATGGGATCGGTGCGCGCAAGAATGCCGTTCTTGTCGCGGACAGCTGTCATGCGAATGCTGCACGGATCGGAAGCGACCTCCTGCACCACGCGCCGCACCGAAGCCGAACCGCTCGACGCCACAAACTGGGCCGGACCTTCTTTCCTGGAAGAGTCGAGCTTGGCGAATGCGACCCCGCTCTTCGTAGTTTCCGTGCGGCTAGCAGTCTGACCATTTACGGTCAATTCAAACTTCACCGGCTGCGGTTGCAGCACAAGGTTTTGATACTTGTCGAAAACGAAAGCCGTGCCCGTGACGATATTAGGAGTGTCCGCCGGTACGCGCGATGGCCGCGCCAGGAATGCGATCGATTGTACCGGACCAGCCGTCACGAAGAATGTTGCGCTGCTTCCGTCCAGCGAAATGACGTAGCGACCGGCATTCTGCAGTTCGTCGGCGCTGAGCTGAATCTCCTGCCCCAGTTGGACCGTTCTCTTGATGGCAGTTCCTGGCCCGACCACGTACAGAGTCGCGCTGCCGGTGCCGGAGCTTGGAATCGTCAGTCCGGAGCCGGCAGTGATCGTTGCCGGTACGTTGATCTCGGCCGCGTGCGTGGCAATCGCAAAGCAGCACATCAGCAATGCCGCAATCGCCATCATCCCGCCGAACTTGACCCGAACCTCGGTGTGTTTGGTCATGGCTACTCGTCCTGCTGAAGCATGTACTCGTTAACCGTTACGCGGTAGTTGTGAACGTTGGACGCCAGGTCGTCGCGCAGATCGACGGCAAATGGAACCGGCGTCTGAGGCAGCAGAGCGTTGTCGACGTACCCGTCGGAAACCCAGATCACCTTGCCGGCGCCGTCGTAATAGGTCGCCAGCACATGGGGGATATTTACGGTGACGCCGCTCTCATTAATCAGCTCGCCTTTCAACACGTGCCGCCCGCGCGAATCAGTCTCGACTCGCTGGTGCACCACACCGATCACCGGATCAGCCGAGGCTGGAACCAGCATGGAATTCGGCGTCATGCGCACGCTCTTGACTGTCGACAGCGGCACCTTGGGAAAGTCGACGCGGAACGGAGAAATCTCTTTTGGCAGTAGCGTGTGAGAGATCTTGTCGAAGCTCGTCTCTTCGCCGATAACATCGCCATTCTTGCCGACCAGCGTAGCGCCAACGGAGACGAATCCTGGCACGGTGTCTTCGTTTTCGATCTCGCCCACGATGATCGTGTTGGGGCCTTGCGCGATCGCATTCATCGAGATGATGCGAATGCGAGGCGCCTCGACATTCTGCGCACCCCAGTCATCGTTCGAACCGCGAGTAATCACATCCCAGCGCAGGTAGTTTTCCTGGATCACCTGCGGCGGAACTTTGGCTTCCTTCACCACTGGCCACTCAACTTTCCAGCGATCGCCTTCCTTGACGACCTTCAGATCCCGCGTGTCATAAAAGGCGCCAACCGCCGTCGCGTACTCTAAGGTCGCGCGGACCAGGGCTTCGTTATCCGATGCATGAAGAACCTTCGTGTCGGCTTGCTCCAGCGAAGAGTAGGTTCGCAGGCTGCCGTCACGTCCCGCAAGGTCGCGGGCAAACGCCTCCTCGTCCGTGTCGCTGGAATTCGCCACGTAAGCAAATGCGCCTTTGTAGTCGCGAGCTTTCACATGATCGAAGACCGCTCGCACAGCGCCGTCCGGCGTAGTCGCGGGAGTCAACTCGTGCGGTTGAATCGTTGCCATCGCAATCAAAACCGCGGTCAAAACAATAATCAGGATGGGCAGAACGCGTCTCATCACTTGGCCTCCCGCAGGAACATCGGCTCAACGGTCGCTCGAGCTGGGAATTCCAACGTCGCGCGGACGCGCCGGCGTTCCGGTACCAGCAATACCAGGAACAATGCGAACAAGCTGCTGGCCACCGGCAGAATTCCCCACATCAGTCCTTCCATCGGCGTGGGCGTGAATCCCACAAACTCCAGCCGCTTGGCAGGCGGAACATCTTCTTTGGTCCACAACGTGACGTTTCCGTTGTCATAGGTCTCAGCCTTGCGCCACCCGGCGAAGGCGAGCAGCGGCTCGTAGTATCGATCGCGGACGAAAACGTACTTCAATCCATATTGGTTAGCGTGCTTCAGTACGGCTCGCAACGACTCCATGCCCGAAAGGCCGTAATACTTGGAGTTGTAGAGCTGGCCCGAGCCATAGGCCGTCATCTCCGGCAACAGACGCGCGGAGTTGTAATCGCCGTCGACGCTGCCGGCCTTCGCATAAGTCGAAACCTCCGCGAAGCGGCTGCCGAATCCCAAGGTGATGTAGCGGAACTTCGCATGATCGTCGCGGTTTAGAAACGCGATCACCTCATCCACGTTGAACGGTGAGCTGTTGATGGGATGGATCGTGATCCACGCCACAGAAGCTGCCATGGTCGCAACCGCAGCAAGCGTGAGCCCAACCACTGCCTTCAGCCGGAAGCGCTCAATCAGTTCAAACGCCAGCAGGCCGACAAAGGGCATCGTCATGATCGTCGCCCAGAAGGTGAAGCGCTCGAAGGTCAGGACCTGATATGCACGACCGAGCAGAATCTTGCCGGCCGGCGTCGTCCCTCCAAGGCCAAGCAGAGCGGTGATGTACCACCCGATCAGCAGCGGCCGCAGGCGACGCTCCGCCGCTCCGCGCACCACAATGAAGGGCAGCGCCAGGATCATCGCACCCATGGGAATGATCCAGAAATTGATCCCGCTAAACGGCTTCAGGATGTAGTTGTCGCGCGAGCCGTGCGGAATCGGCATCTGCGTGATCGGGTTCCTGATCAGCGCGATCCAATATGGCCACAAGACAATTGCCACACCGGCAATCGCTATCGCGGCAAACACAACCGCGCGTCCCAGCACGCCACCAACTGAGGCGCGATCTTCCTCGACTTCTTCGATATCGCGGTCGAGTATGGCGAGCACCAGGACTGGGATGGCAAACAGGATGGCGCCGAACAAGAACGTCACGTGGTGGGCTGCAGCGGCAGCCCAGGCGATCGCCACACCTTTTAGTAGATCCAGCGAGCGGCCCCTGAGCAGCCAGTAATAGAAGAATGGCGCCGCATTCAGCGTGAGCGCAGCCGCCGCGGTCGTCGGCAATTGTCCCGACTGATAAACCAGCATCGACAGCGATCCCAGGAAAATTGACCCCAGCGCCGCATAACTCGCAGAAACTTCATCGACCCACAAGGCGGCATAGCGATGCATGCCAATCGGCAGCAGCAATATCGCGATGAGCTGCACGAACATGTACGCCATCTTCAAGCCCATGATGTGCGAGAAGAGCGCGATCCACTGGTGCGTCAGTGGTGGATAGGTGGTCTGCGAGAAGCCGCCGAACCACTTCTGGTTCCACGGATTGAACCAGTTCTGGGCATAGTGCGACGCGAAAAACATGTGCGTGTTCGCATCATAAGACCCAGCCGGAAGCTGCATCAGCAGCAGTGGACCATGCACGGCGATCGCGATCAGCAAAATAGCGGACAGAGGGATCGCACGTGCGGGGAAACCGGGGCCCCCAACGTGCGCTGGGTTTGCGCACGTTGGGGTGGAGAACGTGGGGGACTTTGAGATCAAGGGACTGCCTCCCGCCGAGAACGTACAAAGCGTTTCGATTCGTTCTTACGCAGTTAGGTTGGTTGCGATGCAGGCGGTTGCGCGAATGTCGCCCCAGGCAGGGGTGGCAAATTTCCAGTGCCCTCTACTTGCAAACGGTGTTCACACAAACTCTGTGGCGAAAGTCGCATCAAAGCAGACGGAATTCGAGGTTGTACGACGGGTCCTTTTCACTCTCGAGTTGTCAGCGAGTGTCCCACGTGAAAATGAAAACTGTTCTCCTCACTAGCTGTGCTTTGCTGTTGTCCTTTTCTGCCTGGGCTCAGACCTTCGAGGTCGATGGCCAGCAGTCGCAGTCCGCCAATTCGCCGAATACAAAACAGAAGAAGGGCCAGCAGTCGGCTGCGACTGGCGACAACGGAATCGGCTGGGGCAGCAGCATCGAGGTCAGCCGCCTGGCGAGAGCCGCGGAAGATGCTCTGCGCCACGGCAATCCGTCGGCAGCTGCCGACTATGCTGAACGCGCGGTGAAAGCGGCTCCACAGGATAACAAGCTGTGGTTCTTGCTTGGCTACACGTCGCGGCTGGCGGGCCGCTACCAAACTTCGGTCGAAGCCTATCAGCATGGATTGCAAACCGCGCCGGGCAACGCCGACGGCATGAGCGGCCTGGCGCAGACCTACGAGCGCATGGGGCGCACCGACGACGCCAAGCGTCTGCTGACGCAGGTCATTCGCGCCAATCCGGGTCGTATCAATGATCTGCTCGTCCTCGGCGAGCTCGACATGCGCACCGGCGACACGCAGGATGGGATCAATCTGCTGCTGCGCGCCGAATCGCAACAGCCCAACGCGCACGCGGAGCTGATGCTTGCTGTTGCATATCTAAAGTTGAAGCAGCCCGATCGCGCCAAACAGATGCTCGACATGGCGAAGAAGCACTCGCCCAATAATGTCGAGATCTTCCAGGCCGCCGCCAATTACTACCGCGAGGAGCACGATTACAAAGCGGCGATCATGACGCTGAAGAGCGCGCCGCATCTCACGCCATCGGTGCTCGCCGATCTTGGCTACACCTACGAACTCGATGGCGACAAGGAGCAAGCAGCTGAAGCCTATACGCGCGCCGCCAATGAGCAGCCGAAGGAAATTGGTTATCAGCTGAGCGCCGCACAGGCGCAGTTGCGGGTTGGCAACATGGATAAGGCCCACGAGTATCTGAATCGGGCCGCAACGCTTGACGCCAATCACTACCGCCTGCACGCCATTCGCGCGCTGCTGGCGAAAGAAGAGAATCGGCAGACGGACGCCATTGCCGACTACAAAGCGGCGCTGGCCGCAATGCCAGCCGGAGGAGTGCCTGAAGGGCAGCTCTATCCAATTCAGCTGCGCTTGAACCTCGCCGAACTCTATCGCGAGAGCGGCGATGACGAGGCTGCCCATCAGCAGATCGCGACCGCTGAGCAGGAAATCAACAAGCTCGATGTGCAAGGCACGGCGAAGGCCGAGTTCCTGCGGGTTCGCGCTTCGCTGAAGATCTCGGACAACGACCTGCAGGGAGCGGATGCAGACCTGACCGAAGCCCGCAAGCTCGACCCGGACAACGTCAACATCAAGCTAGAATACGCAAACCTTCTGTGGAAGGAAGGCCGCAAGGACGACTCCCGCAAAATCTACAGCGACGTGCTGGTGGGCGATCCGACAAACCGTTACGCGCTGGAAGCCATCGGATATCTCTATCGCGAAGACGGCAATGTGGAGATGGCCGCCGAGTACTTCAATCGCCTGGCGAAAGCCTATCCCGACGATTACATCCCTTATCTGGCATTAGGCGACCTCTACACGCAGACGAAGGAGTTTCAGCGCGCCGACATTGAGTATCAGCAGGCCTACAAGCTTGCGCCCGAGAATCCGGTCATTATCGCCAACGCCGCCAACGCCGCCATCGAAGCTCAGCAGATCAAACTCGCCGGCGAATGGGTAAATCGTGCCAAGGGCAAGGCCAACGACGATCCGCGCGTGATGCGTGAGCGCGAGCGTTACCTGCTGCACGAAGGCAATTACGAAGAGTCAGCCAAGCTCGGCTACAAAGTCCTGCAGCAACTGCCGAAGGATCGCAACGCTTCGGTCTACCTCGCCTACGATCTCTACAACCTCGGCCGCTACGACGAAGCGCTGGCCGTTGCCGACAAATACGATTCCGTTCTGCCCAACGAGCCCAACTTCCCGCTGATTGAAGGCCACGTTCACAAGCACTCGCAGCTTCTGGATGAGGCCAACGACGACTACACCCGTGCAATTCAGCGCGATCCCAAGATGGTGGAAGCCTACGTCAATCGCGGATACACGCTAAACGACATGCAGGACGCGCAGCAGGCATCGCAGGATTTCCACACTGCACTGCAGCTTGCTCCCAACAATGGCATCGCACATCTGGGTCTGGCATTCAGTGACTTGCAACTGCGCAATGCGAAAGAAGCCTTAGACGAGGCGCGAGAGGCGCAGAAGCTGATGGGCGAATCGGGCGCGACGCACCTTGCACTGGCAACGGCCTACAGGCAGCAACATCTGCTGGCCAGCGCCGAGCAGGAATATCGCACCGCTCTTAAGTTCGCTCCCAAGGATCTCCAGTTGCAACTCGCGCTGGCGGACACGCTGTATGACATGCGCCAGTATCAGAAGTCGATTGACGCGCTGAACGCCGCGCTTGCCGATTCGCCGGACGATCCGTTGATTTATGCGCGAATGGCCCACGCCTACGCGCACTTGGGTAATCGTGACGAAACCCTGCGCTACGTCGCGGCAGCAGAACGGGCCGGTGGAAATCAATCGGCCATTCTGCTCGATACCGGCGACGCCTTGCTAACGCTGGGCGATGAGAAGGGTGCGATGGACCGCTTCGCGCGAGCCTTGGAAGCGCCCGATGCGAATCGTGTAGACGCCCGTCTGGCCATTGCTCGACTGATGGTCAAGTACGGTCACGATGATGACGCCAAGCAGCAGATCAGCCTGGGCTTTGCCGAGAGCCGCATTGGCGAGGCGCCTCCGGTGACCGCCGACAATCTGATCGAAGCCGCGAACATTCTGCTGGCGATGCACGACTTTGATTTGGCCTCTAAGTACTTTGAGAAGGCGGGGCAGGCTGGTGCATCGCAAGAGGTGGTGGCCATCGGTCTGGCCAATACTTATCTCGCGCAAGGCAAGACAAAGGACGCCGATAAAATGCTGGCGCCGCTCGGGGCCGATCCATCGGCGAATCAGAACTACGACTATCTGCTTGCGCAGGGCGAAGTCTACCGGCAGCGGCATGAGGGCTGGAATGCTCTGGTGGTCCTGTCCCAGGCCGATGTGCTGGGAGCTGATGAGATTGCCTCGTTAGAGGGTCTGCAAGTAGCCAGCGAAGAAGGTGTGCGAGTTACCGACCACCTCAGCTTGCTGACCAACTTCACGACCGGCGGACTCTACGACGATTGGACGATTTATGTCCTCGATGCCCAGATCTTCGGGCTCAGCCCTAACAGCAGAATGCTGCCACCGCCGCGGTCGGAGCAGGAGTCGCTCTGGACCACCGCCTATCGCTACCACTTCGACAACAACTTTCCTATGCTCAGCGGATTCTTCCAGATCCGCAATGCCGTGGGTGAAGAGTCGTTGCCGCAGGAAGCGCTGATCATCGATCGCAACACCTTGGACTACACCTTCAACAGCGCGCTGAATCCGGTCGTACATCTGGGCAACGCGTGGCTTGCGTTCAACACAGGCTTGCAATTCACATTGCGTCGCGACTCCAGCGCTCCTCAATATGAGGACCAGAACCTGTTCCGGGAGTTCGCCTATTTCAACAGCAGCTCATTCTTCAACTGGTTGTCACTGAATGGCAGCCTGTATCACGAAGCGGGTCCGTTCACCGCGACGACTTACAAACAGGATTCGAACGATGTCGGCGAGACATTGCAGTTCACCGTGGGACGCCCCTGGGGCAAGACGGAGCTTATCACGGGCTACACGCGGCGGGACTTGACCTTCAGCCCGCAGCCCCGGGAATACTTCACCACGTCTTCGTACGGCGGCCTGCAGCACACGTTTGGCGAAAAACTGAAAGCCAGCATTCTCGGCGAATACATCCGCGCCTGGCGCACTCAGGACAATTTGTGGGCCACCGCCAATATTTGGGAGCCGGTCGGAACCATCCAGTACAAATTCAATCCCGCCTGGCGTGCCGATGGCCAGTTTGTCTATAGCCACGGATCAACGTTTCAGGCGTATGACAACATCTACAGCAGTTTCTTCATCAGTTATGTGAGACCGATTCATCGCTCGTTCGGTGATGACGCTGGGGAACACCAGATCGCTTATCCCCTGAGTTTTTCTGTTGGTTTGCAGGCAGAGCAATTTCCGTCATTCACCGGAACTGCCCAGAGTGGGACGCTGATTCGTCCCGTCTTTCGCCTCTCAGTTTTCTGACCAGGGGAGTTCATGAAGATTTGTCTGGTAACGGCTTTTCCTCCGAGCAGGCGAGGGCTGAACGAATACGGCTTCCATATCGCGCGCGAGCTGCAGCGCGATCCTTTGCTGAGCCTCACGATCCTGGGGGACGAGCTCGAGGAACCGGCCGAGGAGTTACCAGACTACGACGTTGTGCGCTGCTGGCGTTTCGATTCCATGTGGAACCCGGCCCGATTGTTGAAGGCGATTTATGACATTCGTCCGAACGTGGTCTGGTTCAACCTCCTGTTTTCGACATTTGGAAGCAAGCCGCTGGCGGCATTTTCCGGATTATCGCAGCCCGCGCTTTCGCGGCTCACCGGACATTACACCCATGTAACCCTGCATCACCTCATGGACAATATCGATCTGGCGGACGCCGGCATTCGCTTCCCTCGGATCTATCGCGCCGCCGGTTCGGCTGCAACGCGAATGCTCTTGATGGCGAATTCGATTTCGGTGTTGTTGCCGGTTTATCGGCGCACCCTGATCGACAAATATCGCGGAGAGAATGTGCACTTCCGCGCGCACGGAATTCTCGGAGGCCGGCCCGAGCCGCCGGATTTCAGCCTGCGCGGCAATCCTGAGCATCGCATTCTCGCCTTCGGAAAATGGGGCACCTACAAACGGCTGGAGTTGTTGATCGAGGCTTTCGAGCAGCTATCGAATCGCACACCGAACGCTCGTCTGGTCGTTGCCGGCGGGAATCATCCCCAAACGCCAGGCTATGTCGAGTCCGTTGCCGACAGTCTCAAGGACAACTCGCGTGTCGAATTTACCGGCTATGTTGCCGAGGAAGGCATCCCGACGTTGTTCCGTTCCGCGAGCGTGCTGGTGCTGCCCTACTCTTCTGCCACAGGAGCGAGCGGCGTAGCCCACCTTGCGTGCGAATTCGGCGTCCCAATCATATCGGCTGGCATCGATGACTTTCGCGAGATGGCCTACGACGAAGGGTTGGCGGTTGACTTCTATGAGACCGGTAATGCCGCCAGCCTGGGAAAGCAATTGCAGAGCCTCTTGCACGACGACGAGCGCCGCCGCGAAATGGCGGAGCAAAACTTCTCGGCGGCATTGCGCATGACCATGCCTCAGATTATCCGGCAGTATCTGCGCTCGTTTGATCTTCAGCAGCGCGCCAGCGCTCTGGAGCCGATCTCGCGCTTCCGGCGAATCCCCTCGTGGGTTCCGTCGCGCTCCGCCATCTTTCGCGCCGCAGCACCCAGGTGGCAGTCATGGATGTAAGAGCGGTTGTGTTGATCGGAGGTGCGAAAGGCGACGTCCCCGGTGCGCAAGAACGTATCGGCGGAGTGCCGTTTGCCTATCTGGACGTGCTTGGACTGCCGATCGTGGAGCGCGTTCAGCGACGGCTTCAGGGGTTCGGGGTCTCCTGCATAAGCTTCATCAGCGATTCTCCTTGCGACAGCGGTCCATTCGCCCACGCGATCGAGTTCGCCCCGACCATACCGCATGTGCACGCCGAGGGCGAGCAACTGTGGCAAACCGCGGAAGAGACGTTCGTGAAATACGCGGAGGGTGGCGCGGATCTCATCTTCGCCCTTCGAATCGGACCGTATGTTGAGGTCGACTACGAAGCACTCGTCCAGCATCATCTCGACCATCACTGCGCTGTGACCATGGCCGTCGACAGCGATAAAGAGCCCCTCGATCTGTTCGTGTTGAGCGCGTCAGCGCGCACCGATGCCGCGGCGCTGTTCAAGAACCGCATGCAGCGAATGCGCCGGGAATGCGCTCCGTTTTACGTCACGGGGTATTTCAACCGGCTGGAAACAACTGCCGATCTGCGACGGTTGGCTGTGGACGGACTCCTGGCGAAGAACGCGATCCGTCCCGAGGGCGCCGAGATCAAGCCTGGAATCTGGGTCGGAACCGGGGCGCGAATTCATCGTAAGGCACGCGTGATTGCTCCGGCCTTCATTGGAGCGCATGCCAAGGTGCGTGCAGCGGCGCTAATCACGCGAGGAACCGTGATCGAACATTACGGAGATGTGGATTGCGGCACGGTGGTCGAGAACTCCAGCGTGCTGCCGTTCACGCGAGTCGGTGCTGGACTGGACGTGATGCACTCGGTGGTCGGATTTCGCCGGCTCGCACATCTGCGGCAGAACGTGGAAGTGGAAATTGCTGACCAAAAAATCGTTGGTATGGTGCCTTTGACTCCACTTTCTCGACTGGCAGGCAGCACCGCAGCGCTTTTTGCCTTCCTACCTATGCAGATCTACCGCGGCCTTACTGCGTCGTCCCAACGCACGAGTGCAGCGGAATGTCCGGAATCTCTGGAACAGGCACACATCGTTCTGGACGCACCGGTCGTGGAGGTCCCGGCGACCGGCGCAGAGACTTCTGAGTTCCCCTCCCACTTAGCAGTCGCGAGGAGATATGGAGACAAGTAGTCGGCCCGTAGTTGTGAAACGAATGCCGGAAAAGATGAACCTCAAACAGGCCCGCAAGTTTCTGAAGGAAGTCGAGCCCTTTTTGATTTCGGACCGGCCCCAGGTTGTTTTCGACATGTCACAGGTTCGGCACATCGACGCTGCCGGCGTCGACGTGCTGTTGCGCTGCATGCGTGAAACCATGAAGCATGACGGCGATCTCAAGCTGGCTTCGCTGTCGCCGCAGGCTGCCGTGGTATTGGAACTCACGCGGGCGGGACGGCTGTTTGAAATTTACGAGACGTCGACCGCCGCCGCAAAGAGCTTCAGCTGCTTCCTGCCCAACGCCATCAAGCATGTGTACGCGCAACCGCTTGACGGCTTGCTGCAAATGCCATCGGATTCCGACCAGAGCGGAGGCGCCGGATTGGCGGCATGAGCGCGAAACCCGAGCTGATTGCGGTGGAACCGCCCACGACGGAGCTTGTCGCACCCCGGTCGAAGGGCGGTTGGGGCGAATTTGTGGACCGCTGGTGCCCGCAGTACGCCCCGCACGCCAAGATCCTGAACGGCAGCCTCATCCTGCTGATCGGATCGGTGTTCGTGAGTCTGGCCAACTTCGGATACAACATCGGCGTCGCGCGTCTGCTCGGGCCATCGGACTTCAGCCACGCCGCGGCCGCGGTCACCATCCTAATGCTGATCTCCGCAGTTACTCTTTCGTTTCAGCTCGTCTGCACCAAGCTGGTCGCGAAAGCCGACACGATAGAAGCCAAGGCCGCGGTGTTCCAGCATTTGATGAAGCGCGCGTGGGCTATCGCCTTTGGTCTCGGTGCCTTCATGCTGTTGAGCAGCTCGGTCTTGACGACTTACCTGTGCCTGTCGAGTCCGTGGATCATCATCCTGCTCACCGTTGGCCTGACGATTTACGTTCCGCTGGGAGTGAAGCGCGGCGGACTGCAAGGCACGTGCCGCTTCCGCGGACTCGCGTGGAACATGGCCGCGGAAGCAATCGTGAAGTTCATCGGCGCGATTGTCCTGATCGAGTTCGGATTCGGCGTGCTGGGAGCAGTCGCCGCGATCTCAGCTTCAGTCATTTTCGCTTTCGCCCTGCCCGATAAAGCTCGCGAACTTCGCGGTCCTGCCGTCGATAGACCGTCCGCTCCGGTTGGCGAAGCGCGGCAAGCCATCGTTTTCTTCGTCGGGCAAGTCATCATCAGCAACATCGACATACTGATGGTGAAACATTTCTTTCCGCCTGATCAGGCCGGACTGTACGCGGCCATCGCTCTGGTGGGACGGCTGCTCTACTTCGGCGCGTGGTCGGTGGTCAGCGCGATGTTTCCGGTTTCGGCAGAAGACAAGACGGAGCGCCCTTCGGGATCTCTGCTGGCGATTCCACTGCTGCTCGTAACCGGAATGTCGATTGTGTTTGTTCTGATTTTGGCCGCTTTTCCGACGCTGGTTTTCCAATCCTTATTCGGCTCTCATTTTCCAGCCGGCGTCGGAAACCTGAATTGGCTGCTCAGCATGAATGCAGCAGCGACCGGCGTATATGCCATCGCGGTCGTTCTCATTACTTACGAGATGTCACGACGCATTGCCAACACAGGCTGGCTGCAGTTGGTGGTAAGCGGACTGATCGTTCTCGGAATTACATGGTTCCATTCGACGCTGTTGGAGGTGATTGTTGTCCAGCAGGTACTGAGAATTGTGTTGTTAATTGCGGTCGCTTCGCCCTTCGTCAAGCTGTGGGCGACCGCGGGCGGGAGAGTCCATGAAGAGGCTACGGCGCGTTACTGAAGCGGAAGTCATAGCAGAATTCCTGAAGAATGAGTTCTATCAGGAAGAGTTCCACGAGGACCGCGAGCAGTTTGAGCAGCTGGTCCTGGGAGCTCAGATCACGGATGAAGCGGGAAATGCTTTGCGCCGGGCCCTTTTATTTCGCCGTCGCGGACACATGTGGCGTGAATTGCCGGAAGACACGCAATGGTGGGAGATGGAGATTGAGCCGCAGGATCTGGAGCGCGTACGCGTGTTTCCTCGTGCCCAGTGGCGCCGCGTGGCCAACGGCAGCTTCCTGCTGAAGGACATTGTGCGGCGCATCAAGACGCGGCCATTTCGCGGCCGGACGCGCGACTTCATCGCCAAGGTTCAGGCGCTGAGTTACCACCTGCGAACTCACGAGGACGCCAGCGCAGTGCTGCTGATCGGCATCGATGACGAGAACCCGGTGACGATTCTCGAAGGCAATCATCGCCTGACGGCTGCTCTGTTGGCCTCGCCGGAAGTATTACGCGATCGCTTTCGCGTGTTCTGCGGCTTGTCCCCGCATATGGCGGAGTCGTGCTGGTATCAGACCAATCTTCCCAACCTGTGGCGCTACGCACGGAATCGCACCCGCAATCTGTTCTACGACCGCGAAGCTGATGTGGAGAGGTTGCTGAAAGGGCGTCCGGCTGCATCCAACCTTATGACAGCAAAACTGTCGCCGGTTACGGCCGAGAAGGTACTAACCAACTCGAAATAAACAGGCCCTAAGAAACTTCCCCTGGGAGGGCTCAATGCAAGCTCATCAGAAGACACTCGCAAGAATCATGGTGCTGGTAGTCGGCGTGGTTTTGTGCGGACTGCCGGACTACGTGCAGGCTCAGCAACAGCAGACAGCTCCGCAGCAGAGCCAGCAGAATGGCACAACCATCGATCCGTCGAAGGGACCGCTGCAGCCGGTACCGGCGCAGAATCAGCCCACGACGGAAACTCCTGTTCCGCCGAATCCTGAGAGTTCCACCGAACCTCTGCCCGCGACGCCTCAGCCGCAGATGAAGGCGGAGCCTCAGATGCAGGAGCCGCTGGGTACCGCGACCGCGGAAGGCGTGCCAACCGTGGGCGGAGCTGCGTCGCGTCCCGCGGGCGAGGCGATTGCTCCCTCCAAGCAGAATCAGAAGCACTCCTTGCTGATTAAGGTGGGATTGATCGCTGCCGCCGGTGTTGCCGGTGGCACCGTCTACGCCCTGACCAAAGGGACGTCCGGCAGGCCGTCAATCGCTCAGGAGCAACACCGCTAAGCCTGCGAGCGGCACCACCAGCGCTGACAAGGAAGGTTGGCCGACAATGACAACGAAGGCTCGCCGCTCGAAGCTCGAAGCTCATCGCTCGCCGCTGTTGATCTCCTTCTCGGGGCTCGACGGCGCGGGCAAGAGCACGCAGATTGCGAACCTGCAGCAGTTCATCGAGCGGCGCGGTCTGAGCACCAAACTGCTGGCGTTCTGGGACAACGTGGTAGTCCTCAGCCGATATCGCGAAGGTTTCGTGCACAAGGTGTACGGCAGCGAGCGCGGCGTCGGTGCGCCGGGCCAGCCGGTGAATCGGCAGGACAAGAATGTCCGTAGATGGTATCTGACGATCGTCCGGCATGCTCTGTATCTGCTGGACGCGATCCATTTGACCATGGTGGTGGGCGAGGCGCGCCGCTCGGGCGCCGATGTCATCATTATGGATCGTTACATCTATGACGAACTTGCGAACCTGCCGCTGACAAATTTCATGACCCGGATTTTTGTTCGCATGGTGAATGCGTTTGTGCCACGGCCCGATGTCGCCTACCTGCTGGATGCAGATCCTGTCGAGGCATGCCGACGAAAGCCGGAATATCCAATCACGTTCCTGTATCTATGCCGGCGCTCCTATCATCGGCTGGCGAGAATGCTCGGCCACATGACAGTGATCCCTCCACTTGAGCTTGCCGACGCTCTGCGCGAAGTCGAGAGTGCGTTTGCGATTCTCCTTGCAGATGAGCAGCAGGCGCTTGAGAGCGACCTCGACGCGGCCCAGGCAGCGTAATCTACCGGTCGGTCTACTTGTAACAATTACTCACCAGCATCCCTTCCTACCCGTCGTGCCATTTCCTTCGTTAATTCAATCATTGAAAGCAAACGAGTTAACCGCAATTTTCGCTCCTGAAGTTTGGCATGTGAACTGTAATAGACAGAGCGTGGCGATTGTGCGGTTATTCGCACCGTATGGCAGAAAGAGTTCAAAGGCCATGGGCGGCACAAAAGCGCCGAAGTTTTTGGAGGAACCGGTAATGAAGATCGCAATGCTATATGCGCTGCCTCTGGCTGCGGCGTTGGCGCTGCCGGCGGTCGCGCAACAGGCGACCACCGACAATCAGCAGCCCGCTGCTTCGTCCACGCAGAGCAGCTCGCAAACCACCCAGACCACGCCGACCTCACAGGGCGCCAGTACCGATCAGAACTTGTCGGCACGGCAACCGCTGCAGCCGGAAACACACGAAGGCTTCTGGGGAAAGGTCAATCCATTCGCGCGCAAGAAGTATGTGCAGCGGCAACTCACACCCATTCGCGATCGCGTCAATGAGCTGGACGATTTGACCGCGGAGAATGCGCGTCAGATCAAAGACGTAGACGCGCGCGCCCAGGAAGGCATTCGACAGGCCGATGCTAAGGCAACGCTGGCGGATCAGCACGCCACTGATGCCGGCAATCGTGCACAGCAGGCCAATCAGACCGCACTCCAGGCCAGCAATCGTCTCAACACCGTTGAGCACGTTGTTGGCAATATCGACCAGTATCAACCGGCCACGCAGACCGAGATCCGTTTCCGCTCTGGTCAGAGCGGCTTGAGCAAGAAAGATAAGGAAGCGCTGGATGACATGACCGCCAACCTGAAAGATCAGAAGGGCTACATCATCCAGGTGCAGGGCTTCTCGACCGGAGCCGGCTCGGCGGGCATTCAGAGCTCGCAGGCCATGGCCAACTCCGTAGTTCGCTACCTGGTCGAGAATGAGATTCCGGTGTACCGCGTCTTTGTGCTCGGAATGGGCAACGCCAAGGTGCAGACGGAAGAGGGCACACCTCGCCGCGGCAATCGTGTCGAGATCAGCCTGATGAAGAACGACGTCGATCAGTTGGCGTCGGCGCAGTCCAGCGGCACGATGGGCTCAGGTATGAGCAATCAGAACACTGGCTACTCGAACGCAACGCCAAGCCAGTCCGCCCCTATGCAGCAACCCAATAGCATGAACTCCGCTCCGGCAAGCAGTAGTCCTCAGCAGTAGACCCGCTTAGATCCATACCTCAGCCTCCTCCAGCCCCTTGCATGTGCAAGGGGCTTTTTTCACGCGTGATGGACGTTTTCGGCTGCCTTCCTATCGCACACCTGTTCCGGAGCCACCCTGAGTGCTAGCCTTGTTTCACGGTTATAGACAGGTTGCTGAAAAACTCGGTTTCGGAACGCTTCGTGTCAGGGCACGACTTTAGTCGTGCCGATAAGCGACGTACTTTCTTTTCCGAGTCGGCTTCAGCCGACGACACAGGACTTGGCTAAGACTTTTTCAAGAGCCTTTATGGAAACGCTTTGCTACTCGCGAATGTCGTCGCCGGTCGGGCCGCTGCTGATCGGCGTGTCGGATTCGGCGCTGGTGATTTTGGAATTCGATCGCGGTCTGCCGAAACTGGTGAATGGAGCCGAGGTCGAATGGCGAGAATCGGACGCGAAGACGCATCGCGTTCGCACGCAACTAGAGGAATACTTTGCCGGCAAGCGCCGTGATTTTGATCTCGACCTCGACTTGCGCGGAACGGAATTTCGCAAAAGCTGCTGGGAGCAATTGCTCAGCATTCCCTACGGAGAAACCCGCTCCTATGGCGAGATCGCGCGCGCCGTCGGCAATCCCCAAGGCTCGCGCGCTGTGGGTCAGGCGAATCACTACAACCCCATCGCGATCATCGTCCCCTGCCATCGCGTGCTGGCCGGAGGATGCAAGCTGGGTGGCTACGGCGGCGGCCTGCCAGTAAAAGCATTTCTGCTCAAGCTGGAAGGAGCGAGGTTTCAGGATGTGGCGGCCACTGAGGAAACGAAGCAACTCGTCCTTTCGGCACGCTAGCGATACCTTCCTTGTTTGCCCGGTATGGCTTGTGTTGTGGCCTGTTCTTGCCAACTGAGTCAACCGGATGGCGCGGGGCTCGGAACGTATCCGAGGGATTTATCTCTCGGTTGCGAGATTCTCAACCTGCCAGTTCAGTCTTCCTTCAGGGCGCTTCCGAATATCGGCTGGCCGCCGAGGGAAACATAAAATCCGCTGACCAGCAAAGCGAGCGGAATCAGCAGCGCGATCACTGCGCGGCCTGCGTACCATTGGGTGATTTCCAACGGCGGAGAAAAGCCGAGCGTCAGGAAAATAATTTGGAAGCTGAGCGCGGCGACCAGGCCAACTCTGGTGAGAACAGCCAGGAATGCGAGCACGTACAAGACGGTGGCGGCAAGGTCGACTGCGTTGGCGGGTGAAAATAGTGCCACCTGGATGAGGCCGACGGCAGTCAGTCCCAACCATCGCCAACGTAGGAGGCGAGTCAGTATCGCCAGAAGTGCGAGGTAGGAAAGGGCGAAGACGCAAGCGCCTGCCGGCAGACTGATGCTATAGCCGATGGATGGCCACACTCCCTGGCCATAGAAGGAATCTACGCGGTTTATTTCCGACAAGCCTGACAGTGCAGCCACGAGCAGAGACAATGTGGCAGAAACAGATCCTACGAAGACTCCCATCAGCACGTCGCGTCCGACCAGAGGGTCGCGGAGGCGTCCACTCAACAGGCGTTGCCAGGAGACCAGCAATTTCGGCCACCTTTGCCGCACATGGGGTTCGGCGGCCATGTATCCAATCCAGGTGAGCAGCCCGAAAAATAGCGGAATTCCCAGCAGGAGGAACTGGAGTCCGATGTATTCCGGCTGAGGGACAAAGTGATAGTTGCATAGAGCCCACGCGGCAAACGCGAGGGAGGTAAAGCAAGCCAGCCGCAGCGCGCCTTTGGCATCGCCACGACCGCGACGAAGATGCCAGCGTGCGAAAAGACCTCCAACGACTAAATAACCCACCAGCAAAGACGCTCCAATCGCTGCAGAAATCTCCGCAGTGTGGCTCGACAGGTAGGCCCCGCTGCTGGCCACGGGATTGTCCCATGGAGCTATGACCTGGAAGTACACAGGTACGCCGTGGTAGGCGGCGGCGGTGATGTGGACAGTCATATCGGGGACGTCAGCGAGTTGTCCCTCCCAATCGGCCTGGCTATCGAAAGGCTCGAGTGGAACCCACTTCGGAGGGGCGGGAACAAAGCGTGTCTTGTCCAGTCCGGCTTCGGCAAACAGCAGGTCCCAATTGGGCGCAGTCTCTGGAGTTGACGGCTGGACGCGCGGCGGAACGGCGCGCAAGAAAAGCAGCTTGCCTTGCGTGTCGAGGTTGACCGTCACCATGCCTGGCGTCTCATACGGCGGGTCCCACTGGGTTACAGTTGGAGGTCCTCTTGTGTCCTTCGCGTACGGCGTCATCCACTGCGGACTCTGGCGATACCAAAAGCTAACCGGCGACGGCCATGCTTGCTCCGCTAAGGTACGCTTCCAATCTTTGCCTGACGGATGATAAGCAACGTAGTCGAGGTAATCTCGTTCCGACCCTACCCAGAAGGTTCGATCCACGACTGTCGGGTATCCAAGCTTCTTCGCCAACTCCTGGGCGCGATCGGCCAGCACTTCCGGCGAGCGGTTCATGAAGGCAAGACCCCAATCGGTGGCATGAGGAGCCAGAAAAATGGATGCGCCGAGGATGAGAACGACGGTGGCTACGAGACAGGCCCAGGCTACGGCGGGACGTAGCGATCCCTCGGGTCCGGCGGCGGCCACCATTTCCGGCGAAGGAGTTTCTCCGGCCGCCAGCGCGGCAGCCAACGGATCGCCGCCCGGAAGTGCTGCTGCGATACTCAAGGCAGAGCGGGGACGCTGCGAGGGATCGCGATCGAGACAACGCAGGATTGCGCGCTCGACCGCAGGATCGAAATTCTTGACCACACTGGAGGGCGGCGTGGGATTGGTTTCCGTTTGCTTGCGGTGAAACTCGCCCAGGGTGGAAGCCTGGAAGGCGCGCTTGCCGGTAAAGAGCTCGTAGAGCACCAGGCCGAGAGCGTACAAATCGCTCTGCACCGATGGCCCAGCGCCTTCCAACAATTCCGGCGCAAGATATCCCGGGGTTCCGGCGGGTCCTGCTCCCTGGCTCGCCTCGCTTGCGGCGATGGCCAGCCCAAAGTCGGTGATGCGGGCGCGGCCCATGCCATCGATCATCACGTTCGAAGGTTTCAGGTCGCGATGCAGCACTCCACTGCGATGAGCCGCGGCGAGTCCGGCACACAACTGCTGCGCCACCTCGACCGCTTTGTCTTCGGGCAGGCGTCCGATGCGTCGCAACAGCGACTCCAGGTCCTCGCCGTCGACGAATTCCATGGATAGAAAGAGTATGCCTTCGCTCTCGCCAACGTCGTACACGCGACACACGTTGGGATGCGAGACTTGCCGCGCCATGCGGACTTCCGCATAGAACTGATCGCGCCAGCTGGCGCTCTTACCGTGTTCGGAGGGGAGAAACTTGAGTGCGACGCGCTGGCCGAGTTTGAGATCGTCGGCGCCATAGACCTCGCCCATGCCACCACGGCCCAGCAACAACACCACGCGATAGCGCTCCGCGATCACACTGCCTGGAGCGAATCCGTGGGATGGAGACGGTTCGCGGGGAGCAGCTAGGGTTGCTGCCGCCGCGACATGGTCAGCCCGCGGCGCTCCACCATCGGGAATAGCGATGGTGGGAGGAGATGCGTCCAGAGCAGCTCCGCACTGCCGGCACACCTGGGCTGGGTCGGCGTTCTGGGATTGGCAAACGGGGCAGCGAATCACGGACACACTCTGTAAGCAAACGAGTTCGTTCGATTCTGCGCCGATAATTGTTTGGTGTAAAGCAGCAGCGGAGACTCGTGGCATTGGCCCAGCCAACTCAATTTCGGGCCTACATTGGAGTTATTTCTGATGGTCGACTAATGGGTAGTAAAGCCCACCAGCCCGGATAACGAGTGAAAAAAACGCCATTACGCAAGTAATCCCGGGCGGGCTTCTGTTGAAGAAAGTCGAACCCTGTTTGTCCTTCCTCCGCAGGGAATCATGATTACTGGGTTGCGATCTCCATCTCCGGCGTTGCGGCCAACAATGTTTTCGTATAGGAATGCCGCGGCGCGGTAGTGATCTGCTCCGTTGTTCCCACTTCCACAATTTCGCCCTGCTGCATGACGGCGATGCGATCCGCCAGGTAGCGCACGATCGGCATCGAGTGCGAGATGAATAGATACGTCAGCTGAAATTCGCGCTGGAGCTGCTTCAACAGGTTGACGATCTGCGCTCCAACGCTGACGTCGAGGGCTGACACCGGTTCGTCGGCAACGATGAAGCGTGGCCGCAAGATCAGTGCGCGCGCGATCCCGATGCGCTGCCGTTGTCCGCCGCTGAACTCGTGCGGATAACGGCGCAGAGCCGATGTGTCGAGGCCGACAGCGCGCATCACCTCACTGGCCTGCTCGCGGCGTGATCGCCCGTCTTCGCTGCCATGGATTGCTATCGGTTCGTAGACGATCTTCTCGACCGTCATGCGTGGGTCGAGCGAGCCGACAGGATCCTGGAAGATAATCTGCATGTCGCGGCGGAGGCGCCGCAACTCGGATCCGCCGGCGCGCAGGACATCGCTGCCGTCAAAGATGACGTCACCGGAATCTGGCTCGATGAGACGCAGCAAGATGCGCCCCAGCGTGCTCTTGCCGGAGCCGGACTCGCCGACGAGGCCGAGTGTCTCACCAGCTTCGATGGTGAGGGAAACATCGTTGAGAGCGCGTACTGGGTGCGAGGCGTTCCCAAAGTGCGAGGGTTCCGCTTGGAACACCTTGACGAGATGGCGAGCTTCAAGCAGGGACATGGAAGTTGGGACAACCGTTAGGGCAGCCCTTATTTTTTCTTTACCAACGCGAGCACCTCTTCGGCGTGGCCTTCCGGCTTCACCGGCGAGAAGACGTGTACGACCTTTCCGTCGGGGCCTATCAAAAACGTGCTGCGCACAATGCCCATTACCTTCTTGCCATACATGTTTTTCTCTTTCAGCACGTCAAACTTCTTAGCGACTTCTTTCTTGTCGTCGGCCAGAAGGGTATACGGCAGCTGCTCGTTTTCCTTAAACTTGAGTTGTGCCTTGGATGTGTCGGGAGAAATACCGAGAACGACCAGGCCGGCTTTTTGCAGCTTGCTGTAGGCGTCGCGGAATCCGCGCGCTTCTATGGTGCAGCCCGGCGTGCTGGCCCTGGGATAGAAGAAGAGCACAACCGTTTTGCCGCGAAACTGGTCCAGCGAAACCGGGTTTCCGTTTTCGTCGGGTAACGTGAAGTCGGGAGCTTTGCTGTTGATTTCCATGATGCAATATCTATACAGGAAAATCTCCGCCCTAGCCAAAGAGGAAGAAAGAAGCAGGTCCCTCGACTCGCTGCGCTCGCTCGGGATGACAGAATGGGGCACCCGGCGCTGTCGGGCCATCGCGATTATGGCCGCGATTCTGCTGGGGGTGTCGCTTTGCGGCGCGCAGATTCGCGATCGCACGCAGCACCAGCAGCAGTCCAGCACCGATAACAACCAGTCGCAGATTAATGCCAAGAAGACGAAGCGTGGGCCGCGGGCGCTGGCTGTCCTGGAGTTTCTGCCGGGTGGTGGCGCGCGGCTGGTTCCGGTCGCACTCTGGATCGACGACCGCTTTTATGATGCCAGCCTGTACGGTGCAAATCCCGAGCCCATGGCGCTAGAACCCGAAACCGTCTACGAAGCCACAAACTATGGCGAGTCAACGGGGCTCTTCACCGTCACAACTCCCGAGCAAGTAAAGGGCAACTGGGTGGGAGCTGGACAATGGAAGCCGCATCGTGCGCTTGACGATCAGCTTGCAAAGCAGGCAGCCAGCAAGCCGAAGCAGGCAGCAGCGGACAACCCGGCTGACGATCGGCCGACACTGAAGCGGGCGGGATCTAGCGGCTCCAGCTCAGGATCTTCATCAGGATCTTCAGGCGATGCCAGCTCTTCGTCGGGAACGTCATCCTCATCGGGAAGCGCGAGCTCATCGACGAGCAGCGCATCTCCGAATTCCAGTGGGCCTCCCGACCGGCCCACCCTGAAGAAGCCGTCCGAATCATCCACTCCTCCGCCAGATTCTCAGCCCCAAGCGACGACAGCGGGTAACTCGCCCTCGTCCTCGGCGTCCTCAGGATCGTCGGCTTCTCCCGACGAGAACGATCCCAATCGGCCCGTCTTGCGCCGAGGCAAGGCCGTGTCGTCCACGGCGAGCGCCTCGGAACCGTACGATGCCACGGCCACCCAGCCCACGCCCGCAACCAAAGCCGGCCAGGCTCAAGTCATAGCGACCACCACATCGCAGTTGGGCAGAAGATCGTATCCCGCGATCTCCGATGCCGCGCAACATGAGATGCGATCGTTGCTGTACCCCATGAACTCCGTCGAGCGCACGGATAAGTCTGATCAGATGAATGCTCTGGCGCTCGGCGAAGTGCGGAAATTCGTCGCCAAGCGCACCACGCCGGGTCTTCCGAAGAACGCTACGATCACGGATTTTGACCTGCGCGGCTACGATCTGGAATACACGAACTCACCGACGCTTGTGTTCACCGGCAAACTTCCGGTTGCAACTGCCAAAGCCTTGCGCGGCGGAGAGTTCGCTTACTTCGTCACGGTGGTAGCGCGCGAGGACGTCAACGGTACGCCGATCGAGATCTTCAGTTCAGTAACCGACAGCAATCATCTCGATGCATTCTCGCGCATGGAGATCATTGACGCCGTCGACGCCGATGCTAACGGCCGCGGCGATCTGCTTTTCCGCCTCTACAGCGATACCGGCGTCAGCTATAGCCTCTACCGGGTCTATCCCTACGAGATGAAAAAGGTTTTTGAGGGTGGCTCTGGAGTCTGACCGTGGTCGCAGAGTCACCTTTTCGTGCCTCGATATGCCGTTAAGCGCCGTGTCCCAGTCGCGGTGCTGCGATTCTGTGCAAAACTTCACTGGTCTGCAATCTCTAAGGTTTCGTCGGATTTTGAGCCACGAACCCGTGTTTCTGGAAGTTATCTAACTGATTCTAAGGATATTGTCGCTGTAGCAAGCGCAGTGCAATATAGGTAAGTAATTGAAAGAACGGATGCTGCGGCGATTGCGGAGCAGTCTTCCACAAAGTTTTCCACAGACCTGAGAAAGGCGCGCTGGCCAGCCTCACTAACTCTTTTATTCTCAAACACTGCTCGAGATTATCAGTACAGTTTATCCCACATTGTGGGAGTGCGATCCAGCGAGGGCTCTTCAACCGCAATAAGAAAGGCCGCCAGTGATGGCGGCCTTGCGGGAAAATCAGGCGAGCCTAGTGTGTCGTTGTAGCAGGCGAGGCCGGTGGCTTGGAGGTTGCAGAACCGGGAGTACCGGCAGGCTTCGCTCCAGCCGGCGGAGGCGCAACACCCGACTGGGCGTTGTACGCATCGACAACCGTCTTGGTCAAATCCACGCCGGCTGTCGCCCAGAGTAGCGGGCCCTGCGGCCAGGGATTCGAAGAATCGAACAGCAACCCATAACCGTTTGACTTGGCATATTTGTCGATAACCGGCGCCATCTTCTGCAGAATCTTCTGCGCAATTTCGTTCTGCTGCTGCTGATATTCGGCTTGTGCATCCTCAGCCGCGCGCTGCAAGCTCTTCTGCTTGGTCTCGATCGACTTCATGAGATTGGCTCGGGCTTCGTCGTTCATCTTGTCGCCCTGCGTGCTGAGTTGTTTCTTCAAACTCTCGATTTCGGTATTCTGCGCCGACAACTCGTTACGTTTGGGCTCAAACTTCTTCTGCAGTGTCTCGAAATCCCGCGCACCTTCATTGGTACCGATGATCGCCTGTTGAATATCGATGATGCCCACCTTAACGCTCCCGGTGGCAGGCGCAGTTGCTGGGGCGGTGGCGAGGGAGGTGCCGGCACTGGGAGCAGTGGGCGTGGCGGGTTTCGCAGCGGGAGGCGATTGCGCAAAGCCCGCGACGGCGAGGACAACTGTCAGCACGACTGTGCTTACAAACGTGCGCTTCATGCGTTGGTATAGCTCCTTAGAACTGCTCCGGGAATTCTTCAGGTATTCCAGCGGTGACGACTGATCTGCAGTGTCGTGCCTGGAGTGCCGAGCGCAGCGTCCGGCTTAGAATACAAGCCCGAGCGCTTCCCGACCGGAAAATTCGGCGGTGCGGATTACTCAATTATAGGGAAAGGCGGTTGCGAAGGTCAACGATCATTGCGATACCGCTCGGGTTGCCGTGCCCTCCATTACCGTGGCCCATCCGCCCGGCTTCTGCACTTCGGACTTGAAGGCGTAAGAGTTAGGCGAGGTCAGCGTCATGGTTTCGCGCCGGGTAGCGGCGACGCCGTTCAGCTTCTCAGCAAAATTCCACACCCAGGTTGCGCCATCGGTTTTGCACGTCCCCAGCTGATGCTCGCCCAGGCTGTTGTACATGTTCATGGTGAAAGTCTTCTCCGCGGCGTTGTACTCCATCATGCGAACGCCGTGCACGTCGCCCAAAGGACCGTGACTGACGGAGTGAATCTCCAGAAAACCCTCTCCCACCCATTCGCCGTGCTGGGTTGATTTATACGGCGCGCTCGGTGAGTTTGGGCTGACCTTCGCCGTACCGGTGAGGTTCCAGTCTCCCGCGAAGTAACCCATCATCTGCTGCGGAGTCGGCGTCTGAGCAACTACCACAACACTGACCAATAACCACAACATGGCTCCAGCGACAAGACTTCTCACAGGAAGATCTCCTAGAACGTGGTCGCCACCGTAAACCGGAAGGTCTTGAGCGGCTCCGCCAGGTAATACTTCGGCTGGTACGTCGAAATGGTCTGCAGGTACGTGTATTCGCCGGCCGCACCCGCCGGGAACATCGAGCGGGTGATGGGATTCGGCGAGCTCACCGTTTCGTTGATGCGCAACGGGTTATAGGCATAATAGATGCGGAAGGGCGCGTTGATCACCGGAACCATGACCTGCAACTCCAATCCTGTTGACATGCGGGTCTGATAGTTCGTGCCCGACACTGCCTGCAACACGGGATTGAACGGCAGGGTTGTTCCCCCGACGCACTGGTAGGCGGAGTTCAAGGCCGGACAACCGAAAACCGTAGTCTGCAAACTGGTGACTTCGGGGCCGGCAATGCGCAACTGGTTTGGCTCAGAGATGAAATCCCATCCCGTGTCGACGAAAGGCGCAATGGTAACCGGACCAACGATGGGCACGCGGTACTCGAGGTTGGTAATGATGTTGGTATCGCCGCCGGGGAAGATGATCTGCTCAACCGGAACAGTGACGGTGTAGACGCCTTGGCGCGGATTCGCCGGATTCAGGGGAACTGTAGTGCCGTCAGGGTTCTGCAACGGAATGGTAACCGCGGTGGGGAAGAATGACACCGGCGATATCGCGCGGACGTCGAAGCCGCGAATGTCGGTGTCCCCGCCCGCGTAGAAGCGGTCAAACGGTGGCGCTACTGTTCCGCCATAACCGGTGATCCACGAACCCAGCACACGGAAGCCCACCGTGTTGCGTCCCTTGTTCACCGGCATGAAGCGCTTGTATTCGGCAACCGGCTTGACGTACTTAACGTTGCCGCCTAGACCTGCAATTTCGCTGGCGAAGTAGATGCTCTGCCCCTTGTGCGGACGCTGCGGATTGTCAATTTTGTTGTAAGAGAAGTTGGGGACAACCTTGCTCGTGGTGATTCCTGTAAGCGCGTTCGGGCCGGAGATGCTGCGATAGGCCAAAGCCTCAAAGTAGTCGCTAGACGCAGCGCTGAAGGTTTGCACTGACGAATCGTCGAAGCCGTAGGTTATTCCGATACGTTTGAACGACCGCTTGATCGGATAGCTCAACGAACTGGTGAATCCTGTGCTCGTCTGCGTGAAGTTCTGCAGCAGCGCCTGATAGCTGGCCGGCAGATTCAAACTCTGATTGAGCTGAATCTGCGTCAGTGCCGCCTGATTGTAGTTGTAGCTGCGGTGATAGACCGACCAGCCGAACTGCAGCGGGCGATCGAACAAATACGGCTGGGTGAACGACAGCGTCTCATTGCGCTGGTACTGGCCGATCTGGAATTCCAGCGTCAGGCTCTCGCCTTTGCCGAACAGGTTGTTCGTCGTGTAGTTGAGGCCGATGAAAGCGCCGGCCAATCCGCTGACGCCGCCCGTCAAGCCGATGCTGTTCTTGCCCTTCTCTTTTACCTTCAGGGTGATGTCGACCGTGCCGTCCTGGACGTTCTGCTTGATTTCCGAATCCTGCTCCGGCTTGAGCGGCTGGAAGTACTGCAGCTGATTCAGTCGCAGCAGGCTGAGCTCCCACAGGTTCCCGTTGTAAATTTGACCTTCTTCCAGCGCCAGCTCACGGCGAATGACCTTGTCGCGCGTCGTGGTGTTGCCTTCAAACTCAATCCGACGAACGTAGAACTGTTTGCCTTCGTCGAGATCGATACGCAGGCTGATCGTCCTCTTCTCGTCGTCGGCCTCGGTGTTGGGTACGGGCGTGAAGTTGATATATCCGTACTGCGCGTAGGCCTTGCGCAATGCTTCCAGACCTTTGCGGACGGCTTCCGTGTCGAAGATGTCGCCGTCCTTGATCTTGAACAGCCCCCGCAGCACTTTGGTATTCGTGATCGCCTTGTTGCCGGTGAAGGTGATTTCTTTCAGGCGATAGCGCTGTCCTTCTTCGACCGGAATCGTGATGTCGACCGCTTTGCCGGGCGAAGACTTGAAAGGGAAATACCACTTCACTCCGCTGGTGTCGTGAATCTGGGTTTTGGGATCGCCGACCAGCGCTTTGAAATAGCCCTTGGTTTGATAGTAATACCGGACGCGCTCGGCGTCTTCCGACAGCTTGGTGGAGTCATACGTGCGCGCAAAAAGGTTTTCCAGGAAGATGGAATGTGGAATACCGATCGGCTTCAGGTTCTTCATTGCGCTCTGCAGCTCGCGATTGCTGAGCGCCTTGTTGCCTTCAAATTTAATCTTGCCGACTTTGACTTTCGGTCCTTCCTTGACCACGAACGTGAGCGAAACAGCGGCCGGAGGAATGGGCCGCACCTCCGATTGCACGCTGGCGAACTGACGCCCATGGGCTGCCAGCAACTGCTTGATCACCACTTCAGCGTGCTTCACCTTGGTCGGATCGTACTGGCTTTCCTGCGTGAGGCCGACCTTCTGTTCCTTAAACTTGTCGAGAACATCGCTCTGCGAAACCGAACTCAAGCCAACGTACTTGATTTCGCGAATGGTCGGTTTCTCTTTGACGTAGACGTAGATGATCCAGCCCTTGTTGGTTTGCTCGCGCTCCAGGCGCAGATCGTCGAAGTACCCGGTATTCCAGAGGGAGTTGAAATCGCGCTCCAGCGCTGCCTGGTCGTAGACATCGCCCGGCTTGGTGAACATGCGGGCGCGAATGGTTTCCGCAGGGATACGCCGGTTTCCCTTGATCACGATGTCTGAAACCACGTCCTGCTGCGCAAGAGCCGTCCCGGCGAGAAATATGAGTGCGAGAAATAACCCGATCGCCCTGGCGCAACTGCGTGTCCCGCGATGCGAGAGCATCGTGAGCCCAACCTGACGGTGGCAAGAAATAACGGAACCCTCAGTAGTTAAGGTTTATGAAAGCGCAATTATACGGTACGGGCGCTGCGGTTCGTAAACCCTAAACCGGGCGCCGATTACGATGCAACAGCTACGCTAACCCTCGCTGCCGCTGGAAGTTGCTGCAACGCGCTCGACCTCCACCAGAGTGGAGTAGAAGGTAGCACCACCACCCAGATCAGTGAGCCGTGCCGAGGTCAACACATTGATGTTAAGGCCGTCGTGTGACAGCTTCGCCCAACCGAGACGAGCGCCGACTACGCCGGGCTGTACTGCACTATGCCGCCCGCTTTTCGCAGTTGCCGCAGTGAACGTCCCTTCGACACGAGCGCGCAAATAGATTTCGCCGCGATCGTTGAAGATGCGCACCTGGTCGCCATCGGTGATCCCGCGGGGATCGGCATCCTCGATTGCAATTTCCAACTCGTCCTGATGCGGTTCCATTTTCTGGTGGGTCGGAAGATTGACGAATGTCGAATTAAGAAAGTTGTCGGTCTTGCGCGCCAGCAGTTCCAGTGGATATCGCGTTTCTGCCGGATTGTTACGGGATTCCTCTGGCGGAATAAACGACGCGACCGGATCCATTCCTAAGGCGATCAGATCCTCGTTGTAGAGACGCGCTTTGCCGCTCGGTGTCGCGAATCCGTTGGCAAATGTCAGCCACGGCTTGCCATTGCCGTCGCCATTCAGATTCAGCCGCACGTGCGGATCGCGCTCCAATCGCTCGCGCGTGATTCCCTCCAGCTGAGAAACTCCCGACGCCAGCGCCGCATCGATCATTGCATCAACCGGTTCGCGGAAGCACTCGTCCTCGAAGCCCATACGTAACGCGAGCTCGCGGAAAAAATCCACATTAGATTTGCATTCGCCCAGCGGCTCAATCGCCGGCTGCGAGACCTGCAAGTAGTAGTGACCGTAGGCCTGGACCAGATCCTTATGTTCGAAAAATGTGGTGGCCGGAAGCACGATATCGGCAAAATCAGTCGTGTCGGTGAAGAACTGCTCGTGAACGACGGTAAACAGATCTTCCCGCTTGAGACCTCGCCTCACACGATGCTGATCGGGACACACCGCCGCAGGATTGCAGTTGTAGACCACCAGCGCTTTGACGGGAGGATTGTCCAGTTCAGTCAGCGCCTGCCCGAGCTGCACCATGTTCACGATGCGGCCTGGATATCCCAGCGGACTCTTGTACGCGAGATCCTCAAGCTCCATCGCTGCACGATCCAGCTGAAAAGCGCCACTGAGAGAGAGCTGCAGTCCGCCGCCAATTTCTTTCCACGATCCTGTAATTACCGGCAACATGCAGACCGCGCGCACCGCCGCGCCGCCGTTCTGCGCGCGCTGAATACCGTAGTTCAAGCGGATGACAGCCGGCCGCGTGGTCGCATATTCCCGCGCCAGCCGCTCGATATCTTGCTTCGCGATGCCTGTCCATCGGGCTACACGCTCGGGTGTGTACTCCGGCAAACGCTTCTTCAGTTCGTCGAAACCTTCGGCATAGCGCGAGATGTAATCCTCGTCGTGCCAGCCTTCGCGCACGATGACATGCATTAATCCCAGCGCCAGCGCGACGTCGGTTCCGGGATTGATCGGGATATGCCAATCGGCAACTGCCGCGGTGCGCGTCCGATAGGGATCGATGACGACCAGCTTTGCGCCCGCGCGACGTGCCTCTTCGATGAACGGCCACAGGTGAATGTTGTTGCCGTGGATGTTCGCAGCCCAGGCGATGATGTACTTCGAATGGCGGAACTGCTCCGGCTCGGTGCCCATCTTGCGGCCATAGACCGAGATGATGGCATCCTCACCGGCCTGCGAGCAGATACTGCGATGCAGCCGCGAAGCTCCCAGGCGATGGAAGAAGCGCCGGTCCATGGACCAGCCGTTCAGCACGGCGATGTTGCCGCCGTAGGAGTAAGGCAGAATCGCTTCCGGACCGAACTCCTTGCTGGTCTGCTTCAGCCGGCGGACAATCTCATCGAAAGCCTCGTCCCAACTGATGCGCTGAAAAACGCTGTCACCCTGGGCTCCTTTGGGCGCAGTGCGGCGCATGGGATAAAGCACGCGATCCGGCGAATAAACGCGATCCAGATATTTCGCAACTTTGCCGCAGAGGAATCCGCGCGTGATGGGATGTTCGGGGTCGCCCTGAATTTTTGTTGCTCTTCCGTCCTCGACGGTGATGAGCACGGCGCAGCCATCCGGGCAATCATGAGGGCAGGCAGCGTGAACAATGCGCTTCATGGAAGAAATTCGATTATCCCACGAAGCAGCTTCACGCGACGGACACACAAAGAAGGCTCGGGGCGCTCCCTTCCCCGAGCCTTCATCGCCTCATGTAGCAATTATTTCCTTGCTACCTTCTTGCCCGTTCGCTCCTGGCTGCGAACGCAATTACATAAAGCAAGGATCGTGCCACTCGCGAACCGAGAAAGAAGGCGATTTCGGCAACGCATTTGCAGCGAGATACGGCCAGTGAATACAACCCAGCGCAGTTCCCGACTATCCGAACGGATGGTGGACTATCCGTTTGGTCACGGTGAAGCGTCTCTAGCTGACTGTTTCCCTCCGACCTTACTTCCGGGACGGCAAGAAACTAGGCTGGAGCAGATCAGTTCAGCCATGCCCGGCGGAGACTGTGACGAATCGCCCCGGGACGGGGACGAATTGCAGGGTTTTGTATCAGCCTGGTCAACAATTACTTGCGTTCCCTGGGCTAAATAGAGGTATGATTTGACAATCCGCTGGCCTACTCAGTTTGTGGGGAGAGGCACTATGGCTCGCAATCGACTTGCCGTCCTGCTTGTGCTTGCTGCGGTTTCTGTGCCGTGTGCAGCCAAGATGCGTACCTTCTCATGCCCCGAGGAGCGTGCCCGGGTTGTGGATTACACGCACAGCCTGGAAGACCATCCGCTCGCCAAGGACAACCTCGCCAAGAGAATGTGGCTGACGGAGTGGATCGTAAACACTCCCAGCGTCAACCTAGAAATTTGTTGCAAGGAACTGCAATCGCTGGACGCGGTGAATAACACCTATTCCCAGCAACTGCGCATGCAGGCAATGTACTCGCAGGCGGCGTATCAGCTGCAGCACCCGGAGGTCAAAAACACCGCCGAGATTCAGGCTGCCGGACTGGCTGGAACTTTGCGTGCCTATCGCGCGATCCTGCGTTTCGACCCTTCCGCCAAGTACCCGCTACTTGACGACCTGTTGTCACTGGAGAAACAGGGCAAATTGCAGAAGTATGTCGAGCGGCAGTCTGCAAGAAGTATGGAAGATTAGCGAAGAGCGATACACTCAGCACAAAGGGCGCCTGACTGGCGCCCTTTCGTTTTGCTGATATCAGGAATTCCCAGGCCTGACTATCGTTTGCCTTTCCCCTTAGTCGTCTCGACTTGGATTTTGTTGGTAACCTGCTTCACCCCACCGACTTCGGCAGCCAGAGTTTCGGCTTTCACCAGATCTGCCTTGGATGGAGTTTTGCCAGTAAGCGTCACCACGCCTGCCAGAACGTCAACCTGGATGGAGCTGCCTTTCAGAGTCGCAAGTTGCTGCTCGATATTTTTCTGAATATCGGAATCCGGAGTGACCTCGGGTACTTTCGCGGAGACCGTCTGCGGTGGAGGAACCGGCTTGCTGCTTCTTCCAGCGAAATGAAATATCAGGGTCAGGATGCCGATGAAAACAACGACCGCCACTGCTGCCGTTATCGCCACCAGGCGCTTGTTGCCCATAAAATCGGCAAGGCGCTGCTGGAACGGGCTCGGAGGCGCTTCCTCATCTTCGTCAACCGAAAAGCTGTCGCCAACCAGTGCTTTCAGTCTCTCGAACTCACTTTCTGCAAACTCAGGAGAATTGTCGGCCGCGGCCTCTGCAGTCGGCACTGCTGTCTGCACCTGCGAACTGGCGGGCGCCGCGGCTACTCCCACGACGCGATCCCCACCTTGTTCCCGTTGCTGATTCACCCGAGCGGTCGCTGCAGCAGTATCCCGTGAAACCGAGCTGTCCACCGGGCAGACATGGAACTCGCCACGGTAGCTGCTCCCGCATTGTTCGCAGTAGTTCAACCGCGGCGGCGTGAGCTTGGATGCCCCGTTGCCCACAGCAGCCGTGGCGGCTTGCCAGCGTGTGGTGGGCGCGGGCTGCCGCAAGGTTTCGGTCATGGAAGCGGATTCGGCGGATTGCGCCTCATAGGGCATCGTGACCGCCTCGCCGTTACTCCCGCTGCGTGTGGCCACCTGTTCAACTTGGGGTCTCACACTCAGGGGCGGCTTGCCCTGACTGCTGTTGGTGGCGAACACTGGTGCGCCCGGTGGCGATGACGGACTCTTCGGTCGAGATGGTCCTTCGAACTGGTGCCTTTCATGTGGAACTGTTCCCGGTACCCAGTAACTCTCTTCCATCCCAGCGACGAAGCGATCCACGGCAGAGAAATCCTTGCGCAGACGTGAGAGAGCAAAACCATCTCTCTCCTCCTGCAAATTGCAGGCCCAACGCAGCCACTGACTGGCGGCGGGTCCCGGGAGATCTTTGACCTGGTCGGCCAGTGCGGCCTCCGTCCTCAGCTGCTTGACAGCTTCCTGCCGGAGTTTGCTGAGCGCCGCAGCGCGAGCTTCCAACCGGTGTTTGATGCTTCCGGCATCCAGCTCATTTGCGAGATCTGCCAATTTGTTCCGTCGCTGTTGATTCCGCCTTTCCTGGGCTGCAATTTCCAGCTCGTGAATCAACCGCTCCAAGGATTCGCGATCGCTCCACTTGGCATCCGCACGCTCCACATGAACCAGATCGCGCAACGCCGCGCCGTGCTGTCGAGCCTCGGTCGCACTCTGGGTCAGTTGCTCGTCGTCAAATTCGAAACCGGCTCGCATCCAGTCAACCTGGGATTGAACAGCCAGAAGACTGTCATCGAGTTTTGCCAATTCAGACCAAAAGGCAGAAGACATAAAATCCCTCACAACCTGGCAAATCTGGAAGACACGATTGCAGCCTCATACACAGGCTGCCGTGGTGCATGCAGGTGTTACGCGAACATTGCTTCAGCCTGGAGTAGAGTTCGGCATCATCGCCTCATTGCTATTCGAGAGAGAAGTTGACGTTAATCTGAGTGTCAGCCTCCACTGGTTCTCCATCCAGCGTAAAGGGCTTGTAACGCCACTGTTTTACCGCCTCGGTAGCCGATTTGATCAGCATGGGAGGGCCGCTTACCACCTTCAACGCCTTGACCCCTCCATCCTTGCCAATCACGGCCTGCAACACGACCGTCCCATGAACGCGCGACTGGAAGGCCTCGGGCGGATATTGCGGATTGACCCTGTGCGTCAGCTGAGCTTGTGCGACTCCGGAAGTCACTCGCAACTTCTGCTGATTGAGAGTGGGCACTGCAACCGGAACGTCTTTAGCAATTGCGCCCAAGTTGTTGGGAGACGTGTTGGGCAGCGCACCCGGGATGGAGCTGGGCGGTTCAATCGTATCGTTTGCCGGCTCAGGCCTCTTCGCCATGGCGACGTCCCGTGGCGCCTGCATGGGCACGCTCAACACCTCAGCCGGCTTTGGCTGGTTCTGCGGTTGAGTGTCCGGTTTTGGCTGCGCATTGTTCCCAAGCTGCGCATTCTGCTTGTTGGCGTTTGGATCGCCCGGCTTGGTCGTGTTCACCGTCGACGGGCTCGCACTGATGGGCTGCGCTACAGAATTGGTAACCAGTCCTGGCTGTGCATTGCCTGCTGGCTGCTCCGGTGCCTTCTCCATCGCCTTAACCGAATCATTGGCGACGTGGCTGCGGTGTGCCTTCCACACTATGCCGCCCACCAGCAGGATCAGCACGAGGGTGGCGGCGGCCAGCACCACCGGATTCGCTGCCAGCGCGCGCCAATCTTTGTCGCGTAGAAGCGCCTGCCAGTCGGTACCTCGGTGCTCTTCAGCGGCCAGTTCCTCGTCGTGACTCCGCATCGCTGTTCGCAACTCGGAGACTTCGACCTTCGAGGATGCGCGTGACTTTTCGACAGGAGCTTGCTCGACGGTGCGCGACTTTGAACTGACTTGCGTCGCAGAAACGGCAGCGGCCCCGACAGCTACACTCTCAACTTTGTCGCGAACGGCAGAGCCATCGCGACCCGTCGTCGCCACGGCGGGCTCATCTGTAAATCGCAGCGGCGCGCTGTCGATCGGGCAGACGTTGAACTGTGCAGGATAGGTGCTACCGCACTTATCGCAATACTTCATGCGCGTCGCTGTTGCCACAGCCGGGGCAGCAGCTGTCGCAGCCGCGACGACCGCCTTCTTCTCCGACGGCTCTTTGGCCGGCGCCGGTGCAGCTGCCTGCCACTGCTTTGCCGGAGCGGAAGGACGAACCGGCTCTGCCGCAGGCCGAACTCCCTTCGCGGGAGGTTCCGCAGCCTTTGCGCTGGCAACCGGCTGTGTCACCTGCGCAGTGACGGTCGGCGCAGGCTTCTGCTGTGCGACAGCAACCGCAGCGGCGGCTACCTGCGGATGAACTGGGGCAGCCGGTTGTGGAGCCGGCTTCTTGTCCGATGGAATCGCCGGCTCAACAGGCTTGGTCTCTTTGGCGGCTGGTGCGGGCGTCTCAACTCGCGCTGGCTGCTTTGCCGCAGGAGGCGGTGCAGCAGCTGGTGTGGGCTGTTTCACCGCTGTAACTGGTGGAGCAGCCGGCATAGGCTGTTTTGGCGCCGCAACTGGTGGAGCAGCCGGCGCAGGCGGTTTCGCCACTGTAACCGGTGGAGCAGCTGGTTTAGCCGGCGCGGATTCCTTGGCCGGTGGAGCAGCAGGTTGAGTCGTCGGAGCGGGGGTTGGAGTTACGGCTGCCCGAGTCCCGGGAACCCAGTAGTTCTCCTCCATCTCGCCCGTGAAGCTTGCTACCGCAGGAAAATCTGTTTGCAGCTGATTGAGGGTCACTGCATCGCTATCCTCCTGCAGGTTGCACGCCCATTGCAGCCACGAGCCTGGGTCCGGACCCGGAAGAACTTTTGCCTGTTCTTTGAGGGCCGCATCCGCGCGCAACTGATCGACGGCTTCTTGACGTAGGGCATTCAGCGCTGAGACACGAGATTCGAAGCGATGCTTGATACTTCCGGCTTCGAATTCGCTGGCCAGTTCCAGCAACCGAGTGCGCCGCTCCTCACCGACTTTCTCTTGAGCGGCAATCTCCAACTCGAGGATCAGAAGGTCGAGAGCTTCCCGATCGCCCCACTTCGCATCGGCACTTTGCGCGCGAATCAAATCGCGAACCGCCGTAGCGTGTTGCCGGGCTTCTGCAAGTCTCTGCCTTAATTGATCGTCGCTTACCTCCGAACCTCCCCGCAGGCAGTCCACTTCAGATTGAAGGGCCAATAGACTGCCATCGAGTTTTTCCAGTGCAGACGAAATGGGAGAAGACATACATAGGTCCTTTCACACTTTGGTTATCACGCCCCCACACCCCGCCGATCCTGGGTAATAGGGGTAACGGTCTTGGATGACGTGATGGGACGAACCGTGGGATCCGTCGCGGTTCGGTTGCGGTCACCGGGGACCCAGTAGTTCTCCTCCATTTCACCGCAGAAGCGATCGACAGCAGGGAAATCCCTGTGCAACTCGGTGAGCGTCATGCCATCGGTTGATTCCTGCAGATTGCAAGCCCAGTGCAACCACTCGCCGGCATCGGGTCCGGGAAGCTCTTTCTCCTGGTCGGAACGAGCGGCTTCGGTGCGCAACTGCTTCACGGCCTCGACGCGCAGAGTATTCAACGCGGTGCTGCGAGCCTCGAAGCGATGCTTGACCCTTCCCGCTTCCAGTTCGGCCGCAAGCTCCAACAGCTTGGTGCGCCGTTGCTGATTGCGCCGCGCCTGGGCTGCCAATTCCAACTCATGAATCAGCATCTCCAGATCCGCGCGGTCACTCCAACTGGCGTCCGGGCGTTCGGCGCGAATCAGGTCGCGCAGCATGGCCACATTATGACGCGCTTCCGCCAGACTGTGGCTCAGTTGAGTCTCGTCAATCTCAAGCGCGGCGCGCAGCCACTCTACCTGAGACTGAATACTTTGCACGCTTGCATCAAGTTTCTCCAAGGCAGACCACATGAGAGAGGACATCACGAACTCCTTTCAGTTTTGCTCGCTACCGGAATCGCTCGGCCCGGAAATGACGTGCCCTATTTATAGGGCAATTCGTCGAGAAATAAAAGTCTTAGTCTGCGCTGGCGGGCGCAAGCTTCGTCCAGCCTGACATTTCGGACCTGCCACGGTATTGTCGCAGGAAGTACTGCCGTGTAAAGCAAAATTTATAGGGCAGTCAAGTTACGAAAGTGTCCGATAGTAACCAGAACTCCTGGACTCTGGTAACCAGTCCACTGGCCGAATATCTGCTAAGTATATAAAAATTAAGCGACTTGCTTAGATTGCCGATCTGAACGAAGGTAATACATTTGGAGGTACGGCCCGTCGAATAACAAGAGTGCCAGTCTGGGAAAGGCGACGGTACGCCACCAAAGGGCCGCGCGGCTCGCCTTCTTCCTACCTTCGTTTGGCCCAACAAAACTTGACTGAATCGACCTCTTACTATGACCGAGTCGTGAGCGTACCCTCAGAGCAATTCTGCGTAAGCATCGACTCTGGGGAAACATTCAGCCGGATGTGAAGATGTTGCGTGCCCGCGAGGATGTAGGGCGGGCGCTCTCAGAGGAAGAGGAAACATTGCTGCTGAGAGAATGCCGCGACAGTCGCTCTCTTTCCCTTTACGTGGCAGTAGAAATGGCCTTAGCAACCTGCATGCGTTACAGCGAGATTCGCCTTCTGCAATGGAATCAAATTGACTTCACCAGATGCGAGGTCCGAGTCGGGAAGTCGAAGACTGAGTGTGGTGAAGGCCGAGTTATTCCGCTCAATCAGCGCTTTCGTACGGTCCTGGAATTTTGGGCTGAACGCTTTCCGCAGCGAAAACCGAATCAATTCGTCTTCCCGGCAGAACGATACGGCGGCCGCGGTCGTGAGGAGTCATTCGGTTTTTCCGGCACTTCCGTCTACAGCATCGATGTCTCAAAGCCAATCGGAGATTGGAAGGAGGCTTGGGAAGCGGCTAAGAAGCGTGCCGGCGTCACCTGTCGCTTTCATGACCTTCGTCACACCGGCTGCACGCGAATGCTCGAAGCCGGTATTCCTTTCAGCGTGGTGGGTGACATTATGGGGTGGAGTCCCAGTAGGGCAAGTCGCATGACGAAACGCTATGGGCATATTGGACACACAGCTCGGCGACAAGCGGTGGAAATGCTGGGAAGCGCGACTGCTTTCGATGCAGAGGGGGCACAGAAATGGGCACAGTGGCAGGGGCCGGCACTCGAGCAAACACCGCAAGTTCTAGAAAAGAATGGCTCCTCAGGTAGGACTCGAACCTACAACCCTCCGGTTAACAGCCGGATGCTCTGCCATTGAGCTACTGAGGAGTGATGGTGCGCCTTGCGGCGCGTTAAGTTGTATTCGTTATTGTAGCGGCGGGCGGCGAGTGCGTCAAAGGTTTGGATTGAACATTTGAAGGCCGCGTTCCCAAACAGGTCTTACACGTATTTGAAAACCTACTGTGGGACGCGATCAGCAGCGACCGCAGTGCGACGCGTGCGTGCGACAAAATTTCGCGCGAGTCGTTTTCGCAGCGGCGGTGTTGCGCTGCGTCGGTGCTGGCGCAGACCGACTGAACGCGGCATCTGCGCGGCGTTATGATGAGAGGTCATTCTGTATGAGTCGTGCTTCTGTAACGCGACGCGTGCTTGTAGTCGTACTGCTCGTGCTCACCCAATTCGCGATATCGCAAAGCCAGAATTCCAGCTCTTCTTCCACGATGAACATTCCCAAGCCGCCCGCGACCAAACAACAGCCTGTAACCGACGAGTACTTCGGGACGAAAGTCGTCGATCGTTATCGCTGGCTTGAAAACGGCGATAGTCCCGAAACCCAGCAGTGGGTCAACCGGCAGATGGCCTACACACGCGGCATTCTCGACAAGCTGCCTGGCCGCGAAAAGTTGCAGGATCGGCTGCAACAACTACTCGAAATCGGCACGCTGGGTGAGACGCAGGTTGGCGGCGATTACTGCTTCCACATGCGGCGCGATGGCAAGCAGAACCAGCCCGTGCTGTACGTGCGGAAGGGTGTCGATGGCAAGGACGAAGTGCTGGTCGATGTGAATCCGTTGTCGAAAGACGGAACCGTCGCGCTCGACTGGTGGTACCCGTCGCACGATGGGAAATACGTCGCTTATGGCACTTCGGAAAGCGGCTCAGAGATGAGCACGCTGCGCGTGATCGAGACCGCAACACGCAAGTTGTTGCCCGACACGATTGCGCGCACGCGCGCTGCGAGCTTGGCATGGAAGCCGGACGATAGCGGCTTCTACTACACGCGATATCCCAAGCCCGGCGAAGTCGCCGCCGGGCAGGAGATGTACGACCGGCATGTGTTCTATCACGTGCTGGGCGGCGATCCGGCGAAAGATCTGTTGATCTTCGGCCAGGGATTGCCACCGCAGGACTGGCCCAATGTCGTGCTGTCGAATGATGGCCGCTGGCTTTGCATCATGGTGGAACACGGCTGGTCGAAGAGCGAGTTGTATGTGAAGGATGTGCAGAGCAGCGCGCCGCCGTTGCGCATCACCGAGGGCAGGGAATTTCTTTACTCGGTGCAGGCATACAACGGCGAGCTATACATCGTGACTAACGAAGACAGCCCGCGGTATCGCGTATTTAAGACACCGGCTACCACGCCAACGCGCGAGCACTGGCGCGAGATTATTCCGCAGTCGGACGCGGTTTTGACGTCGCTAAGCGTCATTGGCGGGCAGCTGTTTGCCGGATATGAACTCAATGCCCACTCGCTGCTGAAGCGGTACACCATCGACGGCAAGCCGCTGGGCGAGATCCCGCTGCCAACGCTCGGAACCATCTCCAGCATCGGCGGCGAGTACGACAGTAGCAGCGCATTCTATCTTTTCTCGTCGTTCACGACGCCCACTACGATCTACCGATTTGATATCCCACAATCGAGTACCACAGTGTGGGAGTCTATCCAAAGCGGTATCAATCCCGATCTGTACGAGACAAAACAAGTCTGGTACGCGTCGAAGGACGGTACACGCATTCCCATGTTTCTTGTGATGCGCAAGGGCTTGAAGATAACCGGGCACAATCCGCTGATCCTGAACGGCTATGGAGGATTCGACGTCAGCTTGACTCCGGAGTTCAGCAAGACCCTGTTTCCCTGGGTCGATCAGGGCGGCATCTTCGCTGTAGCGAATCTGCGCGGCGGTGCGGAGTTTGGCGAAGACTGGCACCGGGCCGGCATGCTCGACAAGAAGCAAAACGTCTTTGATGACTTTATCGCGGCGGCTGAATATTTGCTGAAGGAGGGTTACACCGATCGCGAGCATCTCGCCATTCGCGGCGGCAGCAATGGCGGGCTTCTGGTTGGTGCGGTGATGACCCAGCGGCCGGATCTGTTTCGCGCGGTCATTTGCCAGGTGCCGCTGCTCGACATGCTGCGCTACCAGAACTTTCAGATCGCGAAGTTGTGGATTCCGGAGTACGGCTCGTCGGACGACGCGAAGCAGTTTCAGTGGCTGTATGCCTACTCGCCCTATCAGCACGTGAAGGCGGGACCAAGTTATCCGGCGGTGCTTTTCATGACGGCCGAGGGTGATACGCGCGTCGATCCGATGCATGCGAAGAAGATGGCGGCGGAGTTGCAGGCAGCGAATGGCGGGCCGCATCCGATTCTGCTGCGCATCGAAACCAAAGCCGGGCATGGCGCCGGCAAGCCAATCTCAAAGCTGGTGGACGAGTGGACCGATATCTATTCGTTTCTGTTCTGGCAGCTGGGAGTGGAAGGAAGCGATTAGCAATTAGCCTTCGATGTTTCCTTGCTCTCACTTTCCGACAAACACCACCACGCTGCGCGCCTTCACGACGAAGCTTTCCTGCGACAGAAGAGGAAATTCCTGGCCGTCCTCCGCGATGTCGTTGGGTGAGGGCTGCGCGGTGTCGACGACTCGGAACCACTCGCGCTCGCCGATTTGCGGCAACTCGAATTCCAGATCGCCGTAATGCTCATTCGCGATGAACAACAGATCCTCGCGCGCATCTCCGTCATGCAGTTGCGTGAGCTGCATCGCCAGACTGCGCGACTGGGGACCCCAGTCTGGTCGGCCACGCTTCACACCGTGCCACGTGATGTGGAATCCGTGTTCGCCGCTGAACTCAAAGCTGTCGCGGCGGAGCAGGCAACAGCGTTTGCGGAAGGCGATCATCAGCTGAAAGAATCGCAGCAGCCCGGCGTTCGTCTCTGCCAGCCGCCAGTCGATCCAGCTGATCTCGTTGTCCTGGCAATACGCATTGTTGTTTCCCTGCTGCGTGCGCCCCATCTCATCGCCCGCTAGGATCATGGGCACACCGTGTGATACCAGTAGAATTGCGGCAAAGTTCTTCTGCTGCTGCAGGCGCAACTGGTTGATGGCTTTGTCGTCAGTCGAGCCTTCGGCGCCGCAATTCCAGCTGTAATTGGCGTTGTTGCCATCGGAGTTGTTCTCGCCGTTGGCGAGATTGTGTTTCTCGTTGTAGGAGACCAGATCGTTCATCGTGAAGCCGTCGTGGCAGGTCACGAAGTTGATGCTGTGATGCGGCTCGCGCGCGCTGGAGAGATACAAATCAGGACTGCCCAGCAGCCGCGTCGCCAGCGGCGATGTCATTCCGGCATCGCCTTTCACGAACTTGCGAATGTCATCGCGAAAGATGCCGTTCCACTCCGCCCAACGTCCCCAGGACGGAAACGATCCCACCTGATAGAGGCCGCCTGCATCCCAGGCTTCGGCGATGAGCTTGGTGTTGGCGAGCACGGGATCGTAGGCCAAGCGCTCCAGCAGGGGCGGATTCTGCAGCACCGAACCGTCTTCGCCACGTCCGAGAATCGACGCGAGATCGAAGCGGAAGCCGTCGACGTGCATCTCCATCACCCAGTAGCGGAGGCAATCGACAATGAAGTCGCGCACGACTGGGTTGTTGCAATTCACCGTGTTGCCGCAGCCGCTGAAGTTCTCGTATTTCCCGGTGCCGCACTCGAGAATGTAATAGGTGGAGTTGTCGATGCCGCGGAAGGACCACGTGGGGCCATGCTCATCGCCTTCGGCCGTGTGGTTAAAGACGATGTCGAGAATCACCTCGATGCCCGCCTTGTGAAAGGCTCGCACCATCTCCTTGAATTCGCGCAGCTGGTCGCCGCTGTCGGGGTTGGAAGAGTAAGCAGCGTTGGGCGCGAAGAATGCCGTCGACTGATAGCCCCAGAGGTTGAGCAGCGGCTGGCCGGTGAAAGGATTCGCGCGGTCGGTGTCGGTCTCCTCGAATTCATTGACCGGCAGCAGTTCGACCGCAGTCACGCCAAGTTTCTTGAGATGAGGAATCTTTTCGATAAGGCCGGCGAAAGTGCCGCGATGCGTCGCGCCGGACGATGGACTTTGCGTGAAGCTGCGAACATGCAGTTCGTAAATGATGCTGTCCGCCAGACGAATGTTGAGCGGCCGATCATGCTCCCAGTCGAAGTAGTTCTCGACGATCAGGCTGTTGCGATAAGGCCGCTTGCCGGGCTTGAACTCGCCCCAAGCGCCGCCGTTGGAGAGCGCCAGCGCATAAGGATCGAGCAGCACCTTGGACGGATCGAAGCGATGAATCCGCGGATCGGGATTGGGCTGCATGTCGAAGCGGTAGCCATATTGCACGCTGGCGTCGAGCCCTTCGACGAAAATGTGCCAGATCTGTCCGGTGCGATTGGCCAGCGGATCGAGCGGGATTTCAACGTAAGGATCCTGCGCCTCAGGCTTGAACAGCACCAGCGTGCAGGCGGTCGCGTGATGTGAGAAGACGGAGAAATTCACGCCGTGACGGCGCACCGTGACGCCCATTGGAAGCGGCCTTCCACGCTTGGCACGTTCTCCCGGAACGGAGGTAACGGTGGCTTTTTTCGGCGCGTGCTGGGTAAAGGTCCTGGTGGCCATGCGCGTTGCTCATTGTGCGCCAAGCGCGAGCATTGGTATAGAGAAAAATGGGTGACGGCGCAAATTAGCGACCGGCTGGTTATTCGATCTTGCAGACCATAACCGCATCGTTTTGATAAGGACAGTTAGTAGACGCGGTACTCCCACGTTGTAGGACTACCCATGTGACTCCATAATTCCGCTGCAGGCGCTGGATGTCGCCGGCCTGGAAGTTATTCCAGCCGCGCTGTGCCTGGACTTGCTGATACCACTGGTCGGCAAGTGCCGGAAACATGCTGACCGGACCATTATCGTGAATACTGGCCAGCGCACTGCGCTGGGCGACGGCGCGAAAACCATGCTCATCCTCGCCGGGCAAGTTCATGTAATTAGGATTCAGTGCGAAGATCGCATCGGATGGGGTGTTGACACGGATCCAGTCGAAAGCCTGTACCCAGGCGTTCTTTGGGGCGCGTCCCGGCAATTCCAAGTGCTCACTCGCAGGAAACAGCTGACGCTGCACAAAGAACATCGCAAAACACAAGGGCAGAAAGAGCACGATCCACCGCCAGACGTAGGACTTCAACACCGATTCGGCCAGCACACCTCCCAAAAGGACGAAGAGCAGAATGAAGACCAGATGGAGACTGCGCATCGGCTGCAGCAAGGCGAATCGAGCCATCGAGGGAAGGCAGACGACGAGTCCGATCGCCAGAAAAATCAGGGTGAAGAGGATGAGCGCGCGGCACAGCGGCGGGACCTGCGGCAGATCGTGCTTGCGTCCGTAATTCGCGATCCACCATAAGAGCAGGAGTGGGACCACGATGCCGAGCCACTCCGACCACTGCCAGCGTGTGACCAGAAAATATGAAATGTTCTTGGCCAGCAGATCGCGATAAACCGGCGATGAGTGTGGAAAGAAGCTCCATGGAATCACCAGCAAACTCGCCGCAACCGGGGCCGGCGCAAGTTTCGATCCGGAAGCAGTCGTTCGCCGGAACTCGAGGAAAAGCAGCACCAGTAGCGCGATTCCAAAGACCGACATCAGCGGATGAATCGCCGCGATAAGCAGCATGCCAATCGCGGCCAGCACGAATCTGCGCTTCATCGCCTCAGCCAGCAAGAGGACGATCGCGGCCGTCGACATGTCGCGCGGATTCAGATACTGATCCATGATGTAGAGTGCGGTTCCGGCGACGGGAATCGTGAGCAGTGCGGCGACCAGAGCCACACTTCCCCAGGGCGCACGCTCGTCGCGGAAGCAGAGGCGCGAGATGCGCCAGCATCCCAGCAGAAGAAGAAAGATACAGGCGAAATGCCAGAGGAAGATTGCCCAATCCAGCGGCAGATGCGTTAGGCGCACCGACGCGGCGACGATGTCGGCAAACAGCGTCATGCGGGCATGCGACATGAAGTACTGATCGTTGAAGGGATAGAGCGCCGGGTTGAGATGTTTGATGACGGCGGGGAGATAGAACTCGGCATCTTCGATGCCGGGGTGATAGCCATGGACGAGCACGGCGCCGATGCTGATGAGGAACAGCAGAGCGATTTGCCTGCGGCTCAACGCTGGCCCTCCCGGATTTCTATTCGTGGCGCAGGCATTCTACCGGATCGAGGCGGGCGGCATTGTTGGCAGGCGTGATGCCGAAGGTGATTCCGACGGCACAGGAGACCACCATCGCAACGATGGCCGAGGTGATGGACACCGGCACATGACGATCGCCGAAGACCTGCAGCGAGATCGGTATGCCGATTCCTATGATCGTCCCTACCGATCCGCCGAGCAGGGCGATCAGCACAGCTTCACACAAGAATTGCAGCAGGATGGCACTGCGCGTTGCGCCCACCGCCTTGCGCACTCCGATTTCGTGGATGCGCAGGTGCACCGTTGCCATCATGATGTTCATGATGCCGATGCCGGCAGCGATCAGTGTCACCGCGGCAAACAGCAGCAGCACGGCAGTAAAGGCGTTGGCGGTTTTGTTGGCCAGGCGCAACACGTCGGTCATGTTGCTGACGCTGTACACCGATCCCGGCCGATGACGGGCATTGATGATCGATTGGATTTTGTCGGTAGCCGCGGGAATGCTGCCGGCGTTGTACATGGAGAAGTAGATCTGATTCACCGCGGTGGTGCCGCTCATGGCCTGGGCCACGCTATAGGGGATGATGATGGTGCTGTCCTCGATCTCGGAGCGGCCCAGGGTGTCGATACTTTCGCGGAAGGTGCCAATGACGACAAACGGCACTTCCTCGATCCTGATGGTCCGTCCCAACGCCAGGTCGAGCGAACCGAAGCGCTCGCGCGCCAGGCTTTCGGTAAGCAGGGCAACTTTGTTGCCGGCCTCGGAGTCCTGCTGATCGAAGAACCTTCCCGCGCTGACGATAATGCGCCGCACCGTCTGATACTGCGGATCCACGCCCAGCACCAGGATGTCCTGCTCTTTGCCGGAGCCGATCACGATGCGCGCATGCATGTTGAGCACGGGCGAAGCTTCTTTCACGCCCGGAACCGCCTGCTGAACGGCGAGCATGTCTTTGGCGGTGAGGTAATCGCCGATTCCGTTGCTGGCCGCGGCGCTGGAGACGCCGGAATACTCTGCCCAAATGACGTTGGTGCCGACGCCCTCGATCTGAGAAAGCACGTAGCGCTTGCCGGTCAACGCGACCGTGACCACCAGGATCAGTGCCGCCGTGCCCACCGCCATGCCCAGCGCCGTCATCGCGGCGCGTAGCTTGTCCGCCTTCAGTGAGTCGATTCCCATTCTCAGGATCTCGCGGAAGACGAGGGTGCGCGAAAGATCCAGGCGGGAGAGGCGAGTCAGCGGAGCTACGATGGTTTGCGCCATAGCGTCAGATTGATTCAATGACTCACCGTCGCCGTCGACGGGTTGCTATACAGCCAGGGCTGCAGAATGTCCGCGGCGGCCTGGGTGCCTTCGGCCGACCAGTGATCATCGCACGGCAGGAAGTAGGGACGATAGTTGCCGTCGGAACGCCCTGCCATCTCCGGCAGCAAATCTTTAACGCGAATGCCGACCTCACTTCCCCAGGCTTCCAGCGCCGGTCCCAGGCGATCCTGCCCCTCGCGGTATCGCTGGAAATCGTTGGCGCGCGGAATGAGGAAAACGTCGACCTTCGCGTTGTGATTGTCCGCCACGCTCTTGATATCCAGCAACGATTTCTTCAGCCGGATGAGATCGGTACCGCTGTAATCGTTGTAACCCGAGTACGTCCGGTGCTGGGTCGAGTACACCCGCGAAGCCAATACATATTCGACGACGTGATAGGTGGCAAAGTACGAGCGAAAAAACGCCTGCACGCGGGTCCCAAACCCCTCGCGGGCATTCGGATCGAAATCGCCCCTGTAGGCGACGGAAAGATCATTGCGATAGTAAGGGAAGTAGCGGCCGGGATAGTGATCGTCCATCCAGGGGCCATCCATCTCGTGAAAATCGTTGTCCGGCAACACGCCCACCAGCACGACATTGTGGTCGAACTTTGATGCCAGGCTCTCGTACACCAAAGCATACTGCAGCGGACTGAAACCTCCGCCGGTGCCGAAGTTCAGATGCTCGCGGCCGGTTCGCGCCTCCAGCACGTTGCTGAGCCGCTCATCCACCGGCAATCCAAAACCTTCCATGAACGAATCGCCCAGCACGACGGTGCGCGGATGATTGGAATGCAGAGTACGCTCCACATCGCGCGCGCCGTAGCTATTGGTCGAGTACTCGAAGCTGAAACAGCCTTCCTGATGAATGAAATGTCCGTTGGGCGGATGCCACATTCCAAAGACAGGATTGTAGGTGCCCCAGAATTCGTAGCGGCCCAGGTGATAGGTCGGACGGGTCAGCGGCCACTTTTTCAAATGAACCAGAACGATGCTGGCAAGCTCGATGGAGACGCCGAAGACCAGAAGATTGACGGCGATCAGCTTCAGGGCATAGAGAATTTTGTCGCGGAGGGAGCGTTTCCTGGAATCCCCAGGTGGGTCCTGAGTTGTCGTGCTCGTGGGTGAGCCGTTGGTGAGGGTGGGCTCAGGCATGCTGCGGTTCCGTGAACATGGCGTTAGCGCCTAGTGTCAGGCGATCGACGGAAGTGTCGCCGGCTGAAGCCGGCTCAGATCAGGGAATAAAGAGGCTTGGACGCTGGCCTGAAGGCCCGCTCTACCCGCCCGGCCTTTAGCGAGCGCCGCACTACCGTCTTACCTACTGATGACCACCATGGTCACCCCGATGCAAACCAGCCCAATGCCGACCCAGCGTTGCCAACTCACGCGTTCTCCCAGAAAAAAGATGCCACCGACCGCGCCCACCAGGTAGCTCAATGCGGTGACGGGAACGACGAAGCTGACGTCCTCGAAGGAAAGCAGCGTCACCAGCGAGAAGAATGCCGTCGCCATCATCGCCACGCCAATCCAGATCCACTTGAGCCGCAGCGCACGCCCCAGCAGGCTGAAAGCGTCGGACAGCCGTAGGCGCTCCAACTCTCCGGTTTCTCTCATAGCCCGACCCAGGCAGAGTTCACCTGCAGTGCCGACAACGATGATCAGGATGAAGAGAACGTATTCGAGCGTCAATCGGGAGTCTCTGTAGTGCGAGGATGGGTGTTGCGAACAAACGACACGCCCAGACAAATCACGACGATGCCGGCCCAGTGCAAAAGCGTCACCTTCTCATGCAGGACCAGGACGCCAAGCACGGCGATGACGGCGTAGCCCAGAGCGGCAGCGGGCTGCACAAAGCTGTAGTCGGCGATGGAAAGCGCCAGCATGTAAGCAATGATGAAGGCGATCAGGCAGCTGATTCCCGCCCAGATGGTGAAGGAGCTGAAGATGCGGACGAAGGCGCCTACCAGTTCCGACAACGGCCAGACCTTGATCTCGCCGACCTGCTTGGTGCTCTTGGCCAAGAGCAGATTGCCCACCGGACCGGTAATGATCATCATCCCGATCAGCAGATAGGTCTTCAGATGAAGCGTGTGCACCTGAGATGGTGCAGTTGCGGTTTGCGTGTCTAGGATTGGCGAACTCACTGCGAATGTTTCCTGATTCATGGTACACGAAGGAGCCGGTTGGCCGCGCCATGCCAGCACATGCGATGAAGCGTGCAGCGGAGGGGGATGGTTGGGTGGGGCCGTGACATGGCCGATGCCATCCAACCAAATGAAATAAGCGTCATCCTGGCGACAATGGAATCCATCTAATTAGCAGTAGAAATCGGTTGGAAATGAGCCCGGGTGATTACGCGTTTGGTGGCATCAGACAAGCCAAACCATTGTGATAGTTTAGTTACAAGGAGTTTTCCGGGCCCCACGCTAGATATACGTTAATGTGCGGGATAGTTGGTTTCACACATAAGAGCGGATTGCCGCGCCCAGAGCGGATCACAGCGGCCACGGCAACACTGGTCCATCGCGGACCAGACCAGCAAGGTGTCTACGAAACCGCTACTTGCTCGCTAGGAGCCACCCGCCTCAAGATCCTCGACCTCGAATCCGGCGACCAGCCTCTTCGCTCGGACGACGGCGACACCACCATCGTTTTCAACGGCGAAATCTATAACCACCTGGAACTGCGCGCCCAGCTGGAGAAGTCGGGCCATCGGTTCCATACCCACTGCGATACGGAAACCGTTCTGCACGCATTTCTCGAGTGGGATACAGCCTGCTTCCAGAAGCTGCGCGGCATGTTTGCGATCGGCATCTGGACAAATTCTGCCAAGCGGCTAGTGCTGGCCCGCGATCGCGTGGGCATCAAGCCGCTGTACATCGCGCGCGACGGCGAAGAGTTGTACTTCGGCTCCGAGCTGAAAGCGATTCTGATTCATCCCGAGATTGAGCGCAATCTGAGCCTGCCCGCTCTCGACTGCTACCTGGCGCTGAATTACATTCCCGCGCCTTGGACGATGATCGAGGGAATCTTCAAGGTCCTGCCGGGGACGTGGGTCGAGTGGCGCAACGGCGAAACGCGTTCGGAATCGTATTGGAGCTTGCCTGCGCCGCACGCCGAGAACTACACGCTCGGCTCAGCCTGTGAAGAGCTGGATGCGCTGTTGCAGCAGTCGGTGAAGGAGCACCTGATCTCCGATGTTCCGCTCAGCGTGTGGCTTAGTGGTGGGCTGGATTCGTCGACCATCCTGCACTACGCCTCGCGAGCATCGTCCTCGCGGGTGAAGACGTTCTCGATTTCGTTCCACGGACGGATATTCGACGAGAGCAGTTATATCCGGAACATGGTTTCGGAATATGGCACCGAGCACGCGGAGCTCGACCTGAATCCGGAAGAGGATCTTGTCGGAGCGATTCAGGGGTTCGCGTACTACTCCGACGAACCCAGTGCGGATGCGGGGGCATTGCCGCTGTGGTTCCTGGCGAAGCTTAGCGGCACACAGACGGAAGTCGCGCTTAGCGGCGAGGGCGCCGACGAATTGTTTGGCGGATACCTGACTTATCGCGCCAGCCGCATCGCGGCAAACCTGCGGCGACTGCCGGCGAGCGCGCTTCGTCTTGGCCAGTGGCTGATGCAGGCGTGGCCGGTATCGGATGACAAGATTGGGTTGGATTACAAGGTGAATCGCCTGCTTGCCGGCAGCCTGATGTCGGCGGAGCGCGGGCACGTTTATTGGAACGGCACGTTTTCTGATCGGGAAAAGCAAAGGTTGACCTCGGAGGCGCTGCCGACGGCGCTGGATCGTGTGCTGGCCGACCTTCGAGGGCAACTCGGGCGCAACGGCAGCGATCTGAACGCCTACTTGTGGTTCGACCAGAAGTACTACCTGCCGGATGATATTCTGGTTAAGTCGGACCGCATCAGCATGGCCCATTCTCTGGAGGTGCGGCCGCCCTTTCTCGACCATCGCATTGTCGAGTTTGCGAACCGGCTCCCGGCATCGCTGAAGGTTTCAGGCTCGCGGCAAAAGGTGGTTCTCCAGCAGTTGATGATGGACAAGCTGCCGCATTCGGTGCTGCACCGGCCGAAGGTGGGCTTCGATATTCCGGCGCATGATTGGCTGCGCGGGCCGCTGCGCAAGCTGCTGGTCGAAGCGCTGCGCGAGGGCGCGGCAGAGTATCCCGAGGTCTTTCGCCCGGATGTGCTCGAGTCCCATCTGCAAGATCATTTGGAAAGGCGCGTCAATATTGGCTATCACTTATGGGGATTGATGATTCTGTTGTTGTGGATGAAAAAGTGGAGTATCAGGCCGCCACGGCCTGCCACAGCAACCCGACAGGTTTCGGTTACCGGAGTTGGAGTTTATACGTAATCCTGCCGCTCGTGGCGGGATCGGTCTACCTCACCGGGATCATCTCTCCTCCTTCGCTGCAAGACGACGTAGACGCGGTACAGGCGCAGATCGCCCGCAATATGCTGACGACGGGCGATTGGGTTACGGCGCGCCTCGACGGCGTGGCCTACCTGGAGAAGCCGCCGCTGGTCTACTGGCTGATGGCCGGCTCCTACAAAGTATTTGGCGTACACGATTGGGCGGCGCGGCTTCCCATCGCGCTGTTCTGCATTGGGCTCTGTCTGCTGACGGCGGCCTTCGGTGTCTGGGCGTTTGGCCGGCGGGCCGGCCTCTATGCAGGCCTATGTATCGGGACGTGTGTTGGGCTGTATCTGTTCACCCGCGTTCTGATCCCTGACGTCATTCTCGCTTTCACGATTACGCTGGCCATGTGGGCGCTGCTGCGCGTCACCGACGAAGCGGAGACGCGACCGGGACTCTGGGCATTTCTGCTGGCTGCCAGTCTGGGAACCGGGCTGTTGCTGAAGAGCCTGATCGGCGTGTTGTTCCCGATTGCCGCGGGCGCGATCTATCTGTTGCTAACTAACCAGCTATTTAAATTGCGCACCTGGAAGCGGTTGCATCCCTTCAGCGGACTGCTGGTAATCCTGCTGATCGCGGTTCCCTGGCACGTGCTGGCGACCCTGCGCAATCCGCCGTACTTCTCGCTTTCCATGCACAGCGGGCAGGGAGAGTATCACGGTTTTCTGTGGTTCTTCTTCATCAATGAGCAACTGCTGCGCTTCCTGAACCTGCGCTATCCGCGCGACTACAACACGGTTCCGCGGCTGTGGTTCTGGCTGTTCCATCTGGCGTGGCTCTTTCCGTGGAGCGTCTATTTACCGGCGATTACGAAGTTGTCCTTCAAGCCAATCGATCGCGCCGGACGCACGCGACTCCTGGCGCTGTGCTGGGTTGGTTTCATCCTGGTGTTCTTCACGTTCTCGACCACGCAGGAGTACTACTCGATGCCTTGCTACCCGGCGCTGGCGTTGCTGCTGGGCTCGGCAATGGCGACCGAGAATGTCTGGGTTCGCCGTGGCACCGCGGTCTTGACGGCGCTTACAGCCATCGCTGCTGCGGCCGCCATCGCCATCTTGGTTCTGGTCCGCAGCGTGCCTACCCCGGGGGACATCTTCAGCGCTCTGACCTCGCATCCTTCTGCTTACACCTTGTCGCTGGGGCATATGGAGGATTTGACGCTGCAGTCGTTCGCATATTTGCGAGCTCCGCTGCTGGTGGCCGGCATCGCCTTTCTGATCGGCGCGGTCGGCACGTTCCGCGCGCCGGCGAAGCGAGCGTTTGTCTGCGTCACGCTGATGATGGTGTTGTTCTTTCAGGGGGCGCGACTGGCGCTGGTGCGGTTTGATCCGGACTTGTCCTCGAAACCGCTGGCTGAGGCGATCCTGCACTCGCCGGACGGCAAGCTGATCATCGATCGTCATTACTACGCATATTCGTCGGTGTTCTTCTATACCAATCGCAGCGGGCTGCTGTTGAATGGCCGGAGACTGAATCTCTCGTACGGTTCCTACGCGCCGGGCGCGCCCGATCCTTTCATCGACGACGCGCAGTTTAAGGAACTTTGGTCGACGCCGCAGCGATATTACCTGGTGGCGAACGATTTGGCTCTGCGACGGCTGGAACCGCTGGTGGGACGCGACAAGCTGAACATCGTCGCGGCAACCGGTGGCAAATTCGTGGCGACCAACCTGCCACTGCCAAACACTTCGTTATTGCCCGCCATGGAGCAGCAAGCTAGACGAAATGATGGTCCGCCGATGCCGTCTTGTGGTTGGTCATCGTACCTGTGGGCGGACGGATGTGACGCACAAACACAGATTCTGAGCTTGGTTCGAGGTACCCATTTTGCACCGCTGTTGCGCGAGATGGCGTGGAGAAAACCTGCAATCGCGCTCCAAACCCGGTATATTCTTAAGGGAAGGAACTTATTGGCAGTTCATCGCACATGCCTTCCTAATGACCGGGTTGACCTCGCCGTGCGGGAACCTCGGAGCAATAGCAGTAGCATTTCAGGCGCCGCGCTACACATGAGCCCTGAGGAGGATGCATGAGAATTGCAGTGCTGGGTGGAGATGGTTACTGCGGGTGGGCAACCGCACTGTACTTGTCCCAGAAGGGACACCAGGTCGCCATCGTCGACAACTTCATCCGCCGCAAATGGGACTTTGATCTTGGCGTCCAGACGCTAACTCCGATCCGCTCTCTCCGCGATCGCTTGCAAGCCTGGAAAGATCTCACCAGCAACCACATCGACGTCTTCGTCGGTGACATGACGGATTACGCCTTCTTGTCGGCGCACATTCGCGACTTTGAGCCGGACACCGTCATTCACTTCGCTGAGCAGCGCTCCGCTCCGTATTCCATGATCGACCGCGAGCACGCGACCTTCACGCAGGTGAACAACCTGGTCGGCACGCTGAATCTGCTGTTCGCGCTGCGCGAATACAAATCGGACTGCCACCTGGTGAAGTTGGGAACGATGGGCGAATACGGCACGCCCAACATCGACATCGAAGAAGGCTACATCCGTATCGAGCACAACGGCCGCGCGGACTTGCTCCCATTTCCCAAGCAGCCGGGCTCGTTCTACCACCTCTCAAAGGTGCACGACAGCCACAACATTCATTTCTGCTGCAAGGCTTGGGGACTGCGGGCCACGGACCTGAATCAGGGCGTCGTTTACGGGACGACGACCGACGACACCGAGCTGGATGAAGCGCTGGTCAACCGCTTCGACTACGACGAGATCTTCGGCACCGCACTGAATCGCTTCTGCATTGAGGCGGCAGCCGGTCATCCGATCACCGTGTACGGCAAGGGCGGGCAGACGCGCGGCTTCCTCGACATTCGCGACACCATTCGCTGCGTCGAGATCGCCTGCATGAATCCGGCTGAGCCGGGTGAGTTCCGCGTGTTCAATCAGTTCACCGAGCAGTTCTCGGTGCTGGAGCTGGCGCAGATGGTAAAGTCCGCGGCCCTGAAGCTGGGCCTGAAGGCCGAGATCCAGCACCTGCCCGATCCGCGCGTTGAGGCGGAAACGCATTACTACAACGCCAAGCACTCGAAGTTGATCGACCTGGGCCTGCAGCCGCATCTGCTCTCCGACACGCTGCTGGATTCCATGATCGGCATCGCGCTGAAGTACAGCGATCGCATTGATCAGTCGGTCTTCCTGCCGCATGTGAACTGGAGAAACGCGACCAACAATCGCAACGGCAACGGCCGCCTGCGGACGCCGACGCCGGCGTCGCTGATCGAGTCGGGCGTGTAGCGCGTTCTTAATCACCACGGAGGCACGGAGATCACGGAGGAGGTTCATTACGAGAGATTCCGTGCTCTCCGTGCCTCCGTGGTGAAATGATTTTCGACAGAGCGCAGTCAAAGGGGCCACGCACCACCTTCCCCAACCTCGGAGTTAACTTCCTCAACTCATGATTGCCCACATCATCGAAATAGTCGGGGCCTGGATTGTCAGCGTCATCTCCGCCGCGGGGTATCCCGGCGTGCTGCTGCTGATGGCCATCGAGTCGGCGTGCATTCCCCTGCCCTCGGAAATCATTATGCCGTTCTCCGGCTACCTGGTGTACACCGGGCGCTTCTCGCTGCTGGCGGTCGCAACGTTCGGTGCGCTGGGCTGTAATCTGGGATCGGTCGTAGCCTACGAGATCGGCTACTTCGGTGGACGCCCGCTGGTCGAGCGCTACGGCCGCTACATCTTCCTCAGCCATCGCGAGCTCGCCATTGCTGACCGCTTCTTCGAGCGCCGCGGATCGCTCGCTGTGCTCATCGCACGCCTGCTGCCGGTGATTCGCACGTTTATCGCACTGCCCGCCGGGATCGCGCGCATGAATCGGGCGAAGTTCCACATCTACACCTTTGTCGGCTCGTGGCCGTGGTGCTTTGCTCTGGCTTACGTCGGCATGCGCCTGGGCCAGCAGTGGGACACCGATCCCCGGCTGAAGATGTGGTTCCACCGGCTGGATGCGGTGATCCTGCTGGTGGTCGTGATCGCCGTGGGATACTTCGTCTGGTCGCACATCTCGCATCGCGTGGGAGCCGAGGGCACAACGGAAGAAGCAGTGGACTAGCCCATCTCACACATCAGAGCTTCGTAACAGGGCACGACTTCAGTCGTGCCGAGCGGCGCCCCCTAATTTTCTTGCCATCCCGACCCAGGACTTTAGTTCCGAGCGGAGGGACCTGCTTTCTGCCCGCAGTGTAAACATCTCGAACAAACAGCAGATCCCTCGACTACGTGTCCGCCCGTTCCGCAAAGGATGCGGAACGGAAAAAGCGCGCGGACACTCCGCTCGGGATGACAAGCAAATAAGGGTCATCGATCGGCATGACTGAAGTCGTGCCCTGTTACAAGGCGACGCAAGTCGAGTTTCTTATGACTGTTTAGCCCGGCAATTCCGTGACGCTCACTGGTCAGTCGTACCCGCGCTTTCTGGAAAGAACCCCAATAAGTTCTGGCACCTTCGCTGCCTCCTGCCGCCCTTCATCTCGTCATTCCTCTTTTGATCTCATCTTGCCGCACGGTCGCACCGCAATTTGGCAGATCAGGTTAGAATGAAACCATCGATATCGAGGCCGTTGCATCTGCTGGCTTTTCCAGCCGAAGCGGAAATTTATGATCCATCGCAGGGCGCGAGGAAACTCGTGCGCCAATTCGCTGAAATTCGCGTCACTCATCGCGTGTGAGCTGATAGTAGCGTTCGGCCTAGCCGCCTGCAGCCGCACCAGTGCGGATACCGCACAGGGTCCGCCGCCGAGCCCGGTCAAGGTCCAGACGGTCAAGGACCAGCCGATCGGCGATGCCTCCGAGTACGTTGCCACCATCAAGTCACGCCACTCAGCGACCATCATGTCCGACGTAGAGGGATGGATCTTCGACATCCGCGTGCACTCGGGGCAGCTGGTCAGGAAAGGCGACACGCTGATGGAGATCGATCCGCGCATGCAGCAGGCGACGGTCTCTAACTATGATTCGCAGAAACGCTCCAAGGAAGCAGCCTTGGCGTGGGCCAAGTCGCAGTACGAACGCGTTAAGGCGCTGGCGGCCAGCGGCGTGATGAGCCAGCAGGATCTGCAACAGGCGCAGTCGAATTATGACGGCGCGGCCGCTGACGTTAAGGCTTTAGACGCGCAGATCGATCAGTCGAAGGTGCAACTGAAGTACTACAGCGTCTTTGCGCCGACGGACGGAATTGTGGGCGATGTGCCGGTCCACGTTGGCGATCGCGTCACCAACACCACGCCGCTGACCACGATCGACGAGCGCAGCGGCCTGGAAGTCTACATCCCGGTGCCATCCGAACATGCTCACGACGTGAAAATCGGCACGCCGGTTGAGGTCGTCGACCAAGCCGGCAAGGTGCTGCTGAATACGAATGTGTATTTCATCTCGCCGCAGATCGATACCGGAACGCAGTCGGTGCTGGTGAAGGCGCCGGCCGATAAGGCCGCGGATGTGCTGCGCGCGATGCAACTGGTTCGCGCCCGAATTGTTTGGAGCACCCACTCCGGCATCACGGTACCGGTGATCGCGGTAACCCGCGTCAGCGGACAGTTCTTCGCCTTCGTAACCCAGGAGGACAGCGGCAAGACGGTGGCGCATCAGGTGCCGCTACAGCTGGGTGAAATCACCGGCAATGATTATGCAGTGCTCAGCGGCCTGAAGCCGGGCGATCAGGTCGTGATCGCTGGCGGCCAGAACCTTGCCGACGGTGTGGCAGTACGGATTGAGCAGTGAGCAACCTGGAAATCACATGGTGTCATGCTGAGCGAGTCCGCAACGCGGACGAGTCGAAGCACCCCTATTCAGGAAGACTCCTTCGCGCAATAGGGGTCCTTCGACTGCGTTCGGTCGCGCCACGACCTCACTCCGCTCAGGATGACAGAAACTTAAGGTGACGTTCGTTGTTTTCCGACTTCTTCATCAAGCGCCCGGTCTTCTCCACCGTCACCTCGCTGTTCATTGTGATCGCGGGCGCGGTCTGCATTCCGTTCCTGCCGGTCGCACAATTTCCTGACCTGGCCCCCCCGCAGGTTGCCGTCAATGCCTCCTACACCGGCGCCAACGCTGTAACCGTCGAATCAGGCGTAACGACCATCCTGGAGCAGGCGATCAATGGCGTGGAAGGCATGCGCTACATGACTTCCACCAGCGGCAACGACGGCAGCAGTTCCATCAACATCACCTTTGAGTTGACGCGCCCGCTCGATCTCGCAGCCGTCGACGTGCAGAACCGCGTGCAGGGCGTCCTGGGCCGTCTGCCCGATGCGGTGAAGAATACCGGCGTCACCATCAGCAAAGTGTCGACGTCGTTCGTGTTGGCGGCCGGTTTCTACAGCGACAACAATCGCTATAACGAAGAGTTCATCAGCAACTACATCGACATTTACGTCAAAGATGCGATCAAGCGCATTCCGGGCGTAGCCGACGCTCAGATCTTCGGCGAACGCAAGTACTCCATGCGTCTTTGGCTCGATCCCTCGCGGCTGGCAGCGCGCGGCCTGACCGCATCCGATGTCGTCGACGCGCTGCAGCAGCAGAATGTCCAGATCGCCTCCGGCCAGGTTGGCGCCGAACCGACTTCGACCAACCAGATGTACCAGATCAGCGTGCGTGCGATCGGACGCCTGGTGGAAGCCGACCAGTTCGACAACATCATCCTGAAGCCGGGCAGCAACGGCGCGCTGGTGCGACTGAGCGACGTTGGTCATGCCGAACTCGGGGCCGAAGACTACAGTGGCAAACTTCGCTATAACGGCTACAGCGGCATCGGCATTGGTGTCAGCCAATTGCCCACGGCGAACGCACTGGACGTGGATAAGGCGGTACGCGCTGAGCTCGCGAGGCTGTCGAAACGCTTCCCGCCTGGTCTGCGCTACGCCGTCGCTTTCGACACCACGACCTTCGTTGGCGAATCCATTCGCGAAGTGCTGAAGACGCTGGTGGAAGCCGTCGTCTTTGTCATGCTGGTGATGCTCCTCTTCCTGCAGGACTGGCGCAGCACCCTGATTCCGGCGGTCGCCATACCAGTCTCGCTGGTGGGAACCTTCGCCTTCATCAGCCTGCTGAATTTCTCCATCAACACGCTGACGCTGTTCGGTATCGTGCTGGCCACCGGACTGGTGGTCGACGACGCGATTGTGGTGATCGAGAACATCAAGCGCCACATCGGCGAGGAGCACAGCGACTCCCATGTTGCTGCGTCCCGAGCCATGGGCGAAGTGACCGGCGCGGTCGTCGCCACGTCCCTCGTGCTGGTTGCGGTGTTCGTCCCGGTCGCCTTCTTTCCCGGAACGACGGGGCTGCTCTACAAACAGTTCTCGCTGACGATCGCCTTCTCCATTGCGATCTCCGCCTTCAACTCGCTGACCTTCACGCCATCGCTCTCCGCGCTGCTTTTACGTGCCGAGAAGGAGAGAAAGAACGTCTTCTTTCGTGCCGTCGAGCATGTGATCCATCGCACCACCGCGTATTACGTTTACAGCGCCAAGAAAGCCCTGAACTTCCGCTATGTGATTCTGGCAATCTTCTTTGCCAGCCTGGCCGCAACCTACGCCGTCTACAAGATGGTGCCCACCGGCTTCGTTCCCGACGAAGACCAGGGCTGGTTCATGGTGACCGTGCAAGCGCCGCAGGGTGCCTCGGTGGAGTACACCTCGCAGGCCATGCGGAAGGTGGAAGCGGTGATTGCGCAGGAAAAGGACATCACCGGCGCCTTCAGCGTCGTGGGATTCAGCTTTAGCGGCAGCGGCGCCAACAAAGGCATGATCTTCCTGAATCTGGCCAATGCCGACAAGCGCAAGGGCAAGCAGGACTCGGCAGCTGCCGTCGTCAATCGACTGCGTGGCCCGCTCAGCCAGCTCACGGAAGTGCAGGCAATTCCCTTCCTGCCGCCGGCGATCTCCGGTATCAGCGCCTTTGGCGGCTTCACCTTTGAGGTGCAGGACCAGGGCGGAAACACCGTCGAACAGCTTTATGACGTAACGCAGAATCTGGTGCGCGATGGAAACTCGCGCAAGGATCTCAGCGGACTGTTCAGCGCCTTCACCGCCAACGATCCGCAGTTCGTCGTCAACATCGACCGCGCCAAGGCGCGCAGCCTGCAAGTGCCCATCCAGCAGATCACCGATACGCTGCAGGTTTACCTGGGCTCGGCGTACGTGAACGACTTCGATTTCAACAATCGCGCCTATCGCGTGTATGTGCAGGCCGACCAGGGCTTCCGCCGCCAGCCGCGCGACATTCGCGAGTTCTATGTCCGCGCCGACAACCAGCAGATGGTCTCTTTGGACAACGTGGTGAACATCACTGAGTCGACATCGCCGCAGGTGATCAGCCACTACAATCTGTTTCGCTCGGCGGAAATCGATGGCTCGGCCGCACCGGGATTCAGCTCTGGGCAGGCGATTCAGGCGATGGATCAGGTCGCGCAGAAGCTGCCGCTCGGCTTCAACTACTCGTGGTCTGGACTGTCGCTGGAGGAGATCAAGTCCGGGAAGCAGTCGGCACTGCTCTTTGGCCTGGGATTGTTGCTCGTCTACCTGACGCTATCGGCGCAGTATGAAAGCTTCGTGCTGCCATTCATCATCATGCTAAGCGTGCCGATGGCGATGCTGGGCGCACTTATCGCGCAGGCTGCGCGCGGCCAGTTAAACGACGTCTATTGCCAGATCGGATTGGTGATGCTGATCGGCTTGGCGTCGAAGAACGGCATTCTGATCGTCGAGTTCGCCGAGCAGTTGCGCCATAGGGGTCTGTCGATCAAAGAGGCCGCAGTCGAGGCGGCGCGCCTCCGCCTGCGCCCCATCCTGATGACCTCATTTGCCTTCATTCTGGGCGTGCTGCCGCTGGTCTTTGCCACCGGCGCGGGCTCGGAAAGCCGCCACTCGGTCGGCACCACAGTGTTCGGCGGAATGATCGTGTCGACGGTGCTGAACTTGTTCTTTATTCCCGTGTTGTATGTGATTGTGAAGTCGATGCTTGAGCGCGAGAAGGCACCGGCGACTACGTAATTCAGAACAGCTTGCGTCGCAGCAAGCCGGCCAAGCCAAGGATGCCGGAACCGAACAGCATGATGCTGCTGGGTTCAGGAACCGAGGTCGTCGTACTCGTAGTACTGGTGGTCGTGGTCTCACACTGCCCGCCAACGCAGCCGAAAACGGTAAACGCCTCCGACGGAATCGATCCCACCGTATTCTCCGACGCCTTTGACGGTCCGGAGTTCTCGTCCCAGTAAACTGGGTCGCCGCTGAACGTGGTGGCGTTTTGCAGATTCAGCCAGTAGGTGCCGGCATTGAGCGTTGGACCGTTGAACGTGGTGTTCTCGGTGCAGACGTTGTCGCCGAACCCGTTAACCATGCAGTTGCTTTGGACAAAGTTCACGGTCTGGTCGAAGTAGCTGGTGCCGCCGTTCTCCCCTGAGGTGATCGACAGTTCCGCGGAGGTCAGAGTGTCGCCCGGGACCAGCCACATTCCAAAGCTGCCGCCGGTGATCGTCGTGTCGTTGTTAGTAACGTTGAATGTGTCGCTAACAATGAAGCCAAAGTTAATCGTCCACGCGTCGGTGTTACCGTTGATCGGTCCGTTGCTGTAGACGGTCTGGGCCGTAGCCGGCACAACCAGCAGAGTCAGGCACAGGGCAAAAAGACAAAGTGGGGCCAAGCGCAGTTTCATAGGAGCCATCCTCCCGGTGATTTCCGACCAGAGTTACGCTTGGCCGCGGGAACAGTCAACTTAATTCTAGATTACGATCGAAGCTGTTGATAGCAAAGGTGATCGGACCGTTGCTGTAGACGGTCTGCGCCAGAGTGGGAACAGTCGCCAGTGTCAGTGCGAGCAGTGAGAGCGAAGCGATGCGTAGTTTCATGGTGAGCCATCCTCTCAGGCCAATCTTGGCTTGGCATTTGACACCCCGACGAAACCGAAAAGTCAACGAAGCTTTCCGGCTCCTCCATTGCCAATTCCCCGAAAGGTACTGCATCACCCCTGCGCTTGACCGCCGTCACAGAGTTTCTGTGCGAATCGCGTTAGAACAGTAACAGCAAGGTTAATGAGAGCTATTAGCGGCCGCGGACTTGCGGCCAGCGTGGCTTTCGCTGACGTCCCCACCGCGTGGGGAGAATGGTCGCAGTATGGTCACAGCACAGCTCACACCGGTCGGGGTGGGCATTCACCATGTGCTCATCGCGACAGATTTTTCCACCTATTCCAACACCGCTCTGAAGTTCGGCTTACAGCTGGCCAAGAGCTACGAAGCCACGGCCCATGTCGTCTTCGTCGTTCCCGCCGATGAGTTTCTGATCGCCGGTCCCGAAGCCTACGTGGCTGCCCAAGACGCCGCCACTCGCGATCTGGACGAGTTGAAGGGCGAGTTGCAGAGCAAGCATTCCTACGTTGAAGGCCGCGATTACCACCTGTGGCTGCTGGAGGGCGACGTCGCGCAGACCGTTCTTGATTTCGCCCGCAACAAACACATTGACCTTATCGTGCTTGGGACTCACGGCCGCAGTGGATTGGGCAAGGCGCTCATGGGCTCGGTGGCCGAGCGAGTCTTCCGGCAATCGCCGGTTCCGGTACTAACCCTCGGGCCTCATCTTCGGCGCGTAGCCCGAGATCACAGCCCGCGCAACATCCTGGTGGCGGCTGACCTCACGCCCGCTTCCGCGCGAGCCGCGAGTTTCGCTGCGACGCTCGCTCGAGAAAGCCGGGCCCAGTTAACGCTGTTGCACGTCGTGGATCCGAAGAAGCTGGAACCGGTTGCCGACAAAGCCGCCGCCAAGCGTGCTCTTGAATTGCGGCTGGAAGAACTCGCCGGTCGTCCACGCGAGGGTTTTGAAATAGCGGTGCGGGTTGAGGTAGGACGAGTGGTTCCCACGATCCTGCATGCTCTGGACGAGATGGCAGCGGACCTCCTGGTGATCGGAGTCCATCCCTCTCGCGGGCTGCTGGATCGACTGATGTTTCCCCATGCCTATGAACTTGTGTGCGAGTCGTCGTGCCCGGTGCTGACGCTCCGGGAGAGCTCTCGGCCCGCAATCATGAATTGAACCAGTTGTTGGGAGGAAGAATGCTGAAGAATAACGTCGTACTTGATGAGGAGCCGGCTCCGGCTATCACTCCGGACATGATCTCGAAGATCAAAAAGGAGGACATGCAGCAGGCGGTCGTCGAGCGCTTCAGCGGTGAAGCGGCGGCGAAGCGCAAGGCAACTAAAATTCGCAAGCGGTAGCCCTATTGGGTGCCTGCCGACGATCAGTGCTGATCGGCTGATTGGCGGGCGGCGAGAACAGTGGGTTGTTCTCGTAGCCGGAAATTCGAACGAACGTTGTTTCTACAACACGTCAACCCATTTCCATGAAATCAGCCGGGCTTGTATCAGGGCACGACTTCAGTCGTGCCGCAGGAGACCACAGGTCAATGCGGGCTTTAGCCCCTGGAATTGCTGATGCAAGGGCTAAAGCCCGAATTCTTGTTTGAGTTTTTCGGCACGACTGAAGTTGTGCCCTGATACGAGGCCAACTATGAGATACGCCAGGCAGGCTTCTAGAATCACCCGCCACCAAAATTCGCCCCTTCCAGTTGGTCGAGTTGGCGCGCCTTAATTTTTCCTGCGAAGCGCTTTCCACGTGAGCTGTGCCGCTGAATCTCTCCTCCGGCAAAGCCATCCAATCTTTCAGTAGCGCACAGACCTATGGGACGCAGCAGTTCGGTCCCGGACAAGCAGAACGATGCGGATTGGCATAACGTGTTACCCGACCTATGGCGGCAGTGGAGTAGTCGCCACCGAGCTCGGCCTGGAGCTGGCGCAGCACGGCCATCAGGTCCACTTCATTTCTTACTCGCAGCCCATCCGGCTGAATACCCTGCTGCCCAACATTCACTACCACGAGGTTGAGGTGTCGCGGTATCCGCTGTTCGAATATCCGCCGTACGATCTCGCACTGGCGACGCGCATGGCCGAGGTCGCCGAGATCTATGAGCTCGATCTGTTGCACGTGCATTACGCCATTCCGCATTCGGTAAGCGCGATGCTGGCGCGGCAGATGCTCTGCTGCGATCACGCGCGCAACAGCCGCAGGCTGCCGTACGTCACCACGCTGCATGGCACCGATATCACGCTGGTCGGAGCTGACCCGTCGTATCTGCCAATCACTCGCTTCTCGATCGATCAGAGTGACGGTGTAACGTCAATTTCCGAGTACCTGAAGACGCGAACCCTGGAAGTTTTCGACGTAAAGACTCCGATCGAGGTGATTCCCAACTTCGTCAACTGCGATCTCTACGAGCGCACGCCCGAGGTCGTCCAGCGTCGTTCGGAGTACGCGAGCGCCGACGAGAAAATCCTGGTCCATCTCTCGAACTTTCGTCCGGTAAAGCGAATTCCCGATGTCATCGAGATCTTCGACCGCGTGCAGCAGAAAGTCCCGGCGCGATTGCTGATGATTGGCGACGGTCCGGAGCGATCGAGCGCGGAGTGGTTGGCCGTGCGCAAGGGAATTCATAAGAAGGTTGATTTCCTCGGCAAGCAGGACCGCATCCACGAGAAGCTCGGCGTGGCTGACGTGATGCTGCTGCCCAGCGAGTTGGAATCGTTTGGGCTCGCTGCGCTGGAAGCGATGGCCTGCGAGGTCGTTCCCATCGCCACTAACGCCGGCGGCGTGCCCGAGGTCATCGATCACGGCAAGACCGGATTCCTGGCCGAGGTGGGCGACGTCGACACGATGGCGAATTATGCGATCGACATCCTGAGCGATGAGAAGAAGCTGAAGCAGATGGGAGAGCAGGCGCGGGCCAGCGCGCAGGCGCGATTCTGCGCCAGCAAAATCATTCCGCAGTATGAAAGATATTATCGGGCGGTGTTGGATCGCTCCTCGTAAATCGCGCCCACGACCGAGCCACCCATGTCGTCAGCCGTCAGCACCGGCAACACCAGGCGCACCAGAGTGCCACGGTTGGCCTCGCTCTCAACCGCGATGTTGGCGGCGTCACCATACAACACCTGCAAACGCTCCGTGACATTCTGCATGCCGATACCGGTGCCTGACGACACCCTGCGCTCCGAGGTCATGCCGACGCCATCGTCTTCCACCTCAATCACCAGCCGCTGATCGGCGCGGCGGCTGCGCAAGCAAATGCTGCCGCCCTCTACTTTGTTCGAGAAACCGTGCTTGACCGCGTTCTCCACCAGCGGCTGCAGAATCATGCTGGGCACAAGATCGTCGAGCGATGCCGGCTCCAGTTCCTTGACCACGCGTAGCTTGTCGTGGCCAAAACGCGCGACTTCGATATCGAGATAGTCATCGAGAAACTCCAGCTCCTCGCGCAGCGGAACGAACGAATCGCCCTTGCGCAACAGCCGTCGCAGAATGTTGCCCAGCTTGACGATCATGGTGCGCGCGGAATCGGGATCGGCACGCACCAGCGAGGAAATCGAGTTCAGCGTGTTGAACAGAAAGTGCGGATTGATCTGGCTCTGCAGCGCTTCCATGCGCGCCTGCAACAGCAGCCGCTCCTGCTGCTCGAGTTTCATCTCGATGCGAACGTTGTTCAGCACCTTGAGCGCGATGGCGACGGCCATCACCGTGCCCGCATAGATGGCGAGCTTCACCCAAATATTGGGCGAGTAGAGCGCGAAGATGCGGCGCGGCCACTCCAGGTGCAGCTGGATGTGGATGAACTCCAGGGCGAGAATGAGGAAGAAGAACGAGGTTTGCCAGTCGATGAACGACTTGCGAATGCTGCGCCGGATCCAGTGATAGATGCTGAGATCGAAGAGCGGCGAGAACGACCAGATGGCCTCGCGCTCGGGCGCGATGTGGCGCAGAAAGCCGGCGGCGAAGCCGGCGAGAACGTACATGGGCAACGACCACCATTCGCCCCACAACAAGGACGGCAGCGCGACCAGGATTCCGCCCGCGGTGCCGACGAAGCGCCCGCCGATGACGCCCATCAGGATCGCGCCTTCAAAGGCGATGTCCGCCGCGAGGAAGTTGCGGACGGCGTGGCGAACCAGGACGCCCAGCGCGATGGGCGTTCCGAGGATTAAAACGATCTCCAGCTTCTCGCTGACGGTGCGTGCTTCGCGAAAGAGCAGGACGCGAAAGCGCCGCGCGCGCACCAGCACGCTGCTGATCGCCGCAGCCACGCCGAGGCGGATCAGTACAGTGACGAGAATGAGACGCGAGTCCAAAATCAGTTGCCGGTTGTCAGTTCTCAGTTGATCCCTATTGAGCTGTCATCCTGAGCGAAGCGTCCGCGTGTTTTTCGGACCGCGTGCGGGCGGCGTGCGCGAAGTCGAAGGGACCTGCGGCCCCCCCGCAACAGCTACTCTAAGCTCTTCGCCGCTTCTGCAATCGCAGATTCCGCCCGGTCGCCGTCGGGTGCACCGCCCTGCGCCATATCTCGATTGCCACCGCCGCGTGTGCCCAGCGCCTGAACGGTCTGTTTCATCAGCGCGCCCATGTCGTGCGGCATGCCGGGCGTCTGTGCGAAGACCAGCGACGGCTGCGCGCCTCCGCAGGCCAGCAGCGCGACGACCTGGTCCTTCTTCGTCAGCTTCTGCGCCAGCATCTTGATGAAGCCGAGATCGCGATCAGCAAAGTACTGCGTCATAAGCTTCTGGCCATTTCTCTCAGTCGCAGCCATGACCAGACGCTCGGCCTTTAGCCCGGCGACTTCTTCCAACAGTTTATGCTGCGTCTTCTGCGCCGACTTGATCTCGTCCTGCGACTTACGAATCTGCGGCGGGACCTCCCAGATGTGCGTGGAGAACAGCGCCGCCGCTTCGGTGAGCGACTCGAAGTCATGCCGTGCGGTAGCGACCGCGCGCAATCCGCAGACAAACTCGACGCGCACACCCTGCTTCACTTTCTCGGTCTTGCGGACCAGGATGCAGCCGATCTGGCCGGTGCTGCCGACGTGCGTCCCGCCGCAGGCGTTCAGATCGAAATCGTGAATGTCGATGAGGCGCAGCCTCTCGCGCTCGGTCTGCGGAATTTTGCGCACGCCCATGGTGCGCGCTTCGTCCGGTGTGGCAAAGCGAATCTCGACGGATCGATCTTCGGAGATGATTTCGTTGGCCAACCGCTCTGCGGCTTGGAATTGCTTGGGGCTGATCGAGTCGGTGGCGAGATCGATGGTGCAGCTCTCGTCGCCCATGTGAAACGAGACGGTGGCGAAGCTGTAGAGCTTCTCAAAGGCCGCCGACAGGACATGCTGGCCGGAGTGCTGCTGCATGTGATCGCGACGGCGGGCGGCGTCGATCAGGCCGCGAACGACTGCGCCAGATTGCAGCGCTGTGGCGTCGCCTGCCAGGAAGTGCAGCACCTCGCTGGTCTGCTCGTCCTCGGTGACCTCGGTGATGGGCAGGCGTGCGTTGGCGAGTTCCAGCCAGCCGGTGTCGAAGACCTGGCCGCCGCTGGTGGGGTAGAACGCCGAGCGATCAAGCGTGACCCGCGAACGGCCGGACGGATCCGTTGCGACCGAGACGACACGGGCGTCGAACTCGTGGAGGAAGGAATCGGTGTAGTAGAGACGGTCGGTCACTCCGCAATTATCCCAGAGTTCGGGACGGAGCGAGCGTTCAGAGTCGCTGAATCGTGAGCGGGTCGAATTCGCCGGCAAAGTATTTGTTCAGGGCGTCCAAGAATATCTGATTGTCGTCGGCGGCCTTAGCGAACAAGGTCATCGAGGAGCGGAATTTAATGCTGTCGATGCCGCCGAAAATTTCCTCGATCGTTCGCCCCTTCACTGAGTTCACCATGCGCGTGCACTCTCTCAGCCTTGGCCCGAGAATCGGATGTTGCAGGTACGCTTCGGACTCAGCCAAAGACGAAATTGCATAATGCTCCGACATCCAGCTTTGTCCCAGTCCTTTGATCTGCGGAAAGATGAACCATATCCAGTGGCCAACCTTCCGCCCGGCTGCTAACTCCGAGCGAGCGGCCTCGAACTGACCTTCTTGCGCATCAATAAAGCGCTCGAGGTTGAACGGATCGGGCATCACACTTCCTCCGCGGGTTTCGTGGCCCCTATTGCGAGGCCGCAGCGGATGGCTTCGTCTAATGGGATGCGCGGCCGCCAGCCGGTGGCCTCGCGAATGCGCTGTGTTTCGTACCAGCGGTTCTGCAGCGAGCGTTCCAGTTGATGCTTGGACAGTCGAAGGTCTCCCATGGGGACGATCCGCCGCAGCGTTTCCAGGATGGGCGAGGCAAGGTGCAGCGGCCAGGGCGACGAGAAGCGCGTCGTGGTGTGATCGATAGAGCTTTTAAGCGCATGATAGCGGGCAAGCGTTAGATCGTCACGGTCGAGAATGTTGAACTGGCGCAGGCCGGTGCCGTTAGCTGCCGCTACTTGCATGGCGTCGATCAGGTTCTCGACATAGTTCAGCGGAAAGCGATTCTGCGGATTGCCGAAGACGACGTTGGTGTTGCCCATGCGGAAAGCGAAGATGCCGAGTGGCAGTGGACGGCCGGGACCGAAGACGATGCCTTCGCGCAGGATCACGGTCGGCAGGCCGGTGCGTTGGGCGAAGGTGCTCACCAGGCGATCAGCGGCGATCTTCGATTGCGCGTAAGGATCGCGCAGTTCGGGGTGGTCGTCGAAGGGAGTGTCTTCGTCGATGCGCTGACCTTCCTTGATCGGGCCATAGACCACAAGTGAGCTGGCATAGACGAATTGTCCAACGCGCTGTTGCGCGCAGGCGTTGAGCAGGCGCTCGGTTCCGGCAACATTGGTTGCGAAGTAATCGCTCATCTTTGCCGCACCGACTTTCGCGGCGAGATGGTAGACGATGTCGGTACCTGCGGCCGCGCGGGAGATGGAGTCGGCGTCGGCGAGATTGCCGTGGATAATTTCGACGCCGGTGGACGCGAGGGCGTCGGCACGCGGCGAAGGACGGGTTAGCACGCGGACCGTCGCGTTCTTCGCGAGGAGGTCGCGCACGAGGAATCCGCCGAGAAAGCCTGTACCGCCGGTGATGGTTACGCGCATGAAAGATTCTTCTCTCCGCGGCGAACCGCAGATCCCTCGGTCGGACTGAAGTCCTCGGTCGGGATGACAAATGAAGAGGAGGCCTGGACGCTGAGCTAATGGCCAGCTCTACCCGAAGTTGGCTAGCAGCTAATTGCTAATTGCTTCCTTGTCCTCGACCGCTGTTTCGACCGTATGTTAGATTACACTTTCGATTTTCAATCCGGCGCGGGACATTCCTGCGGCTCGCGCTCCGGCCAATCCTGGTGTTCGTGAAGCACGTTACCCTGATTCCTCGAGAGACCCATTGACGATCGCCGGCTACATCGTTCTGATGCTCGCCGCCATCCCCGGCATTTACTACCTGCTGGCGATCGTCAGTTCGCTGCGCTATTTTCACGTCGCCTGGCGCGAGAACCCGCCCAACGCCGATTTCATGCCGCCGATTAGCTGCCTGAAGCCGATTCGCGGGCTCGACGATGACGCGTACGAAAACTACGCCAGCTTCTGCCGCCAGGATTATCCCGAGTACGAGATCGTTTTCTGCGTTGATGCGGACGATCCCGCGCTGCCGGTGCTTGAAAAGCTGATCGCCGATTTTCCCGAACGCAAGATTCGCCTGCTGTTTGGCTCGGGGCGAAACGCCATCAACGATAAAGTCGCGCGCCTGGTGCGGCTGGTGAGCGAAGCGCAGTACGAACTGCTGGTCATTACCGACGGCGACATTCGCGTGGGGCCGGATTATCTGCGCGCGGTGGCGCATCCGTTTCGCAATCCCAAGGTCGGCGGCGCGACCGCGATTTATGTCTCGACCGAGGAAACGTCGTTTGTGCAGGAGCTGCAATCGGTCGGCATGATCTCGGATTTCTTCGCCGGGATTTTCGTGGACTGGCAGCTCGAGGGCATCAAGTTCATGTTCGGGCAATCGATCGTGACCACGAAGCAGCGCATCGCAGGCTTCGGCGGATATGAGGCGATCGAGAACCGGCCGGCGGACGATCTCAACGTGGGGCGGCTGGTTGCGGCGCAGGGATACGAGGTGAAGCTGCTGCCGTATGTGGTGAAGACGGTCGCGGATTTTCAGTCGCTGAAGGATTTGTTTTACAAGCGCGTGCGCTGGATGACGGTGATGCGCCTGATGCGGCGGCGCGGCCATGAAGGGCTGATCTTCACTTGGGGATTGATTTGGGCGCTGGTTGCGGTGGCGACGGTCCCGACGCGCACGGTGGCGATTGCGTATCTTGGAAGCTACGCGGTGTTGCGCGTGGTGCTGACCTGGATCATCGGCGTGCACGGCATGAGGCAGAAAGGGATGTGGAAGAAGATGCCGCTGATTCCGCTGTGGGACCTGGTGGCGTTTATGATCTGGGTCGCCAGTTTCGGGCGCAAGACGATTCGCTGGCGCGGCTACGAGTATTACCTGCGCGATGGGATACTCGTGCCGGTGAATCCGGCGAATACGCCGCATGGAAAGTGAGAAAGCAGTTTCGAGTTTCGAGTCAGTTTCAAGTTTCGAGTTTCAAGTGGAGATGCGGTTGCGCCCCACGAATTGTCATCCCGAGCGCCGTAGCCGAGGGATCTGCGGCTTCCGGACGCAGAGTACGATGAGCGAAGGACCGCAGATCCCTTCGCTCGGACTAAAGTCCTCGGTCGGGATGACATCTACAGAGAGAATGCGAGTAATTACATGGCTTCTCGACTTGCTCCGCTCGCCCGTGATGACAAAATAGAGACAGGAGTGTTCGACTCGAAACTCGAAACCTGAAACTCGAAACTGATTCAACATGACTCATAAATCGAAAGTTGCGATTGCCGGTGCGGGGATTTATGGCGCGACGACAGCCATCCGGCTGGCCGAGCAGGGGCATGAGGTTCACCTGTTCGATCCGCTCGGGATTCTGAACGCGGCGTCGGGGATCAACCAGTTCCGCATTCATTCGGGATATCACTATCCGCGCAGTCCGGAGACGATTGAAGAAACGATGGGCGCGCGGGCGGAATTTCTCGAGAGCTTCGCGCCGGCGATCGTGCGCAACAGCCGACACTATTACGCGATACCGCATGAAGGCTCGCAGACGCCGCCGGGGCTGTTTGAGCAGGTGATGCGCGAGCACAATATCCCGTTGCGGCCGTGCCGCCCGGAGTGGATGGACTTCGATTTCATCGACAAGTGCTATGAGGTGGAAGAGCAAATCTACGACCCTGAGATCTTGCGGGAAGAGCTGACGAAGCAGATCGAATTGTTGCGTATGCGCTTCCATCATCACGAATTCAGACAAGATATGCGGGGCGACTTCGACTTCGTTGTCTGGGCGACGTATGGGCTGGGGCCGTCGCGCGGGCTGTTCAAGTCGGTGAAGTATCAGGTGGCGGAAAAGATTCTGATCGAGCTGCCGGCGCAGCTGCGGGGGGTTTCCCTGGTGGTGGTCGATGGGCCGTTCACGGCGTTCGATCCGTATGGCAGCTCCGAGCGCTCGATGTGGGGCTCGGCGAAACATTCCAATCACTGGACAACAACCGATCCCAATGAGCCGATCCCGGAGCAGTTCCGCTCGCTGTTGAATGGGCCGCGTTTCGAGCCGATCTCGTGGTCGCGACATGAGGCGATGCGCAAGGATGCGACGCTGGCGGTACCGGCGTCGGCGGAGGCGAAGTATCTGGGATCGCGCTTCACGATTCGCGTGGTGGAGAACAATCCCAAGGAAGATCGGCGGACGCTATATGTGCAGGAGACCGCGCCGGGCGAGATTCATATCTTCTCGGGGAAAGTGGTCAGCGCGGTGAAGGCGGCGAGGCTGGTGTGTGAGAAAGTGTCCAGTGGTTAGTAGTCAGTGGCCAGTTTCGCAATTCTGTCAGCAACGCTAGGAATTGTCATTGCTCCGCTACTTTGTCATTTAGCACGATAACTGTCATTTTAGCTAGAGTTGTCATTACGAGCACTTGAAGCCGACTCGGAGGAAATAGACCGCTTAGACGCTGTCCTGAAGGCCAGCTGTGCCCCAAAGCGCAGTCGGTCGACCTTCCCCAGCCTGTGAAGCCGTGCCCTGATACGAAAGCTGGCGTCCCGCGCACGAGGGCGTAAACGCCCGCACTATCACCGACGAGCGTTCATCCTCGGTAGGGTCACGAAAAAGCAGGTCCCTCCGCTCGGACCGACATCCTCGGTCGGGATGACAAACTAATATCGACGCCGGCCCAATCGCTCCTCGGTCGGAATGACACATCGATAGAGCACATGACTAACCGCCAATACTGTTAACGATGGTGATAGATGTTTTTCCAAGGACGCATCCGTCAAAGGTGAATACGGGCTCGTGGCCTCTCGCGGATGACAGATCTCGGATTGCTAAGAGCTGAAACTGAAGACGATGGTTAGCAAAATTCCTAGAACGTTCCATCGAGCACGCGACTAACCGTCAAAACTTGATACGGTAGTTAGTGACAATCTGGAGCTGGCGCGGCTCGAAGCTTCTGGCAAGTTGCTGATTGCTCGTGGCTCGCAGCTAGGTGCTTGAGGCTTCCTACGCGGCCGGCTGCGGTTGGGGATTGGCGACGCGCTCCATGATCTCGTCGGCAAGGCGGAGATAGGCTTCGGCGCCGCGGGAATGCGGGTCGTACAAGATGGCCGGCTTGCCGTGGCTGGGAGCTTCGGCGAGGCGGATGTTGCGCGGGATCGCGGTCTGGCAGAGCAGGTCGCCGAAGAAGTTGCGCAGCTCGGCGGCGACGGATTGCGCGAGGTTGGTGCGGTCGTCGAACATGGTTAGGACAACGCCTTCAACGGCCAGCGCGCGATTGAGTTCGAGGCGGATGCGGTCGAGGGTGTCGAGCAGCTCGGTGACGCCTTCGAGGGCGAAGTATTCGGCTTGCATGGGGATGAGAACGGTGTCGGTGGCGACCAGGGCGTTGAGGGTGAGGAGGTCGAGGGCGGGCGGACAGTCGAGGACAATGAACTGGAAGCGCTCGCGGATGGGGTCGAGCGCATGACGGAGGCGGTACTCGCGATAGTCGAGCGAGACGAGCTCGATGTTGGCGCCCAGCAGGTTTTTGTGCGCCGGGATGATGCTGAGGTGCGGCAGCTCGGTGGGCTGGATGGCGGTGTCGGCTGTGACGTCGCCCATCAGCAGCTTGTAGGTGCTGGGGCGGTCGGGGTCGCGCAGAAAGCCCAGACCGCTGGAGGCGTTGGATTGCGGATCGCAGTCGATCAGCAGGGTGGGGGCTTCGCGGGTCGCGAAGGAGGCGGCCAGATTGATGGCGGTGGTCGTCTTGCCGACTCCGCCCTTCTGGTTGGTGACTGCGATGAGACGTGACATGGTCGTGGTGTCTGCCATGCGGCTCTTCGATCGCGCCGGAACTTCCGGATCGCCCGGACTTTGTTGCTCCGCTTGGCGCAAATCTGGATCGCTTAGCCGGGTGTCCGACGACTGGTGTCGACGAAGCCGCTTTAGCAGCTTAGAACGCCGGCAGCGCTGGAGCAAGCTTGAGTTGGAGCGGCCTGCGAATTCTGGAGGAAAAGCTGTGCAATTCGGTCGATTGCGGCGGAAGATGATGATTCGGAAGCGCGATGGCGGGATCGGAATTGTGCAAGACCCGAAGGAAAAAGCAGAGAGCATCGATTTCAGGCGGGGATGTAGTTTGGATCGGCGAGAACAAAATGTTCCACGAGGAACATTCAGACCGGTCCGAAGGGAACTCCGGCAAAACGACGGACCAAATGTTCCTAAGAACATCTGAACCGAATGTTCCTCGTGGAACACTTTATTTCGTACCGCGAAACAGTATCTCACCTTCTGAAGTTATGACCCGAAGGAATTCTAGCGGTTTGTCCATCGTTACCGGATTCTGCTAGGGTCGTATCGCGTTTCAGTTCGTAAACCTTCCTGTCTGTCCAGGAGTTACCGCCCGCAAAAAAATGTTCCTCGATGAACACTTTCCCAAGGTCGGTTGTCCGGCAGGAATACAAAAAACCCCGCCATCATTGAGGTCCATAAAATGCACCTCGCGACGTCGTAAGGAGCCATTCGCAATTTCGGAATTGTTCCACGAGGAACATTTTAACGCAATCTACCACCTACCTCGATATTAATCGACAGGCATTAATTTTTTTCCCACCTAGCCACTTGTAATCGAGATATTAGTCGTACTACTTACCACTTTCCTATATTTCATAATTACCACACCCCACGACCCCATTTCCGCCCCGTTTTTCCACAACCAATTTCCCTTTCCCTATCCCCGCCGCGCCTATAATAATGCCGACTTAGCTGACGAACCACCGCCTATGACCACCGAAAAGCGCAAAGTCCTCGGTCGCGGCCTGGAAACCCTGCTCCCGCCGCGTCACCTCCCTCACGCTCCTGTCGCCGTCCCCGCGCCCGCCGCCACCGGCCCCGCCAAGGACGACGACGTCCGCCACATCCCCATTGAGCACCTGGAGCGCAACCCCTACCAGACCCGCTCCGCCACCATGGATCCCGCCTCCATCGCCGAGCTGGCCGCCTCCATCAAGGCTGTAGGCATTCTACAGCCTATCATGGTGCGCCCCGTCGCTGGCGGCCACTACCAGATCATCGCCGGCGAGCGCCGCTGGGAAGCCTCGCGTCAGGCCGGCCTGGCCACCATCCCTGCGCTCATCCGCCACGTCTCCAACGAGCAGGCGATGGAGATGACCATCATCGAGAACCTGTTGCGCGAGGACCTCAACCCGGTCGAGCAGGCGCGCGCCTTCGAGCGCCTCGGCCGCGACTTCGGCCTCACCCAGGACCAGATGGCCATCCGCGTCGGCAGGGACCGCGCGTCCATCGCCAACTTCATGCGCCTGCTCAAGCTGCCGCCGTCCGTCCAGTCGCTCGTCGAGCGCGACGAGATCTCGCTCAGCCACGCCAAGCTGCTGCTCACGCTGCCCACCCCCGGCGAAATGGAGCGCCTGGCCCTGCGCATCGTCGACGAAGGCCTCTCCGTCCGCTACACCCAGGACACCGTCGACGCCCTCGTGAACCCCCATCCCAAGGTCGCCAAGGAGCGCGTCGTCGAAGCCAACGTCCGCCACGCGGAAAACGTGTTACAACAAACATTAGGCGTCCGGGTCCAGATCAACGACCGCCAGGGCAAGGGCAAGATCATCATCGAGTACCACTCCCTCGACGACTACGACCGCATCCTAGCCGCCCTCGGCGTCAAACAATAATGGGCGCCAATCCGCGAGCCCAAGCCACACCTGCGGTCCCCACAACGTGTCATCCTGAGCGAGCCCGCAGGGCGAGTCGAAGGACCCCTATCGTGGAAGAAATCGGCGATTCGCGGCCGACCCTTTGCGGTAGTGCGGGCCTTTCAGGCCCGCACTAGCATCAGCTTCGTAACAGGGCACGGCTTCAGCCGTGCCGATCTGGGTCCCTTTCTTGATATTGTCATCCCGACCGAGGGCTTTAGCCCGAGCGGAGGGACCATGCGGTTCGCTTCGTGTGATGAAGGTCTCGCAGCGTGGCATCTAGGCCCAAGATTGTCTACGGTGGGAATTGTTGACCCCAGGATTGGCCTAACAGCCTTTCAAGTGGGAAGCGACTTCATTCTTTATGGCCATCTGAGGCTTTGCGTCCTCCGCCGGGCGCTCCACTTGTCCGCCTTGTTGGAATGAATTGGACCATCGGCGAAACTCCTGGAACGCGACGAATCTTTACAGAAGTTCACGCGACGCAACGCGCGTATCGGGACTAGCTCATTAGAATAGGCTCGCCCCCGAAGGAGGCGATCCGTGATTTTGCGGCCTGTAGTTGCAGGTGTCTCAGCATTTGCGGGTTGGTGATGGCAGTGGCGCTCGTCGCAGCGCCGCAGAGTTCTTTTCCACAACCTACTCCGCAGGGTTCCTCTCCACAAACTGCGCCGCAGAACTCTCCACCACAAACGACGTTCACCAGCAACAGCGAACTGGTCATAGTTCCTGTTCAGGTTATGGACCACGGCGGCAAGCCGCTGCCCGGGCTGAAGAAAGAAGATTTCGTCCTCCAGTCCGATGGGCAGCCGCAGCAGATCGCAGTTTTCGACGAAGTCCGCCGCTCCACGCAGGTCATAATTCCTTCCCATAAAGCCAAACTGCCACGACGGTTCCCACCAGTTTCTCCAATCTTCCTCCCGACCATCGGATATCCGGCTGGAAGCTGATCGATCAAGCCGACACTCCCAAGACCGCGATTGCCGTCAAGGTGGTGGTGCGCGACAACGTCACCGGGCGCATCGGCTCGGTGGTCTTTCCGCTGGCAGAGCATGCAGCGGCGGCCAACGCGCCCACGCCCAATAAAGGTGCAGTTGTGTCGCTGGATGGCAAAGCCAACTGAGGGGGGCCCCACACATTCGCACTTTTCGAATGTGTGGGAGTCGCCGTTGACACCGACCCCGCCCGGTGTATAGTTGTGCGGCGTAAATCCCACAGCACGCCCGGCCCCAGGTCCATAGCAATCCCAAAAAACACTGGAGGACAACTGTGTCTGTATTCGCCACTCGTCTGACCAAGCATCTGCTCATCGCCACTACCTTGCTGCTCCTAGCACAACTGGCCGTTCCTGCTCAGGCGCAAACCAAAATCACGGGGTGCGGAACCACTATCAAGCTCGCCGGAACTTACGTTGTAGCTAACGATCTGTTCGATTGTCCCGGTGACGGCATTGACATCGCCTTCGGTCATGTCACGCTGGAGTTGGGCAATCATCAGATCACCGGATCCGGCAAGGGTACCGGCATACGAGTCGCCAGAGCCCCCGGCCTGCTGGCCCGGAACGTGATCATCCATGGGCCTGGTACCATCTCAAACTTCGACAAGGGAATCGAATTGGTCGACTCCGAGGCGGGAGAGGTGAGCGGGGTCACCTGCAGCGGCAACAACACCGGCTTTGTCGTCGACCTGCAAACCGACGCCTGGGACAACAAGATTCACGACAACATCGCCACTGTGAATCACGGCGACGGATTCCTCATCAACGACGAGTGGAGTCATTACGAACGCAATCAATCCAATGGCAACAGCGGTAGTGGCTTTCTGCTCAGCGCCGTCCACGCCCAAAACAATTTCGTAAACAACAACACCGCCAACCAGAACGCCAACGACGGCATCCAGGCACAATCCGGGGCGGTCCGCAATCTCATTTATGAGAACCACGCCACCGGCAATTTTGTGCTTGACCTGGTCGATGACAACCCCCAGGGCTGCCCGAACGACTGGTATCACAACAGCTTTGGCACTTCCAATAAGAAATGCATTCAATGAAGGATGGCGCGGGTGGCCTATAGCCTGCCCTGAACTTGCCAAAGGGTCTCGCGCGGTTCGAGACGTGGGAGAACGGGTGCCCCACACATTCGCTTCGTTTGCGAATGTGTGGGAAGAGAACTTTGATCCGCTCAAGGTGCCTCTCGATCTCTGCCCGGTCAAACGAAAATTAATTCGTGCAATCGAAATCACAACGGTCATATAGTGTCCGTTAGTGTCCGTGCGCACAACGTAGTTCCGATTGTCTAACACGGGAGAAGAACTCATGCCAACCAACCGGCCTTGCCGCGCAGTATTAAAGATAACCTTCGCAACCTTCACCCTCGCGCTATTGGCGGCGAGTAGCGGGGCTACCGAGAAGGTGCTGCATAACTTCGGCACAGGCGACAATAACGGCCAATCCCCCTACGCCGGCCTCATCTTCGATGGCTCCGGTAATCTCTATGGCACGACCGTTATGGGCGGCAGTGAAAACGGCGGCACGGTGTTCCAGATGAGCCCCAACGGCAGCGGAGGCTGGACGACGAAGGTGCTGTATAGCTTCGGCATCAGCGGCACCGACGGGCAACAGCCCTACGCCGGCCTGATCTTCGATGGTGCGGGGAATCTTTACGGCACTACCTCCGCGGGCGGCAGTGAAGGTTACGGCACCGTGTTCGAGTTATCGCCTAACGGCAGCGGAGGCTGGACGGAGGTCACTCTGCATAACTTCGGCATCGCCGACACCGACGGGATATACCCCTACGCCGGCCTAATCTTCGATGGCTCCGGTAATCTTTACGGCACCACTTCCAAAGGCGGGAGTAAGGCTCACGGGGCCGTATTCGAGCTGACGCCGAACGGCAGCGGAGGCTGGACGGAGAGAGTGCTGCATAACTTCGGCATCGGTGACAACGACGGGCAAAGGCCCTTCGCCGGTCTCCTCTTCGATGGCGCGGGGAACCTCTATGGCACGACCTCCCTGGGCGGCAGTGAAGGTGAGGGTGCCGTGTTCGAGATGACACCGAACGGCAGCGGAGGCTGGACGGAGAGAGTGCTGCATAACTTCGGCCTCAGCGACAACGACGGCCGATACTCTTACGCCAGCCTGATCTTCGATGGCGCGGGGAATCTCTACGGCACGACTGTCGGGGGTGGCAGTGAAGGTGATGGCGCCGTATTCGAGATGACTCCCAACGGCAGCGGAGGCTGGACGGAGAGAGTGCTGCATAACTTCGGCCTCAGCGGCAGCGACGGAACGGGCCCCTACGCGGGCCTGATCTTCGATGGCGCGGGGAATCTTTACGGCACGACGGAAGCAGGTGGCAGTAAGGGTGCTGGCACAGCCTTCGAGATGACGCCCAACGGCAGCGGAGGCTGGACGGAGAGAGTGCTGCATAACTTCGGCCTCAGTGACACCGACGGGCAACTGCTCCACGCCGGCTTGATCTTCGATGGCGCCGGCAATCTCTACGGCACGACTTCCCTCGGCGGCAGCCAGAATGACGGAACGGTGTTCGAGGTCATACCTTAACTTTCGATCCAGGTGAGAGGCCCTCGTGCGGGTGCCCCACGTCTTGCGGGGTTCGAGATGTGGGTAACTTCGACCGACCTTTATGGAAAGTCGTCGGAGCAGGCGTCTGCCAGCGGTCCCAGCGGCAGCCAATTCAACATGCCCCGAGTTCGGGCGTGCTAGAGTAACGAGTAAACTCCGGCGCATCCGAGGTGGTTGGTGCTGTCAATCCCGAGTGGATCGCGTGTGATAGGCCCGCGCCGCCGGCGGCGGCTGATGATATGCGTTTGGACCCTTTTCGTTATTGCCGTGTTACCGGTGCTTTTTCATTGGAGCGCTCACCCCATAGCCGTGGGGTCCGCGCGATCCGTCCGAGTCGGGCTCGCAAACCTGGTAGCTCTCCTCATCTGCTTCGCCATCTACCGCGCCGAGAGGCCCTGTCTTGGCCGCGCGCGAGCCTTCGCGCTCGTGTTCCTGGTTCTCGTGCTCAGCGCACTTGGCAACTACATGCATAAGGTCACAGTGGACCATGGAGTGAATTACTTCACCAACATGACCAACCTGCAGTGGCAAGTGTGGATGCACAACGGGGCCATCACCTTCTCTCCCGTTACCCTGCCGCACACCTATCGATTTCTTCCCAATGCAATCGTGCGCTGGATGGAGATCGGCGGCCTCAGCTTCGAGGCGGCGCGGAACTTTTACCGCTTTTTTTTCGGACTGCTGATCTTCTATGCGCTGTACCGTTACGCCCTGCTGTACACCAACTACCTGGGGGCAATCATTGCCATGTTGGTCACCGCGACCATCTATCCCATCAGCTTTTCAGGCTATGCCGGTCAACTGACCGACCCGGCCTCACACCTGTCATTTCTTCTGTGTTTCATCGCCTTAGAGATCGATGACTTCGGATGGTTCCTGACTGCGATGCTGATCGGTTCACTGGCCAAAGAAGCCGTGCTGGCCATGACCGGCTATTACCTCTTGTTTCGAAGGGGGGACAAGCATTATTGGTCGCGATCGCTGGCGGCGGTCGTTAGCTGTGTGGTGGCATTCCTCGGCGTGCGCATACTCGTGCTACACGGATTGCTGCATTACAACCAGATCAGTAACACTACACTGTCCATAATCTCCGTTAACTGGCATGACCCGCACTGGCCTCCGCCCTTTCTTCTAACCTTCTGCGCATTGCTGCCTTTCCTTCCACTTGCTTGGAAGCAAACTCCGCTCGAGTTGAAACGGCTGACGCTTTATCTACTGCCAGTGCTTTTCATCTCTTCGATGTTGTTCAGCTTCCTTTCGGAGACCAGGAACTATATGCCTGCGATTTTTGTGCTCTCCATCATCACCGGCGACTATCTGAGCAGACAATTCATAGACCAGCCAGAGTGCCCCACACCCTGCCCTGAGCTTGTCGAAGGGTCTCGCGCTGTTCGAGACCCGGGTAACTAAGCCGCGGGAACCTTGTACGCAGGGTGCCCCACACATTCGCGGGTTCCGAATGTGTGGGAGTCAGAGCTCCGGTGCTCCGGTGCCTCAGGTTCGCCCATCTTTTGGGCTAACCTGGGTTCCGTTTCTGACAACTGACAACCTATTTCGGCTGGCATCTACACCGCGGGAACCTTCGTCCCGTACGCCAAGCTGGCGTACCAACTCCCCCGCCCCTGCGGCGTGAGGTCCAGGAAGTGCCACATGGGTGCGAGCAGATCGATGCCTCGCTCCTGAATGGCTGGCCCCATCCTGGGATGCGCGCTGTACAAGTGACGCAGGGTACCGTCGGCGTCGCGCGCGAAAACCGAAACCGTCGAGTCCTGACCGCCGTCGCGGTCCTCGCTGCCCAGGTCGTATTTGAACGCGCTCTTGCCGGCGCTCAGCAAGCGCAGCTTGTCCCAGCCCCGCGCGCGAGCGTGGGCGCGCAGCGTCGGCAGATCGGCGGCAGCGACCACCGCGAAGTCAAGGTTCTGCGCCAGATGATGGGCGACGCCGTTCGCGCCGTCGATCCACGCCGTGCACATGGGACAAGCCTTCGTCTGCTTCTTTCCAAACATGAAGCGATAGATGACGAGCGAGCGATCGGGCTTGGTGAAGAGTTCGCTGAGGCGGACCCTCCGCACCGGCTCATCACCAGCGCTCAGGTCGCGCGGACCCTCTTCAAACTGATAATCCTCCATCGCAGCGCCTTCAGGAAGATGGCGGCGCAGCTCAGCGACGCGTTCGCGCTGGCGCATGAGTTCGATTTCGGCCAGCCGCAGCTCCTCGCGCTTGGCCAGATATTCGGTCGATTCGTTGGTCAAATTGGTTTGCCGATACGTTCGATCAACGACGGTATGAACCATGAAGACTGCCTCCGTCCGTCATTCTCCATCGAGCAGTGATGGGATGCAATCCATAGGTCACACGGTCCATTCACTAATCACTGACCACTAGCCCCTATTCCCTAGCCTCTATTCCCTAATCACTAGCCACTGGTCTCTGGCTGGTACCACTCCGGCGAGGGTCCGGTCGCGGCCTCAATCTCCGGAACCAATGTTCGCTCCAGCTCCGCGACCAGTGCACCCAGGTTCTCGACAAGTTTCTGCCACTGCGCGGCATCGCCAATCGGGTACTGTGCGCCGGCCGGCGCCTTCGCAGTCGGTGGCAAGGCGAGCGTCGCCTTAAATCCCAAACCATAGACCTTGAACATCGCCAGCAAATTGTGGGACCATGTGCCGCAGTCCAGGTCCAACTCCAGCGTCAGATTCGCCGCCGTCCGCCGCCGCAAGCTGAAGCCGGCATTTCCGCCGCGAACGCTGTAACCCATCGGCTCGAAGACGGTTTCCAGCGCCGGCTTCTTCGGTCCAGCGTTCACGCCCCCAGCCAGCTTAAGCTTGAACATCTCCGCCGTGTCCGGCAGATCGTGCGCCAACCCAGCCTCCTTCACCATCTCCGGCATCCGGTCGCGATACTTCACCGCAATCGCCTTCACCGCAACCACCAGTTCAGGCTTCGCACTCGGCACCAGCATGCCGCTTGGCAGCCGCACGCCCGGAACCGGCCCGGGACCTGCATTCTCTGGAAGCGGCGCCTGAATGGTCTTCTTCGCTTTGCCGCACGCCGCCATCACGGTCGCAATCGGCCCCGTCGGCGCCGGCAGCTTCTTCGCGCCCGGCTCCACCTCTGCTACCGTGCTTGCGGACAGCGACCGGTTCCGCCCATTCACCCACCAGCTGTCCGTGATCATAACTCCGGCCATCATGGGAACCAGCACCGTCATCTTAGGCAGCTCACCGAACTCCGGCGAATACAAATGAAGAGCGATGCTGGGAAACGGAAACGACCGCGGCACGCTCGCGGCGATGGTCTGCAACGTTTCGTACAGCATCGCCTCATTCGCGCCGGCAGACATCTGCCCGTTCGAGAGCCGTCGCGTGGCCGGAAGTCCCGGCATCGGCGCTTCCTCGGTGACGAAGCGTGCCAGCTCGGGATGTCGTTTCACCACGCGGTCCACGATCGAGGTGCTGACCGCTATGCCATCGGCGAAATTAAAGCGAATGAACGGATCGAGTCCGGCATCGACAAAGCCCTGGTGAACGCGGTTCAGCATCTCGACCAGCGGCTCTTTCCTGCTGGCCACAAAACTGGTTTGAAGCACAACCCGCATAAGTCCGCTCCCAAGTCCGGCCAACAAAATACTCCGGCAAACAGAATTCGGCTTTCCTTTTTGGACTAGAAAAGCGGCTACATTGTACGCCGACGGCGCCCCTGGTTCGCGTCCTTCTTTTGGACGCTAAACCTGGGCGTGCGGTTTCTGGCCACTGACCACCGATTTGTCATCCTGAGCACTGTCGAAGAGTCTGCGGTTCACTGCTCGAATCCGATAACTATGGTAGAAAGTTATCCATCGCTCGCGGAAGCGAAGGGGGTCCGGTGACTCTCCCGGTCTTCAAAACCGGCGATTGGCATCTTCGATGTCAATGGTGCGTTCGACTCGCACACGCTTCCGCCATTTGTTTTCCAAAAGTTACATCGACTGGATAGGCGCACCTGCTTGAGCATGAAAGGGTCGCAGGTGAAACTGTGATGAAATTGTGATACAGGAGAGGAGCGGCTGTGATTTGCCAGAGCCACAGGGTTCGGGACCACAAGCTCCAGCTGCGGCTGCCCGCCATTCGCCCACATTTTGGGACCTGGCCGAATACTGGCGCGTCGCAAGTGCGTGTTCAGCCGCGTTTTTTGGCGGATAATTGATGCTATCTCGCTTCTGGTGACCATCGCGGCCAAGATCTAAGACGCTTCCGTGTCACACGGATTACGGAGCACCCAGCTGCGAAATCAGCGACGGCAAAGTGTTAGATCGGCCCCTGATAGCGGCGCAAACGCACCGCGACTGCCAGACATGCAGCGGCAAAGATGAACCCCATCCACAGACCCGGTGCGCCCAGAAATCGAAACGGCGTGAGATGGGTCATGGGTCCAAAGGGCATCATTTGGCCCGGCGAAAAGTCAGTTGGCGCGCCGCCTCCGATCAAACGTATACCCACCGTCGCGATGAAATAAGAAGTGTTGAAGACCAGCTTCTCAATACCGGCAATGGCGACGACCGGCAATGCTGCCCATAACAAGGTCGCGCGGCGCGCCCAGCCGGACACCAGCAGCAGCCAGCAAAACACGGGAAAGGGCCAGAGCGCATGGGCTGTGACCAGGTGGTAGAGCATTTGCCCCCACATCGTGAAAATCGACAATTCACTCCATAGCGACACCACGCTCATACCGTTCGCCGCCAGCACTACGCTGTTCAGCAATAGCATGATTATGTGCATGGCGACCGTGACCGCGAAGGTAAGCAGCGGCAGAACCACGAGCAGAACGACGGCCTTCGCCAGCACCGTCGTAAGATCGGATACCGGCAGCGATTTCCAGAAGAGAATGCTGCGGTCGCGGCGCTCGCCATGCAACGCGTCCGCGGCATAGAACACGCTCATCAGGATCAGGGTTAACATCATCACCCCAGCCGCGATGTCATAGGGCATGGCAATCGCGGCAATCCCTTCCATATGATGCATGGGGTCCTGCGCGGACAAGTTCCGCATGAGCGTGGGCAGATGAGCCAGGCTGATCAAATAGGCGAATAGGTACACCCCGGCGACCGCCAGTTGGCCAATGACGATCCAGCGATTTTCCCAGAGCTCGCGGCGTACCGACCAGTACAGCGGCTGGGTCGCGGTCAACACCGCCGGCGCCACTCGCTGCGCCTCGAAGGAATCGGGCATCGCATTGGATTGCGTATTCATCAAGCCACTCCTTGTGCCGCAACTTGACTCCCGATAACTGCAACGAACAGATCGGCAATACTCGGTGTGTGCACCTCGCCTAGCGCCGCAAGCTGTTGACGATCAACCCGATCGAACAACAGAATGCTGCGCCCCAACAGCTGCCTCTCGTGAATCGGCTTAAGCGCTCGCGCGGCGGCGACCTTATCGGGATTCACAGACACTTCCACGTAACGCGATTCCAACTCTTCCATGCTGCAGGCGAGTACGATGCGGCCGCGGTTAATGAACATGAGATCGGTGAGCAGGTGTTCGACCTCTTCCACCTGATGCGTGGTCACGACGATGGTGCGGCTGCGATCGTAGTAATCGTTCAGCAGCGAATCGTAGAACTGCTTGCGATACAGAATGTCGAGGCCCAGCGTCGGCTCGTCCAGCACCAGCAATCTGGCATCAATGGCCATCACCAGAGCGAGGTGCAGCTGGGTAACCATCCCCTTCGACAATTCTCTGACTCTGCTGCGCTGGCGGATGCTCGTCCTGGCCAGGAAGCCTTCCGCTTTCGCGCGATCGAATCTCGGATGCACGCCGGCCACGTAATCCAGCAGATTCGAAACCCGCGCCCACCGCGGCAACACGGCGACGTCGGCAATAAACGAGACATCGCACATTAGGTGATCGCGGTCACTCCAGGGATCGCGTCCCAGCACTCGCAGCTCACCTTGATAGGGAGTGAGGCCCAGTATGGCGTTCAGCGCCGTGGTTTTTCCTGCGCCGTTGGGCCCGATGAGTCCCAGGATGCGCCCTTCTTCGACGCGCAGATCCACCCCATCCAGCGCCGTGGTCGTGCCAAAGGTCTTGCGCAGACCGTGTGCTTCTATCACTGGCATGGCTTCAGCGTTCCTCCTCTTCGGTATCCGACTCCGACCCGTGCTTCCCGCTGCCATTCAGCAGATCTTCCGGTTTCAATCCCAGCCGCTGCATGGTTGCGTAGATCCGCGGCCACTCCTCCGCCAGGAACTTGCGGCGTTCGCCCTGCAATAGATGATGTCGCGCTCCGGTCTTCACGAACATGCCGAGCCCTCGTTTCTTCTCCACCAACTCCTCGTCCACCAGCTCCTGATAGCCCTTCAGAACCGTGAGCGGATTCACTCGATATTCTGCCGCGACATTGCGCACCGAGGGCAGCGGATCGCCTTCCTTAAGCACGCCGTCCAGAATCATCGCCACTACGCGGTCGCGAAGCTGGCGATAAATCGGCTGATTGTCGTTCCACTCACGGTCCATCACGGCTCCCCAGATCTCCTCACTCCACGTTCGATCGCTTACTTTGCTCGCTGCAAATCGAAGTGCGCGTGCATCGGCTTATCGCCGGGCATCATGTAAGTCCAGTCCTCGATGTGATGGTTGGCGTCCACAAACGTGAATACGGCATGGTACATGTGCCCATAGTCATTGGCGCCGGAAAGATCCACAAAATCAAACTCTACCTTCTTTCCGTCGGCAGAGGGCCGAGCCACCATGTGCGGCCGATTGCCGGCGTCACAATAATGGAGCAGCGTCAGGCGATCGCCGTCCAGGTAGAACATCGTGACTGGATGATCGTACTTGGTCGCGTCCAACGGCGTGCCGGCTTCCTGCATTTCGTGAACCAGCGCATTGCCGCGAGAGGTCACGCGCATCGAAATGTGCAGCGCTTTGCCGTCCGACATTTCCGGTACCGGTGGATCAACCGTCACCGCGCCTTCCCAATCTCCGGCAAGGGCTTTCATGGAATCGAAGGACTTTTGCGCGTCGGTTTGCACCGCCGGCTTGGGCGCATCGGAATGCGGCTTTGCATAAACGAGGGTGGTGAGCGACATCAGAACAGCGAACAGGAGAATGCGATGCGGTTTCATCTTGACTTTCCCTCCAGCTTCTCAGCTTTTCGGCTCTGGGCGTTCCCTGCCGATCTATAGTGTTATACTTAACTATAACACTATATCATTGTCAAGATGTTTTTGCGTTGCTCGCTCTATCTTGTTAAAAACAAGGGCAATTTTCTTCCTTCGAGGGGTTGCAAGAAACTGCCGACGAACTGCCGGATGGTTTCTACTTTGCCTTGGCGCAGCGAACTCAGTCGAGAACCGCCTCTGCCTCATCCCAAACTCGGCGAACAACCTCGCCCGCAGGTTCAGCTTTGGCCAGGCCGGCGGACTGACCGGCCCAAGCTTGCATGCGCTGGACATCTCCGCTTCGCTGCGCCTCGGCGCGCATCGCGGAAGTCAGGCCGCGCTGCACAGGATACGGCGCTGGACGCGGCGCCTCTGCAGACATCGCAGCCCGCACATATTCTGTCGCCACGCCACGACCTGCTCGACCGCTGAACGCTCTGGTGACAATCGTATCTTCCGGTGCGGCTGCTGCAAGTGCCTTCGCCCACGCTGGTGGAATCTGGGCCTCAGGACACACCAGAAATGCAGTTCCTATCTGTATGGCGCTGGCGCCTAATGCCAACGCCGCTGCCACGCCGCGTCCATCGGCAATCCCGCCAGTCGCGACCACGGGTACTTTCACCGCGTCCACCACTGCGGGCAGCAGCGCGAACAATCCCACCATTTCCTGTTCCGCCTTGGAGGCATCGAAGCAGCCCCGGTGCCCGCCCGCTTCCATGCCTTGCGCGGCGATAATATCGGCGCCTGCCTCCTCCGCTGCGCGTGCCTCCGCGACGGTGGTGACGTTGGCGCACCAGGCGATCCCGCGTCGCTTCAGTCGCGCCACAAATTCCGGCGGATACAATCCCATCACCGACGACACGATCGGCGGCGCGACGGCGAGCAACGCTTCGCACTGCGCTGCAAAATCCGGAGGCGTGGCATCGCCCGCTTCAGCAGGCACAGCCGGTCCCCACTTGGCCAAGAAGTCTCGGACTCGCGCCTCATGTTCGGGATCGCGTTGCGGTGGAGGGTCAGGAATCCAGAGATTGATTTGAAATGGGCCGTCGGTACCGCGCCGCACCTCCTCTGCCCAGGCAACGATCTCGTCGGGCTTCATCAGCAGCGCACCACAGGCTCCAAGTCCCCCGGCCTGTGCAACGGCGATGGATAGCGACGGCGCGCTCGCACCCGACATCGGTGCCAAAAGGATTGGTACCCGCAACCCGAAGCGCTGGCAGAACTCGTGCGCCGCTCGAAAAACCGCTTTCATGAATCACCCCGTTGTGGCCCGAGTAACCAACGTGCGGCGAGTGGAGGATGAACCGCGTCAATCCGAATGCGCAGCGATCGATGGAACCGTTGGTCGAAGCGAGTGTCGGCAATCCGCGCTTTCTCAGCGCCTCAGTTCTGCCGCCAGACGTAAAAGTAGTTATCGTCTACGCTCGTCCCCAGCTCCATTTCCCCTTTGGCCGAGGCGCGGCTGAGGGCGGCACGGATGTGCTCGATTTTGGCGGAGCCGAGCGCGCTGCGCGGAATCTTCAACGCCCGCTTGGCGCGCAAGTCTTCCACCTCGCGCAGGATCCGTTCCACGATGTTATGGTGCTTGCTCTTGCGGCCGGTGGGCACGTCGCCGCGCTCAATGGATTCGAAGCGATCTGAGTGTGAGCCGGAGTGATCCCGCATTTCCTACTCCGATGCGTACCGGAAACTATCCAAATACCGTGTCGCTATCGTGACAACAATATCCGGACCTCCGGTATCGCAACTACTCCGCAAAACATAACACAATTACGCCCCCTAACGGAAGTCGTATTCGTATTGTTAACGTACAACTCCCACTGCTCGAAAACGCATCTTTACTCTCACCGTGCTCCTGATACGGCCGCGGGATTTGTTGTTTCTGCGCGCAGTTACAGGCCATTCTTGGGCTACCGGTTTCACGTCAGAAAAATGACTTGGAGGTTTGAGGATGGACGCGGCGCAAGGCAGAACGTCGAAACCTGATCGGCAAGACCGGTCAGGATCGGCCCCGCGCATTCCCTTCGGCATTAGTGGATTAGACGACATACTTTATGGGGGATTATCTGCCGGGCACTTGTACCTGCTGGAAGGCACGCCTGGAGCGGTCAAGACCACCATCGCCTTGCGCCTCGCGCTGAGCAACCGCGAGGCCGGCCGTCGGGTGCTTTACATCACCCTCTCCGAATCCAAGCAGGAGCTGCTCGCCGTAGCCGCCTCGCACGGCTGGGATCTTGATCCCGTGCCCATCTTCGAACTCACGCCGCAGGAGGACTCGCTGCGGCCGGAGCATCAATACTCCGTTTTCAATCCCGAAGATGTCGAGCTGGATCAGCTCACCGATCTCATGTCCAAGAAAGTGGACGAGGTGCGTCCGGAGGTCATCATCGTCGATTCGCTCTCCGAGCTTCGTCTGCTGGCGCGCGACAGCTTCCGTTACCGCCGGCAGATGCTCGCCCTGAAAAGCTTCTTCGAGGAGCGCAAGTGTACGGTGCTGCTGATCGACAACCAGGCTGACGATAGCAAAGAGCCCACCGTACACAGCATCGTGCACGGCGTGATTGGGCTGGAGATGTTGCAGCGCGAATACGGCAGCGAGCGCTGCCGCGTCCGAGTGCAGAAGATGCGCGGTTCGAAGTTTCGCGAAGGCTTTCACGACTACCGCATCCTGACCGGCGGAGTGGTGGTTCATCCGCGCCTGGTCGCCGCCGAGCACCGGCATGATCGTCGCAAGGATCTATTGAGCACCGGTATCGGCGAGCTCGACATCATGTTGCAAGACGGCATTATGCGCGGCACCAGCACACTCCTCCTCGGCGCTGCGGGCGTGGGCAAGTCCAGCCTGGCTTCCCGCTTTGCCTGTTCGGCGGCCGACCGCCGTGAGTCGGCCGCGATCTACCTCTTCGACGAATCCATGCAGGTGTACCTGGAGCGCAGTGCGGGAATAGGCGTCGATCTGATGCCCCACATCAAGAGCGGCCGCGTGCATTTGCAACAACTCGATCCCGCCGAAGTTCCTCCGGGTGAGTTCGTCAACGATATTCGCTCGCGAGTGCAGCTTGGCGCGGGTGTGGTCGTCATCGACAGCCTCAACGGCTGGCTCAAAGCCATGCCGGGCGAGCAATATCTCCAGCTCCAGATGCACGAGCTTCTCTCCTTTCTCGGCATGCAGGGAGTGGCAACGTTCCTCATCCTGGCGCAGCAGGGCGTCATGGGTCCCATGCAGGCCGAGATCGACGTCAGCTATCTCGCCGACGCGATCGTTCTCTTGCGCTACTTTGAAGCGCGAGGTGAGATTCGCAAGGCCATCTCGATTTTCAAGAAGCGCTCCGGACCGCACGAGTCGACCATTCGTGAGTTCCGCATGCGTCCGGGTGTCATTGAAATCGGCGCACCGCTCCGCGGCCTCCATGGAGTTCTCACCGGAGTTCCGCAGTTCGTAGGCAAAGAGAATGCTGAATTGATGGGGACTGATGCAGACAACCAGTAGACAGCTGCTTCCGGTGCTGGTTGTCGCGCCCTTTGGCCGCGATGCCGACCTGATCTCGGAGACCCTTCAGCGAGCCAGCATTCCGTGCGAGCTCTGCCCCGATCCGCGCGTCGCCTTTCCGCGGCTGTCCAATGGCACCGAAGCCCTGCTGGTTGAAGAAGAGGCGCTGAACGAAGGGTTGATCCAGGAATTTGCGGCCGCGCTGCAGAGTCAGCCGGCATGGTCCGATGCCCCGGTGGTGGTGTTGACCAAAGGCCGCAGCGGCAACACGCGCACGTCGAGGCTCATGGCTCAAATGCGCCAGCCGCTCGGTCACACCACTCTGCTGGAAAGGCCGATACGCCCGGAAACTCTGATCAGCACAGTTGAAACCGTATTGCGCGCACGTCGCCGCCAGTTTCAGATCCGCGATGTGCTGGAGCGGCTGCAAGCCAGCGAAGCGCGCTATCGGTCGTTGATCGTGGCGTCATCTTCAATCGTCTGGACGGCCGATCTGCACGGCGAGTTTGTCGACCGCTTGCCCTCGTGGGAAGCCTATACCGGTCAGACCTTCGATCAATACCGTGGACTGGGATGGACCGAAGCCATCCATTCCGCCGATCGCAAACACATCGTGCCCGCGTTCTCCGCTGCCATCAAGAGTCTGCGTCCCTTCCACTTGGAGTTCCGGCTGCGGCGCTACGACGGCAACTATCGCTACGTGCTGGCGCGCGGGGTGCCGGTGTTTCGCGAAGATTCGTCGGTCAAGGAGTGGGTCGGAACCTGCACCGACATGCAGGATCGTAAGGATTCCGAAGTCGCCCTGCGCAAGAGTGAGCGATTAGCGCTGGCGGGCCAGTTGGCAGCCGGCATCGCCCACGAGATCAACAATCCGCTGGAAGCGGTTACCAATCTGATCTATCTCATTAACACTCGCGCCGCGGATGAACCGACGCAGCAGTTTTGCGCGATGGCTCAACACGAGCTTAACCGCATCACCGAGATATCCGGACAGACCCTTCGCTTCTATCGCAGGTCCACCAATCCCATCGAAACCGACGTGGCCGAGCTGTTGCAGTCATTACTGCATCTTTTCTATCCCAAGTTCGGCCGTCGCAATCTTCAGATCGGTACCAACCTGCGAAAAGCTCCGAAGATCAATGCCTTCCCCAATGAGCTACGGCAGCTGTTCGCCAATTTAATCAGCAATGCCATCGATGCCACTCCGCCGGGCGGCGAAATTCACATCGCTTGCGGGCCGGGGTTCGACTGGCGTAGAGTGGCGCGCGGCGTTCGTGTCATTGTGGCGGACACCGGCAGTGGTATTCCCGACAACGTCAAGCGCCACATCTTCGAGCCCTTCGTGACCACGAAGGGCGACGCGGGCACGGGGCTTGGCTTGTGGGTCTGCGACGATATCGTGCGGCGCCACTCCGGCCGGCTGCGCCTCAAGACCAGTACCGTCGGCCAAACCGGTACGGTCTTCTCCATCTTCCTTCCTGCCGGCGTCGCGCCGGTTCCGCAGTTGTCCGAACTCCCATCGAGTCACGAGTCGGATACTGCCGCTTAGCAGTTCAGTGTGTTTCCGCGCTGAGCAATCAGCTATGCTATGAACACTCGCCGAGACGGTTGCCCATGCCCTCGAAACCACGAAAGCCCAAACCGTTTCGCGCTGCGTCGGCAGTAAAAGCTGCTGCCCGAGCTGTGATTGGAACTCCGCCCAGCACGCGCACCGAGCCGGCGGATAAGAAACGAAAGACGAGATCGCAGAAGCACAAGCCAACTTTGGGCAAGCTGCTCAGCGGCGAGGTCGAATAACGGCTGGCCAACGGACCTCCCGCGTCAGGAGCAACCAAGGCTTCGTATCAGGGCACGGCTTCAGCCGTGCCGCGGAAGACCGCATGAATCTTGGGCTTTAGCCCCTGAGGCTTCGCGCCAGTTCCTCTTTCATCTAGAAATTCGGCCGCTCCAGCGGCGGCTGCCACGCCAGAAAATCCTGCCGCATTCGCTCCGTGTAGTTTTCCAGCAGCTCTAGCACCCGCTTGGGATCGGGCGACTTCACAATCAATCCGACGTGATGCTTCTTCTCATCCATTCGCCAGACAATCTCCGGATCGTTGTAGCCTGACGTGTCTGGATGTTCCTGCTTGGCCAGCGACACCAACAGTCCGGCTGAGTCTTTTCGCGGCGTCGGCGGCTTGTAGGGAGCCTTGCCGCCGGCAATTTCCAGCTTCGCCCACTCCGCCCAGAGATTAATTCCCGTCGCCGTCTCTACCAGATCGACGATATGAGCTCCGCCCACGCGCGCCGACGTCTCCAGAAAATACAGCTTCTCATCACGTCCACGAATAAATTCACTGTGCGAAACGCCGCGCAGCATGCCGAAAGCCTTCATCACTTTCTTGTTCAGCTCGATCAGCGGCTTCGCCTCCTCCGATCGCAATGGCAGTGTGCGCGTGGTGAAGATATCGCCTTCCTGCGAGACATCCATCGGAGGGCGCCCATAGCGGCTGGCGATGGCAAACAGCAATTTGTGCTCATAGAAAATTCCGTCGACGTGATAGATGTCGCCGGGCACATAGTGCTCCAGCAGATAAAACGACTGCTGATCGCCCAATTTTTCCAACGCGGCCCAGAATTCATCCGCACTATGGATTTTCTTGATGCCCATGGATCCCGCCATGGATCGCGGTTTCAGCACCCAAGGCGGCGGAACTCGCTCCATGAAGTGTCCGAGCTCAGCATGATTCAGCACATGAATGAACTCGGGCACCGGCAATCCTTCGTCGCGCGCCTTGGCTCGCATCGCCAGCTTGTCGCGGAAATACCGCGCCGTCGTGTCGCCCATGCCCGGCACGCGGAGGTGCTCGCGCAAGGCCGCTGCTTTCTCCACGTCGAAATCATCCAGTGCGACGATGCGGTCGATGACTTCCGTCCGCGCCATGAAACTCACGCCCAGGATCGCGTCCTCCAGCTTCCACTCCTTCTGCACATCGGGCATGTAGAAGGTTTCGTCGATACTCTCGCGCGGCCAGGCTTCGTCCTTCAGGCTATGTGAGGTAAGCAACAGCGTGCGGCAGCCTTGGCGATGGCATTCGCGGATGAATTCGCCGCCCTTGTAGTAGCTGGCCAGACAGAGAACGGTGATCGGCTTGTTCGACGAGGACGGGTTTGGAGCTGACGACATGCATGGCCTCCCACGGTTGCAAAGGGTGCCTACAGCAATTCGCGGCAACACTATATCAGGAGGATGCAGTCTGTAGCCCGTAGTTTGCTACGATGTCCTCACCGCACAGCACCAGTCTGATGCCGCTCCTCTTCCACATCAATCGGCCGGAACAGATCGACAACAATAAAGATGATCAACACCACAACCGGAACGTACAGCGCCCGCAGCTCCCAGCGTTGCTTGACCACGGTTCCGACCGCTGCGCCGAGCACGTAGCAGCTCCATGTCGAGGCCAGCATGGCACCTTCCTGCACATCGCGCTGCCGCGGAGCAAGTCTGACAATGTCAGATATCCTCGTCTGTCGGAGTTGGTCATAGCCCCAGAACAAAACACGAGTGAACGATTCGGTAAGCTTGGTCAGCGTTCCGGTGACGAACGTGGTGTAAATCGTCAGCGCACCGACATGGGTTAGAGTCGCGGTCTGCACGCCCATGGCGAAGGCCAGCAGCGCTACGAGAGCGAAATATTGCGGCGAGGACAGATCGACAATCTGCCCCAGGTGCATCGCTGGTGTCGCCCTCGCGAAAAGCACCAGCAGAGCGGCTTCGACTGCGAGAGTAAAGGAGGCAATTCTCCGAATACCTTTCCGTCCTGCAATCTCCACTGTAATGCGCGTCAACGTCATTCCCACAACGTAGGACACGATGGCGCAGAATGGGCGCAGCAGCTGTAGCCAGTTCCGCTGCCCCAGATACATCCCCACGTGCACGCTATTGCCGCTCATGTTGGCGGTGAAGACTTCGAACAGCGCGATATAGCCAACCGCGTCGACGAAGCCGCCAACCGCTGTAAGACACAATGCGGTTGCGACTTTCCCCCGCGGACCGAGATCAGGCGCTGTCGTCACAGGTGTTTCAATGCCAGCTTCGCAGCATTGTAACCGCACATGCCGTGGACTCCTCCACCGGGCGGCGTGGATGAGGAGCAGATATAGATGTCGCGAGCCGAAGTCGCGTAGTACCTCATTGTGGGACGGAAAAGGAATTGCGAAAGGTTCATCAGTCCGCCGCCAATGTCGCCGCCGATCAGGTTCGCATCCATGGACTCGAGTCGAGCCGGCGACAGCACGCTGCGCTCGAGAACGCAGTCGCGGAATCCGGGAGCGAAGCGCTCGATCTGCGCCTCCAACCGGGGCAGCATGTCGACGGTTGACCCGTTGGGCACATGACAATACGCCCACGCGATATGCCGGCCTTCCGGAGCGCGTGTCGGATCAAACAGGGTCGGCTGCGCCAGCAGCACAAACGGGCGTTCCGCGCAGCGCCCGTGCCGCATCGCGTCCTCCGAGACCACAATCTCCTCCAGCGTGCCGCCAATATGCACGGTCGCCGAACGCCGGCACGCGGCCGCCTTCCACGGTATCGCGCTCGACAGTGCGTAATCTACTTTGAACACCGCCGGGCCGTAGCGATAGTGCTCCAATCGATGCTTGTGGCTCGGCGACAGACGATCTCCGGCGATCTGCACCAACTGCCGTGGCGTAACGTCGCACAGTGCCACATCAAATTTGCCAAGGGACGCCAGATCTTCAACACGCGTGGAGACATGAAGCTTGCCTCCCAGGCTGCCCAGGTAACCGCACAACGCATTGGTGATCGACTGCGCTCCGCCACGCGGAATTGGCCATCCCACAGCGTGGGCCGTCGCTCCCAGCATGATACCGAATGCAGAACTCAGCGGCTCCTCGAGCGAGAGAATGGAATGGGCCGCCAATCCGGCGAAAAGTGCCTTGGTCCTTGCATTGCGAAACCAGAAGTGCGCGATCGCGTTGGCCGATGGAAATCCCAGCAGCCCCAACCGCGCCAATAAGAAAGGATGTCGCGGGAATAGCGAAACCGGCCGCAGGACCTCCGGTGCCAACTCTGCCCATTTCGTTGCAAACGGGCCAAAAAGTCTGCGCCACTGCTTGCCATCTTCCCCAAGCGCTTTCTCTGCTTCATCCAGATCGCGTTCCAGCATCACCGCTGTTCCGTCGTCGAGCGGGTGGGCGACCGGAGCCGGCGGCTGAATCCACTCCAGCCCGTGGTCCTTCAATGGCAAGGTTGAGAAGAATGGCGAAGCCACCGCCATGGGATGAACGGCCGAACCGAAATCGTGCAGAAATCCTGGAAGCGTCAACGGCAGGCTGCGCGCGCCGCCGCCGGGCACAGCTTCCGCCTCATACACGTCAACCTGCAATCCCGCTTGCGCCAGAGCGATGGCCGCAGCCAGACCGTTGGGACCCGATCCAATGACAACGGCTCGTCGCTGGGTTGCAGGCATACGGATCAGTCTAAAATAATCCCGCTTGCGGCGCGTTGGCCAGATTCACTCCAGAATCTCGGAACACAATCTCGCGCTGCATTTGACTGTCGCCCATCGCTCAAATAGCCTCAATTGCACCTGTGTTTGCTGACTTGCGCGAATGCAAAAACGACGCTCGGCCACGGTTGTCATGAAAGTACGCTCCCGTTTCTTGCTCCTGCTGTTGCTTGCCGTCGTTTGCGTGGTAGTTCTCGCTGGCGACATGGTAAGTCCCAGCCATGGCACCAAGGCCATGGTGGCGACCGTTCAGCCGGAGGCCTCCAACGCGGGCGTCGCCATCATGCATCAAGGCGGTAATGCGGTTGACGCGGCGGTCGCCATCGGCTTCGCGCTGGAGGTCGTTTATCCGGAAGCCGGCAATATCGGTGGAGGCGGTTTCATGCTCTTCCGCCGGGCCGGCGGCGAGGTTCACTTCCTCGATTATCGCGAGAAGGCTCCGGCCAAAGCCAGCGCGGACATGTATCTCGATTCGAAAGGCGACGTTGTTCCGGGCCTGAGCACGGTCGGCTATAAAGGCATTGCCGTACCAGGGTCGGTTGCGGGATTGGTCTATGCCGAGCAGCACTGGGGCAAGCTCTCTCTGAAGCAGGTAATGGAGCCGGCGATTCGACTCGCGCGTGATGGATTCGTCCTCGACTATCAGGAGGCGCGCGCCTTTCGCGATTCGCAATTAGCGAAATTCCCTGACTCGCATCGCATCTTCCAGCGTGACGGAAATTACTATCAGGCTGGCGACACTTTCAAGCAGCCCGAGATCGCCAAAACTCTGGAGCGTATTGCCGAAAATCCTGACGACTTCTACCACGGTGCGATGGCGCGCGAGCTCGCAGCGGCCGTGCAGAAGGGCGGAGGTCTGATCACAGCTGACGACCTCGCGCAATACGAAGTCAAAGAGCGCACACCGATTCGCGGCACCTATCGCGGCTATGAGATCATCTCTGCTCCACCGCCATCGTCGGGCGGCACGGGCCTGATCGAGACTTTGAACATTCTGGAAGGATACGACCTGGCAAAAGAGGGCGATCGCTCGGCGCAAAGCATTCATCTGACGGCCGAGGCATTTCAGCGGGCGTTCTTCGATCGCGCCGAGTTTCTCGGCGATCCGGACTTCTCCAAACTTCCTGTCGCACAGCTGATCGACAAGCGGTACGGCAATGCCTGGCGCGAAACAATTCCGTTGCGCCGCGCCACTCCAAGCGCCAGCTTGCAGCGGCCTTCCGTCTTTTCGCAGCTCGACAGCTACGCGCGCTCGCACCCGCAACCCCAGTCGCTCTCCGAGCCCGATCATACGACGCACTACTCGGTCGTCGACGCCGAAGGCAATGCCGTTTCCGTGACCACGACGCTGAACGATGGTTTCGGATCGCGCGTCACTGCTGAAGGCCTTGGTTTCCTGCTCAACGACGAAATGGATGACTTCAGCTCCAAAACCGGCGTTCCGAATATGTATGGATTGCTGCAGGGTCCGGCGAACGCGATCGGCGCGGGCAAGCGGCCGTTGTCGGCGATGACGCCGACCATCGTACTCAAGAATGGCAAGCTGTTTTTGGTGCTAGGCTCGCCCGGTGGTCCGACGATCATCACTACCGTCGCGAACGTCCTGATGGGCGTGGTCGATTACGGTCTGAACATCCAGCAGGCGGTGAACGCGGCGCGCTTCCACGATCAATGGATGCCCGACGAGATCAAGGTAGAAGCGACGGGCATTTCGCCCGACACGATCGGTATTCTGGAGCACATGGGACATAAGATCAAAGTTGCCGGCGGTTACTGGGGCGATGCCGAATGCATTGCCGTCGACGAGAAAACCGGCGAGCTGTTGGGAGCAAGCGACGGACGCAATGGCGGAAAGGCGGTTGGCTTCTGATGCGCAGGGCAATATCCACATTGATCTATGCGCGATCGGAGCGGCTCCATCCCGGGCTGCTGGATCGAATGGTTTCCGGCGGGGCGGAAGCGATCGAGATCTTTGCTGCGCGCGGCCACTTCAATTACACCGATCGGCAGCACATCCGCGAAATCGGCAATTGGTTTCGCAGCACCGGCGTGACCTTTCACTCCATGCATTCGCCGATGTACGCCGACGAGCAGTGGGGACGTGACGGCGGACCGGCAGTCAATATCGCTGCTACGGAGAAGCGTGACCGAATTGCCGCCATGGACGAAATCAAGCGCGCGCTGGAGGTTGCCGAACAGGCGCCGTTTCAGTTTCTGGTGCAGCACGTGGGCGTCGGCAACGAAGAGAGCAGCGAGCACAAGATCGAAGCTGCCATGATGTCGCTCGAACATCTGCACGCCTTCGCCAAGCCGCTCGGGGTGCAACTGCTGGTGGAGAACATTACCAACGAACTCTCTACGCCGCAGAGCCTGATCGACTTGTTGCACGCGGGGCGCTTTGTCGACATCGGTGTCTGCTTCGATCTTGGCCACGCACACATCATGTCGAGCGTGAAGGAAGCTTTCGAAGTGCTAAAAGACCGCATCCACTCGACGCACGTGCACGACAACAAGAAGGATCACGACTCGCATCTATGGCCCGGCAATGGCAGCATCGACTGGAAAGAAGCAATCGCGCTATTGCGCACCGCGCCGCACGTTCCGCCGCTGCTGTTGGAGATTGAAGATACCGAAGTCGATAAGATCAGCGAGAAGATGGCTGAGGCTTTCGGTAAACTGGAAGTTTGATTATGGACACATCAGCCAGAACAGAAACCGAAGCTCCCATAACCACCATCCGCGAGATTGGGCAGCACGAAGGCCAGACCGTCACCATTCGCGGCTGGCTTTACAACCTGCGCGAAAGCGGCAAGCTGCTCTTTCCCATCTTTCGCGATGGCAGCGGCATCATCCAGGGCGTGGTTGCCAAGCAGCAGGTCTCACCCGAGCTGTTCGAGTCAATCAAAGGCCTCACGCAGGAGTCCAGCGTGATCGTCACCGGCAAGGTTCGCGCTGACAAGCGCGCCCCCGGCGGTTATGAACTCGATGTCAGCGACGCGCAAGTCGTCCAGCGCGTCAACCCCGACGATCCTTACCCGATCACGCCCAAGGAGCACGGCGTCGACTTCCTGATGGAGCATCGCCATCTCTGGCTCCGCTCGCCGCGGCAGGCGGCCATACTGCGCGTTCGCGCCGAGATCATCAAAGCTGCCCGCGACTTCTTCGACGATCGGGGATTCACACTCACCGATCCGCCGATCCTCACACCTGCCGCGTGCGAAGGCACAACCACGCTCTTCCCAGTCGACTACTTCGAGGAGCAGGCATTTCTGACCCAGTCCGGCCAGTTGTACATCGAAGCCACGGCGATGGCTCTGGGCAAGGTCTACAGCTTCGGCCCAACGTTTCGCGCGGAGAAATCAAAGACCCGTCGCCACCTCACGGAGTTCTGGATGGTCGAGCCGGAGGTTGCGTACCTGCAGTTCGACGGACTGATGGAACTCGCTGAACAGTTCATAACGTTCATCGTAAAGCGCTGCCTGGAGCGGCGTCGGCCTGAATTGGAGACGATTGGCCGTGATATTGCCAAGCTGGAAAAAGTCGAGACTCCGTTTCCGCGCATCATGTACGACGACGCGGTGAAGATGTTGCAGGAAGCGCATGCCAAGGGTCTCGTAGAAAACTCCTTCGAGTGGGGCGGCGATCTCGGCTCGCCTGACGAGACCTATCTCTCGTCACAGTTTGATCGTCCTGTAATGATCCACCGTTATCCTGCTTCGGTGAAGGCGTTTTACATGGAGCCCGATCCGCAGCGGCCCGATCTCGCGCTTTGTGTCGATGTGCTCGCGCCCGAGGGCTACGGCGAGATCATCGGCGGCTCGCAGCGTATGGCGTCGTATGAGTTGCTGCTGCAGCGCATTCACGAGCACGGCTTGCCGGAAGAAGCGTTCAAGTGGTATCTCGATCTGCGCAAGTTTGGCGGCGTGCCGCACGCAGGCTTCGGCATGGGCATCGAGCGGGCAGTGGCGTGGATCTGCGGACTGGAGCACGTTCGCGAGACGATTCCGTTTCCGCGCATGTTACACCGGCTATATCCATAACCAAGGTGGGGTCTACCACAATGTAGGATGTTGTCCTCAGGAACGTCTATGGCAACCAGTCCCATCACCAAACCGCTTCAGAACATTGAAACCAAGTACATTCGCATCATTGGAGTGCCGCTGGACCTTGGCCAGTCGCGCCGGGGTGTTGATATGGGCCCCTCTGCTATGCGGGTCGCCGGCCTTGAAGCCAAGCTGGAGGCGCTGGGCTACGACGTTGAAGACGGCGGTAATGTGCCGGTCGCGATGTTGGAAACCGAGTCGGAAGGCGATCCGAGCGCGAAATATCTGAACGAAATCACCGAGACCTGTACTGCTCAGGCCGAGCTGGTCATCAAGACGCTCGAAGCCGGGAAGATTCCTCTCACCCTCGGCGGCGATCACTCCATCGCAGCCGGCACGGTCAGCGGCGTCGCGGAGTTCTACCGGCGCAAGAAGCAGCGCATCGGGCTGCTGTGGATCGACGCGCACACCGACATCAATACTCCGGAAACCTCGCCCAGCGGCAATGTTCACGGCATGCCGCTCGGCGCGATTATGGGCCTCTTTCATTCGCCGCTGTCTGACCTGTACGGCTTCAGCCCGAAGGTTCGGCCGGAGAACTGTGCGCTGGTCGGTATTCGCGATGTGGACGAGCATGAGCGCGAGAACATCCGCCGCTCGGGCGTGCACGTATTCACCATGCGCGACATCGACGAGCGCGGCATGCGCGCTGTGATGGAAGAAGCGCTCCGACTCGCCGGACGCGGGACAGTTGGCTACCACGTTTCGCTCGATCTCGACTGGATCGATCCCGAGGATGCACCGGGCGTCGGTACGCCGGTTTGGGGTGGCGCAACCTATCGTGAAGGCCACCTGGCGATGGAAATCATCGCCGACCACGGCCGCATGCTGAGCTTCGAACTGGTGGAAGTGAACCCTGTCCTCGATGAGCGCAACCAGACTGCGGAACTGGCGGTTGAGCTGGCGCTTTCAGCCTTCGGGAAGAAAATTCTGTAACATGTCGGCATCATCCGAACACATCTATCTCGCCAGTGACAACATCATCCCGTACGTTGAGATGTGTCGTCGCGAGGGGACAAGTCTGCAGAGAGGGATGAATTTTGGCCTAGGCGGCAATCACTCTGTGATCTTGATGTCGCTGCGACGCAATGCCCCATATCGAGACAGGCTAGAAGACACTGGAACGACGCTCATATACGAGGGCCACGACGAGCCAAAGACAAGCGTCGACGTCAACCCAAAACTAATCGATCAACCCGAGAGGTATCCTTCCGGGCTGCTTACCCAGAACGGAAAGTTTCACCAGGCTGCGCAGGAGGCGAAGGCAGGCTTGCGGCCTCCGGAAAGGGTCAGAGTTTACGAGAAGATCCACACCGGAATTTGGGCGTACAACGGCATGTTTCATCTCCTCGACTCATGGCAAGAAACCGACCAGCACCGTCGGGTTTTCAAATTTCGTTTGGTCGCAGTTGAGGGCGGCGATGATCTTGACCGCGCGCCAGCGATCAATCCGACCCGGCGACGAATTATTCCGACCGCAGTAAAACTCGCAGTTTGGAAACGCGACAAAGGCCAGTGTGTAATTTGCGGCGCCAAAGACGAGCTTCACTTCGATCACGATCTGCCCTGGTCAAAGGGAGGAACGTCGTTGACGGAAGAGAACGTGCAGTTGCTGTGTGCAAGACACAATCTCCAAAAACACGATTCAATCGTCTGATGGCCACATCCAAATTCCCAAGTTCTTTCCTGCCGGCACTTCCCGAGCTGCGCACGGCATCTTTCTTTGGCCGGAACATCCGTTATTACGATGTCGGCTCTGGGCCTCCGCTTGTATTAATTCATGGCATCGGTGGCGATGCCGACGAATGGGTATTCTGCTTCAAGTCGCTAGGCGCTTCGCATCGAGTGATCGCTCTAGACCTGCTCGGCTTCGGCCGCTCCGACAAGCCAGCAATCGAGTACTGCATCGCGGTCTTCGTTGAAGTGCTCGAACATTTCCTGAGTGCCTTGAAGATCCCGCGCGCCAGCCTGGTCGGCAGCTCGCTGGGCGGCTGGATCGCCGCGGCCTTCGCACTGCAATTCCCGGATCGCGTGGACAAACTGGTTCTGGTCGACGCTGCCGGGGTCTGGGATGGGCCGACGAATTTGCCTATCGACCTGCATGTCTCCACGTTCGCTCACATGCGACACGTGATGGAGCGCGTCTTGCACGACAAGTCTCTAGCCACGGACGAACTGGTCGAGCTGTCCTATCGCCAGCACCTCGAGCGTGGAGATGGATACACAATTGATCGCGTGCTCAAGAACTTGCGGGATGGCCACGAACGCTTGGACGATACAATCGGCCAGCTAAGCATGCCTGTCCTGCTGATCTGGGGAGAGCAGGATGAGATGATTCCTCTCGGAAACGGGCGACTCATGCAACGCCTCATCCCCGGTTCGCGGCTGGATGTGATTCCTCAGTGTGGACATTTGCCGGCCTTCGAGAAGCCCATCGAATTCACCAATTGCGTCCTTAATTTTCTGGGTCAATAACTTTTCTAAACGGAATTGCGCCGGGTGCGCCTCAGCACGTCTCCAAGGTGTCTGCGTGAGAACCGTGCCGTCCCTAAAGGGACTCAGATTCTTTTCCCACTCAACCCAGCACTCCGCCTCCCCACCCCAATTCGCCCAACAGACGGGCGAATCGGGGACCCCGGTTTCGGCTCCGTGTTGGGCTAAGTTATGCCGTGCCTGCGGCACTTGATTTTCGCGAATCGTATTCCACCGCTGCGCTCGCAGCACAGTTCTCACGCAGACTCTTTCAGTCGTGCCGAAACGAGCCGTAATCCGAGCAGGTTTAGCCCCTGCGATTTCAGGCACAGGGGCTAAAGAGACTGTGTTGCAATCCCTGTCGCCGCTCCGCGGCTCAGGGACTATTCCCACCTTACCCAGGATCCCGCTACGTTCCGTCCTGGGCTAACGGCGCTTCCACCCCTTCGGGGTTCGATTTTTCTCGCCTCGTAGCCCCCTGCCAACGTCGAAGGTTAGTTCTCACGCAGACTCCAAGGTCGTGCCCTGACGCAAACCTTTATATAAACAAGGTGATTCACGTCTTCAGCCCGCCCAAGTCTCACACCTCGCAGTGACAATGCTCACAGCGGCTCAGTTTGCCCCCAAACGATACTGAAACGTGGCGTCCTCGGCAGGCTCCGAGTACCCGCAGGGTCATATGCACAAGTGATTAAGCGCTCGCTTGTTGTCTCTTGACGTGCGGGTCGCCATTGCAGAACTGCAAGGCCGAAGTTATTCCAGGAACGCGAAGTCTTAGTCTCCTACGGTACCCGCGCACTCACTTCGATGCCAGGATCGTGAAAGAAGGTCTTATGCCGGACAACGGCACGCCCCTCAGCGAAGAACGTATCGCCTACTTAGAAGGTCTCGTCAGCCAGGCCAGGACTGCGGCTGCCATCTTCTCGCAATGCACGCAAGAAGACGTGGATCGCATCGTCAAGCCCATGGTCATTGCCGGCCTGAAGCAGGCCCAGAATCTCGCGCGCCTGGCGGTGGAAGAGACCCGCATCGGTGTCATGGAAGACAAGGCGCTCAAGAACATGGTGGCGACCGAGTTCGTCTACAACTACATCAAAGACAAACGCACCGTCGGCGTCATTCGTGAGTATCCCGAACGCGGCATAGTGGAACTGGCCGAGCCGATCGGCGTCATCTTCTCGCTCACGCCCATCACGAATCCCACTTCCACCGTGCTCTTCAAGTGCATCATGGCGATCAAGACGCGCAATGCGGTGATCTTCAGCCCGCATCCCAGCGCGTGGCGCTGCTGCTCTGAGGCGGTGAAGATCATGTACGAGACCGCGGTGAAGCACGGTGCGCCGGAAGGCGTCTTCACTTGCCTGGAGTCGCACACCCTGCAGGACAACGCCTACCTGATGCATCACAAGGATATCGGCCTGATCGACGCCACCGGTGGACCGGGAGCGGTGAAGGCTGCCTACAGCTCGGGCAAACCCGCACTAGGCGTGGGGGCGGGCAACACGCCGGTGTATCTGGAGAAGACAGCCGATATCGACATGGCTGTCGTGGACATCATCACCTCGAAGACCTTCGATAACGGTACCATCTGCGCCTCTGAACAAACAGTGGTGATCGATGACGAAATCTATGATCGCGTGCTGCACAAGTTCGCCGCCCTGGGTTCGCATATCTGCAGTGAGAAGGAAGCGGAGGTGCTGGGACAGACGGTGATCGATCCCGCGACCGGCTTCATGCAGCCGATGGCTGTGGGGCAGAAAGCCACCGACATTGCGCGCTTCGCCGGAATCAAGGTCAAACCGAACACCAAGCTATTGCTTGCGCCGATCAAGGGCGTAGGCCGCGAGTATCCGCTCTCGGTTGAAAAGCTTTTCCCGGTGCTCGCGGTCTACCGCGCCCACTCCGTGGATGAGGCGCTGAAGACGTGCGTGGATGTGAATTACCTCGGAGGCCTGGGACATACCGCGGTCATCTTCTCCAACAACGACGCAATCGTCCGTCAATTCGGCAACCTGATCAATGCCGGACGAATCATCGTGAACTCGCCGGGCTCGATCGGCGCGCTAGGCGGCATTTACAACGACATGGTGCCGACGTTTTCCTTTGGATGCGGCACCGGCGGCGGCAACAGCACCACCGACAACATCAACGTCTATCACTACCTGAACATCAAGCGCATGGCGCGAAGGACACCGGCCCATATGTGGTTCCGAGTTCCCAATCAGATTTACTTCAACATGAACGCGGTGGAGAACCTGCGCAACTTCCCCTCGCGCTCGACCGTAATCATCTCCAATCCGTCGCTGGAGCAGATCGGCCATGTCGACGTGGTCCGGCGCGCGCTTCCGCCGCAGACCCAGGTGCGAGTGACCATCATTCCCGACGCCGAGCCGGACATAAAAATCATCGCGCAGGGAGTTGAGGCGCTGAACTTCTACAAGGCGGATCAGATCATCGCCCTGGGCGGCGGTTCGGTCATCGACGCGGCGAAGATCATGAAGTTGAAGTACGAATCGCCGGAGGCTGATCTGGAAGAGTTGGCGGCACCGTTCCTCGATATCCGTAAGCGCGTGGTGCAATACCCAACGGAGAAGATCAATCACTCACGCCTGATTGCCATTTCCACCACCAGTGGAACCGGTAGCGAGGTCACGCCGTTCGCCGTAATGACCGACAAGGAACGCGGCGTCAAAGTTACGCTCGCCGACTACTCGCTCACGCCCGATGTCGCGATCGTCGATCCGCAATTCGTCATGTCGATGCCGAAGGGGCTCACGGTCGACACCGGCGTCGATTGCCTGACGCACGCGCTGGAAGCCGGGGTCTCGATATTCGCGTCGCCCTACACTGATTCCAACGCGATGCAGGCCATACGGCTGGTCTTCAAGTATCTGCCCGAGGCATATGAGAATCCGCGCGACGAAGAGGCCCGTACGATGATGCATAACGCCGCTTGCATCGCGGCCATTGCCTTTTCGAACGCTTCGGTCGGCGTCAATCACGCACTGGCGCATGCCTTCGGAGCGCGCTTCGGTGTGGCGCACGGCCGTGCCAATGCCTTGATGCTGCCGCACGTGATCGCCTATAACGCCTCAGTGCCGACCAAGTTCATGCCTTCGCCCAATCAGCGAGGATACGATGCCCACAAGAAGTACGCGATGATTGCCGATCTGCTCGGGCTAGGCGGGCACACTGTCGAAGAGAAGGTGGCAAGGCTGGTCACGGCGACGGAACAGCTGCTCGACCGGCTGGCCGTTCCGCGATCGATTGCTGAACTCGGGATCTCAAAGGAAGAGTTCGAGCGCGCCATGCCTGATCTCGCGAAGAATGCGTTCGACGATCCTTCCTGGCGCTCGAACCCGCGCATGCCGCTGGTCAGTGAACTGGTCGAGCTCTATTGGAGCGCCTATCGTGGCCGAGGCATGAGCCAGCCGAAAGCAGCCACCAAAGCGGAAAAGGTTAAGGAAGAGGCATACGTATGACGACGACAAAGACTCCTGCCTATCTGGAAGTCAATGGCGATGACGCCGCTCCAGCGCTGCAAGGTGCCTGCGACAAATTGGATTCTGGCGATGATCTGACTCTGGACTTCTCACGTGTGGTGCGCATTGATCCTGGTGCCGTGCGCGGATTAGAAGCCCTGGCGCAGGCTGCCAGCGAAAAGGCGGCAAAAATCACGCTGCGCGGGGTCAACGTCGAGGTCTACAAGGTCCTGAAGCTGGCACGGCTGACGTCGCGGTTTTCTCGTGAAAGCTGAGCCTGAACCTGGTGCCAGGGTTCTGTTCCTGAAATGCGTTTTACGGACGCGATTTGAAAGGGTACGGCTTTAGAGGCTGCTGAAAAAGTCGAACCGCAGATCCCTCGTCGGCCTGAAGGCCTCCTCGGGATGACAAAAATAAAAGACGCGCAACGGCGCAGCTAAAGCTGCGCCCCTTCAAAACACTCCACAATCGAGTTATTTCAGCAGCCTGTGAACGCGTGCCCTTTCAAAAACAGACGACTGTAACGCAATTTGCGAAGCACGACACTCGATTGATTCTGCGCCCGGATAACTTCGCGCCGGCAGGCCGTCAGTGACTTCCGTCACAAATTCAAGATGCTATTCCCCTCGATTTTCGCGGCTTCCAGCCCTTGCTGCGGTGCTAGAATTTTACTGTTATGGCGTTTCCAACCGATCGTCCTCGCCGTCTGCGTCGCACCGAAGCGATGCGCTCCTTTGTTCGCGAAACCCGCCTGAGCCCGGAAGGATTCGTCTATCCCCTGTTTGTGTGTCCCGGTGAAGGCATCCGCAAGGAGATTCGCTCCATGCCCGGGGTGTACAACCTCTCGATCGACGAAGCGGTGAAGGAGTGCGCCGAGGTGAAGTCGCTGGGCATTCCCAGCGTGATTCTCTTCGGGCTGCCGGAGTCGAAGGACGAAGTTGCGACCGGTGCATGGGCGGATGACGGCATCGTGCAGAAGGCGGCGCGTGCCATCAAACGCGAGGTTCCCGGCTTGCTGCTGATGGGCGATGTTTGCTTGTGCGAGTACATGTCGCACGGACATTGCGGCCTGGTGGATACCTCCGATCCCAATGCCAAGGCGCGCGGCGAGGCCTTGGAGTTCATCCGCGAGCTTGAGGCCAAGGGTAAGGTGGTTATCAATCCTGGAACGCAGTCGCTGGGCGCGGCGATTGCGGCGGCAACAGGCGTGGTCGCGCCCTCGACTGAAGATTACGAGATCCTGAACGACCCCACGCTGGAGCTGCTGGCGCGAACCGCAGTCTCGCAAGCTAGGGCGGGCATGGACATCATCGCTCCGTCGGACATGATGGATGGGCGTGTCGCCGCTATTCGCACCGCGCTCGACGAGAACGGATTCCAGAACATTCCAGTGCTTTCCTATGCCGCGAAGTTCGCCAGTGGCTTCTACGGCCCCTTCCGCGAGGCGGCCGATTCGGCGCCGCACTTTGGCGACCGCCGCTCCTACCAGATGGATCCGGCCAATCTGCGCGAGGCCATGCGCGAGATCGAGCTCGACCTTGAAGAAGGCGCCGACATGATCATGGTGAAGCCGGCGATGCCCTATCTCGACGTGCTGCATGAAGCGCGCCTGCGCTTCGATGTACCGCTTGCCGCCTATCAGGTTAGCGGCGAGTACGCCATGATCAAGGCCGCGGCGCTGAACAACTGGATTGACTACGAGCGAGTAATGATGGAATCGCTCCTATGCATCCAGCGCGCCGGCGCGTCGATCATGCTGACCTACTTTGCGAAGGAAGCAGCAAGATTGCTGTAAGGCAGTTTCGAGTTTCTTGACCCCAGTTTCGAGTTTCAAGTTTCAAGTTTCAAACCCGGTTTTGAGCCCTACGACTCACAACTGCGCTCGGCTTGCGTTGCTCCCACAACAAATCTGATCGATTCCTGCTCTGGTGCTCCTCGACTTGAAACTGGAAACTGGGGTACCGCATCCAAAGCAGCGCTATGAAACTTTCTGACGAAACCAAACAACTTCTCGACGGCGCGAACTTTGTACACCTGGCTACGCTGATGGCTGATGGTTCTCCTCAAAGCGTACCGGTATGGGCCGGGCGCGACGGCGATCGCATCGTGATCTGCACCGGCGAAGGCTCCTTGAAGGCAAAGAACACGGCGCTTGACCCGCGCGTGGCGATCTCCATTGTGGACTTTCGCAATCCTTATTCCGAAGTTCAGATTCGTGGACGTGTCGTGGAGCGGCGTCCTGATCCTGACCTGAAACTCATGGATCCCATCTCGATGAAGTACACCGGCAAGCCATTTCCGTTCCGCAGCCCAGAGGGCCGGGTGGCGCTCATGATCGAGGTGGACAAGGAACGCTACACGAAACTGCCGTTTGAGCACACGCCTACCGTGTGAATGTAGATTGCGAAGCCGGAGATTTCTGCGATGCAAAGAAAAATCCCACCCAAGCGGGGCGTGCTTGGGTGGGAAGCCGCTGTTTGCTCCTACCACAGAACACCAGCGGTACACTTCCGACTCAGTCGGCTAGTGTGAAGCCGCGGTGGTCACGTTGTTGTTGTTATAGCTGTCCAGAATCGTGGCGTCACCTAACATCTGTTGTCCAGCCGGCGAGTTAGGATTGATCTGCTGAGGAAGTTGAGCAGTTCCAAGCAGATTGTTGGCATCGTCGATGTAGGTCTGCACTGGATCGCCCTTCAGGTTGTTGTTCACGTTCAGCAGCGCCGCGATCAGGCGATGGACCAGATACATACTGGCGTCGCCTTGCTCGGAAGCCTGTAGCAATCCCTCAACCTGGTTGTCGGTGTACTGATTGCCGCCGATAGTCAGTCCCTGCCCGTGCTGCCATTGGCCGGGATTGTTTTGCCAATATTGTTGGTTATGGCCACCGCAGTGGCTAGCGGGTATTACCGTACCATTCTGAAATTCAACGGCGGAGAAGCCATTCACGGTATACAAGATTTGTAGTGGGAAGGTAAGGCCCACGGCAATCGTTACATTGCCTCCATCGGAGAAGTAGCGAGCGAAGCTGCCGGTGGCGGAGGTTAGTGTACCGGTCATGGTCGAAATGAGCTGGGAGTTGGTCTTGGAAATGGACGAGAAGTAAAGGTTCGCGGTCAGGTTCCCTTTCTGCGATGTGTAGTTAAAGTAGATTGCGCTAGTCTGCGTAATCTTAAAACTATCGTCTGACTGGTGGGTGAGATAAAAAGGGGCACTCGAGGGCGAGTAAACGGTGTAGGTTCCGCTCGATTGTAGGTGTCCCGTGCCACTTGCCGATCCATTAGCCAGATAGCAGACAGGGCCGTTGCAGTTAATGGTGGGAATCAGCAGACTGACGATAGCAGTCTCGTTCCCATTGAAATGCGCGTTCACGAGACCATCGCCCAAGTTGATCTGGTCTTGAGCGGCGAGGGTCAAAGTCATTCCAAACAGCAGAACCAGAATGACGCAAAACAGGGCCGGTAATGTTCTTGCTTTCATGGTGCTGTCCTTCAATTTGAATTTCGCGAGAGGCAGGACGGACGCCAACTTCTTCCAACCGGCATAGCCAGATAGCGATCGCTTTCCTAGCTCGGGCGCGAACTCACTTGTACCTTGATTAATGCCTTTGCGAAAGAGTCGAAAGTGCTGCTACGCTTGCCACTAGAGTATCGGCAGTTGAGGTGTACTAAGAGGTTGGACTTACCCTTCATAATGCAAAACTATTGGGGTGAATAGTTCGACTATAGAGATGCCACCAAGGGCTAGGATAACGGTAACGGAATAAGGACTATTTTCAGCAGAACTGAGAAGCAGTAATCCACTATTAGTGGTGCCTCCAGATCCAGCAGATAGTCCACCCAAGCGCGGCAGATGACGGCCTTTTAGTCAGTGTGGAATTCGGCACCAGAGCGCCTGTGTCGAGCCTTCTTGGCCAGTAATTGTTTTGATCCGGTGATCTTTAACGACAACGTGCTGCACGGTGCGCCTGTGGCCGCCGCCATCTCTCTTACTTCGAGAGCGCCACTTTCTGGGGATGGGTCGTCGTTCAAGCGAAAACACCGGCGCCAGCAGTAGCAAGGGCTCGCCAGCAATGAGAACTGATGTGACAAAACGGCTAATACAGAGTGGGGATTGTGACAGGCGTGGGAGCCAGCGTGAGCCACTTGTGGTGGCAGGTTTTCTGCGCCTCAGGTCCCAACTATAGAGGCTGCTGAAAAGTCGTAGCGGGACCCGCGGGTTCGTCGGCTGAAGTGGCTGCTGAGAAACTCTGACGCGCCAGTCTTATGCCGCCGGCTGAAGCCGGCTCCGACGGGAAATAAACGGCTTATCGGGGCAATAAACGTCTTGACACACATGTGTTCCTGATGTAGTATTTTACTCATGGAAACGCCCCGTACTCTCCAAGACGCAATCGCCTATTTTGCCGATCCGCAGCGAGCCTTTGAAGCCGCTGTCCACTTCCGCTGGCCGGGCGGCAACGTCACTTGCCCGCGTTGCGGACAGGCGAAGCACTCGTTCGTTAAGACCCGCAAACTGTGGTTCTGCTACGTCTGCAAAAAGCAGTTCACGGTCAAGGTTGGAACGATTTTCGAGGATTCCCCGCTCGGCATGGACAAATGGATGACGGCGCTTTGGATGCTTGGCAATTGCAAGAACGGAATCAGTAGTTACGAGTTGGCGAAGGCTCTTGGAATCCATCAAGGTTCGGCGTGGTTCATGCTCCATAGAATCCGCGAGGCTATGAAGGATGACAACAGCTTCAAGTTTGGTGGGCCGGGGAACGAAGTAGAGAGCGACGAAACCTTTGTCGGCCCGAATCCTTACAAGATGCACAAGAGCCGCAAGCTCAAACTGCAACAGATTCAAGGCCAGAAGAGACGCGGCGACATTTACGCTGGCAAGACTGCGGTTGCTGGCCTGCTGGACAGAGAGACTCGCAGGGTACGCGCTAGGGTTGTTCCCGACATCCGCCGCGACACATTGCAGGCTGCAATCCTGAACGACGTAGCTCCGGGTAGCCGACTCTATACGGATGACGCGGCAAGCTATCGCTTCGCCAAGAATCAATCCGAGTTCGTTCACGAAGTGGTCAACCATGCGAAGGAATATGTACGCGGTCAGGTTCACACGCAGGGAATTGAAAATTTCTGGTCGCTCCTGAAGAGGACGCTGCGCGGAACCTACGTTGCTGTCGAACCCTTCCACCTTGATCGTTACCTTGACGAACAGATATTCCGCTTCAACAATCGCGCGACGAAACACAACCAATTGAACGATTCCGACCGCTTCGCTTACCTGATGTCTCAGGTTGCTGGAAAGCGCCTCACTTATGCACAGCTCACTGGCAAGGATGCTGACGCGCTCCACCACGAGACGGCAGGGACGGGGCAAGAGGAACCATTCTAGCCGCGTTTCTTGCCGGATGTTATGTGGCGTTTAGCCGCTTTCTTATTGGGCTGTTTCTTTGGGTTCGCTACTCTGGGAGCCTGAAAAACAGCCCTTGCCAAGCGTTCGAAATTTTCGCTTGCTTTCTCGCCTTCGATGAATTCTGCTTTACGTTTCATCATCACCTGCAATTATGCGCCTCTCACCGTCATTGCGAAAAACCCTCAAGGGTGTTTGCGCCGACCTGAAGCAGCTACTCCAGTCCGTTCACGACCAAGAAGAACGCCAGCGACAATATGACGCAGAGAGAAAGAAAGATTACCAGGAATCCATAACCAAAATCCTTACTCTCCAAAGGGAATCCTAGGAGAGACAACAAGCCTCGTACAGGGAAATAGAAGAAGCAAAGGCACGCAAGCAGACAACCCAATCCAACTTGCATCTTGGAATACAGGGTCTTCTTGCTCTTTTCTCCCTCCTCGCTTTCATCGCTGCAGCTTGTTATGCCCGCACAGCCTATCGTCAATGGGAAGTGATGTCCCACCAAGTAGACACATCTATCAAAGCCAACAGAGCAGAATTTCGCGCTTATCTGTTGTATGACGGCGGCAAAGTAGTGATTTCTCCCGACGGGAAAAGTTACACCGCCTATGTATCGCTTAAGAACTTTGGGCAAACTCCCGCCTACAACACGACTCATTGGATTAACAGCATCAAGATGAATCAACCCCAAGAGCCGTTCTCTGTAGCGTGGAACGAAGGCATGAGAGACACCGGACGATGGCCCACCGTTGATGTCGGATCCAACCAATCCATCTGCGTGTCTGAGGCATTCCCGGCCAATGGCTCGCTTGATGGGAAAGTCTTGTACGTCTGGGGAGTCGTCAAGTATCGAGACAGGTACACGAAATGCCAATTGGAAATGTTTGAGGTTAGAACCAACGGCACTATCAAGAATGGGCAAACTGTTGAGCTTGTCGGATCGTTCAATGAAGCCACCGACTACGGAGGGGACAGGTGGGATCAACCGGATCGCGATAAATGTGCTGAGTACACTCCCGGCGTGGGAGACTATCGGATGCCTTTGTCTAAGGCTTTCGGAACGGAAGAACTTCCCGCCGACCCTGCCCCGAAAAGTATTGTTTCTCAGGGGACTGGGTGTCCCACAGAGAATAAATAGCCCTGTCACGGCGAGGGTAATTATTGCACATTTGCGACATTTGGCGCACATGTGCGCCTTCGCGGTTGTTGCCCTTATCGGCACGACTGAAGTCGTGCCCTGGTACGAATCGTTCGCGGAACGAGTTCTCCAGCAATCTGTATAGCCGTGCGACCCGGTTTTCGGTAGCATCGGGAGCATGAAACTTCTCATGCTCGCCCTGATCGTAGTCACCGGTTTTGTCGGTTGTGTTGCCGGTCAGGCCCCCGCAGACCAACAGTCGACGATGTCGGCACCCGATCCCGGCGCCGCGGACGAAGTCTACGAAGCCGTTGTGCGTTACCAAATCTCGACCTGGCAGCTTGGCGCTGATTCGTACTGCATTAAAATCAAGGGCGTTGACGCCGACGGAAAGCTTCTTCATAGCCTAAAAGGGCTTGACGTCAAGCCTGCATCCGATTGCCTCCAAGTGAAAAAGAAGTTCGACATGGTCGTGATCGACAAGCACTCCAAGAAGAAATCGGTTATTTTCGGCGCAGGCGTTATTCGCTGGACCAGTGAAACCACGGCCGATGTAGAGGGCGGTTATCTTTGCGGGAGTCAGTGCATGTCGGGAGGGGTGTATCACGTCGTCAAAGACGAAGGGCAATGGAAAGTGATTAAGTTCGACACTTACATTAGCAACTGAGAGCAGCGGGTGAGCCGCTGAAAAACTCTGGTTCTCGCACTTTGTGCCGCCGGCTAAAGAGGCCGCTGAAAAAGTCGAGAAGCAGATCCCTCGTCGACCTGAAGGCCTCCTCGTGATGACAAAAACAAGAGACTTGCAACGGCGCAGCTAAAGCTGCGCCCCTTCAAACACTCCACAATCGACTTTTTCAGCAGCCTGTCTGGGTGCGCGGAGGTAATAGCGGCCGTTTATTTCGTTCCGTTGGGATACACCAGGATCTTGCTGGCTTCGCCGGTCTTCAGGCGCTCCATGCCAGAGGCGAAGTCCTTCATCGCGATGCGATCGGTGATCACCGGATGCAGGTCGAGCTTGCCGGCCTTGAGCAGCGCGGTCATCTGGTACCACGTCTGATACATGCGCCGGCCGTTGATGCCCTGCACGGTCGCACCCTTGAAGATGACTTCTTCCGCGAGATTGAGTTCGACGAGCTTGGAGGGAATGCCGAGCAGCGACATGCGGCCGCCGAGGCGCAGAATCTTGAATCCTAACCGGATGGCTTCGGTTCGCCCCGCCATCTCGAGCACAACATCGACGCCGGTGCCGCCGGTGTTGTCCATGACGATCTCGTAAACGTCGTCCTTGGTGGGATCGAGCACAAAGTCCGGAGCCATCTGCTTAGCGATCTTGCGGCGATGCTCGTTGACTTCCAGGGCGAAGATCTGCGTGGCTCCGCAGGCGCGTGCGACAGCGATGGAGAAGAGTCCGATCGGGCCGCAGCCGGTGATGGCGACGCTCTTGGCGGCTATGTCGCCGGCCAGCACGGTGTGAACTGCGTTGCCCAGCGGATCGAGGATCGACGCGTACTCCTGCGGGATGGAAGCATCCAGCTTCCAGATGTTGGTCTCCGGAATGACGACGTACTCGGCGAAAGCGCCGTTGTCGTCGACGCCGATGATTTTCACATGCTGGCAAATGTGCGCTTCGCCGGTGCGGCATTGCAGGCACTTGCCGCAAGCAACGTGCATTTCGGCGGAAACAAAATCACCTTCCTTAACGCTGGTGACCTCATCGCCCACAGCTTCGACGATGCCGCAAAACTCGTGGCCGGGAATGAGCGGGGGATGAATACGGCGCTGCGCCCACTGGTCCCACTCATAAATGTGCAGGTCGGTGCCGCAGATGGAGGCGACTTTGACTTTGACCAAGACATCGGACGGTCCGAACTTAGGTACGGGAACCTGGCGGATCTCGGTGCCCGGCGCAGCCTCCGGCTTTACTACGGCAAGCATGGTATCAGGCATGAAGATGGCTCCGCGTCGAGAGATGATGCGGTTGCGCGACTACTCGACGCATGTCGCCCGGAATGAATGGAGAACTATGGGCAAACAGACAAGTTTAACACGCGTCATACTGATGCCTACTGTGGGTTACTGGCGGGTGCGCGCATCATCCTAGCCCCGACGAACAGCAGGTCCTTCGACTGCGCGTCCGCCGATCCGCAAAGGAAACGGATCGAAAAAACCATGCGGACGCTTCGCTCAGGATGACACAGCAGGAAATGGGAGCTATGCCAGCGCGATCACATCGATCTCCACCAGCACATCTTTCGGCAGGCGAGCGACTTCGACCGTCGAGCGTGCCGGTGGCGCCTGCGTGAAGTAGCGGCCGTAGACCTCGTTCATCGCAGCAAAGTCAGACATGTTCTTCAGGAAGACGCCGGCTTTCACGACAAGGTCCAACGAACTGCCCGCAGCTTTCAGAATTGCGGAAAGATTCTGCAAGACGCGCTCGGTTTGCGCGCCGATGTCGCCCTCAATGAGCTGCTGGGTTGCCGGATCGAAGGGAATCTGGCCCGATACAAATACGAACCCGTTGGCCTTGATAGCCTGCGAGTACGGCCCAATCGCCTTGGGGCCGTCATTGGTAGCGATCACTTCGCGCATGAGTCCTCCTGAGATGAAGCCTTGATTCTCGCACATGAGCCAATGGACCGCTGCGTTGCCGGCCAGCGCAAGTGCTAGGTGTGAAGATTTTTCATCCTTCCGCAAGAATAACCGCTGTCACCGGAGCGCTTCAGCTTCAGACGCCTGCGCTGCAAAGACATAGCGAAGGCACAGATGGAAGGTCGCTTGCTTCAAGGATGTTGGTCTTTTGATCCTTGGAACGGCCTTGAAAGCAGGAAGCTACGCGCAGCCAGGTGAACGACCTCACCGCTAAAGTGAATGCGATGGCAGCGCAGCAACCGCAATCGGCAGCGGCAACGCCCGCGCCTGCACCCGCACCACCGGTTCGCTGGACCGCAGCACAACCTTCGCACCGCAGTGGCGGCGAAAACTCGCGTTGGAAGAAGATGCAAGCGCAGCTGGACGCGCAGGGCAAGGCCATTGAAGCCACGCAGAACGACCTGTCCACTACGCAGAGCGATCTGAGCAACACGCGCACGGAACTGACCGGATCAATCGCTCACACACATGATGAGTTGGTGCTCCTGGAGAAGAAGGGCGAACGCAATTACTACGAGTTCGACATTTACAAGGCGAAGCAGTTCCAGCACGAGGGACCGTTCGGCGTGCGCCTGAAGAAGGCCAACGAAAAGCATCAGTATGCTGATCTGGAATTGATGGTGGACGACCGCAACCTGTCGCAGAAGCACGTCAACCTATATCAGCCGGTCATGTTCTCCACCCCCGACAGTCCGCAGCCCGTACTGCTGGTGATCAATTCGATCAGCAAGGACCACATTCACGGATATGTGAGCGCGCCTCGCTATCGCCAATCGGAGCTGGCCTCGATGTCGAATAACACGGGCGGCAATACTTCCACAGATCCAACAACAGGCTCGGACACAACGGCGTCATCGACTCGGCAAAAGCTGCCCGCTCCGCAGTAAGGGAGATAGCGACGGGTAGCGGTCGAAGCGATCGACATCGTTGTACGAGGGTGCCCCACTCAAGTGTTTGCTTGCGTGGGGCTTTCTGCATGGCCGTCTCTTAGCGAGGCTGCTGCTTTATACTGAAACGACTGCGAACAGCCGGCACTGCGGCCGTTCGACTCCACAGAGATGGCAACCATCACAACTCCGCGACCGGCCGACTCGCCCGAAGTCCGCCGCTACAACCGCATTCAGCGCTGGCTGAGCCTGACCGATGCCGTCATCGGATTCGCACTGCTCGTCGTGCTGCTGGTGACCGGTTGGACGGGCAAGCTGCGCGACTGGTCGTACCTCGGCGCCAATCAGCATTACTTCCTCGCCGTCTTTCTCTACGTCCTGATGTTTTCGGTGATTGCGAAAGTGATAAACGCGCCGTTCGATTTCATTGGCTTTCGGTTGGAACACCAATACCACCTTTCCAACCAGAAGCTGCGCAGCTGGCTGTGGGATGAGTGCAAAGGCTGGCTCGTCTCCCTGGTGCTGGGCACGATCATGGTTGAGCTGATCTACGGCATCATCCGTGTCGCACCCCAGCGCTGGTGGATTATCGCGTGGGCTGTGTTCGTCGGACTATTTCTGCTGATGGCGCAGCTGGCGCCGGTGGTGTTGATGCCGATCTTCTACAAGTTTGAGCCGCTGGCCAACGACAGCTTGCGTGACCGGCTGACCAAGCTCGGCGAGCGCGCAGGCACCCGGGTTCGCGGCGTCTACGAGTGGAAGCTGTCGGAGAAGTCGAATAAAGCGAATGCCGCGCTCACCGGCCTGGGATCGACGCGGCGCATCATCCTCTCCGATACCTTACTGCAGCATTACAGTGACGACGAGATCGAGGCGATCCTCGCGCACGAGCTGGGACATCACGTGCACAAGCACATCCTGAAGAGCATCTTCACCCAGGTGGCGATCACGTTCTTTGCTTTCTGGCTGATCAATGTCGTGCTCCGTTTCGTGATCGCGAAGGACTGGTTCCCGGTGCTTAGTTCGCGGCTCTACGACTTCGCTAACCTGCCGCTGATTGTGCTGGTGGCAACCGTCCTGGGATTCGTGCTGATGCCGGCGCTGAATGCGATCTCGCGCCATCACGAGCGGCAGGCCGACCGCTACGCCTGGGAGAACACGCCGGCGATCGAACCGTTCATCACCTCGATGCAAAAGCTGGCGGACCAGAATCTCGCTGAGCGCCAGCCCAACAAGATTATCGAGGCGCTTTTCCACTCGCATCCCTCGATTGGCAAACGCATCGCCGCCGCCGAATCGTGGGCCAGCAAGCAGCGACAGGCCCAGACCGTGTGACGCGACTCTCAGGAGAAGTCGGGAGTCGCACCGGGTCGTGTCGCATCGTCGATCACCCCCACTACACGATTCGGATCGTACCCATCCAAAGATGTTCCACGTGGAAACACGTACACTTCCATAGCGATTGGCAGTTCGTAACCTGTGATAACGCCTGTGGCTGTTGAAAAAGTCCCTTGAAGTGCCGCAACTGACGAAATTGGGTGACCAGAAATGTATCCCGAGGTGGAGAAAATCGTCTATAAGGCATCCTAGCGCGTCGAGTTTTCAGGGCGAAAGCGCCGAAAGAGTTTTTCAACAGCCACGCCTGTTCTCGCCAATTATCTTGAAACAACCGAGCTAAGTCCCTTTTACCGGCCCATGTCTGCCCCTTGCTCTTAGGCGCTTCCTGCGATCTGGATCCGGCGCTGGTGATTCGCTACTGTTTTCTTTTAGCTATTTCCGCTTCGTATGCCGCCCTGAATCTTTTGCATTGCAAAACTACGCGTAGATTGCGTCGGGCGCCGGGCCTTTTTGGGGGCGGTCAACTTCCGTAGATGGGTTTCGCGAAGTTCAGCCATAAATTCTGCCCTCAGCTTAGGTCCTCCTTCTTCCAAGACCTTAGCTAGACCCCTCGGTCTGGCGGCCGGCAAATACTCATGCCCCCATGCAACCATCTCCATCAGAAGAGGAAGCAATCCGATACCTCTTTCCGTAAGACTGTAAATGGCTTTCTGTTTGTGGCTGGCGTCCTGAGACTTGACGATGATCCCTTGCTCGACAAGCTTTTGAAGACGATCGGCCAGAATGTTCGACGCAATCCCTTCGATAGACTTGGTCAGAAGCTCGCGAAAATGCCTCCGGTTCACGAAAATGATGTCGCGGATGACGAGCAGACTCCATTTATCGCCAAACATTTCAACCAGCAGGTTGATAATGCACTCTGACCTGTGATCCTTGTGCACTCTGCCTCCACCCCCGGATGGGCGTTGCCTGCCCCAATGATAGTACAACTGGTTGCATATCAGAACTAGTTGTGTTGCGAGAAGGTCGTTGTCGTTTTCCGCCAACTTCTTCCATTTCAGAGGCCGTCGCAGCCAGGGCCTGGCAGGCTGCTGAGAAACTCTGACGCGCCAGTGTTGTGCCGCCGGCTGAAGCCGGCTCGGACGAGAAATAAAAGGCTTATCGGCCACGACTGAAGTCGCGCCCTGTTACAAAGCGCCCGCGGGACGAGTTTTTCAGCAGCCTGCTGGAGGCCATTAGGCTTCTCACCAATACCTAGTTACTGGTAACCGCAACTAGTTGCTCTATACAACCGGTTGCATAGCACTAGCAGTATTCTGTTTCCCATAGAATCGCCGCTGCTAGAGTCCGGTTTCTTGTAGATGTGCGTCGGCTTTCCGCAATCGAGTCTGCGAATGAATGCGGTTTCAAGTAACGCTTTCGTGTAATCGCACTACCCCGCGAGTAGTCCATCTCCGATTTCATTCATGCCGTAACGAAAGCTGAGATCAGGCGGCCGATAGCGGAAGTCGATGGCAGCTCACATGCCTTCGTACACGCCATGCACTGAACACCGCATGCTTCTGCTCTGAATTGCACATTAACTGTTGGACCACGCCGGGTAGGCGGGCGGCATGAATCGCCGTCTCCAAGGCAAGAACAGAACAACCACTGCTTCTAAGGGTTCCAGCATGACCACTCACTTCAAATCAACACAGGAGGAACTATGAATCGACTGCAGCTTTGGAAGGTAGTAGGTGTCGTATTTCTCGCATGTAGTTTCGCAAGCGCTCAACACATCACCTCATTTAGTGCCCCGGGCGGAGGCACAGGCTTCGACCAGGGCACCGGTGGCTTCGACATCAATCCGCAGGGGGCGGTCGTGGGATCGTTCCATGATGACAATAACGTCTTTCACGGCTTCCAGTGCATTGCCCCGTGCAACACGTTCAGCGAATACAACGCTCCAGGCGCCGGCACCGGCGCCAACCAGGGCACAATCACGTTCGGCAATAACCTCTTCGGAGAGACGGTGGGGTTCTATGTCGACGCCAACAACGTGGCCCACGGCTTTGCCACGGAGTATCCGTTCAAGAATTTCACGAGCTTGAACGTTCCCGGCGCCGGGACAGGCGCCAACCAGGGCACCTTCGCGGGCAACGTCAGCCCCGGCGGAGAGATTGCCGGATACTGGGTCGACGCTAACAATGTGAATCACGGCTTCGTCTCTTATCCGCCTTACCGCAATTACACCTCATTCGATCCTCCGGGCTCGGTGAACACGTTCACCGCGGTGGCTACCTCCCTCAACCTGGAAGGAACGGTCGCGGGCACGTACTTTGACGCCAACGGCGTGGCCCATGGCTACCTGCGCTATGCCAACGGCAGCTTCACCGAGTTCAACGTCACCGGCGCAGGCACGGGAGCGAACCAGGGTACGGAAAGCGACAGCATCAGCGACCTGGGCGTCGTCGCGGGAAACTACATTGATTCGAACAACGTGAATCACGGCTTCGTCCGGGGCCCGACCGGCGAGATCACCACATTCGACGTTGCGGGCGCGGGCACCGGCGCGGGTCAAGGCACCATACCGGAAGGCATCAATCTTCTGGGCCTGGTTGCTGGAATGTGGGTCGACGCGAACGGCGCAAATCACGGCTTCGTGTGGACTCCTTGGGGCGGCATCACTAAGTTCGACGTGCCGGGAATCGGAACGGGCGCGAACCAGGGCACCGAGCCTGCGACCCCCAACGTGTTTGGGGTAATCACCGGACAGTGGGTCGACG